>Ga0272444_10002850_pt1:0-10000 | contig 15822 bp, 9 predicted proteins | sample SSMForm13_FD_201033 | JGI IMG/M metagenome (GOLD analysis project Ga0272444, IMG submission 201033) | Marine sediment archaeal communities from Little Sippewissett salt marsh, Falmouth, MA, United States - SSM-Form-13 | ecosystem: Environmental > Aquatic > Marine > Wetlands > Sediment ...
TCAGCGGATACCAGGGATCGAACTCGCCGCTCTCGGTGAGGATCGCCTTGGCCTCGACATAGCCGGTGCCGGAGGCCGAGTAGCCCGACAGGAAGGCGATGATCGCCAGCAGCAGGCCGGCGATGAACGCTACCCGCAGCGGGGTGCGGCGCGCGATCGGTGCCACCTTCTGGCTGCCGGTGATCAGCGCGTTGGCGAACAGGCCGCCGAGCAGCCCGCCGCCGACGCCACAGATGCCGACCGCCAGCCAGGTGCCGAGGCCCGGCAGCACGCCGCTGCTGGCGGTACCGAAATAATGGTAGGGGCCGAGCACCGCCATCGCGGTCACCCCGGCGATCACCACCGCGACGATGACGATGCCGCTGGTGCGGTTCTCGAAGCTGCGGCTCATCTCCTCGATGGCGAACATGATGCCGGCCAGCGGGGTGTTGAAGGCCGCCGCCACACCCGCCGCACCGCCTGCCAGGATCAGGCCACGTTCCATGTAATGCGGTGGAAAATGTGCATGCCTGCCGATCCAGTGCATGATCGAGGCGCCGACGTGCACCGACGGGCCTTCACGGCCGATCGAGCCGCCCGAGAGCAGGCCGAGCAGGGTCAGCAGGATCTTGCCCAGGGCGATGCGCAAGGACAGCACCGCCGATTTGCCGCTGATGCTCAGCGCGGCGATCGCCTGCGGAATCCCGCTGCCCTGGGAGCCGGGGAAGAATTTGATGGTCAGCCATACGATCAGGGTCATGCCCAGCGGGGTGATGACCAGCGGCAGGTAGGGATGCTTGCTGGCGAAGGCGAGGAAGGCGTGGTTGGCCCACTCGGCGGCCTCGGCGAACAGTGCGCACACCAAGCCCACCAGCACCGCGCCCAGCCAGAACACCAGGCGCACCTTCCAGGCCATCGGGGAGAAAAACTTGCGACGCGATCGGCGCAGGTGCTGGCGCATGAACAAACAAAACGGCTGACTGCGAAGGCTTCGAGTCTACCAGGAACCGTGAAATACCGGCGGGTGCGCAAAAAATGGCCGGCATTTCGGTTTAGAATGCCGGCCTTTGGATTTACACGGAAAACCCAATGATCAAGATAGGTATCGTTGGCGGCACCGGCTACACCGGGGTGGAGCTGTTGCGCCTGTTGGCCATGCATCCTGAAGCGGAACTGCGGGCGATCACCTCGCGCTCGGAGGCCGGCAAGCCTGTGAGCGAGATCTACGGCAGCCTGCGCGGGCATATCGACCTGGCGTTCAGCGAGCCGGATGTGGACACATTGTCCGCCTGCGACCTGGTGTTCTTCGCCACGCCCAACGGCACCGCCATGAAGATGGTGCCGCAGCTGCTCGAGGCCGGGGTCAAGGTGATCGACCTGGCCGCCGACTTCCGCCTCAAGGACCCGGCGCTGTGGGAGCAGTGGTACGGCATGCCGCATGCCTGCGAGGACATCCTGGCCGAGGCGGTGTACGGCCTGCCCGAGTTGAACCGCGAAAAGATCCGTGGGGCGCGGCTGGTGGCCAACCCCGGCTGCTACCCGACCGCCAGCGCGCTGGGTTTCCTGCCGCTGGTGGAGAACGGCCTGGTCGATACCGCCAACCTGATCGCCGACTGCAAGTCGGGAGTCAGCGGTGCCGGCCGCGGCGCCAACGCCGCAATGCTGATGGGCGAGGTCGGCGAAAGCTTCAAGGCCTACGCCGTGCCCGGGCATCGCCACCTGCCGGAGATCCGCCAGACCCTGGGCTGGGTCAGCGAGCAGTCGGTCGGCCTGACCTTCGTGCCGCACCTGGTGCCGATGATCCGCGGCATCGAGGCGACCCTGTACGGGCGTCTCAAGGATTCCGCCGAGATCGACCTGCAGGCGCTGTTCGAGCAGCGCTATGCGGATGAGCCGTTCGTCGACGTGTTGCCGGCCGGTTCCCACCCTGAGACGCGCAGCGTGCGCGGTATCAACCACTGTCGCATCGCGGTACACCGTCCGCAGGGCGCCGATACCGTGGTGGTGCTGTCGGTGATCGACAACCTGACCAAGGGCGCGGCCGGCCAGGCGGTGCAGAACATGAACCTGATGTTCGGCCTGGAAGAGACCTGCGGTCTGACCCAGGTGGCGCTCTCGCCCTGATGGTGACGCGTCGCCACATCCGCACCCCGCGCATCGTCCAGCCGGGCACGCACAATGCCCTGTGGCTATGGGTGTTGTTCGTGCTGCTGGCGCTCGTGCTCGCCTGGCAGATGTTCGACTACGGGCGCAAGCGTGCCGGTTTCGATGCCGCCGAACGCGATGCGCTGGTGAGCGAGCTGCAACGGCAGATCAGCGATCTGCAGCGCGACAAGGAACAGCTGCGCACGCAGTCGGCACGTTTCGAGCGTGCCAGCCAGATCGACCAGGCGGCGGTGCAGAACGTGCAGGACGAGCTCAAGGCCCTGCAGGACGAGCGTTCGGCGCTGCGCCAGGAAGTGGAGTTCCTCAAGAGCCTGGTGTCCGGCGATATCACCATGCTGCAGTTGACCGACCTGGCGCTGGACAAGCGCGAGCAGGGCAATGCCTACGGCTATGTCTTTACCGTGTCCAAGCGCGCCAAGGGCGACGAGCGGGTGCGTGGCCAGGTGGTGTTGACGGTACACGGCCAGCTCAAGGGCGAGGCCAGCGAACTGGTGGCGAAGGACCTGGGCATCGACAGCAAGGACCTGGTGATGGGCTTCAACTTCTTCCAGAAATTCGAGGGCGAACTGACCCTGCCGGTGGGCTTCATCCCGCGGCAGTTGAAGGTGCAGGTCAAGCCCAAGGGCAAAAAATTCAAGCCGTTCGACCAATCGTTCGACTGGACGGTCGAGTAGCTTCTTCAAGGAGTAGCAGTATGGGACGCAAACGCTTCAAGGCGCCGAAGGTGTCGACCGTGATCGGCCACGGCACCGAGGTCACCGGGGATATCCGCTTCAATGGTGGCCTGCACCTGGATGGCAAGATCGTCGGCAACGTCAGTGGCGAGGAGGATTCTTCGTCGACCGTGACGGTCAGCGAGCACGGGGTGATCGAGGGCGACGTGCGGGTCGACTGCCTGATCCTCAACGGCACGGTGCAGGGCGATGTGTACGCCAACGAGCGCGTTGAACTGGCCTCGGAGGCGCGCGTCACCGGCACCGTCTACTATCGTCTACTGGAAATGGCGATGGGCGCAGAGGTCAACGGCAAGCTGGTGCACAGCGAGGAACAGGAGCCGCGCATGCTTGCTTACGATGGCGATCCGGCCGCTGCCGGGGAACCGCAGGCGGACAAGCCGGTCGAATAGTTGACCAAAACGCTTGGTTTAAGCATACTTGTGGGAACTGGGTGCCGTCGACCCGGCACTATCCGATGCGAGGTTGAGACAAATGAATGAAGCAGTAGAAACCACCGAGTCACTGGTGTTCACCTCCGCGGCCGCGAAAAAGGTCTCGGAACTGATCGCCGAGGAAGGTAATCCGGACCTGATGCTGCGCATTTACGTGCAGGGTGGCGGTTGTTCCGGTTTCCAGTACGGTTTTACTTTCGACGAGACGGTCAACGAGGGTGACGAGACGGTGGAGACCGACGGCGTCAAACTGCTGATCGACCCGATGAGCATCCAGTATCTGATGGGTGCCGAGGTGGATTACAGCGAAGGCCTGCAGGGCGCGCAGTTCGTGATCCGCAATCCGAACGCCAGCACCACCTGCGGCTGCGGCTCCTCCTTCTCGGTCTGATCGTCACACCGGCAGCGAAAAGCCCCGCTCGGCGGGGCTTTTTTGTGTCCGCCGTCTACAGGTGGCGGCGCACGTGCACCACTTCCGGGTCGTCGCTGTCGTGCACCACGCGAAAGCCGAGGCGCTCGCACAGGCTCAACATCTTGTTGTTATTGGCCAGTACCTCGCCTTCCATGATCTCGATGCCGCGGTCACGGGCGATGCCCATCAGGCGCTGCATCAACTGTTGGCCGACCCCTTTTTTCTGCCATTCGTCGGCCACCGTCAGGGCGAATTCGCACGACTGGCGGTCCGGGTTGCTGACATAGCGCGCCACGCCGATGCTGCGCGCCTGCGGCGTATCCTCGCCGATTACCGCGATCAAGGCCATTTCGCGGTCGTAATCGATCTGGGTGAAACGTGCCAGCATCAGCGGACTTAGCTGATCCAGGCTCTGCATGAAGCGGAAGTACTTGCTCTCGGGCGAGAGATTGCGCACGAAGGTCTGTTCGATCTCGGCATCCTCCGGACGGATCGGCCGCACCATCACGTCGGTACCGTCGGGCATCTGCCAGTTGCCGGCCAGTTCCGTCGGATAGGGGTGGATGGCCATGTGGCCGTAGTGCTCGGTGCTGGTCTGCGGCCGCGCCACCAGGATGCGCGCATCCACAGCGATCACGCCATTTTCATCCACCAGCAGCGGGTTGATGTCCAGTTCGGCGATCTCAGGTAGTTCGCAGGCGACCTCGGAAATGCGTTGCAGCACGTCGATCAGCTGTTCCATATCCGCTTCCGGCAGGTTGCGGAAGGCCTTCAGGTAGCGTGCCACGCGGGTTCTTTTCACCAGGTCGCGGCTCAGGTACTCGTTGAGCGGCGGCAGGGCCACGCCGCTGTCGGCGAAGATCTCCACCGCGGTGCCGCCCGCGCCAAAGCTGATCACCGGGCCGAACACCGGGTCGCGGGCGATCCCGATCATGATCTCGCGTGCATGCGGCCGCTCCAGCATGGGTTCGATGGTCACGCCCTCGATACGCGCCTCGGGACTTGCCGCTTTTACAGCATCCACCATTTCGCGGAAGGCGGTACGCACCGAGCGCGGCTCGCGGATATTCAGGCGCACGCCGCCGACGTCGGATTTGTGCGTGATGTCCGGGGAATTGATCTTCATCGCCACCGGCAGGCCCACGTTTTCCGCTGCGACCAAGGCATCCGAGGCGGTATTGACGTTGATGCTGGGCGAGGTGGGGATGTGGAAGGCACGCAGCACGGCCTTGGATTCGGTGTTGCTCAGCGAAAGGCGCCGCTCGCCCATCGCGTGTTCGATGATCAGGCGCGCACCTTCCACGTCCGGCGGACGGTGGCGCGACAGGGGCGGCGGCGCCTGCAGCAGCGCCTTCTGGTTGCGCCGGTAGGCGGCCAGGTAGCCGAAGGCGTCGACCCCGGCCTCTGGGCTGCGGAACTGCGGGATGCCGGCGTCGGCCAGGCGCTGGCGGCCTTGCTTGACCAGCTTGTCGCCCATCCAGCAGGCGAGCACCGGTTTGCTGCTGTCTGCCGCCGCTGCCACCACGCCTTCGGCACAGGCGGTGGGGTTGGTCATCGCCTGCGGGGTCAGCAATACCAGCAGGCCATCGACCTGGCGATCGGCGAGCACGATCTCGGTGGCCTTGCGGTAGCGTTCGTTGTCGGCGTCACCGAGGATGTCCACTGGGTCGCTGTGCGACCAATGCTCGGGCAGCACGCCGCTAAGTTGCTCGATCGTGGTGGGAGCGAGTTCGGCCAGCGGTACCTCGAGGTCGCTGGCTCGGTCGGCGGCCATCACCCCGGGGCCGCCGCCATTGGTCAGGATGGCCAGGCGCGAGCCCTCCACGCGGGTGCCGGAGGCGAGTGTCTTGGCGGCGGCGAACAACTGGTTGACGGTGGTCACGCGTACCGCGCCGGCACGGCGCACGGCCGCGTCGAAGACGTTGTCACCGCCGACCAGGGCGCCGGTATGGGAAACCGCGGCACGGGTGCCGCTCTCGTTGCGCCCGGATTTGACCACGATGACCGGCTTGAGGCGCGCGGCGACGCGCAGGCCACTGAGAAAAGAGCGCGCATTGGATACGCCTTCCACGTACAGCAGAATGCTCTTGGTCTGCGGATCGACCGCCAGGTAGTCGAGCATGTCGCCGAAGCCGATATCGGCGGTGGCGCCGAGCGAGGCGACCGCGGAAAAGCCGTAGCCCTGCTCGTCGGCCCAGTCCAGCAGCGCCGTGCAGAAGGCGCCGGACTGGGCCACCAGCGCCACGTGTCCGCTTTTCATGCCGCTCTTGGCGAAGGTGGCGTTGAGCCCGGTGCGCGGGCGCATCACGCCGAGGCAGTTGGGCCCGACCAGCGGAATGTTGTAGGTGCGGGCGATATCGGTGATCTCGTTCTGCAGCGCCAGCCCGCGCGCGCCGATCTCGGCGAAACCGGCGGACAGCACCACCGCGGCACCGACGCCATGCTCGCCACACTGGTGCATCACCTGCGGAATCGCCTTGGCAGGAATCGCGATCACCACCAGTTCCACCGGATGGTCGATGTCGGCCACGGAGGCGTAGGCCGCCAGTCCGAGCACCTGCTCGTGTTTCGGGTTCACCGGATACAGGCGGCCCTGGTAGCCGCTGGCGAGCATATTGCGCAAGACTTGCCCGCCGACAGAGTCTTCACGTTCCGAGGCGCCGATAATGGCCACTGAGGCCGGTTCGAAGACCTTGCTGAGGTAATGCTTTTTCATGATCGTCCTGCCGTTGATCGATACGCTTTAGCATAATGCACAATTAATACGCTTATGTTGCGCCGCAGCAAATTCATCGGCAAGCTGGTTCGGCACAAGAGGAACGGATAATGTCGATTGCCTACATTTCGCACCCGGATTGCCAGTTGCACGAGATGGGGGCGCATCATCCTGAACAGCCCGCCCGCCTCACCGCGATCAGTGACCGCCTGGTCGCCAGTGGCCTGGACATGGTGTTGCATCACTTCGATGCGCCGCTGGCTGAGCGCTCGATGTTGTTGCTGGCGCACGACGAGCGCTATGTCGAGCAGGTGTATGCGACGGCCCCCGAGCAGGGGCTGGTCTGGCTGGACGGGGATACGGCGATGAACCCGCATACCCTGCAGGCTGCGCTGCGCGCGGTGGGTGCGGTGAGCCTGGGGGTCGACCTGGTGATGCAGGGACGGGTGCGTCAGGTGTTTTGCGCGGTGCGCCCGCCCGGCCACCATGCCGAGCGCGCGCGCGGCATGGGTTTTTGCATCTTCAACAATGTGGCGATCGCCGCGCTGCATGCCCTGCAGGCACATGGGCTGGAGCGGGTGGCGATCGTCGACTTCGACGTGCATCACGGCAACGGTACCGAAGACATCGTTGCCGGTGACGAGCGTATCCTGTTCTGCTCCAGCTTCCAGCATCCTTTCTACCCGCACAGCGGTGCCGACACGGATGTGCCGAATGTCATCAATTCACCCCTGCCGGCCGGTGCCGGGGGCGCGGCCCTGCGCGAGGTGGTCGAGCGGCAATGGCTGCCGGCACTGCGCGAATTCGCGCCGCAGCTGCTGCTGATCTCGGCCGGTTTCGACGGGCATGCGGCAGACGATATGGCCCAGCTGAATTTCGTCGACACTGATTACGCCTGGGTGACCGGTCAGCTGTGCCAGCTGGCGTCAGAGAGTGCTCAGGGACGGGTGGTTTCGGCGCTGGAAGGCGGATACGAGCTGCACGCGCTGGCGCGCAGTGTCGAGGCACACATCAAGGCGTTCATGGACTACTGAGGCGGCGCTTCAGGCGGGGTGGATCGCGCCGAGCACGCGTGGACCACGCGCGCCGGTGACCGCCGGCAGGTTGCCGGGCTGACCATTCAGGGTCTGGCGCGCCAGCCAGGCGAAGGCGATCGCCTCCACCCAGTCCGGATCCAGGCCGAGCTCGGCGGTGGTGCCGAGCGGGCAGGGCAACAGCTCTCCCAGCAATTGCATCAGTTGGCGGTTGTGCGCACCGCCGCCGCAGGCGAGTACGCGTTGCGCATCCGCGGCATGGCTGCTTATGGCAGCGGCAATGCTGTGCGCGGTGAGCGCCGACAGGGTGGCCTGGACGTCTTGCGGGCGCAGTTCGCCAGCGCCGAGTTGTCGCTCCAGCCAGGCCGGTGAGAAATAGTCCGTGCCGGTGCTCTTCGGGGGGGCGAGCGCGAAGTAGGGATCGTCCAGCATCGCCTTTAGCAACGGCTGCTGGACCTCGCCCTGCGCGGCGAAAGCGCCATCACGGTCGTAGGGTTCGCCGCGTTGCCGGCTGATCCAGGCATCCATGAGGCAGTTGCCCGGGCCGGTGTCGAACCCGCTGACCGGTGCATCCTCTCGGCCCGGCAGGCAGGTGATATTGGCGATGCCGCCGATGTTGAGGATCACCCGGTATTCGTCGCTGCTGCCCAAGGCTGCTTGGTGAAAGGCTGGCACCAGGGGCGCGCCCTGGCCGCCGGCGGCGATATCGCGGTTGCGGAATCCAGCCACCGTGGTGATGCCGGTCGTTTCTGCGATCCTCGAGGGATCGCCGATCTGCAGGGTGTAGCCGGGCTTCGCGCCGGGGGCGTGCGCCAGGGTCTGGCCGTGCGAGCCGATGGCGCGGATGTTGTCGCGTTGTTCCTCGCCGATGACCGCTAAGGCCGCCTGGGCGAAGGCCTCGCCGACTTCGGCGTCCAGTGCGGCGAATTGTGCGGCAGTCAGGTAGGTGCCGCGTCCCGCCGCCATCAGGCGTTCACGCAAGGTGGCCGACCAGGGAATGTTGCGGGCCTCGATCAGCCGCGGCGCTGGGTCGTCCAGGTCCACCAGCACGGCGTCGATGCCGTCCATGCTGGTGCCGGACATCAGGCCGACATACAGGCCGCTCGACACGCCATTACTGCTGGTTGCTGGCAACCATGGTGGCCTGCCGGATCGACGCGAGCTGGGTCACCAGCGGCGCGGTCTGCTGTTTGAAGGCAGCGAGTTGGCTGTCCGGCAGCGGCAGGGATTTCGGCAGTTTGACGGTCAAGGGATTGCGGTGCACGCCGTTGACGCGGAACTCGTAGTGCAGGTGCGGACCGCTGGCCAGGCCGCTCTTGCCGACGTAGCCGATGATCTGTCCCTGCTTGACCTTCTTGCCGGCCTTCGCCTTGCCGGCGAACTTGGACATGTGCGCGTACAGGGTCTGGTACTTGTTGGCGTGCTGCACGATCACCACGCGCCCATAACCACCTTTCCAGCCGCGAAAGATCACCTTGCCGGCACCGGTCGCCTTGATCGGAGTGCCGGTCGGTGCCGCATAGTCGACGCCGCGATGCGGACGCTTGGTCTTGAGTACCGGATGCAGGCGGTTCGGGTTGAAGCGTGAGCTGATGCGGGCAAACTTGATCGGCGTGCGGATGAAGGCCCGCCGCTTATTGCGGCCCTCGCCATCGTAATAGCCGATCTCGCCCTTGTTATCCTCGAAGCGGAATGCCTGGTGGGTGTTGCCCTGGTTGACAAACTCCGCGGCGAGAATCGGCCCGTTGCGGTACTTTTTGCCGTCCAGAAACTGTTCTTCAAAGACTACGCGAAACTGGTCACCGGAGCGGATCTCCAGGGCGAAGTCGATGTCCCAGCCGAACAGCGCCGCCAGTTCCATGATCTGGGCATCGCTGAGGCCGGCCTTCTGGGCGTCGACGAACAGTGAGGATTCGATGGTGCCGGTGGCGCTGGCGATGCGTGATTCGACCGCCTTGCTGATCTCCTCTGCGACAAAGCTGTCGTCGCTCGCCTTGATACGCAGGCTCTCCACCGGGTTCCTGACCAACACCAGTTCGATCAGCTCGCCTTCTTCATCGAGCAGGAATTTCAGCTCCTGTCCGGGACGGATCTTGGCCAGGCCGGCAGCCTGCTTGCTGCTGTTGACGATGCGGTGCAACAGGGTGGGGGACAGTGCACGAGCCTTGAAGATCTTTGCCAGCGACTCGCCGCTGCGGATTTTATGCGTCTGCCATTTCGCTGCTGCAGCCGCGGCGGGCTCAGCCAGCGGCGGCTCCTGCGGCGGTTCCGGCATCGCGGTTTGCGGGGTTTCGGCTTCTTCCACAGCGAGCGGCTGCGACGCTGCGGGCAACTGCAGCAAGGACGGAGAGCCGCTGGTCGGGCGAGGCAGCTCTGCTGCCGGCTTGGCTACAGGGGCTGCCGGAGCAGCGTGCGACACCGGTGGCAGCTCAAGCGGCAAGCTCACCGGGGCAGGTGCGCCTATCTCGTCTTGGGTTTGCGGGACCGGAAGTGGCTCGTGGCCGCCAAGAGGGGCGGCGGGGGCG
>Ga0272444_10002851_pt1 | contig 15807 bp, 18 predicted proteins | sample SSMForm13_FD_201033 | JGI IMG/M metagenome (GOLD analysis project Ga0272444, IMG submission 201033) | Marine sediment archaeal communities from Little Sippewissett salt marsh, Falmouth, MA, United States - SSM-Form-13 | ecosystem: Environmental > Aquatic > Marine > Wetlands > Sediment ...
CGTGGCTGTCGGCGTGATAGCCCGACAGCAGCCAGATGCGCGGTCTGCTCATGTGGCGGGAGGGTCGAGCCGGCGATGCATGCGCCGGTGCGGTATGCCGGCATCGTCGAACACCTCGCCCTGCGGGTGGAAACCGGCACGCCGGTAGAAACCCTCGGCGCTGCACTGGGCGTTGAGCATGACCTCTTTTAGGCCGGCCTGTGCGGCCATGTCGATCAGCGCGGCGAGCATGCGCGAGCCGATGCCCCGGCCGCGGTAGGGCTTGCGCACCGCCATGCGCCCGATGTGCCCGTCGGCCAGCAGGCGCGCGGTGGCGACCGGGGTGGCGTCGCCAGCCAGCACCAGCAGGTGGCGGGCGCGCGGGTCGGCCTGGTCCTCCTCAAGTTCCGGCGGCACACCCTGTTCGTCGACGAACACCTCGAAGCGGATCGCCAGCAGTTGTTCGCGCTGCTGCGCCCAGTCGGCCTCGGTCAGGCGGAAAGATTCAGTCATCGAATTGCAGCAGGCCACGGTTGAACAGCAGGGCGAGCCAGTCGAACAGGCCAGGCTGCCCGGTCAATGCCTCGATACGCTGTGGGTCGATGCGCCGCTGTGCGCTCACCAGGTCGAGCAAGGGCGCCTGGGCCCGCGGCAGTTCATGACATTCGCCCTGGCTGCACAGCGCCAGGGTGTCCGCGTCGAGTTCGATACGTGCAAAGCGTGCCCAGGGATGGCGCCGCAGGGTTTCGCCGTCTGCCAGCGCCCGGCGCAGTGTGGCGGCATCGATTGTGTGTTCGGGGGGCAGGATCTCCAGGTCCGGCTTGGGTTCGGTGACATGGCAGCCGAACCAGTGACGAAAGGTGCGATCGGCTTGCGGCAGTGTGCTGCGCACCAGTTCGGCGGCTGCGGCAAACTCGTTGTCGGTGATGGCGCAGCCGATCGCGCGGTCGGCATGCAGCTGGTCCTGGAAATAACCGGCCGGTTCGGATTCGGCCCGGTGGGCGATCCAGGCCTGGGCCAGCTCGTGGCTGCTCGGGCCGCGCATGCCGATCGACCAGGTCATGCATTCGCCGACCGCCGTACCCCAGTGGCCCACCCGCGGCGGCAGGTACAGCACATCGCCGGGCTCCAGCACCCAGTCCTCGCTGCTGTGGAATTCCCTGAGCACCCGCAGCGGACAGTCCGGCAGCAGGTCGGCGTCCTGGTGGTCGCGTTCGCTGATGCGCCAGCGGCGTTGCCCCTGGGCCTGGATCAGGAACACGTCGTAGTTGTCGGTGTGCGGGCCGACGCCGCCGCGGTCAGTGGCATAGCTGATCATGATGTCGTCGATGCGCCAGTCGGGCAGAAAGTCGACGGCATCGAGCAGGTCGGCCACTTCCGGCACATGTTTGTCGACGTCCTGCACCAGCAGCGTCCAGTGGCTGTCGGGCAGGGTGGCGAACACGGCCTCGTCGAGCGGGCCGTGCTGCAGCTGCCAGTCGGTATCGCCGAGCTGGCGGATCAGGCGCGACTCGATGCCTTCCTCGCAGGCCATGCCGGCCAGCTCGTCCGCCTCGAACTGCAGCTGCGCCGGGTCGATGGCCTTGCGCAGCAGCAGCGGCTTGCGTTGCCAGTATTCCTCGATGAAGCGGTCGAGGCCGATGTCGGCGGGGAAGCGCAGGCGCGGCGTCATGGCACGGCGGCCTGTGCAGCGGCTTTTTCCGGAACGCGGCTGCGGCCACGGCCGGTGATGAAGGCGGAGGCGAGGATCAGCAGGGCGCCGGCGCTGGTCGCCAGGGTGAGCGCCTCGTCCCACAGCAACCAGCCGAGCACGGCGCCGAAGATCACCGAGAAGAAGGTGAAGGGCCCGAGCCTGGCGGCCGGTGCGCAGGCCATGCCGCGGGTCAGCAGCAGCTGCCCGGCGGTGGCGAACAGGCCGAGCAGCACCAGCCAGGCGATCTGCGCTGTGGTCGGCGTCTGCCAGTACCAGGCCAGCGGCAGCAGCGAGATCAGCAGGCCGCTGCAGGCGAAGTAGAACACGGTCAGCTTGCTCGACTCGCTGCGCGACAGGCGGCGTACCGTAACCTTGGCGACCGCCGCGAGCGCGCCGCCGGCGAGGGCGATCAGGTAGACGCTGCTGGTGTTCTCGAAATCCGGGGTCAGGATCACCGCCACGCCGCTGAAGCCGACCAGCAACGCCAGGATCACGTGCCAGGTGAAGCGTTCCTTCAGCCACAGCAGGGCGACGATGGGAATGAACAGCGGCGCGCTGAGCTTGAGCAGCATGGCGTTGGCCAGCGGCAGGTGGGCGATGGCGTAAAAGAAGCAGTACATGGCGCCGACCCCGGCGAGGCCGCGCAACAGGTGCAGGTGTGGCACCCGGGTGACGAAACCGGCGCTGCCGTCGCGCAGCAGCCACGGCAGCAGGGCCAGCAGACCGACCAGGTTGCGGGCGAACACCACCATGGGGTTGTTCAGGTCTTCGGAGACGAAGCGGATGCTTGCCCCCATGCTGGCAAACATCAGTTCGGCGCCGACGATGTACAGCGCGCCGAGATACAGGCGATGGTCGTGCATGGGTGTTAAATTCAGGTGTCGGTGTGGGCCAGTGTCGGGTAAATCTGGCAAATTGATGACCCATTATGGCGAATTGACGGAAAACTTGCTTTGCGGGCTTGAAGTTCCCCTCGCCTGTGGTTCTAATGGGTGAATCCAAGGGCGCGCGCTGGCGGACGGCCTGACGATTACCTTGAATCCTGTGTAATGGAACTATCGAACGCAATGGGGAGGAACCATGTTCGAACAAGCAGACAAAAAATTGGTTGCAATGATGGCACCGGTAGCCCTGGTGGTTGGCCTGTCCATTGGCAACGCTAACGCTGGTACTTACCTGATGTCCGCCGGTGGCGATGTCGTCATGAATGGCGCTGGCGAGTGCTGGAATACCATCGGTGGCATGGAGCAGATGCTGCCCGAGTGCGGCGACGTGGTTGCCAAGACCGAGAAGGATTCCGACGGTGACGGTGTTCCCGATTCCCGCGACGAATGCCCGAACACCCCGGCCGGCGTTGCCGTGACCGCCTTCGGTTGTCCGAAAGATTCCGATGGCGACGGTGTAGCCGACTACCTGGACAAGTGCCCGGGCACCCCGCGCGGCGCCAAGGTGGATGCCAACGGTTGTGAGATTGCCGCGGCACCGAGCATGCTCGATGTCATCCTCGATCACTTCGATTTCGACCGTGCCGACCTGAAGCCGGGTATGAAGTCGCAGCTGGACGAGGTGGCTGCCAAGGTGAATGCGACCCCGGCGGAAGAGGAAGTGGAAGTTATCGGTCATACCGACTCCACCGGTCCTGAGGCCTACAACCAGATGCTCTCCGAGCGTCGTGCACAGGCCGCTGCCGACTACCTGTCCGCCAAGGGCGTCTCCAACATGGTCGTCAAGGGCATGGGCGAGAGTGCTCCGGTAGCCGACAACGGCACCCGTGAAGGTCGCGCGATGAACCGTCGCGTCGAGGTTCACACCAAGTAAGTTCGGCGCAAGCTGAAACAAAAAGCCCCGCATCGAAAGATGCGGGGCTTTTTTGTTGGCGGCGATTCAGCCGCCGGTGTGGCAGCGCAACGTGCCGGTTCAGATATCCTTCGCCTGCTGCACCGCGTTGCCGATGTAGGTGCCCGGGGTCAGCTGACGCAGCGCCGCCTTGGCCGCTTCCGGCAGTTCCAGCTTGTCGACGAAGGCCTGCATGCCGGCCTGGTCGACGCGCTGGCCACGGGTCAGTTCCTTGAGTTTTTCGTACGGCTTCTCGATCCCGTAGCGGCGCATCACCGTCTGGATCGGCTCGGCCAGCACTTCCCAGTTGTTCATCAGGTCGTCGGCGAGCTTTTGTTCGTCGGCCTCGAGCTTGCCGATGCCGCGCTGGATCGACTGCAGCGCCACCAGGCTGTAGGCAAAGCCCACGCCCATGTTGCGCAGCACGGTGGAGTCGGTCAGGTCGCGCTGCCAGCGCGAGATCGGCAGTTTCATCGCCAGGTGATCGAACAGCGCATTGGCGATGCCGAGGTTGCCTTCGCCGTTCTCGAAGTCGATCGGGTTGACCTTGTGCGGCATGGTGGAGGAGCCGACCTCGCCGGCCACCGTCTTCTGCTTGAAATAACCGATCGAGATGTAGCTCCACACGTCGCGGCAGAAATCGATCAGGATGGTGTTGAAGCGCGCCATCGCGTCGAACAGTTCGGCCATGTAGTCGTGCGGCTCGATCTGGATGGTGTAGGGGTTCCAGGTCAGGCCCAGGGACTCGACGAACTGGCGCGCAAAGCCGGGCCAGTCGATGTCCGGGTAGGCGGACAGGTGGGCGTTGTAGTTGCCGACCGCGCCGTTGATCTTGCCCAGCATCTGTACCGCCATGATCTGTTCGCGCTGGCGCTGCAGGCGCGCCACCACGTTGGCCATTTCCTTGCCCAGGGTGGTGGGCGAGGCGGGCTGGCCGTGGGTGCGCGACAGCATCGGCTTGTCGGCGTGCTGGTGGGCCAGGGCGCGGATCGCCTCGACGGTCTGGTCGGCGGCCGGCATCAGCACCTGCTCACGGCCGGCCTTGAGCATCAGCGCGTGCGACAGGTTGTTGATGTCCTCGGAGGTGCAGGCGAAGTGGATGAATTCGCTGACCGCCTCGAGTTCGGCATTGCCGGAGATCTTTTCCTTGAGGAAGTATTCGACCGCCTTGACGTCGTGATTGGTGGTGCGCTCGATTTCCTTGACGCGCTCGGCATCGCTTTCGCTGAAGTTGTCGACGATGCCATCGAGCAGCGCATTGGCCTGCCCGGAAAATGCCGGCACCTCGGCAATACCGGCATGCGCGGACAGGGCCTGCAGCCAGCGCACCTCGACGGTGACGCGCTGAGCGATCAGACCGTACTCACTGAAGATCGGGCGCAGCGCTTCGGTCTTGCTGCCGTAACGGCCGTCCATCGGGGAAATCGCAGTGAGGGTGGTCAGGTGCATCTTGTGGCTCCAGGGTCTGGCGTGACAGGCGGCAAGGCCGCCGCAGAAGCCGGCAATTATAGGGAGGTCGCGGGGGCTTGACGAGATTTCGGCCGGCAACAGCCTGCCATACACAAGAAACCCGGCTTGCGCCGGGTTTCGTGGGGGTGGGGTCAGTCGCCCTGCGGCGCCTCGGTTTCCCCGTCGCCGCCCTGATCGAGCAGGTCGGAGCCTTTCTGCAGCAACTCGCTGCCCTCGGTCTTGGCGGCATCGTAGACCTCGCCGGCCTTCTTCTTGGCTGCGTCGTAGGCATCGCCGGCCGATTCCTGGGCGCCCTCGAGCACCTCGCCACCGGCTTCGGCCGCATCGCTGGCCGCCTTCTTGGTGGAGTCCCAGGCGGCTTCGCCGAGCTTCTTGGTCTGGTCGGTCCAGGCCTTGGCCTCGTCGCCCAGAGAGGCATCGCCGCTTTCGGCGGTCTCTGCAGGCGGTGCCGCGGCGTCAGATTCGGCGGGGGCTTGCTGCTGCTCGCTGCAGGCGGCCAGCAGCAGCGGCAATGCGGTGATGAGGATCAATGAGCGTTTCATGCAATTCTCCGGCGTGGTTGTTGTCTGGACGGCAGTCAATCACCTGGGTGTGACTGGCACAAGTGTCAGCTTGGTGAAGTTCGTCACTCGATGCGATCGAGAAGTTCCCGGGCCAGCCGGGCGATGCGTGCACGCGCGAACAACAGCGAGCGTTTTTTGCCGCCGCACTGACGCCACAGGATGGCGGCGCGGATGCCGCTGAGCAGCAGTGCGCGGATGTGCGCGGCATTGTCGCTGTTCTGCAGGTACACAGGCTCGCCGCGCACCATGATCTGCGGCTGGCGCACACTGATGTGTTCCTGGTAGAGACGCTCGATCTGCGCCAGGCGCGTGGCCGCGGTCAGCTCGAACCCGGCGCTGCGTGCCTGCACCGCCTTGAGTTCCTCGCCGAGGCGCGACAAGGCATCCGCATCGGCCAGCAGCTTGTCGGCCAGGTGGATCATGGCGATCACGTACTGGGCGATCTCCAGGTCGCGCTCGCGCGGGCTTTCCAACTGGCTGACCAGGGTGCGCAGCCCGCTGGCGACACCTTGCTGGCCGCCGAACACCTGGCTGACGCTGTCGGGTGCGAAATCGAACAGGGAGTCGATGCTGGTATGGCTGGCCTCGCTGTCGCAGTGCCCCTGGCGGGCGATATCGCGCACCAGGCGCGCGGCCTGGAAGATGCCGGCCAGCGCGATGATGCGGTCGCTGTCGCTGAAGCGGCTCATTGGATGATACCTCCGCCCAGACAGACGTCCCCCTGGTAGAAAACCACCGACTGGCCGGGCGTCAACGCACGCTGCGGCTGGCTGAACGCCACCTGGGCGATGTCTTCCTGTATCGATACCTGGCAGTCCTGCAGTGGCTGGCGGTGGCGACAGCGCGCCTTGCAGCTGAATTGCTGTGCGGGCGCGGCGCCGGCCACCCAGTGCAACTGCTCGGCGCTCAGCTCGTCGCGCATCAACGCCGGGTGATCGTGACCCTGGGTGACGATCAGCCGGTTGTTCTCGAGATCTTTTGCGACGACGAACCAGGGCGCGTGTGTATGGTCGGCCTTGCCGCCGATGCCCAGCCCCTGGCGCTGGCCGATGGTGTAGTACATCAGGCCCTGGTGCTCGCCCAGGTCCTCGCCCTCGAGCGAGTGGATGCGGCCGGGGTTGGCGGGCAGGTACTGGGCGAGGAAATCGCGGAAGCGGCGCTCGCCGATGAAGCAGATGCCGGTGCTGTCCTTCTTGCGCCAGTTGGCGAAGCCTGCCGACTCGGCGATCTGTCGCACCTGCGGTTTGCTCAGCGGCTGCAGGGGGAACACCGCGTGGCGCAGCGCGCGCTGGCCGAGCATGTACAGGAAGTAGGTCTGATCCTTGTTGGCATCGGCGGCGCAGATCAACTGATAACTGTCGTCTGCCTGACGCACGCCCGCGTAGTGACCGGTGGCGATGTGGTCGGCACCGAGTTCGAGGGCGTGGTCTAGAAAGGCCTTGAACTTGATCTCGCGGTTGCACAGCACGTCCGGGTTGGGGGTGCGCCCGGCACGGTACTCGGCCAGGAAATATTCGAATACCCGGTCCCAGTACTCGCCGGAAAAGTTCACCGTGTGCAGCGGGATGCCCAGGCGTTCCGCCACCTGGGTGGCGTCGGCCAGGTCTTCGGCAGCAGAGCAGTACTCCGCGCTGTCGTCCTCCTCCCAGTTCTTCATGAACAGGCCTTCGACCTGCCAGCCGTCCTGCAGCAGGCGCAGTGCCGCGACTGACGAGTCGACCCCGCCGGACAGGCCGATGATGATGCGTTTGTCGTTCATGGATTTGTTGATGCGGTTTGCGCGCTACATGGAAAAGCCGGGCGGTGACCAGCCGTCCTTCCAGCGCGCGACTTCGAGAATGTCCGGTGCGACACCATTGTCGCGGAACCAGGAGTCGACCACCCATTGTTCGCGGTGCGCGTCGGTGGTTTCGACCACGGCAGTGAAATGCGGCCAGCCGCCGAAAAAGAAATAGCCGCGCGAGATGCGGGGCTGCACCCGGTGCCAGCGCAGCAGGCCGGCCTGCTCGAACAGGGTCAGGTAGGTGGTGGTGTTGACCGACTCGTCGATGCAGTCGAGCTGCGCGCCCGGTTCGGTCAGGCCGTTGAAGTCGCCGCCCTTGTCGTGATGCGAGTCGGCGAAATCGGCGACCAGCCGTTCCATCAGGCCGACCGCGGCGGCGATCTGTTCGCGCTCGGCCAGCGGACTTTGTGCCGCCGGCTCGAACCGGGCACGGACCTGCTGCCACTGCTGCTCGTTCAGCGACACGGGTACGCGGGCATTGCAGTCGTGCTGGGCACACACGTTGAAGGCGGCCGGTGAGATTTGCTCGGGCAGATCGTATTGCAGCGCCAGGCGCTGGTAGGCCGCATCGCCGGCCCAGGCGGGGACGCTGGCCAGGCATGCCAGCAGGAGTGCGAACTCAGGCAATCTCATTCAGCAACTCCAGGGGATAGCGGCGGCCGTTGCGATGGTCGTCGATGCATTGCAGCACCAGCGGGCTGCGCGCCGCATACTCGCCCGAGCGAATGTGCCCGGCCTCGACCCAGTGCACGGCACGGATATCCGGATCGATGCGGCAATCGGCCAGCGGCTCGCCGACCGAGCCGGCGAAACAGAAACGCAGATAGGTGTCGCGGTTCGGCGCAATCCACCGATAGATGCCGACCAGCGCCTGCGGGGTGAAAGCGCGGCAGGTCTCCTCGCGCACTTCGCGCACCACCGCCTGCAGCAGGCTTTCGCCGTTCTCCAGGTGTCCGGCCGGCTGGTTGAACACCAGCTGGCCGTCCGGTGCCTCTTCGACCAGCAGGTGATGGCCGTGTTGGTTGGTGATCACGGCGGCGACAGTTACTCGGGGACTCCAGCGCATCCGGGCATTTTATCGGATGGGCTCAGCGGCGTCGTGGTTTTGCTGCTCTGCGCGGACCGGGTCGGCGTTTGTCTGGCCCGCTGCCCGGCCGTTTGGGGAGCGCGGGCTCGACCTCGAGCACCCGGTACTGCCCGGGTTGCAGATCCTGCAGCGACCAGTCGCCGATCGCCTGGCGCACCAGGCGCAGGGTGGGGTGGCCGACCGCGGCGGTCATGCGTCGCACCTGGCGGTTGCGACCTTCACGGATGCGCAGCTCGAGCCAGCGGGTGGGAATGCAGGCGCGGTAGCGCACCGGCGGGGTGCGCGGCCAGATGGCCGGCTCGGCGATGCGTTTCACCTGTGCCGGCAGGGTCGGACCGTCCTTCAGGTCGACTCCGTCACGCAAGGCCTGCAGGGCTGCCTCGTCCGGTTCGCCCTCGACCTGCACCCAGTAGGTCTTCCAGGTGCGTTTGCGCGGGTGGGTCAGCTGATGGGCAAGCGCCCCATCATCGGTCAACAGCAGCAGGCCCTCGCTGTCGCGATCGAGCCGGCCGGCCGGGTAGACCCTGGGGATATCGATAAAGTCGGCCAGGGTGGCGCGGCCCTCGCGGTCGGTGAACTGGGTCAGCACGTCGAAGGGTTTATTGAAAAGAATAAGCCTGCTCATCGGCGCAATTGTACCGGTGGGGTGCTAAAATGCGGGCTTTCGCTCAACTATTCAGATACAGGGCTTCCTAACCATGGCATTCGACAAGATCCAGGTTCCTGCCGACGCGCAGCAAATCACCGTCAACGCGGACAACTCGCTCAACGTACCGAACAACCCCATCGTGCCGTTCATCGAGGGCGACGGTATCGGCGTGGACATCACCCCGGTGATGAAGAAGGTGGTCGATGCAGCCGTGGAAAAGGCCTACGGCGGCGAGCGCAAGATCGCCTGGATGGAGATCTTTGCCGGTGAAAAGTCCACCCGCGTGTACGGCGAGGGTGTGTGGCTGCCGGAGGAGACCCTGCAGGCGGTCAAGGACTACGTGGTCTCGATCAAGGGCCCGTTGACCACCCCGGTGGGCGGCGGTATCCGTTCGCTGAACGTGTCCCTGCGCCAGGAACTGGACCTGTACGTGTGCATGCGCCCGGTGCGCTACTTCGCCGGTACCCCGAGCCCGCTGCTGCACCCGGAATACACCGACATGGTGATCTTCCGCGAGAACTCCGAGGACATCTACGCCGGTGTCGAGTGGCAATCCGGCACCGCGGAGGCAAAGAAGGTCATCGACTTCCTGATCAACGAGATGGGCGTGACCAAGATCCGCTTCCCGGAGACCTCCGGTATCGGCGTCAAGCCGGTGTCTTCCGAGGGGACCAAACGCCTGGTGCGCAAGGCGATCCAGTATGCGATCGACAACGACCGCGACTCGGTGACCCTGGTACACAAGGGCAACATCATGAAGTTCACCGAGGGTGCCTTCAAGGAATGGGGCTACGAGCTGGCCAAGGAAGAGTTCGGTGCGGTCGAACTGGACGGCGGTCCCTGGTGCACCTTCAAGAACCCGCGGACCGGCAAGGAGATCGTGGTCAAGGACGTGATCGCCGATGCCTTCCTGCAGCAGATCCTGCTGCGCCCGAAGGAGTACGATGTGATCGCCACCCTCAACCTGAACGGCGACTATGTCTCGGATGCACTGGCGGCACAGGTCGGTGGTATCGGTATCGCCCCGGGCGCCAACCTGTCCGACACCGTGGCCATGTTCGAGGCGACCCACGGTACCGCACCCAAGTATGCCGGTCAGGACAAGGTCAACCCGGGCTCGCTGATCCTGTCGGCGGAGATGATGCTGCGGCACATGGGCTGGACCGGGGCGGCCGACCTGATCATCAAGGCCATGGAAGATGCGATCAGCGCCAAGACCGTGACCTACGACTTCGAGCGTCTGATGGACGATGCGCAACTGCTGAGCTGCTCGCAGTTCGGTGATGCGATGATCAGTCACATGTGATCGATCAGTGCTGCTGACACAAAAAAGCCTGCCGAGTGGCAGGCTTTTTTTATGAAGTTTCGATCAGGTTCAGGCCACTGCCTGCACCGAGTGAAGCTTCAATGCGTGGAGTCCTTTCGGGCCTTCTTCGACTTCGAATTGAACACGTTGCCCTTCTTTGAGGGTTCTGTAGCCGTCCATCTCGATGGCGCTGAAATGTACGAAGATATCCTGGTCACCTTCGTCCGGGGTTACAAAGCCGTAACCTTTCGCATTATTGAACCACTTTACTACGCCGGTGATCATCGTCTTTCCTCCCATAGGGTGTTAACTGCTTTGATGTCCCTTGTGAGGTCCGTGCAAATCTAAACATTTAGTCGGCTGGACTTGATTTTTTCTAAGACATCGGGGTTGGAGTATAGCCAGTATGTAAACAGGATCAAATATCGGGAAGTAGGTTAAAAGATATAAAGATGCTTAAATTCTAATGTAGAAATTTTTGGGCATGAGGGTATTGCCCTGCTAAGTAAGGGTATTTACTGAAGGCTCGTGTTTACTTCCCGCAAGCGGGCCGACTGGCAGCGACTGTCGGCAAAACGGCATAGTCCATTGAAAACACGCGTTTGCATCCCCATCTGAGTGGGCCAGAATAGGTCCGAATTTGCGACTAGACTCAAGCAGGTAATGAGTAACGACAGCGAACATATCGACGAGGGCGATGGCCTGGCGGTCGCGCCGGCCAGGCCCAAGCTCAAGCGTCCGCCGATGTACAAGGTCGTGTTGTTGAACGACGACTACACCCCGATGGAGTTCGTGGTGCACGTGTTGGAACATTTCTTCAACATGGACAAGGAAAAGGCGACCCGGGTGATGCTGCATGTGCACACCCAGGGTGTGGGCGTATGCGGGGTATTCACCAAGGAAGTGGCGGAGACCAAGGTCGCGCAGGTCAACGATTTCTCGCGCGCCAACCAGCACCCGCTGCTGTGCGACATGGAAGAGGCCTAGCGAGTGGAATTTACGGCCGTTTGCGCGGTCTTTAAGTCAGACAGGTTGTATAAGCAGGTGATGTCATGTTGAGCAAAGAACTCGAATTCACGCTGAACCAGGCCTTCAAGGAGGCGCGGGAGAACCAGCATGAGTTCATGACCATCGAGCACCTTCTGCTCGCCCTGCTCGACAACCCGAGTGCCGCCGATGTGTTGCGCGCCTGTGCCGCCGATATCCCGAGCCTGCGCAGCGAACTACGCGAGTTTCTCAACGAGACCACGCCGCTGATCCCCAAGGATGACGAGCGCGAGACCCAGCCAACCCTGGGTTTCCAGCGCGTGCTGCAGCGTGCGGTGTTCCATGTGCAGTCCTCGGAGAAGAACGAGGTCACCGGTGCCAACGTGCTGGTGGCGATCTTCAGCGAGCAGGATTCGCAGGCGGTGTATTTCCTCGACCGGCAGAACATCTCGCGCCTGGACGTGGTCAACTACATCTCGCACGGCATCTCCAAGGTGCCGAGCGAATCGACCGGCGAGGTGCCCGAGACCGAGTTGTCGCCGGAAGGCGAGGCGCGCGAGGGCAAGCAGAGTGCGCTGGACACCTACGCCAGCAATCTCAATGAGCTGGCCAAGGCCGGCAAGATCGACCCGCTGATCGGCCGCCAGGCGGAGGTCGAGCGTACCGTGCAGATCCTGTGTCGGCGGCGCAAGAACAACCCGCTGCTGGTGGGCGAGGCCGGGGTGGGCAAGACCGCCATCGCCGAGGGTCTGGCCAAGCGCATCGTCGACGGCCAGGTGCCGGAGGTGCTCTCGCCCTGCGTGCTGTATTCGCTGGACCTGGGCGGGCTGGTGGCCGGCACCAAGTACCGCGGTGATTTCGAGAAGCGTCTCAAGGCGGTGCTGGGCGAGCTCAAGCGCCAGCCCGAGGCGGTGCTGTTCATCGACGAGATCCACACCATCATCGGCGCCGGTGCCGCTTCCGGCGGGGTGATGGATGCCTCCAATCTGATCAAGCCGATGCTCGCCTCCGGTGAGCTGCGCTGCATCGGTTCGACCACCTACCAGGAATACCGCGGCATCTTCGAGAAGGACCGTGCCCTGGCGCGGCGCTTCCAGAAGATCGATATCGAGGAGCCGTCAGTCGAGGACACCATCCAGATCCTCAAGGGGCTGAAGAGCCGCTTCGAGGAACACCACGAGGTGAAGTACTCGGCCAAGGCGCTGCGCTCGGCGGCCGAACTGGCGGACAAGTTCATCAACGACCGGCACATGCCGGACAAGGCGATCGACGTGATCGACGAGGCCGGCGCGGCCAACCAGCTGCTGCCGCCGTCACGGCGCAAGAAGACCATCGGCGTGGCCGACGTGGAGAGCATCATCGCCAAGATCGCGCGCATCCCGCCGCGCAAGGTCTCGGCCAGCGATACCGAGGCGCTGAAGAACCTGACCCGCGACCTGCAGATGGTGGTGTTCGGCCAGGACCCGGCGATCGAGGCGCTGTCCGCGGCGATCCGCATGAACCGTTCCGGCCTGAGCACCGAGCGCAAGCCGGTCGGCTCCTTCCTGTTCGCCGGCCCCACCGGGGTGGGCAAGACCGAGGTCACCCGCCAGCTGGCGAGGGTGCTCGGCATGCAGTTGATCCGCTTCGACATGTCCGAGTACATGGAGCGGCACACGGTGTCGCGCCTGATCGGCGCACCGCCCGGCTATGTCGGCTTCGACCAGGGCGGCCTGCTGACCGAGGAGATCAACAAACATCCGCACGCGGTGCTGTTGCTGGACGAGATCGAGAAGGCCCATCCGGACGTGTTCAACCTGCTGCTGCAGGTGATGGACCACGGCAGCCTGACCGACAACAACGGGCGCAAGGCGGATTTTCGCAACGTGATCATCGTCATGACCACCAATGCCGGTGCGACCGAGATGTCGCGCCGCTCGATCGGCTTCACCAGCCAGGATCACAGCAGCGACGGCATGCAGGCGATCAAGAAACTGTTCACCCCGGAGTTCCGCAACCGGCTCGACGCGATCATCCAGTTCGCTCCCTTGCAGAACGACACCATCACCCACGTGGTGGACAAGTTCCTGTTCGAACTGGAGGCGCAGCTGGCGGAAAAGCAGGTGCACATGGATGTCGACCAGGAGGCGCGCGAGTGGCTGGCCGAGCATGGTTATGACCCGCAGATGGGCGCCCGCCCGATGGCCAGGCTGATCCAGGAGAAGATCAAGAAGCCGCTGGCCGAGCACCTGCTGTTCGGTGACCTGGTCGGTGGGGGCAAGGTGAAAGTCAGTGTCGAGGACGACCAACTGAGTTTCGAGATCGAGGGCCAGCTGGTTCACTGACCCTGAGGCGGCGGTGCCGGAGACGGACCCGCCGAATTCGCTGATCAGCGTTCGCGGTAGGTGATGCGGCCTTTGCTCAGGTCGTACGGGGTCATCTCCACCTTGACCTTGTCACCGGTGAGGATGCGGATGTAGTGCTTGCGCATCTTGCCCGAGATATGGGCGGTGACCACGTGACCGTTTTCCAGTTCGACACGGAACATGGTGTTGGGAAGGGTCTCGACCACGGTCCCTTCCATCTCGATTACATCTTCTTTTGCCATCAACAAATTTCCAGAAAAGTCTTGCGCGGCTGCGCGATCAGGGCGCGGATTATAGCAAATCCGCAGAGGCGGCGTGCAATGCCCCCAGCTCGGCCACTTCGATGCGCTCGCCCTGTTCGAACTGCACCCAGTTTTCCTGGCTGAACACCTGCACCGGGCGGTAATCCGCCTTGTAGACCATCTTGCGGCAATCACGCACCCAGTAGCCCAGGTACAGATAGGGCAGGCCCAGCTGGCGTGCCAGGCTGATCTGCGACAGCACCGCGAAGGTGCCCAGCGAGCGTTGCGGCAGATGCGGTTCGAAAAAGGTGTAGACCGCCGACAGGCCGTCCGCCAGCTGGTCGGTGACCGCGACCCCGAGCAGTTCGCCGCGCTCGCGCAACTCGATGAACTGGGTCTGGCTCCAGCGGCTGCTGAGGAAGTCCATGTAATCGGCGGGTGTCGAATCGGCCATGTTGCCGCCGGCATGGCGCGAGGCCGTGTAGGCCTGGTACAAGTGGAAGTGCTCGGCCTGCAGGCGCGCATTGCAGGGGATCAGTTCGACATCACGATTGAGCTTGAGAATGCGCCGGTGGCGGCGCCGCGGTTGGAACTGCGCGACCGGGATACGCACCGACAGGCATTGCCGGCAGTCCTCGCAATGCGGCCGGTACACCAGGCTGCCGCTGCGCCGGAAACCGCGTCGCAGCAGCTGTCCGTACAGCGCCATGTCCATCGGCCCGTCCGGGTCGACGAACAGGCTGCTGCTCATCCGCCCGGGCAGGTAGGCGCAGCTCTGCGGCGCCGACAGGTACAGGGGCAGGGAAGGGGTTCTGCTCATGACCTGGCGTGTTCCAGGCTTGAACAGTCGAGCGGCGGGCAGGACCAGATGCCGTGGTCGGCCTGACTGTGCAGTGCCACCTGCAGTTCCTCGAGGAAGCGGCTGCGCGGGATCTCCACCGCCCCCATGCGCCCGAGGTGCGGGTTGAACACCTGGCAGTCGAGGAAATGGAAGTGGTGTCGCTGCAACTGCTCGCACAGATAGACCATGACGATCCTGGAGGCGCTGGGGATGCGGCTGAACATGGACTCGCCGAAAAAGGCGGCTCCGATGCTGACGCCGTACATGCCGCCGACCAGTTCACGCCCCTGCCACAGTTCGATGGAATGGGCGACCCCCATGTCGTGCAGCTCGCAATAGGCGGCGCGCATCTCCGGCAGCAGCCAGGTACCGTCCTGACCGGGTCGGTCTGCGGCACACTCGGCGGTGACCTGCTCGAAGGCCTTGTCGATGCGCAGGGTCAGGCCGCCGCGGCGCATCAGGCGTTTCAGGCTGCGCGAGACGTGCACATGTTGCGGATACAGCACGGTGCGTGGATTGGGGCTCCACCACAGCAGCGGCTGATCTTCGCTGTACCAGGGAAAAATGCCCTGGCTGTAGGCATTCAGCAGGCGCTCGTGCGACAGGTCGCCGCCGATGGCCAGCAGGCCATCCGGGTCTTTTTCCGCCAGCTGCGGGTCGGGAAAACGCGTGTCCGGCGGCGTGCCGTCGAGCTGGAAGATCATGGTCACATAGTTTGCCGGTACGGGCTGTGTTGTGCCAGTTCCTGCATGTAGTCGAGCATCCCTTCGCGCTCGTCGCGCAGGAATCGATCGACTGCCGCGCTGAAGCGCTGGTCCGCCAGCCAGTGCGCCGACCAGGTGGGGGCGGGCAGGAAGCCGCGGCTGACCTTGTGCTCGCCCTGTGCGCCGGGCTCGAACCGCTGCAGACCACGCTCGATACAGAACTGCAGTCCCTGGTAATAGCAGGCCTCGAAGTGCAGGCTGTGAAACTCCTCGCGGCAGCCCCAGTGGCGCCCGTACAGGGTGTCCTGGCCGACCAGGTTGA
>Ga0272444_10002852_pt1 | contig 15807 bp, 14 predicted proteins | sample SSMForm13_FD_201033 | JGI IMG/M metagenome (GOLD analysis project Ga0272444, IMG submission 201033) | Marine sediment archaeal communities from Little Sippewissett salt marsh, Falmouth, MA, United States - SSM-Form-13 | ecosystem: Environmental > Aquatic > Marine > Wetlands > Sediment ...
CCTCCCGCCCAGGCGGGCAGGGCGGCCAGGAGCATCAGCAGGCACAGGGCGGTTATGGCAACGCGGCGCAACATCACGCGCCCACCCGCCGGTTGCAGCCGGGCAGGCCCGCGAACTGGGCTCCCCAGGGCGAGCCCCTGAGCACCCGCTCCAGATGGCCCCGGCCCGCGCGGCGGAACCATACCTGCTCGTTGTACATGGTGCCCACCCAGCCCAGCAGGGGCGCGATGGAGGGATGGTAGAGCAAGCGGCCCAGGCCGGGGATGGCCCTGAGCCGTCGCTCCAGCAGGGACACCACGTCCTGGCCCAGCACCGGCGGTTCGAAATTGGCCGGCTCCACCGGCGTTCCCGTGGGGGTGTAGTTCATGCTCCCCACCCCGGCCGCCTGGCTCAGGCCCACGTGCGGGGCCATGTCGCGGGGCAGGCCCATGTAGTCCAGCACGGCCGCGTCGCAGGCCACCCGGTCGCGGCTCGCCAGGATGAGCCCACAGGGACGGGGGCGGCCGGTCTTGGGGCCCGAGCCCTCCATGGCCACGGTGGCGTCCACCAGGTTGAACACGGTCGAGGTCACCTGACGGTTCAGCTCGGCGATGACCTGGTGCACCTGGCGGTGATACTGGTAGCGCAGCCGGGGCAGCAGACCCCAGTGGTTCTTGAGGCAGCAGGAGATGCCCGAGAGCACGTGGGTCTTCATCACCGGCAGGTTGATGATGCTATGGGCCTGGAACACGGCGCGGGGAAAGGCCAGGGAGGGGCAGGCCGGGTTGTGGGTGGCCACCTCGTGGTAAGGCTCCTTGGCCAAGTTGACGATGGGCGCGTCAAAGCGCCGGGCCAGATCGTCGTAGCCCCAGTGAGCACAGGCCCGGCTGAACTGGGGATAGCCGGCCACGTCGCTGTCGGCCAGGGTCAGGCGCAACGAGGGGAAGCGCTCCCTGAGCTGGCTGAGCACCGCCTCGACCACCCAGGGGCAGGTGTTGCGGCTGGGCAGCACCTCCTGACTCATGGCGTTGATCTTGACCAGGCAGGTTTCGCCCAGGTCGCCGGCGCTCAGCTTGGCCAGGTCCATGGCCTCGGCCACGGCCTTCTCCACCGCCGCGTAGGAGGCTTGGGCCATGGGGTGAAAGGACACCTCAGGCATGGGGGGCCTCGCTTTTAGCCGCGCGCTTGCGGGCGCAGTGCCGCCAGATGCGGTGTAGACAGATAGCCAGGCACACGGCCAGCACCGGCATGAGCGGCGAGTTGAAGCGGTGGGCATTGACCGTGATCAGGCTGTGGAACACATACACGTAGAGAGAGGGCAGGAGAAAGGCCAGTAGGGGCCAGTCCCGCCGGCGCAGGCTGCTGCCCGCCAAAAAGAACAGGGCCGCGAAGCCGGGCAGGGCGATCCACCAGGTGTCGCAAAACAGACCCCGCCAGGCCAGGGGCAGGCAGGCCAGCAGGTGCCCGCCCGGGCGGGCCAAAATTTTTTTCACCGCCCGCTTCTGGGAGTGCAGGTCGCCCACGGTGTAGTGGCCCAGCCATTTGGTGTGGCGAGACCAGTTGTATTGGCCCTCCATCTCGAAGGTGTCGCCACGGTTCTGCACCCGCAGGCGGTTGAAGTCTTCCAGGGTGAGAACCCGCCCCAGGGTGAGGGCGTAGAGGTCCAGGCCCAGGAACTTTTCATACCCGGGGGGATGGTAGAAATCACCCGGCGCGGGCGACTCGCGCACCAGGGGGTTGATATAGGCCCAGGGGGTGTAATAGACCAAGGCGGCCAGGTGCTCCTTGGGGGTCATGGCCGCGTGGTTGGCCCGGATATCCAGCACGTGGCCGCCCCGGAAGGTGAGTATCCAGCGGCCGAAGTAATGGTGGTTGCGGGCCAGCCAGATTCCCACCGGCAGGGCAAAGGCCAGGGTGAACAGGAGCAGGCCGGCGGTTGCCCGCCGCCAGGTCAGGGCCCCCCGCCAGGCCGCCGCGATTATGAGCAGCGCGGCCAAGGGCCAGTAGTACATGAGCACCGCCCGGGTCAGGGCCCCGCCGCCCAAGAGCAGTCCAGCCAAGAGGAACACCCACCAACGGGGACGCCGCAAGCACCAGTAGAAGGTCAGGGAAAAGAAAAACAGCACCACCATGGCCCCGAACTCGGAGTAAAAGCGGTTCAGGAAAAGGATCAGGGCCGGGCTGTAGGCGACGGCCGCGCCGGCGATATAGCCCGGCCAGGGCGAGCCGGTGAGCCGCCAGGCGAACACCCCGGCCACCGCGGCCACCAGCAGCAGCCAGCCGATCTGCCATTTTTTGAGCGGCAGCAGCTCGGCCCGCAAAAAGGTGGGCAGGGTGATGTCGTACAGGTCGGGCACCAGCACCACGCCCGCGGCCAGCAGGGCGGGGTAGCCGGGCGAACGCCAGGCGCTGAGCCAGGGCTTGGGGGTCAGGGTGCGCTGGGTGGAGATGGTTCCGTGGTGCACCAGGTTGTGGGCCATGCACAGATAGTGGATGGCGTCGTGGTCATTGGCGTTATGGGGCAGGCGCACCGAGGCAAAGGCCGCGAAGCCGCCCAGCAGGGCCGCGATGATCACCACGTGCAGCCCGGCACGAGCGCCGCGCCGCGAAAAGACAAACCCCGCGACACGCTGCAACAGGCTGCTCTGGCTCTGGGATGATCTGGGGTGCATGTCTCTCTCGGGGGTTTATTTCCCGAACTATACGCAGAGGACGCCAAGGGGGCAAGCAGGACCGGTTCGTGGGCCGACTCGCATTGCCAAGGTGGGGCAAAGCTGCTAAATATGGTGGACTAACCCGCGCTCGCCGCACTCCATGGTGGGTGGAGCGCCGCAACCCCAACCCCGGGATCACAGCATGATCATTTCCAAAGCGCCGGTGCGCATCTCCTTGGGCGGCGGGGGTACCGACCTGGCCTCCTACTACTCCCGTTTCGGCGGCTTCCTCATAGCCGGCGGCATAGACAAGTATATCTTCATCTGCATCAACCGACGCTTCGAGCGCTCCATCAAGCTCTCCTACTCCCGCACCGAGGTGGTGGAGGGCGTGGATGAGATCCAGCACAACATTTTCCGCGAGGCCCTCAGGCTGTGCGGCGTGGCCAATCAGGTGGAGCTGTCGTCCGTGGCCGACGTGCCGGCCAACTGCGGCCTGGGCTCCTCCTCCTCTTTCACCGTGGCCTTGCTTACCGCCCTGCGCTCCTACACCCGGGACTTTGCCTCGCTCAAGGACCTGGCCGAGGAGGCCTGCCGCATCGAGATAGACATCCTGGGCGCGCCCATAGGCAAGCAGGACCAGTACATGGCCGCCTTTGGCGGGGTGACCGCCCTGACCTTTGACCCCGACGGCACGGTGCACGTGGAGCCGCTCAAACTGCCCAACGGCAAGCTGGTGGAGCTGGAGTACAACATCGCCCTGTTCTATACGGGCATCGAGCGCAAGGCCTCGGACATCCTGGCCTCCCAGAACCAGAAGACCCTGGAGGACGACGCGGCCATCATTGAGCGGCTGCACGGTATAAAAAAGATCGGCCTGGAGACACGGCGGCTGTTCGAGCAAGGCGACATAGACTCCTTTGGCGAGCTGCTGCACGAGCACTGGACCACCAAGAAGAAGCTCTCCAATGCCATCAGCTCGCCGTTCATAGACGAGTGCTACGAGGCGGCCCGCTCGGCCGGGGCCCTGGGCGGCAAGATCATGGGCGCGGGCGGGGGCGGGTTCTTCATGTTCTACTGCCCGGGCACCAAGGCCCAGGTGGTCCAGCGCCTCACGGACATGGGCCTGAGATACTTCCCCTTCCGATTCGACCACGAGGGGGCCAAGATCGTGGCCAACCTGCGCAAGTGAGCCCTGGAGGCGATACGTGAGCGATTACACCAAAAGATACCTGGACGAGGCGGGCCGCATCGCGGCCGCCCTGGACCGCGCGGCCATTGACAAGATGGTGGCGGTCATTCGGGGCATCAAGCAGGCTAGCGGCCGGCTGTTCTTCGTGGGGGTGGGCGGCGGCGCGGGCAATGCCAGCCACGCGGTCAACGACTTCCGCAAAATCGCGGGCCTGGAGTGCTATACCCCCACGGACAATGTGAGCGAGCTGACCGCGTTGATAAACGACGAGGGCTGGGATGGGGTGTTCGCCCGCTGGCTGAGGACCAGCCGCCTGGGGCCGGACGACGGGGTGTTCGTGTTCAGCGTGGGCGGGGGCAGCGCGGAAAAGCAGATCAGCGTGAACATCATCCAGGCCCTCAAGCTGGCCCAGGAGGTCGGGGCCAAGATTCTGGGCGTGGTGGGGCGCGACGGCGGCTACACCGCCCAGGTGGCCGACGCCTGCATCGTCATACCGACCATGAGCCCGGACACGGTGACCCCGCACACCGAGGCCTTCCAGGCGGTGGTGTGGCACCTGGTGGTGTCCCACCCGGACATCCTGGAAAACGAGATGAAGTGGGAGTCGGTGAACTGAGGCGGGCGGTCTTTCTGGACCGCGACGGGGTGCTCAACCAGGTGGTGATGCGCGGGGGCAAGCCCGCCTCGCCCCGCAGACTGAGCGAGTTCTCCCTGCTGCCTGGGGCAGGGGAGCAGGTGGCCCGGCTCAAGCAGGCGGGCTACACGGTCATCGTGGTGACCAACCAGCCGGACGTGGCCCGGGGGCATCTGCCCGAGCAGGAGTTGGCGGCCATGCACGCCGAGCTGGCCCGGGCGGCGCCGGTGGATGAGATACAAGCCTGCCCGCATGGCGACCGCCACGCATGCGGCTGCCGCAAGCCCAAGCCGGGCATGCTGATCGAGGCGGCGGAGCGCCACGGCATCGACCTGGGGGCGAGCTGGCTGGTGGGCGACGGGCACAAGGACATGGGCGCGGCAGAGGCCGCCGGAGTAAAGGCGATATTAATCGAGGCCGAATACAATAGCCAGGTCGCGGCCCCTTACCGGGCGCCGGACCTGGCCTCGGCCATAGACCACATATTGGAGCAAGGGTAGACATGGCCATCTTCCTGGACAGCGGCAAGATCGAGCAGGTGAAGAAGTATCTGGGCTGGGGGGTGATCCGCGGGGTCACCACCAATCCCACCATCCTGCTCAAAGACGGGGTGACCGGCGGGGCCGAGGGCATGAAAAAGCGGGCCCAGGAGATCGCGGCCCTGATCGCGCCTTTTCCCCTGTCCCTGGAGGTGACCAGCAACGACCCAGCCCAGATGATCGGCCAGGCCCGGGAGTTCGCCGCCCTGGCCGACAACATCAACGTGAAGATCACCATTCACGGTCCCAATGGCGAGGACGACAACATCGCGGTGATCCACGAGCTGGAGACGGTCCACGACGTGCGGGTCAACGCCACGGCCATGATGAGCGCCCAGCAGTGCCTCTTGGCCGCCTTGGCCGGGGCCTCCTATGTGTCGCTGTTCGGCGGCCGGGTGAACAACATGGGCTATGACGCCTGCGACGAGATAGGCCGCTTGCGCGAGGTGCTGGAGCTGCAGAACCTGACCAGCCAGATCATCATCGGCTCGGTGCGCGAGATCAATAACGTCATCGCCTGGCTGCACGCCGGAGCCCACATCGTCACCACCACCCCGGACATCCTGGGCGGCATGCTGGTGCATCCCTATAGCAAAGAAACCGTGCAGATGTTCCTGGAGGACGCCAAGAAGTGCGAGGGTTGATGAGTCTGGCGTCGCCTGAACGCGTCTGACTGTGTTGCCGGCATCGCTCAAGCCTCGACGTAGGTTCACTACGCCTCCGGCTTTCGCTCGCCGGACGCCTTGTCAGGCACGCCCAGTCAACGCCAGTGACCTTGCCGGTTCGATAAGAAAATAAATAAAAGGCCCGGTCCTCCGCAGGGAGGGCCGGGTTTTATTTAGGGGCACAGGAATAGGGTGGAGCGCCCCGCATCCGGTCTCGCTGGCGGGAATCGCACGGCCGCCCCGGAACCGGCCTGCCTGCCTGTTTTCCCTTGCCTCTGGCGAGTTGACCTTGTCCGCCTTGGCCGCCTAAAATAAAACGGTTGCCGCATATGCGTCAGATGTTGTTTGCCCTGTTGCGCCACCGGAGGAATCCGCCATGAAAACAATTCGTTTGCTATTGCTCGGCACCGCCTTTTTGCTTGCCGCCACCTCGGCCCACGCCTATGCCATTTACAATCACGCCGATTCCCCCGTATGCCCCAAGACCCGTTTTGGTAACTGCAAGTATTTCGTGCACGCGCACGCCACCCACAACGGGGCGCACGGCTCGGGTCTTAAGAACGTGTACTTTCAACTGTGGGCCAACAATAACCCGATAAAAACCACCACAGTGGAAGCCACCATCCCTAACGGTGGGTTTGCCAAGGTCTTTAACGACCATGTGGAGATTTGGAAACACTGCGACAAATGCAAGAGGTCTCGGGATTATATCGGGGGCTACCCCTTTGAAAAGTATAGAAGTAAGTAACTCAGGATCGCGCCTGGGTCCTGGCTTGCCGGAATAATAAGAGGGCTCGGCTGTTTGGCCGGGCCCTGCTTGTTATTCATGGGGAAAGTAGTAGCGGGATTTGTCCCCGCCATTTTCACGGCTCCAACGCCAGCCGGCGGGGACAAACTCCTTCCCTGCGGCTTAATGACAGGCGAGGAAAAGAAACGCCGGTTCCCCGCACGGGGGCTGGCTTCTTCGTGGGCGTTCGGTGACGGTGTGGGAGGTCCCGCATCCGGTAAGGCAGGCAGGGAAGGATGAAGGTTGGCTCGCTTTCGTGAAGGCTGGGTGTGGGAGGCGGCGTCTCGCCGGATGCGAAAGGCCCCGCATCCGGTCACGCAGACGGAATAACGAGGCCGCTTCGGGACGGCTGCCAACCCTCTTCCCTTTACCAGCTTTTTCTTGTCAGCTCCGCATCCGGTCAGCGGGTAAGGAAGTAAGGCTGGCTTGATGTCGGCCTTGAGGTATAGGGCTGGTGGTGGGGTCGGTGACGGGCCCGCAAGGCCCCGCATCCGGTCTGGGCGCTGGAATCACGGGGCGGCTGGCCAGCAACCCCGGCCCCAATCTTTCCCTGCCTACTTTTCTTTCAATGAGGCTCGCCGTCGGATCGGACAGATAGAAATAACCGGGCCGCCCAGTAGTGGCGGCCCTTTTTCCCAACCTGCCTTTTTCTTGTCGGCCCCGTATTCGGTCGTGACGGCGTAATAACCAGGACGCCTCGTGACGGTGGCCAGGGTTCTTCCCTTACTGGCTTCTTTTTCAGCCTGACAATCCGGTAAAGCACGCCGGGCTGACCGAGCCGCCGCTACACTGCCCAGCCCAGCAGCCTTTTCCCAAACTGCTTTTCTTCTCTTCTCTTATTACTGGTTCAGCTCGGCGGCCAGGTCGCGGGCCCGCTCCAGGCATTGGTCCATGTTCAGATACTCGAAGGATCCGAAGCGGCCGCAGGTGTGCAGGCCCAACCCGTCCAGCCACTTGTAGACCCGCTTCCGGTTGGCCAGGTAGTTGAGGTCATAGACCACGTAGGCGTACTTGAGCTTTTGCACGTCGCTGGCCGTAACCTCGGCCGGGGTGATGTTGCAGAGGCCGGCCACCTGATCGGCCACCCGGCCCACCAGCTCGTCCTGGCTGGCCCCGAGCAGGGGGTCGCCCGGCGGCACGGTGATCTCGGCCGCCAGGTGGGAGCAGCCCTCGGGTGCGTTATGCGGGCTGAAGTAGCTCATGTAGCAGACGCGGTGGGGCAGGATGGCCGGGTCGGGGATGTAGATGGCGCTCTTTTCGCTGAGCCCCTCGTGCCCCACGCCCAGCATGACCAGGATGATGCTGTTGTACTGCAGCGCGTCGCAGGCGGCCCGGGCATCGTCCGGCGCGCCTTGCAAACAGGCGGCCAGGTCCATGACCGGGATGGTGGAGATGAGGCGGCGGCAGGCCAAGGTCTCGTCCCCGTTGCTCACCTCCCATCCGGCGCTGGTTTGCTTGACGCGCTCTACCCGGAAGCCGGTGCGCAGGTCCACGCCCTGAGCCAGGGCCCGGGGCAGGGCCTCGATGCCGCCCCGCTCGGGGTAGAGGAAATGAAGCTGATGGGTGTAGCCCTCGGTCTCGATGCCGATGGCCGCCTTGACCACGTCGGCCGTGGGCGGGGAGGGGATGCGCTCCACCCAGTGCACCGAGATGTCGGCGGCCGGGCGCTTCCATATCTTGTCGTTGTAGGGGATGAGGTACTTGCCGGCCAGGCCGTCGCCAAATCGGAAGCGGCACCACTGTTCCAGATTGGCGGGCTCAGCGTCGCTGCGCTCCAGAAAGCCCATGAGGCAGTCGAAAATGTCCTGTTTTTCCAGGGCGTAAAGCCCGTTTTCAAAGGGATACTTTACAAAGCGGTCCTTGAACCATATCTGGTTGTTGCGCCGCTGCTCGCGCAGGTTGCCTTGCAGCCAGGAGGTGAGCTGGGCCAGGAGCTCCGAGTCGCGCGAGAACAGGATGTGCCCGCCGATGTCATAGGTGAAGCCGTCTTTGGCAAAGCTGCGGCACAGGCCGCCGGGGCGCTGGCTGGCCTCAAGCACCAGGCATTCGCCGTCCAGGTATTGGGCCAGGCTCAGGCCGGTGAGCCCGCCGCCCAGGATGATGGTCTCCACCTCCATGCTCATCAGGGCCGCTGTCCTTCCTGCTGCAAAATATATTGCTCCAGCTCGGCCAGGCCGGCGGGCGAGCCGATCTCAAAGTAGGGGTGCTCCACCACATGGGCGGCCAGCCGGCCTTCGGTGGCCAGGTCCACGAATACCTGCTCAATGGCGTAGGGCTGTCCCCTGGGGATGCGCTCCAGTACGGAGTGGTCAAAGGCGCTCAGGCCGTAGTCAATGCAGTCAAACTCCGGGCTAGGCGACCACTTGTCATAGGAGGCCACCTTGTTGCCGCTCAAGCGCACGTTGGAGGGCTCTTTTTGCCCCTGGTTGCGCCACACCACCATGAGCCCGGCCAGGCCGGAGTCCAAAAAGTTCCGCCACACCTGACCATAGTCCAGCAGCAAATAGGAGTCGCCCCAGATCATGAAGAAGCGCTCGGCCAGCAGGGGCTCGGCCTTTTTCAGGCACCCGCCCGTGCCCAGGAGGGTGGGGCCGTCTTCGCTAAAGGCCGCCTCCAGGCCCCAGTGCGAGCCGTTGCCCACGAACTCGCGTATCTGGCCGCCAAAGTGGCCGATGCACAGCACCACTTGGTCGATGCCTTGGGAGGCCAGGAGCTCCAGCTGGCGGTCCAGAAAGGGCCGGCCCACCACGGGCACCAGGGGCTTGGGAATCTCCTTGGTCAGCGCGCCCAGACGGGTGCCCTGGCCGCCGGCGATAATTACGGCCTGCAAGGCGCTCTCAACCTTCCGCCAGCATGGCCTGGATGGAGGCGGTGATGGCCTGGGCCGAGCTCATGGAGCAGGACCAGCCCAGGTCGTGAATCTTGTCCAGCACCAGGCGCACCTGGGGCACGTCGCCCTTCCAGCCCCGGTCGCCGCCGGTGTAGGCCAGCTCCACATCGCCCAGCCCCATCTCCGCGATGACGATCTTGGCTATGGAGGTCACGTCCAGCACGTCGTCCGTGGCCACGTTGAACACGTTCACCGTGTCCTCGGTGTGCTCCATGATGTACAGCATGGCCCGGATCACGTCCTTGACGTGCACATAGCTCTTGGCCTGGGTGCCGTCGCCCAGTATTTCCAAAGACTTGTCGTTTTTCTTAAGTTTTCGGATGAAGTCGTAGCCCACCCCATGGGTCTGGTGATCGCCCACCACGTTGCCCATGCGCAGGATGTAGGCCTTCATGCCGTACTGGTGGGCAAAGGCGCTGATCAGCCCTTCGCAGGCCAGCTTGGAGGCTCCGTAAAAGCTGATGGGCAGCAGCGGGCCAAAGTCCTCGGCCGTGGGAAAGGTGCCCACGTCGCCGTAGATGCCGCTGCCCGAGGTGTAGAGAATCTCCTTGGCCTCGTGCAGCCGCATGGCCTCCAGCAGGTTGTAGGTGAGGATGGTGCCTTCCTTGAGGTCCAGGTCGGTCTCGTACATGCCCCGGGCGATGTCCGGGTTGGAGGCGTAGTGCATGACTCGGTCGTGGCCGGCTAGGGCCCGCGCCACCTGCTCCAAATCGCCCAGGTCGCCCTGCACGAAATCGAAGTTGGGGTGACCCAGATAGTCCTCCAGAAAATCCAGCGAGCCGGAGGAGAGGTTGTCGAACACGGTGAGCGGGCCCTGGTCGATGATGGCCGCCACCATGTGGCTGCCGATGAACCCGGCCCCGCCGGTGATAAAGGTTCTCACTAGGTATTCTCCTTGCCCGGGTTGGGGGCCATTGAGTTTAGCTGGCTGCGCAGGCCGCCCAGGGAGGCGCCGTAGGAGTGCAAAAAAATCAGGCCCACCGGGGCGGGCAGATACATCATGGCGTTGATGAACACAGAGTAGATCAGGGCGCTGGTGCTGTCCACGCCGAAGTAGCTCAGGCCCAGCATGCAGAAGTACTGCAAGGGCCCGATGTTGCCCACCGTGGAGGGGATGGTCATGCCCACGAAGATGAAGCAGAGCACGAACAGGGTCTGCGGGTAGGTGACCCCCAGGCCCAAGGCCTGGGCCAGCAGCCAGTAGGCCCCGCCCTCGATGAGGTACACCACCCAGCCCAGGGCGATGATGCCAGCCAGTCGGGCCGGACTCGTGACCACGGCCAGGCCCTGCACAAAGGTGCTCAGCCAGCCCTCGGCCTTGGCCTTGAGCCCGGGCCAGGGGATCAGGCCGGCCAGCCTGAGCAGCCATCCGGGATGGCGCTGCAACAGGAACAGCCCGGCCATGAGCCCCAGGCAGAGGGCCAGGCCGACCAGGGCCAGGTGGTACACCTCGTCCCTGCCGGTGTAGCCCACCGCCGCGCAGAGCAGGATGAGCAGAGAGAGCAGCTCCAGCACCCGCTCCAGCAGGATGGTGGAGAGCACCGCCGTGGCCGGCATGTCCTCGCGGCGGCCGCAGATAAAGGCCCGCACCAGCTCGCCCAAACGGGCGGGCAAAAGGGCGTTGCCCGCGCAGCCCACAAAGGTGTAGCCCAGGGCGCCGCCCAGGCCCACGGGCTTGATGCGGCCCAGGATGATGCGCCACTTCTGGGCCCTGGGGATAAACCCGGCCAGGTACACCGCCACCGTGGGGATTAGCAGGGGCCAGGAGAGCTTGCTCAGCTCCTGCCACAGCCGGCCCAGCTCCACCTTCCTGAGCACCAGGTAGAGGAACAAGGCGGTAATGGCCAGGAGGATTAGGCGCTTGGCGAGGCTCTTCATGGCGTTTCCAGCGGCAGGGCACCACGTGCCGCGGGCTGGGGTTCAAGGACAGGGGCCGGGGCCCAATGAACGATCAGGTCAACCTAACAGAGCGCCTGGGGTTTGGCAACCAGCCCGCCTGGCCAAGCCCGGCTTGATGTGTTAAAGGTAGCCTCTCGAAAGGACGGCAGATGTCAGACGCGCAACCCCAGATAACCGTGGCCATGATCTCCATGAACGAGGAGGCGGCCGTGGGCAAGGTGATCGCCGACATCCAGGCGGCCGCGCCCGGCGTCCACGTGCTGCTGGTGGATTCCAGCAAGGACCGCACCCCGGAGATCGCCCGGGCCGCCGGGGCCGAGGTGATTCGCCAGTTTCCGCCCCAGGGCTATGGCCCGGCCATGATGCGGGCGTTGAGCTCGGCCCGGGGAGAGGTGGTGGTCACCCTGGACTGCGATGACACCTATCCCACGGACCGCATCCTGCCCATGGCCCAAGAGGTGCTCTCCGGCCGGGCCGACCTGGTGGACGCCTCGCGCCTGGAGCACAAGCCCGCGGCCATGCCCTGGATCAACTATTTGGCCAACTGGGGCTTTGCCTGGCTGGCCAGCATCCTGTTTCTGCGCCGCATTACGGACCTGCACTCGGGCATGCGGGCCTACCGCACCAGTCTGTTCAAGGAGATGAGCTTCAAGGCCCCGGGCTCGGCTTTGCCCGTGGAGCTGCTCTTGAAACCCCTGTCCAGGGGCAAGAAGGTCAAGGTGATCTTCATTCCCTATGACGAGCGCACCGGCGAGAGCACCCTGGACCCCCTGCCCAGCGCCTGGTGGACCCTCAAGCGAATTCTACGGGTTAGGTTAGGATTCTAATCGCCTCGCTTGCATTTATTCTCCAGCAATAGTGGTCATGGCGAGGACCGCCGTCCGGAGCGGTTGTGGAAAGCAGTGCGCCCTTGCGGCGGGCCGTGGCCATCTTCCGCTTCCCTTGGCTCCCCTTGGTCTGGAAAACGATAAGCCTCTGGACGGGGGTCATGACGATCTCAAGCGAAGATTGCCACGGCGCAGCCAGCAACACCGTATGCCGGGCCCAAGGCTTGGGCTGCCAAAGGTGATTCATCGGGAGCAACGTGGTTTGGCCAGGGCGCCAAGCTGTTCGACCCGCTCTGGCTCCAGCGGCACACTGGCTGGCGCAGCCGGACGCACGGCCTTCATGAAATATGCGGGCTAGCGTTGATCACCAACCACCAGCGGCAGCAGGCCGGCCCAGTACAGGGGCTGGGAGGCGTCGCGGGGCTGGGCCGTGAACAGCACCCAGCCGGGCAGGGGGCGCTGCCTCACTGCGTAGCCGCCCCGGTGCAGGGCCTTAAGGGCGGCCGGGGCCAGGGAGGCACGCACCGCCAGGTTCAGGGGCCGGCCCCCGGGCAAGAGCTGGTCCTGGTGCAGATAATCGGGCAGCCAGGCCGGGCGATGGCGCGGGATGGGCCGCACCCACAGGCGGGCGGGTAGCCAGGCGGCCAGGGCCGGCTCGGCCCACACCTGTTGGCGTCCGGGCAGGGCGTTGACCAGGGCCTGGGCCGCGGCGCGGATGGCGGAGCCATTGTCCGGCGGGCCCTGCGCGCCCATCACCAGCTCGTTCAGGGCCCAATCGCCCTTGGCCTGGCCGGTCTGGGTCAGGCGCACATAGCGCAGGGTGCGCGGGGCAAAATGCAGCTCTTGCCAAGGGGCGCGATGGGAGATGGCCAGACGGCCACCAGTCCAGAAAAAGGGCAGATAGGGCTGGGCCCGGGCCAGGTCTTGCCAATCCTCGCCATCAGTGCTGCCCTGGACCACCAGCTCATGGGGCAGCAGCCTGGCCTGGCCTGGGAACAGGAGCACCTGGCACACCCCCTCCACCTGGCGGCCCAGGTCCAGGCACAGGGATTGGCCGGGCTGTTGGGGCCTGACCAGGCGGGTGCTCGCGTCGCGGTCCCACAGGGCATTGCCGCCACCGGTGGTCAGGCACCAGGCCGTGGGGTCCAGGGCGCGAATCTCCCCGGGCGGCGGCTTGAGATCGTGGAACACGCACCAGCGGGGCAACACCTTTTCTTCTCTATACGAGGCCCCCACCGTGGCCAGGGCCGAGCGGGTGACCGAGGCGTTGTGCTCGCCCAGCATGACCACCGCGTAGCGCGGGGCCCGCATGAGCCGCCGCTTGTAGGGCGGGTGGCGCTCATGGTCCCAGGGCAGCATGACCACCTTTTCCGCGGCCAGGAAGGTGCCCTTCATGCCCATCCAGTAGTCGTTCACATAAACGTAGCGGATGCCCAGGCGCTGCAAAGCCTTGGTCAGGGCGGCCTGCTCCGGGGCCATGCCCCGGGCCGAGGCCTGCTGCCCGGGGTGATAGAGCGGTGAAAAGGCCACGCTGCCGTAGAGGTTGCCCCCGGCCACCACTATGAGCAGCAGCCAGCCCAGCAGGCGGGCCGCGCCGCCGCGCTTGGTCAGACTCTCCCAGGCCAGGGCCACCACCAGGGGCCAGATGAGATACAAGGCCAGCAGATAGCGGAAGGAGCCCGAGTCCGCTCCGCCCACCGCGCAGAATACATAGGCGATGCACAAAAAGGTGAGCAGCAAGGCCTCGCCGCCCGAGGCCCCTCCCCAGCGCATGATCCGCCGCCACAGGTCAGCGCCCCAGCGGGCCGCGGCCCACAGGGCGGCCAGCCCGGCGGCCAGGGCCAGGGCCGGGCCCAGGCCGGGCAGGACCCAGTCCTTTTTGAACCAGGTGGCCCCCACCGCCGCGGGCAGGCCAGAGCGCATCAGAAACCACAGGTTATTCCAGAAGCCCGAGTGGGGCCGGGGTATCTCCATGTAGTGCAGGGTGCCGCCCGCGGTGAGCCAGTTGTGATAGATGAGTGGCGCGGCCCCGATGAGCGCGGCCAGGGCCATGCCCCAGAAGCGCCAGTACAGGGGCAAACGGGGGGCGCGGTAGAGAAGCAGCAGCAGGGTGGGGGGCAGGAAGTAGACAAACAGGGGGTTGGTCCACACACCGATCCCGGCCACCAGGCCATAGGCCATCAGGGCCCCGGCCTGGCCCCGCTCCAGAGGCCCGGCCTTGAGCAGGCGCACCGTGAGCCAGAGCAGCAGGGCGCCCAGGGGCAGCATCTCCACGTGCAGGCCCCGGGCCACCACCGAGTAGGCCACCAGCATGTAGGGCCCTAGGGCCGAGAGCAGGGCCGCGGCCAGGCCGGCCCGCCGGCTGATCAGCTCCCTGCCCAGCAGATAAAGCAGGGGCAGATAGGCCAGGGAGATGAGCACCGCCGTGGCGTTGAGCACCCGGGGGGTGGCTCCGGCCAGGGCGAAAACCCCGGCCGCGATCAAGGCCTCCAGGCTGCCGCCGTAATGGTTGCCCCAAAACAGGAGCGGGAGCTCGCCCTCCAGCGCGTGGCGGGCCATGAGCCCAGTCACCGCGATGTCGGAGTCCAGGTAGGGCCAGGCCAAATACAGCCCGCGCAGGGCCGCGCCCAGCAGCACGATGAGCAGCAGGCCCAGGGCCACCCGCCCGCTGGTCAAGTCCTCTTTCACCCCGCCTCTCCGCCCGGGGCCCCGCCCTGGCGCAGGCTGGCCAGGCTCAGCCCCCGCCGGGTCATCTCCACCAGGCCGGCGGCGGTCACCGGAAAGTAGAGGCAGGCCCAGTAGATCAGGCTGAAGGCCGCGGCCCGCTCCGGGTCGGCCCCGGCCATCATCAGGGTCCAGGTGATGGCCAGCTGGGTGGTGCCGATGTAGCCCGGTCCGGCGGGAACCGCCGCGGCCAGGGTGCCGCCGGCCAGGACCATGGCCGCCATGAGCAGGTTGCAGGGCAGGCCCACCGCGGGCAGGAACACATAGGCCGACAGCAGCATGAGCAGCCAAAGGGCCAGGGACTGGGCCACCAGCAGGGGCAGGCGCCTGCCCTGGCCCAGCAGGGCCAGGCCCTGGGTGAAGTGCTCCAGCGCGCTGGCCAGCTTTTGGCCCCAGCCGGGCGAGAGCCGGCCGGCCAGGCCGCTCAGCCAGCCGGTGGTGGCCCGGGGCCAGCGATACAGGGACGTTAGCAGGGCTAGCACGGCCAGGTAAATAACCAGCAGGCCCAGGCCCACGGCGCGCAGATAGGCCACGCTGAAGGCCCCGGCCCTGGCGGCCGGGTCGGTGAACAAAAGGGCCAGGAAGAAAAAGGCCAGGATGGCCATGCCGTCCAGGATGCGCTCGATAACCAGGGTGGCCAGGGCGCTGGACACCGGCACTTGGCACAGGCGGTCGGCCGCGTAGGCCCTGACCAGCTCGCCCAGGCGCACGGGCAGCAGGTTGTTGGCCATGAAGCCGATGAGGTTGGCCGAGTAGAGATCAGCCAACCGGCAGGATTTGATCGGTTGCAGGAGCAGCCGCCAGCGCTGGGAGCGCAGGTAAAATACCCAGGCCAGCAGGGCCATGACCATGAGGGGGTAGAGCAGGTTGATATGGATTATCAGGAGCCAGAGATGCTCCAGGTCCACCTGGCTCAGCAGCCAGATGAGGCAGGCGGCGCTGATGCCCAGGCCCAGGAAGAGCTGCCATTTCACGCCGCGCGCTCCAAGGCAAGGGCCAGGGTGGGCTGTGGTTGCA
>Ga0272444_10002854_pt1 | contig 15799 bp, 20 predicted proteins | sample SSMForm13_FD_201033 | JGI IMG/M metagenome (GOLD analysis project Ga0272444, IMG submission 201033) | Marine sediment archaeal communities from Little Sippewissett salt marsh, Falmouth, MA, United States - SSM-Form-13 | ecosystem: Environmental > Aquatic > Marine > Wetlands > Sediment ...
TGTCATCCAAGCTGCTTCAAAGCAGCGGACTCGATGAGAAGGCGGCTGGGGTGTTGCGATCATATATGGAAAAGACGACCGACCCGGTTCGCTTCGCCAGACTTGCGGTGGATTTGGCTCGCTGCCGAAAGGCCTCGGGCGCACTGGAAGAGGCCCGTCAGCTTCTGGTTGTAGCCGTCGGTCAGTTACCGCCGGGTCACGAGGCCCGCCAAGCCATATGCCTGCTGGCCGAGGTCTGTCTCAGTAGTGGGCATTACGATCAGGCGATAGCGGTTTCCAGGCAAATTGTCCATGCCGACGATCCGGCAATATGCAGCAAGGCAGGCAAGCTGCTGGCCGAAGCGTACCTGGCTCGAAAGGAGTATCAGCTTGCGGCGGCGAGTCTCGAAGCCGCTGACCATGCCGGAGGAACCGACAAATGACCAGGGCCATACTTACATGCCTGGCGTGTCTGATAGTCACTCAGGTCGGCTTTGCGGATACGCCGCCTGCGACCCAGCCCGCCGGCGTCCGCCAGACAATGCGAAGCATCTGGCAGGATGATATCGCGCCCCCGGCAGACAGGCCAACTGACGAACTCAGCCGGGCCGTGCGACAACTCCGGGCGACGGTTCAATCAAAGCCGAATGCTTCGGTCAGGCAAACTCCCAGGCCCGTCGCCACCGTTGTCACTAAAGCCGCCCCAGCAGCGCCGGTTGTGAGCCCGACGACCCAGCCGACGACTCAGCCGGTGAGCAAGGCCGGCGTGTCGGACAAGGAACTTGTGCTGCTCAAGTCGATGGCGGTCGAGAAACTGGCAAACGCAGTTGGCGTGGCCGACAAACTCTACCGAGACGGGCAGTACGAGGTGGCTCTGGCGATGTACACGCGCTTGCAGGAGCATTCGCCGAAAAATGTTCCGGGCGATTGGCTTTTACTTCAGCTGGCCAACTGTCAAGGCCGGTGCGGCAATTACGGACAGGCGGTGTCTTTCTATCAGAAGCTTATCTCCGGGTTTCCCAAAAGTCCCTGGTTGGCGGTGGCGAAGGTTCAGGTCCAATTGGCTGCGTGGCAACAGGAGACCAAACCATCTGATTTACTGAAGTTGGGCGTTGACGACGAGTGATCCCGGGCGGTTTCACGCGCGCTGCCCGCAAGAAGAACGAGAATGACAGAACAGGCAATACAGGATGTGTTGATTGTCAGTAGCGATGCCGAGCTTGCTCGCCAGGCACTTCGTCTGCTGGCATCGCGCGGGTTGCGAGGAACGGTCCGCAGCGCTGCTTCCTCTGCCAAACCGGCGATTGACCGCCGCTGGGACCTTGCCCTGATCGACCTTCAGTCCACAGGTTCGGCTGGTTATGCCCTGGCGTCAGACCTGCGTGCCGATAGCCCGGAATTGCCGGTTGTGATGGTCAGCGAAGAAGAGTCGTCCGTCCATGCAGGGCGGGCTGCAAAGTGTGGCTGCGTCGAGTTCCTGGCCAAACCTGTCAGCGAAACTCACCTTGCGAAGGTGTTTTCATCGATGCTGCCAAACCACAAGGTTGCCTTGGCGGCAGGCCGGGCTGATTCGCCAGGCGACTTCCAGATGGTGGGCAAGAGCCCGCGCTTGCTGGCAGCGATTCGCTACGCGGGGAGAGTTGCGCCGACCTCCGTGCCAGTGCTGATCTGTGGCGAATCCGGCACGGGCAAGGAGCTTTTCGCAAGTCTCCTTCACGCCGACAGTCGGCGGGCCGACGGGCCGTGCATTCGCGTCAATTGTGCAGCCCTGAGCGAGTCGCTTCTGGAGAGTGAGCTTTTTGGCCACGAGCGCGGCGCCTTCACCGGCGCGGTGATGCAGCGAAAGGGCAAGTTTGAGCAGGCCCATGGCGGTACCTTGTTGCTGGATGAGATCGCTGAGACTGGCCCGCGCCTCCAGGCCGAACTGCTGCGAGTGTTGGAGCAACAGGATTTCGAACGCGTCGGAGGCAGCGAAACCGTCCATGTCAACGTACGGGTGATCAGTACATCCAACCGCGATCTGATTGCGGAAGTCGCCGCGGGGCGGTTCCGTCAAGACTTGTACTACCGCATCAGCGGCGTGAAGTTGTCAGTGCCCCCGCTTCGCGAGAGGACCGAAGACATCGAACTGCTGGTCTGGCATTTCATCAATCTGTATGCCAGGGAGGTCGGACGCAGCGTTACCGAACTGGACCCGGAGATGCTCGATATCTTTGCTGCATGCTCCTGGCCGGGTAATGTCCGCCAGCTTCGCAACGTGGTTCGCACAGCCTTGATCCTCGGTGAGGGGCCAGTGTTGTCCCTGGACGCCACTGAGTCGCTGTTAGACGAATTATCAGGGCGGGAGCCTGTTAACCCACTGGATTCGGGTGACCTCTCCCTGCGGGAGGTTGAGCGTGTGGCCATTCTCGAAGCCCTCCGTCGCACCCAGCGAAATCAGGCCAAGGCAGCACGTATTCTCGGCATTACGGATCGCACCCTCCGCGAGAAGCTACGCAGGTACAACAAGGAAGACAAGACTCTTGAGCTCACGGGAGACAAACGATGGTGAATAAGCCAGAGATGGTGGATTTGCTGACGGCTGGGATGAGAGGCGCCTCCGCCCGGCAGAGAGCTATCGCCGACAATATCGCCAACGTTGAAACGCCAGGCTATCGCCGGAAGACGGTTCCGTTCGAGCAGGCGTTGGCTAGGGCGCTGGCAAGTGGGGATGTCCCCGCATCGCTGCAAACCAAGGTAATGATGCCTGACACGACGCCCGTTGATGACAAGGGCAACAATGTGGATATCGAGATGGAGGTAGGCGAGCTTGTCAAGAACAGCTCGACCTATAAAACTTATCTCCGAATGCTCAGCAAGGTCTATCGGCAGATGGAACTTGCCATGACCGTGCAATAACCCCGGAGTTCGACCATGGCGTCAATACAGGGAACGTCCCCGATAAACATAGCGATCTCAGGCCTGCGGGCTGAGAACAGGCGGATGAAGGTGATTTCGACCAACATCGCCAACTCCGCCACAACGCGAGGTCCGGACGGCAAGCCGTACCGTCGACAGATGGTGCAGCTTTCGACCGATCCCGACGGCGGGGTGACGGTTCGCGGCGTTGCACGCGATCTTTCCACTCCGCTTCAGAGGGTATACGAGCCCGGCAATCCGGATGCCGCCGAGGACGGGTACGTCGAGATGCCCAACGTGCAACTGCCCGTCGAGATGATAAGCCTCACAGAGGCAAGCCGCTCCTACCAGGCCAACGTTGCCGTAATGAAACGATACCTGGAGATGGTGGACCTGACCGTGGAACTGCTTAAGTAGCGAGGTGCGACAATGCCGCCTATAAACCCGATATCACCGAACATTCAGCCGGCACACTCTCCCGTCGCCAGACCGGCGACGCCAGCGAGCGAGAATGGGATCGACTTTGCTTCGACGCTGCAGCGTTGCGTCGAACAGGCCGACGGAGACCAGCAGGCGTCCGCCAAGGCGGTTGAGGACCTGCTGGCAGGCCGGACCGAGGACGTCGTTCCGGTCGTGGCCGCGGTTGCGAAGGCAGACATGAGCTTCAAACTGTTGATGGGCGTGCGGAATAAGGTCATCGAGGCCTACCGCCAGACAATGAATATGCAGATTTAGATAATGGGTAATAGGGCAAGGAATATCATGGCTTTGTCAGCCCTGAGCCCTGAGAGCTAAGACCTTTTGTTAGAAACAGTCAATGGCGAGCATATCCAAAAACATGGGCGATCTCTGGCAGCGAACCGGCCTGGTTCAGCGTGCGCTGCTGCTGGGCATCCTGATGGGTGGTTTGGGCGCGGCATATTTCGTCGTGGACTGGGCTCGCCAGCCCTCGCTGGCCATGCTCTACAGCCGGTTGTCTCCCGAGGAGGCATCGCAGATCGTCGAAAAACTACGCGATGCCGGCGTAGCCTACGAACTCAAGGACGGCGGGACGACCATCTATGCCGATGACGACCAGATATACTCCCTTCGCTTGAACATGGCCTCGGAGGGGCTGCCCGCGGGCGAGCAGGCGGGATACAGAATCCTGGACGACGAGAAAATCGGCGCCAGCCCGTTCACCCAGCACGTTAACTACATCCGCGCCGTCGAGGGGGAAATCGCCAAGAGCATCCAGATTATCGAGGATGTGATCAGTGCCCGCGTTCACGTGGCCAAGCCGGAGGGTTCGATTTTCGCTGCCGCCAAGCAGCAGGCGTCCGCTACAGTCGTGCTGAAGGTAAAAGCAGGTAGGCGGCTTTCAGGAACCAGCGTTGCAGCCATCGTTCACCTTCTTGCCGGCAGCGTCGAGGGGCTCGCTCCTGACAAGGTTGTCGTCGTCGACGCCCAGGGCAACCTGCTCAGCGGCAATGACAGCGAGCTTGCCGGTGGCGTGGAGAACATCCTGGACTACAAGGCAAATGTGGAGCAGTACCTTTCGCAGAAGGTCGTGGGGATGCTGACCAAGGTGCTGGGCCCGGAGAAAGTTTCCGTCGAGGTCGATGCCGTTCTCGAAACAAACAGGCTCAGTTCCACCAAGGAGACCTACGACCCGACCATTCGCGCGATCTCGACAGAGAAGACCCGAAGCCACAGTGGACCAGCGGCAGATGGCGGGACGGTGGGTACTAAGGAAGAAGAGATAGAGTCCACCTACATGGTCAGTAAGACCGTGGAGGAAACTACGGATCTTCCGGGCGACATCAAGTCGATCTCCGTTGCTGCGTTTGTGGACTTGTCCTCACCAGCTAAAGAAGGCGATACCGGCGCCACCCCGACTAGGCTTACCGTCAAAGACGTAGAAGAAATGATTCGTAGTGCCGTAGGCCTTGGAGAGAAGGATACACTCACGGTTGTGGATGTGCCGTTCCATCCGCCCGCCGCCGAAGAGGCCGAGGTGGAACCGGAAGGGTTTTTCACCAAGGACTTCCTGTTGGAAGTCGCCCGTCGCGGATCGTTGGGTATTCTCGTAATCGGTGTGCTGGTGATGCTTCGGATATTCTCCCGGCCTCGGGTCAAGCCGGAGGCCTCCCAAGCTGCCTTGGCGGGCGGCGATGGCTCGAGTAACCTGCTTGCCAGTGATCGCACGGATGCGGATCCCGATCGCCTGCGGGCACATATAACACGGGCGCTTCGGGATAATCCTGACGAGGTCAAGAGGCTGTTCCTGGCTTGGGTAGACAGCGAAAAGGAGAGGTCGTAATGGTTGCCTGCGGAGCCAGAAAGGCAGCGCTTCTTTTGATGAGCCTGGACTCAGGCAGCGCGGCAGAATTGCTGCGAAACGCGCCACGAACAGTCGTCAGCGATATTGCCGTGGAGATGGCCCACATCGAGGCTGCGGGACACGGCACCAAGGCAGAGAGAGTGGAGCCCGCCAAGGAGTTCTTTACACTGCTTCGCGGGCGGAATGCCAAGGCCGCGGGTTCTTCCAAGCTCCCGGCTCTTCTGGAAAAAGCCATCGGGTCCGACCAGGCGAAGGAAATCCTCCTACGAGCCCAGGCCGCGGTGCGACAACGAGACCCGTTCCTGGAAATCAGGTTGGCCGACGTGGACGATCTCGCCCGGGTGCTTCAGGGAGAGTCCGGACAGGTTGCCGCCATGGTCCTGAGCGAGTTGAAAGCATCCAAGGCAGGCCGATTGATGCCTCTGCTGGATGAGCGGGTTCGCGCCGAGGCCGTTCGAGGCATGACAAGCGGCGAGGGCGCTTCTCAGGCCGTGCGAACGCGAGTGGCTGAACAACTGCTCGAACGCATGCATGTAAGTACAACCACTGTCGCCGTAAGCCCCGAGCAAAGTCAGAAACTTCGCAAGGTCGCCATGCTGCTTCGCGGACTCGACGCGACCACTCAGGAGGCGTTGCTCAAGGCCATCGATGCCAGCGACCCCGAAGCCGGCAAAGGTGTGCGAGACCTCATGGTGGTCTGGGACGATGTCGCCACAGTGGCGGATCTGTCGCTCCAGAATATTCTCCGGTTAATAGACGCCAAGAATATGGCGCTTGCTCTTCACGAGGCGGATGCCGTCATCGCGGCGAAGATTAACGCCAATATTTCCGAGCGGGCGAGGGCGCTGGTTGAGGAAGAGATATCGCTGATGTCCAACCCAAAGGCCGAAGATGTAACCAAGGCTCGCAACGAGGTGCTGAAGGCGATGCGCGAGCTCAATGCCTCGGGTCAACTGGAATTCGAGGAACAGGAATAGCATGGTCGATGCGACGGTCCAGATCGATGCCCCGATCGCCTCGGTGAGGCTGGTCGATTCGCCGGCCAGCCAAGGTGTGGGTACGGTCCAGGCCAGCGTTGGTGCCACGCAGATATCGGACTCAACCAAGGCGAACGATCAGGCCCGCCAGGCAGTCCAGGCCGACCGCGAGGCCCTTGCCAGCACAAAGGCGGCCCTGCTCAGTGCAATCCAGCAGACCGCGGGTCTGCGGGAATCCGTAGTCAGCGCTGCCGAGCAGGAGATTGTCCAACTTGCTATCGAAGTCGCCCGAAAGGTCCTCATGCAGGAAATACAAGCTGGTCGGTATGAAATAGAACCGATCGTCCAGGCCGCTCTTGAACAGGTGTCAGGTTGGCAGGATGTGGTGGTGCGTTTGAGTCCGAACGACTTCGGGCGTTGCGTCCAGGCCACCGAGGCCCAAAACGGCGATTCGTCGCCGGGGGTTCGCTTCGTTGCGGATCCGTCGGTCAAGCCCGCGGAGTGCCTGCTCGAGACGCCACAGGGAATCGTGCAGTCGGCCATTGAGGAGCACCTCGGCGAGATCGCCGCGGCACTGCGTACACCGGAGTAGTTGTCCTATGGCTTTGGACCTGACAAAATACCGAACCCGCCTGGACCGGATGAACCTGCTGCCTTGCCGCGGGTCCGTGGTCAAGGTGGCGGGTATCGCGGTTGAGTCCAAGGGGCCGCCTGTTGGCATCGGGCAATTGTGTGAGATCCGCCTTGCAGATGGTCGGCGAGTTCCGGCTGAGGTCGTGGCGTTCAACGGCGAGAACCGCGTTCTGCTTCCGCTCGAGGGCATCGAGGGAATAGCCCCCGGCGATTCGGTGACGCGTCACTCATCTCCTGACTTTATGATGCTGGGCCCGGGCATTCTGGGCCGGGTCATCGATGGCCTGGGCAGGCCAATCGACGGTCGAGGTCCTGTAACCGGCCCGGACCGATGTTTGCTGAGCAATCCATCCCCGCCGCCGCTGAGCAGGCCAAGGATAACCGAACCCCTGGCGTTCGGCGTTCGGTCCTTCGACGGGATCCTTACCTGCGGGCGAGGCCAGCGGTTGGGTATCTTTGCCGGCAGCGGCGTCGGCAAGAGCACCCTTCTGGGCGAGATAGCCCGTTCCAGCGAGGCCGATGTCAACGTACTGGCGCTGGTTGGCGAACGCGGGCGAGAGGTGCGAGCGTTTCTGGAAGAATCCCTTGGCCCTGAAGGCCTGGCTCGCAGTGTGGTTGCGGTTGCGACCTCCGACACTTCGGCTATTCAGCGGGTGCGGGTTGCGTTTACTGCCACTACCATCGCCGAATACTTTCGCGATCGCGGCAAGAATGTACTCTTCATGATGGACTCGCTGACTCGCTTCGCCCAGGCCCAGCGAGAGATCGGTCTGGCCGCCGGCGAGCCGCCTGCGACCAAGGGCTATTGTCCAAGCGTCTTCACGCTTCTGCCAAAACTTACCGAACGTCTCGGGTGCTCCGATCGCGGCAGCATTACGGGTATTTACACCATCCTCGTCGAGGGTGACGATATGTCTGATCCCGTGGCCGACAGCGTGAGAAGCCTGCTGGACGGGCACGTTGTGCTCTCGCGAAAGCTGGCGGAGATGGGTCATTATCCGGCTGTGGATATACTCCAGAGCGTCAGCCGGCTCATGGATTCGATCGTGACTCCCGAGCACGCACTGGCGGCCCGGCGGATGCGGGCGGCGTGTTCGACGTATCGCATGGCTGAGGATCTCATCAATATCGGCGCGTATGCCCCGGGCAGCAATCCGAAGATCGACAAAGCCATAGCGATGATCGACCGCATCAACGCTTTCCTCTGCCAGTCGTCCGGCACGAGGTCCAGTTTCGAACAGACCCGTAAGCAGCTCATGGAAATTGCCGCTCCGTGGGAGTTTCTGGGCGATAACCAGTTGCGCGAATCCAATGACGAGGTGGCCGTATGAAACGGTTTAGCTGGTCATTGCAGCGATACCTGGACGTGGTTAATCAGCGGGAAACCGCTCTGCGAGCCGAGGTCCTCGCCGCAGCTCAGAAGGTATCGGTGGTGCGGGAGAAGATCAAGCGTCGCCAGGCGGCGCTGGATGCGACTCTTCGGGGCCTGTCTGCCGAGCCGGTTGAATCCCGCCTGCCGAGGCAGCAGATTGCGGCGGACTGCTTTGGCGCCGAGCGTCGGGCGATGCGGTCGCTTGGGAAGGAACTGGCTCAGATCGAGGCGTTGCACAAGGAATTGCTCGCACGGTTGAAGGATATTCGCGCACGCCGCAAGACGCTGGAGAAACTTCGCGAAGAATCGCACACCGAGTACCTTCGCCAGGTGGCAGTGGTAGAGCAGAAGCAGCATGACGAGATATCACAGATGGCCTTCGTCCGCAATTCCGCAGGCAAGCAGATGGATTGCAGGAGCATGACGGCATGAATAAGAAAAAGATAATCATTGTGGCGGGTTTGTCGGTCGTCAGTTTTGCTCTGGCGATGGGTGCTGCGTTCTTGTGGCCAGGCAGTGGGGCACAAGGGCCCTCCCAAAAGCAGGCGGCTACCACCGATACGGATCCTAATCTTATTGCCCCGATCAAGCTCAGCCTTCAAGAACGCGAGTTGGACGAGCTTGTTCGCAGTCTTCGTCATGGTATTGCCGATTGCCGCGCCCAGACCCAGCAGTTAAACGAGCGCGAGAAGCAGATCCGCATCGTTCAGGACCAGCTTGCCCACCAGGCCCAGGAGTTGGAAGATCTTCGCGTCAAGGCTGCCGCGGCGCTGGCGAAGTTGCGCCAAGAGAAGGAGGCGATGCAGTCTGAGAGGGTAAAAATTGCTGCTGAAGACCGCGTAAATCTCAAGAAGACTGCTGCCATCTACGAAAAGATGGATGCGACCGCCGGCGGGAGAATCATGGCCGATATGTGCCTCCAGAACAACGAGGAATCGGTAGTTCGGATTCTTTACTATATGTCCGAGCGCGGTGCCGCCAAGACTCTTGAGGCACTAGAGGACAAGAAACTTGCCGCACGTTTATGCGACAAGATCAAACTCGTACGCGAGCAAGTGCAGTAGAGCAGCAGAGAGGAATCACAAGTGGACATCGCAACGGCATTCGGTCTTTTGTTTGGACTGACCTGTGTGGTCTGGTCGATCTCGTCGGCCCCCGGTGGGATTGTGTTCATCAACGCGTCCGCGATGGCTATCGTAGTCGGAGGGATGATTGCGGCCACGTTCATACATTTCTCGGTCAAGCAGGTGCTGTCAGTTGGTTCGGTAGTGAAGAAGACCATGTTCTGTCGTGTGCCGGTCGAGGCGGACCTTATCCAGAAGATGGTCAATTTCAGCGCGATTTGCCGTCGCGAAGGGGCGCTTGCGTTGGAGAAACATTTGCCGGACGCCGGCGACTCGTTTTTGGTCAAGGCGATGCGCCTTGTTATCGATGGCCAGACCCCCGAGGTGATCGAGGACCAATTGGGTATCGAGATCCAGTACCTCCAGGAGCGTCACTCCGACGGCAAGAATTTGATGGAGTTTATGGGCGCCTCGGCTCCGGCCTGGGGCATGATCGGCACACTGATCGGCCTGATCCAGATGCTCGGCGCCCTTGACGATCCCAGCAAGATCGGCAGTGGCATGGCCACCGCGCTGATAACGACCTTCTACGGCGCGTTCCTGGCAAACCTGGTATTCCTTCCGCTGGCGGGCAAGCTGGGCACGCGATCCAAGAAGGAAGCCCGCCTCAGGCAGATGATGGTCGAAGGTGCGATGGGCATTTCGCGGGGCGAGAGTCCCACGGCCATTCGCGAACGGCTCCAATCGTTCATCTCGGCAAAGCACCGCGAGGAAATCAGACCGAACGTATAGCCAATGGGAAGAATGAAGGACAATCAGCCGCCTCCCGAACCGGGTCCCCCCGGCAATGCGTGGGTCATCAGCTTCTCGGATTGCATGACGAATATGTTATGCTTTTTCGTGCTGCTGGTGAGCTTTTCATCTTTCGATCCGGGCGCACAGGGGAAGATCCAGGGCGCGTTCACTTCGATGACTGCGTCTGGGCTGTCGGACCGCAAGACCGACCCGACCGACTCGGTGGTGCCGCCCCAGCAGAGGCCTTTCGACCCGACGGCAGAGGGTGCCGAAAAACGGACCGATGCGGCCCCCGAGCCGATCCGCAAGACCCATCACGACGCCGTTCCGAACGTCAAGGCGTTTCACGATCAGGTGAAGATTCGCATCCCTTCGAGCAAATTGTTCTGGGGTTCCGGTGAGCTGTTGACCGTGGCTGGCCGAAACAACCTTAAGTTCATTGGCTCGTATATGCGACTGCTGCCGGTTCGTGCTGTTGTGCGTCAGCAGGGAACCGCCGACAACGGGTCAGAGGATATGGGCTTGAGGCGAGCCTGGGCCGTGGTTTCCTGTATCTGCGATGACGCGCACCTGAATCGGGATCGGTTTTGTATAACCGACGATCAGACCGACAAGAGCTTTAGCTCGCCGGTCATTGAGATTCATCTTCTTCGTAAGGAGTTGCCTCGATGAGTCGTCGCGTCGTTAAAAAGGAAGTCGAACCTAGCAGTATTCCGAGCTGGGTGGTTTCCTTCGGCGACATGATAACGAACCTGCTGGCGTGCTTCGTGATGATGCAGGCGTTCGCGACTACGCAGGATAAAACCCTTTTCAACGCCGGCATGGGTTCCTATCGCCGGGCTGTCTCGCAGTGTGGTCTGCCGGACTGGTTGTTCGGAAAGCCCAAAAAGGCCGAGTTCGACTACCGCAAGATCAAGTACCCCACGCCCAATGACGATACCAATGACGAAGACGATCCATCGCGCATCATCGATATGCAGGAAGATCAGATTCGCCAAGCGTTTGCCGAAATGACCGAGGCGATGGAGACCAGTGGCGAAGATGTGAGCGAAAAGCTGCTTGGACTCCGGCGACTGGATGTGAAGTACCCGCCAGAAGAGGTCGAACTGGATGAGGCTGGCCGCCGAGCGCTCAGTCAACTGACGGCGACACTGAGACAAGGCTTGGCTGGCAAAAAGGCGAAGATTTGCGTGATAGCTGTTGTTGCCCATGGGGGCACGGACAAGCAGCGATGGATTTTGTCAGCCAGGCGTGCCAGGCGTGCGTCGGAGTATCTTCGTCAGGATTTGGCTTCGGACATCCGAGCGGGCAATCTTGAGGTGATCTCCTGGGGCGCCGGAGAAGGACGTCAGTGGTGCAAGCGAGTGGGTCTGGCAAAGCCAGCTGACGCTATCATACTTGCGATAATAGGTAATGGTGAGAAACGTGGCTGAACAAGAAGAAACCAACGCGGCTGATGCTCTGATTGGCGGGCCCAAGAAGACGACGGATCTTGGCGGAGGCAAAACCAGTATCATCTGGATGGTGGTGCTTGTGTTGATTGTGGGGCTTTGTGCTGCCGGTGGCATCTATGCCGGCAATGCGATGAAGACCGCCCAGGCCTCCGCTCCCCAGGCCGAGCCCGGGGCCGACCCAGCTCTGGATGGGGTCGCACCTGTTGCAGACAACGGTGCGTACAAGTATCTGGACATCGAACCGATCACCATCAACCTGGACGAGCCCCGGCTTGCCCGATACGTTCGGGCGACGATCACGCTGGCCTTCAACGCTAAGCAGGAGTCTGAGGTGACCTCGCAGGTCGAAAAGCGCATGCCGGAACTCAAGAACTGGCTGGCGGTATACCTGGCCGGTCGAACGCTGGATGAGGTCCGCGGCGCTCAGAGCCTCAATCGTGTTCGCCGGGAAATCTGCGAGGCCTTCAACGAGCAGATCTGGCCCCAACAGCCTCCCAAAATTCACCACGTGCTGCTTAAGGAGTTTGCGGTGCAATGATCTCCTCGCGGCAGGATATGACCAAAGAATTCGTAGAGCAGTTGACTCGCGCCGCTCGAAACCGCCCCGCGCGGGCTCCGCAGGCCGAGGCGGTGGATTATCCATTCGATAAGCCCAACCGCTTTACCCGCGGCCAATTGTCGCGGCTGGAAGAGTTCGCCGTGCAGATAGCCCAATGTGCCGGCACGAAGGCCCGGCAGATGCTGCAGATGACGGTAGACTTCCTGCCGGCGACTCTGGAGCAGCACTATGCAGGCGAGTTGCGTCAGGCATCCGATGAGAACTTTCGTTACGTAGTGCCTATATCCGTCGAGGCCGGCGATGGCGTTGTCGGGATGATAGGCCTTTCGGAGGCGACTGCCGCGCAGTGGCTTGCCAAACTGTTGGGTGGTTGCGGCCCGTGCGAAGCTGACGCTGACGGCGAGGCAAGGGAACTGTCCGCTCTGGAGCGAGACCTGTTGTTGGATATTGCCACAGGGTTCGTAGAGGTCTTGCGAACCGCGGCTGGGAGTTTCGGCGGCGCGGCGTTTCAGGCGATTCGAAAGCTTGGGACCTTTTCCGATACGCTTGATCCACAGGATGCCGCGGAATACTGCCTGCTGGAGCTTGCGGCCAAGGAAGCCGGACAGGGCGACCTGGCCATTTTGCTGACCGGGCCGACTGCGGCGCAGTTGGCGGGCGAGCCGGCCGCCCGCGCCGGCCGGGCCGTGGCAAGCGCCGCCATGCGAGGCCACATCGATCATATGCCTGTCGAGGCCCGAGCAATGCTCTCGGCCTCGCTGTCGGTTCGCGAGGTAATGGCCCTGGCACCGGGCGACGTGGTTGTGCTGAACCAGCCTATAGATGAACCTCTCGACCTGGAGGTGGACGGCAAGCTCGTACTGCGAGGCTATCCCGCCAGGCAGGATGGGCAATTCGCCCTTCAGTTTGCCGAGTTCTGCCCTGAGCAGAAGCAGTAGACAACAAGAAATCAACATCAGGACACCAAGGACGGTACCGATGAGTCAGACCGAACCCGAGACCAGCACAGAAGAGACGCCCGAGCCAGCCGCGGCAGCCGAGACCACCGAGTCCCCCGAGGCGCCCGAAACAGGCCCCCAGGTTCAGGAGGCGGACCTGCCTGAGGTCCAGGACACCTGCCAGTCGCCCGGCGGTGGGCAGATAGACATCCTCCTGGACAGTCCGATGTCCGTTACCGTATGCCTCGGCCAGGCTCGTCCTGCCGTGCGCGACCTGCTGGAGATGGGGCCGGGTTCCGTTCTGAAGCTGGATCGGCAGGTGGGCGAGCCGATCGATCTCTTCATGCGTGGAGTGCGCTTCGCCACCGGACACCTGGTGGTGGTAGGCGATCACCTGGGCGTTCGAATAAAAGAGATCTTGGCAACCGACCCGGAAGCGGCTGATGGAGGGGGCAACTGATCTCCCCGGCCAGGGCTGCTGACTACGGTCAGGTGTATGCTTTTGCTACAAGGTGTCTAATTTTTCCACGTTTGCTGGCCTGATGTGGGGTCAGAATCCCCTTGGATTGGCATAATTCCGGTTTGGCATGGTTTATGCATGCTTTAGGGCATGAGTCTTTCTTTGGCACAGACCATGCGCGGCCGGCGGTCGGGGCTGCTACTTTTGGCGGGATCACTGTTCCTGCTGACGGTATGCCTTCAATTGGGTGTAGGTTCGCTGGCGGCGGGTTCCGCTGTGGTTCCCTTGGGAGCTGCTGCCGCGACATCGCAACCTGCATCACCGGTTGGTGTTAAGGCAACTAGCAAGCCGTCGAGTTGGGGCAAATTCAGCCAGCATACGGGCGCGTTCGGGGATACCGATCTGGGTGGTTCGGTCTGGCAGATGATTGGCATTGTAGTCATCATTGCCGTTTTGGGCGTGGGTGGGCTTTGGATGGTTCGCAAGTATGGTCCGCGCATTCAGCAACGTCGCGGGCGGCATATTTCGGTGATGGAGACTGCTTGTCTCGGCCCCAACAAAAACATTCACCTGCTTCGCGTCGGCAACAGGGATTTACTGGTTTCCAGCACTCGCGAGCATGTGTCGATGCTGGCTGACGTTACGGGGGCGGTCGGAGAATCATTCGAGGAAACCATCGCGCGGGAGGGCATACGGTAATGGCCCGGATCGCGTACATGGCTCTTACATGCCTGGCTCTGGCCGCCGTCGCAGCGGCCCAGCCTACGACTGCTCCGGCTCCTGTTACCACGACTTCGACCACCCAGCCGACTACCGCGCCTGCCCCGGCCGGGCCGCCAGGGGTGGGCGATGTGGTCAACCTGATAGACCGCGCCACGTCACCGACGGCGGGCGAGGAGCCCAGCGGCTGGTCCGCGCCGATAAAGATGGCCATTGTTTTCGCCGCGCTGGCGCTGCTGCCGAGCTTGCTGGTGATGATGACCTCGTTCACCCGGATCGTAATCGTCCTGGCGTTTGTCCGCCGGGCGCTGACGACCCAGAATATTCCGCCGACCGTTGCCCTGATCGGTCTGGCACTGTTCCTGACGATCTTTACAATGTCGCCAACATTCGCGCTTGTAGACCGCGACGCGATTCAGCCGTACCTGGCCGGGGAAGTCGAGTTCGACCAGGCGTGCAGCCAGACCATGGACCACATGAAGGGCTTCATGGTCCGCCAGACCCGCGCATCCGATATGGCGCTGTTTGCCGGGATGGCTGAGATACCTGTCCCGGAGAATCTCCAGGATATCCCAACGCACGTGGCTGTGCCCGCGTTCGCGATGAGCGAGTTCCGCACCGCATTTGAGATGGGATGTCTGCTGTTCATCCCGTTCCTGCTGGTGGACCTGGTGATATCCAGCATTTTGCTCAGCGCGGGCATGATGATGTTGCCGCCGTCGATGGTTTCCTTGCCTTTCAAGATAATCCTGTTCGTGCTGGTGGATGGCTGGCAATTGCTGGCCAAGACGCTCGTAACGAGTTTTCACTGAGGACTGACATGGATAGTGCCCAGGTTCTATACATCGGCAAGCGGACGCTGGAGATCGGGTTAATGGTCTCGATGCCGGTGCTTGTTGTTACGCTGGTGGTGGGCTTTCTGGTTTCGATTCTCCAGGCGGTAACGAGCATTAGAGACATGACCATCGCACTGGTGCTCAAGCTGGCAGCGGTGGCGGTGACGCTGCTGATCTGCGGCAACTGGATGATTCAATTGGTTATGAACCTGACGTACGAAATTTTCGGCCATATGAAGAACATTACCCAATGAGCATGGACCCGCTGCTACAACTGATTCTGCCATACCTGTTGCTTTTGGCTCGGGTGTCGGCATTTCTGATGGCGCTGCCGATATTTGGCTGGACGTCGCTGCCGATGGTTGTTCGGGCAGGCCTGGCGATGACGATGACGATGTTTTTCGCGATGGCGGGAATTGGCAGGTTTGAGCTTGTCGAACTCTCGTCGGTCAGTTCGCTGGGAATAGGCTTGCTGGTTGTCCGTGAGATTGCCTGCGGGGCGGCGTTGGGCCTTGCGGTGCATTTTGTTTTCCAGGCCGTCCAGCAGGCGGCAAGCATGATGGCGATGCAGATGGGCCATGGTGATGCTGGGATTATGGATCCGTCCATGGGCGGGGAAAGCTCCGCCATCACGATGCTCATGGAGATGTCATTCGTGCTGTTGTTTCTGGCGGCGGGAGGCCATCTGCTGCTTATGCAGATACTTCAGCGTAGCCTGGTTGTTTTTCCGCTGGGTGGGCAGGTTGATTTCGGCGCTCTTGCCGAAGGTCTACTGCGGGCCGGCTCGACCA
>Ga0272444_10002855_pt1 | contig 15796 bp, 15 predicted proteins | sample SSMForm13_FD_201033 | JGI IMG/M metagenome (GOLD analysis project Ga0272444, IMG submission 201033) | Marine sediment archaeal communities from Little Sippewissett salt marsh, Falmouth, MA, United States - SSM-Form-13 | ecosystem: Environmental > Aquatic > Marine > Wetlands > Sediment ...
GTTCGGCCATCTACGATACGATGAATCCCGACCGGATCGTCATCGGGACTTCCAGCCCGAAGGCGGCCGATCTGCTCAAGCGCCTCTATCAGCCGCTTAAGTCCGAGGTGATCGTCACCGACATCAACAGCGCCGAGCTGATCAAGCACGCCGCCAATTCCTTCCTGGCCACCAAGATCTCGTTTGCCAACGCCCTGGGCCGGATCTGCGATCTCTCCGGCGCCAATGTCATCGAGGTCACCCGCGGGGTGGGCCTGGACAACCGGGTGGGAGCCAAGTTCCTCAATGCCGGGGTGGGATATGGTGGGTCCTGTTTTCCCAAGGATGTCTCGGCTTTCATCGCCATTTCCCAGGAGTTGGGCTATGAGTTCGAACTCCTGCGCGAGGTGGAGAAGATCAACGCCGAACAGGCGGATTACTTTTTCGAGAAGATTCGCCAGACCCTCTGGATCCTGGAAGGCAAGCAGGTCGGGGTGCTGGGCCTGGCCTTTAAGCCCAATACGGACGATATGCGCAACGCGCCCGCCGTGGTCATCGTCAAGAAGCTCTTGGAGGAAGGCGCTCAAATCCGGGCCTACGACCCCAAGGCGATGGAAAAAGCCAAGGAAGAACTCCCGGGAATCCAATATTGCTCCAATCCCTACGAAGTGGCCGAAGGGTCCGAGGCCATCCTGATCCTGACCGAGTGGAACGAATTCAAGGAGATGGACCTGGACCGGATCCGTGGCCTGCTCACCCATCCGACCATCATAGACGGCCGCAACATTTACGACCCCGAGGTTATGCAGGAAAAGGGCTTCACCTACGTCAGCATAGGGCGCTAGGGAATGAGGTGTTGCAGCCGTAAGCAGGGGGGCAGCTCGTGAAGGTGCTGGTTACCGGCGGAGCGGGTTTCATCGGTTCCCACTTGGTTGAAGCGCTCCTGGAGCGCGGCGACGCCGTCCGGGTGTTGGACGATTTTTCCACGGGAAGCCGCCGCAACCTTTCCGCCGTCCTCGATCGCATAGAGTTGATTGAGGGAGACGTTTGCGATTCCGCCGTCGCCGCCGCCGCGGTTGCGGGGATGGACGGCATCCTCCATCAGGCCGCCTTGCCCTCGGTTCCCCGTTCGTTCCTCGATCCGGTGGGGACCACCTCCGTTAATTGCGGGGGGATCCTGTCCGTCCTCGAGGCGGCCCGGAAGGCCGGGGTCAAGCGGTTCGTATTCGCCTCCTCTTCTTCCGTCTATGGGGACGTGGATCTCCCGGTCAAGCAGGAGGGCCTGCCCCCGTCGCCGATTTCGCCTTACGCCGTGAGCAAGCTGAGCGGGGAGGTTTTCTGCCGGATATATCGAAAGACATACGGAATGGCCACGGTCAGTCTGCGTTACTTCAACATATTCGGACCCCGCCAGGATCCGGAATCTCAATACGCCGCCGTCATCCCGCTTTTTCTTACCGCCGCCCTGTCCGGCCGTTCTCCCGTGATTTACGGGGACGGCACCCAGTCCCGGGATTTTACCTACGTAAGCAACGTGGTCCGGGCCAACGTGGCGGCATTGTCCGCGCCGGAAGCGGCTTGGGGAAAGGTTTGCAACGTGGCTTGCGGGGGGGAGACCACGCTGCTCGAGCTGGTTGAGAGAATAGGCCAGCTGTCGGGGCGGGCGGTTGAACCCGAATTTGCCCCCCCCCGCCCGGGCGACGTTCTTCACAGCCGGGCCGATGTCTCCCGGGCCCGGAGTCTGTTGGATTATTCTCCGGAGGTCTCCTTTGCGGACGGTCTCCGGCTTACGTACGAATATTTTTCGGATCTCGCGAAGAGTTCCGACAACCGGATGGAGGTTGAAGATGCCCGTCCCCCTGCTTGATCTTCCGGCTCAGTACGCCGAATATCGGGATGAAATGGAACAGGAGGTTATCGAAGTCCTGCGTAGCGGTCGCTACATCAAGGGCCCCAAGGTAGTGGAACTCGAGGAGAAGCTGGCTCAATATTGCGGGACTTCCCGCGCGGTCGGCTGTGCTTCGGGTACCGACGCCATTCTCCTGGCCTTGATGGAATTGGGCATCGGGCCCGGGGACGAGGTGATCACCACGCCCTACACCTTCTTTGCCACCGGGGGCTGCATCTCCCGTCTCGGGGCCCGCCCCGTATTCGTGGACATCGATCGGCGGACTTACAACATAGATCCCGAATTGATCGAACCGGCCATTACCGAGCGGACCAGGGCCATTGTTCCGGTGCACCTCTACGGGCAGTGCGCCGATATGGATCCGATCCTGGCGGTCGCCGGCCGCCACGATATTCCCGTGATCGAGGATGCCGCCCAGGCGATCGGGGCCAGCTACAAGGGGCGTCCGGCCGGGTCGATGGGGAAGATGGGCTGTTTCAGCTTCTTCCCTTCCAAGAACCTGGGAGGTTGCGGAGATGGGGGGATGATCACCACCAATGACGAGACCTGTGCCGAGCGCTTGACCATTCTGCGCGAGCACGGCGCCCGCCCCAAGTACTTCCATAAGGTGATCGGGCTCAACAGCCGCCTGGATGCCCTTCAGGCCGCCATCGTCCTGGTCAAGCTTCCCCATCTGGAAGGCTGGCATCGCGGCCGCATCCGCAATGCGGAACTTTATCGGGAAAAACTGGCCGGCTTGCCCCTGGGGCTTCCTTACGTAATGGAGGAGTGCCGGAGCATCTACAATCAATTCGTCATTCGCCTGGACGCCCGGGATGGCTTGCGCGAGTTCCTTGCCTCCCGGGGGATCGGCAACGAGATATATTACCCGGTTCCGCTTCATCGCCAGGAATGCTACGCCGAACTCGGGTATGCCGAAGGCTCGCTGCCGGAAGCCGAGGCGGCCGCCCGGGAGACCTTGGCCTTGCCCATTTATCCGCAGTTGACCGAGGAACAGATAGACGAGGTGGCCGGCGCCGTCCGCGAATACCTGTCCTGATGACAATGACCGGCGACAGCCCGGCCCGCCTGGCCGAGGACCTCAAGCGGTATTTCGAGCAGTTGCTTGAGGATGGGGTGGAATGGTGCCCGGGCGATCCGGCGTCCTTGGAGAGGGAGCTGACCGTTCCGGCCCGGGCCCGGGAATCCTCTGCCTCTCCTGCGTCCGGCCCTTCCCGGGATGAATTGCGCCGGGCCTACCTCCAGCTTCGGGATGAGGCTTGTTCCTGCCGAAAGTGTCGCCTGGCCGAGACCCGTAGGCACGTCGTCTTCGGGGAGGGAAGGATGCGTCGGGGAGTCCTGTTTGTCGGGGAGGGGCCCGGGGCCAACGAGGATAAGACTGGACGGCCCTTCGTCGGCCGGGCCGGCGGGCTCCTGGACAAGATGCTGGCCGCGATCGGCTTGACCCGCTCGGATGTTTACATCACCAACATCGTCAAGTGCCGTCCGCCTGGAAATCGGGACCCCAAGCCCGACGAAATCGTGGCGTGCTGGTCCTTTCTCGAAGCCCAGCTTAAGCTTCTCAAGCCCCGCGTGATCGTGGCCCTGGGAGCCCCGGCGGCCAAGACCCTGCTTGAGACGGGGCAGGGGATCGGCCGGTTGCGCGGGCGCTTTCACCGTTACGAGGGCCTCCCGCTTCTGCCTACCTACCACCCGGCCTACATCCTGCGCTCCTATACCCCCGAGAACCGGCGCAAGGCGTACGAGGACCTGAAGCTGCTCCGGGCGTTTCTCGACGGGAAAAGATCTCTCCCCGGCGGCTGAACTATGGCTTTTCCATCCGCGGCGGCCGAGGTCTTCGTCGACATCGGCTCCGGGCTCTGCTTGACCTACCTGGTTCCTCCCTCCCTGTCCCCGAAGGTTCTACCGGGAGCCCGGGTCCTGGTCCCCCTCTCGGGCCGGAAGGTGCCGGGAATCGTGCTCCGGGCCGTTTCTCCTCCGCCGGGCAGGAAGTTTCGGGAGATTATGGAGGTGATCGAGCCGGGCCCGGTCTGTACGTCCGGCTTGGTCGAACTGGCCGAATCCCTGGCTAAGTACTATCTATGTTCTTTCCCGCGGGCCCTGAAATCCGTCATCCCCGCCTCGGTGCGCCAGGGGCGGCGAACCAGGGAGGTAACCCTGGTTCGTCTCTCTATTCCGCCGGCGGAGGCTTCGGTTGAAGCTTCGCTTCTGGCCAAGCGCGCTCCGCGCCAGGCCGCCCTGCTCCGTGTCCTGTCCGAAGCCGGGGACGAGCCGGTTGCCGCGGGCGAACTCTTCGAGCAGGCCGGAGCTTCTCCCTCCTCCCTCCGGGCCTTGGTGAAGCGTAATTTGGTGGCCTTGGAGAAAGTCCCCGCCCGTGTTCCGCTCCCCTGCGTCGTCCCCAGCCGTCCCCTGGACCTGACAAAGGAACAGTCCCGGGCCTTGGCCGGGATAACCGGGGGCATAGAACGAAAAGAGTTTGGAATATTTCTCCTGCACGGGATAACCGGTTCGGGCAAGACCGAGATCTACCTGCAGGCCATCTCCCGCGTCCTGGATAAGGGGAAGGGGGCCATTGTCCTGGTCCCCGAGATAAGCTTGACTCCGCAGACTTCCGAGCGTTTCCGGGCCCGTTTCGGCGACCGGGTCGAGGTCATTCACAGCGGCTTGGCCGAGGGGGAACGGGCCGAAGCCTGGCGACGGATCTGTGCCCGTCCCGACCTGATCGTGCTCGGGCCCCGTTCGGCGGTCTTCTCTCCCTTGACGAAACCGGGGATCATCGTGGTCGATGAGGAGCACGAGACTTCCTACAAGCAATACGATTCCGCTCCCTTCTATCACGCCCGGGACGTGGCCCTGCTCCGGGCACGCCTGGAAGGAATCCCCGTGGTTCTGGGCTCGGCCACTCCCTCCCTGGAAAGCTATCACAACGCCCGCCACGGGCACGGCGAACTGCTGGTCCTGCGCACACGCCCTCGGGCGGCCATCCTGCCCCGGGTCAGGATCGTGGATATGCGCCGGGAGACGGAGCGAGCCGGGCGCCCGGTTACCTTCTCCCAGGAATTGCTCAAGGGGATGGCCGATTGCCTGGATCAGGGAGGACAGTGCATTCTCTTCATCAACCGCCGCGGGTTTAACACCGCCGCCGTTTGCCGCGACTGCGGACACGTGGTCCGTTGCCGTCATTGCAGCATTGCCCTGACCCATCACCGCCGCAAGGGAAGGCTGGTCTGCCATCTATGCGGCTACGAGGAGGCGGTTCCGCGCCGTTGCGCGTTGTGTCGCTCGACCGAGATCAGCCTGCGGGGTTTGGGGACCGAGAGGGTGGAGGATCAGATTGCCCGCTGCTTTCCCGGCATCCCGATCGGGAGAATGGATGCCGATACCGTTTCCCGCCGCGGCGCCCACGAAAAGTTCTTATCCCGCTTCAAGCGGGGGGAAACCCGGATCCTGGTCGGGACCCAGATGATCGCCAAGGGCCTGGACTTTCCGGGAGTGACCCTGGTCGGAGTCGTTTTCGCCGATACCGCCTTGAACCTGGCCGATTTCCGGGCCGCCGAGTACACCTTCCAGATCCTGACCCAGGTGGCCGGTCGTTCCGGCCGGGGGGATCGGGAGGGGGAGGTGGTGATTCAGACCTATAACCCCCGCCATCCGGCCCTCTTGGCCGCCGCCCGGCAGGATTATGAGGCGTTCTACCGGGAGGAAATCAAAAGCCGCTCCGAGTTGGGATTCCCCCCCCTGGTTCACCTGATCAGCCTGACCGTCTCTTCCCGCAACGAGGCCAAGAGCGAGGCCGTGGCCGGTTACCTAGCGGAGAGGCTGGCGCCGCGCCTGCCCCCCGGATCGGACCTGCTCGGGCCGTCGCCGCCGCCGGTGGAAAGGATTCGGGGGCGCTTCCGCTGGCAACTGATCCTGCGCGGAAGAAAGGTCCTGCCCCTGACCGAGGCGGTGGCGGAGGAGTTGAAAGAGATCCCCCTGGAGAGGGGGGTGCGGGTGGAGGTGGACGTCGATCCGGTCTCGATGTTGTGATAGCCCGCCCCGTCCGGTTTGCAGGGGCGGAAGCACGGTGGATTCTCGCGAAGTGAAGGCAAAAACGAAGCGACTTGTCTCCCAACTGCGGGCTCTCGGCGACAAGGAGAGGGCCGAGCGTTCGCGGAGTTTCTTCAAGACCGGGCCCGGGCAGTATGGGGAAGGGGACGTCTTTCTCGGCATCCCCGTTCCCGCGCTCAGGGAACTTCTCAAAAAACACCCCGAGCTCGCGGCCGCCGAAGCCCTCGAACTGCTCAGGTCCCCCTACCACGAGGCCCGGTTTCTCGCCCTGCTCCTGCTTGTGTCCCGGTACCGGACCGCACGTTCGCCGGGCGAGCGGGAGAAGATATACCGGGCCTACCTGGAGCACACGGCGTTCATCAACAGCTGGGACTTGGTCGATGGTTCGGCGGAGCATATCGTCGGAGGCCACCTCTTCCGCCGGGATCGCCGGCCCCTGCGCCGCCTGGCAGCGTCGAAAAGTCTCTGGGAAAGGAGGATCTCGGTGTTGGCCACCTTCTACTTCATCAGGAGGGGGGAGTACGCCGATTTTCTCGAGATCGCCCGGTCCCTCCTGGACGACGAGGAGGACCTGATCCACAAGGCGGTGGGTTGGTTGCTCCGGGAGGTGGGCAAGCGCGCTCCGGAGATCGAGCGCGAGTTCCTGACCGCGCATTACCGGCGGATGCCGCGGACGATGCTGCGCTACGCGATCGAGAAGTTCCCCGAGAAAGAAAGGCTCGCCTACCTGTGCGGGGAGATCTGACCCTTCCCGCGCTCGATTCCGTTTTGCTCATCGACCCGCTCGAGGATGCCCCGGTCTCGGCGGCCCAGGCATTTTCTGCTAAGATTAAGGAAGACGGAGGTATGGATATGGCGAGGCTGATAGAAAAACCTACGACGATAAAGGCGGCCGGTAACCCGCCCAAGGAGATCCTGGAGTACGTAGGTCTGGTCAACACCGGGACCGAGGAAATGAGCTTGGCGAAGATGAGGAGCCCGCAAGGCTGGGAGGAGCCGCCCCAGATTCCCGAGTTCGACGAATGCACCCTGGTGCTCAAGGGAACTCTCCGCGCCGAAATCGATGGCCGGGAGGTGGAGGTCCGAGCCGGGCAGGCTCTTTGGGTGGAAGCCGGGGAGAAGGTTCGCTATGCCACACCCGACTCCGGCGGGGCGGAATACGTCTCGGTCTGCCTGCCCGCTTTTTCCCCCGAGACCGTTCATCGTTCCGAATGAGCAGCTCGGGCAAAAGCCGTTTCTTGGGAATTCGCCGTGGCCGACGACCCTCTCGTCATTTTCCATCCTGGCGGCCCAAAAATCCATCACGTATGCCTATTGCCGAAGGGGAGGAGATGCCTTGAAAAATATGTTTTTTCTGTTCGTGGTTTTGGCGGCCTCTTTTTTCCCGGTGTCGTTATCCGTTTGTTCCGGCGAGATGGAGAGGAGTTTCTCCAATCCCAGATTGGTTACCGAACCGGGTCCGGGTCACGAAAACCGCGCGCGGATCGACAAGGCCAGGGCCCTTATGAGTCAGAAGAGGTACGAAGCCGCCCTGACGGTCCTGGAACGCGTAATAGCGGAATTGGAAGCCAAGCCCGCCGGGGTTTATGTTTCTTCGGCGACCAGGGAGGAAGCCCGGAGATACGCGGAAGAAATCGGCAACCCCGACGTGATCTGGTTGGATTGGTCGTATCGCCAGGCCTACTTTCTCAAGGCCTTCATCGCCACCGAACTCAACGATCACGAAAAAGCCCTGCGCCTGCTCGCCAAGGTCAAGGAGTTGTCCCCCGGGGACCCCAACGCCTGGTGCGAGACCGGGAACATATTTAACCTGACGGGCCGCCCCGAGGAAGCCTTGGCGCAATATCGGCGGGCCTATTCCCTGAGCAAGGATGATGTAAACCGGACGGACTATGCCGCCCTGGCCCTCAGGGGAATGGGGTTTGCTTACATCGAGCTGGGGGAGTTGGAAAAGGCCGGCGATGCCTACCGAGAGTCGCTGAAATTAAATCCCGGCAACAGGATAGCCATTAAGGAACTGATCTACCTGGATCGGCTCCGCCGTCGGAGATAGGAAAAACCGGAGAATTTCATATGAGTATGTTCACGAGAGGAGTCGGGGTCTTGGTCCTGCTGGCGTTGCTGAGCTTGCCCGTCTTCGGTGCTGGGGCCGGCGATTCGCCGCTTTACCTGATCATCGAGATAGAGATATTGGACCGGGACGTCTATGCCCGCTATGTGCAGCAGGCTCCGGAAATAGTCAGGAAGTATGGGGGAAAATACTTGATTCGAGGCGGGCGGGTCACCCCTCTGGCCGGGGACTGGAATCCGGAGAGAATCGTCGTGATTGAATTCGCGGGTAAAGCCGACCTCCAGAGGTGGTTGAATTCCCCCGAGTACGGGGAGATCGCCCCGCTCCGGAAACAATCCACCGTCAGCCGGGCGATAATCGTGGAAAAAGGCAGCTTGCCCGACTAAGCGGGCGGGGAGCGGTACTATCCGGATGAGATTCAGGCACGTAAACATCGTGGCCCGCGCCCTGCGCCGGCGGGCACGCCTTGGGCTAAGTTGCCTTCCGGGAATTTCCCGGGGGGGTCCGGCTTGCATTTGTTTATGCCGCCGATCCCGAAGAGCAACATCATCGAACTGCTGAAACGGGCCTGAGCCTGCGCCCTCCCGGCGATCCCCGCTTGCCGTCGCGCCCCGGCGGCTTTATAATCACGTTCAAGCGTGGGTGTTTACTCAGTACCCGTTAGCGATGGGAAAAAGATCAAATCAGCAGCCGGTTGTCCGCCTCATCCTCCACAAGTGGCTCTTATTCCTGATTCCCGTCTTGCTCGGCATCCCCGGGATTTCCCGCGGGGCGTATGTTTCCATCCCGCAGATCAAGAGCGAGTTGGAACTGGAGGGCGAGGCGAGGTCTTTCTGGTTTACGGTGGTGGCCGAGGAACAGGAGTATGCCGAAAAGGTCTTGATTGAAATGGAGAAGGTCCTGGGCCGGATCCGCCGGGACCTGAACCTCAAGCGCCGCTTGAGCAAGAAATGCCTGGTTCTGGTCTGGAGCAGCGAAAAAGATTTTTCGGAAGGAATAATTGCCCTGGGATTGTGGGGGGGAATGGGGGCTAAGGCCTTCTACGTGCCTTCCGGTGGTCGCTTGCCTCACATACTCTGTTTCTATCGGGACGAGGACCTCTTTCCCGAGCTTCTTCCCCACGAGCTTACCCACCTGGTCCTGCACATAACGCTCGATCCTTCCGGAAAATGCCCGCTGCCGCTTTGGTTGGATGAAGGCCTGGCGGAGTGTCAGACGGCCAAGGATTTCGGCGAGACGGCGGCGAACATCCGGGAGGCTAGGAAAAGCGGGGAGTATATCCCCCTGGAGGAGCTGGTTTCCTTCAACCGTTATCCCCGCGAGCGGGAGAGAATCAGGCTCTTTTATGCCGAGTCTACTGCCCTGGTCAAGTTCCTCCTGAGCAATGAGACTTATCCGGGAGAGTTTTTTCAGTTGGCCAAGCGGCTTTCTTTCTGGGGGGGAGGCTTTATGAAGTCATTCCGAAAAACCTATGGCAGAAAATATTCCGACTACTCCGCCCTGGAGGATGATTTCATCAAGTTCATCGAAGCCAATGCCGTCCTCGATCTTTTCCCGGTCCAATGAAAACGCTGCTCCAGGTCATACCGATTTTTTTCCTGCTTTCGGGGTTAGCCCGCGCCCAGCTGTCCTCCCGGCCGGAAAAGGGGGAGCTGTTCGAGATCAAGACCTTTAAGCGTTACAATACTTCGCTGGGCCGGGGTTTGCTTCTGGAATTCAAGGTTGGAGGGCGGGGTTCCTACGACCTCGACTCCGAGGTATACCTCTACGATTCCAAGAAACGGCGGATCAGCGGGGGGGTGGAGGCGGTCTACCTCTTCAGTGACAGCAGGTTCAAGGACCAGGAATACTCCCGAAATGCCGGCACCGGCCAGTCCTTTACCTGTAGCGGATACCTGGCCGGGGAGAGGTATTCCTTTCTCTATGTCCTGGACGCCAGGTATTCCTTTGCCGTGGCGGAGGTCGGGAACCGCGACGAGAAGGTGTATTCGGTCATTCCCTATGGCAAGGTGGAGGATTTCATAAGGAATTAAACGCGGCGGGAGAGGAACTCAGGCGGTGGTTGGGTCTATGCCCAGGCTCCTGGCCGAGAACATCTCGGGATAGAGTTCGCCCAGGTTCGATTTCCTGGTTTCTCCGGACGGCCCGGCCGCGATCACCAGCAGTTCCGGTCCGCAGAATTCCGAGAGGGTCTGTCGGCAGAGGGCGCAGGGAAAGGCCGGGGGGGAGGCGTCGGTCACCACGGCCAGGGCTCGGAATTTTCTAACCCCGGCAGCGATGGCGCTGGTCAGGGCGCAGCCCTCGGCGTGCACGGTGTTGGTCAGGGCGGCATTTTCCACGTTGCAACCACTGAATGTCTCCCCCGAATCCCCGAGCAGGGCGGCTCCCACTCGGTATCCGGAGTAAGGCGCATAAGCGTTTTCCTTGGCCTGCCGGGCTTGCTCGATTAGTTTCTGTTCGTCAAGCTTCATTCCATTTCTCCGCCTTGCCGGTTTACTGTGTCAAAAAGAGGCATTTGCCCGTGCCGGGTGATAACCGGGACCATATGACACAGGTGCTCCCGCCTCTTCCCTTGAAGTCTTCGATGCCAAGTATGCCATAATCTCCCATCCGACAACGAGAAATGACATCGGCATAGAACTGCTCGTTATTGGCACGTATATTGCTAGGATAAGTGGGGTTGCCAACCAATGACTTTAAACCTGTGCGGAATAATACGAGGAGGATAAGCAAATGTCAAAAGTTCTCGGAATAGATCTAGGTACGACCAACAGCTGTATGGCGGTTATGGAGGGGCAGGAGCCCAAGGTCATTCCCAACTCCGAGGGAAACCGGACCACTCCGTCGGTCGTGGCCTTCACCAAGAGCGGTGAACGCCTGGTCGGCCAGCCGGCCAAGCGCCAGGCGGTTACCAACCCGGATAACACCGTTTTTTCCATCAAGCGCTTTATGGGAAGGCGCTATGACGAGGTCAGCAGTGAAATCGCCTTGGTACCCTACCAGGTAATCAAGGCGGACAACGGGGATGCCCGGGTGGAGATAGACGGCAAGGTTTACTCGCCGCCCGAGATCTCGGCGATGATCCTGCAGAAGCTTAAGGCGGACGCCGAGTCCTACCTGGGCGAAAAGATCACCCAGGCGGTGGTCACGGTCCCGGCCTACTTCAACGATTCCCAGCGCCAGGCCACCAAGGACGCCGGCAAGATCGCCGGGCTCGAGGTCCTGCGCATCGTCAACGAGCCCACGGCCGCTTCCCTGGCTTACGGCTTGGAGAAGAAAAAGGATGAAAAGATTGCCGTCTTCGACCTGGGGGGCGGCACCTTCGACATCTCGATCCTGGAGATAGGCGAAGGGGTTTTCGAGGTTCTTTCCACCAACGGCGATACCCACCTGGGAGGAGACGACTTCGACCAGCGGGTGATGGACTGGATTGCCGAGGAATTCAAGAAGGATCAGGGGATCGACCTTACCCAGGACCCGATGGCCATCCAGCGGCTCAAGGAGGCGGCCGAGAAGGCCAAGATCGAGCTGAGTTCAGCGATGGAGACCGAGATCAACCTTCCCTTCATCACGGCCGACGCCAGCGGTCCCAAGCATCTTTCCCTTAAGCTCTCCCGGGCCAAGTTCGAGCAGTTGGTGGATGACTTGATCGAACGTACGCGCAAGCCGTGCGAGAAGGCCCTGGCCGACGCCGGGCTCAGCCCGGACCAGATACAGGAAGTGATCCTGGTCGGGGGAATGACCCGGGTGCCCAAGGTTCAGGAAGTGGTGAAGGCCATCTTCAAGAAAGATCCGCATAAGGGGGTGAACCCGGACGAGGTGGTTGCGGTCGGGGCCGCGATTCAAGGCGGCATCCTCCAGGGCGACGTCAAGGACGTCCTGCTCCTGGACGTCACGCCGCTTTCCCTGGGCATCGAGACCCTGGGCGGGGTTATGACCAAGCTGATCGAGCGCAATACCACCATTCCGACCAAGAAGAGCGAGATTTTTTCCACCGCTGCCGACAGTCAGACCCAGGTGGAAATTCACGTCCTCCAGGGAGAACGTGAGATGGCCAGGGATAACCGGACCATCGGGAAGTTCCATCTGACCGGAATCCCTCCCGCTCCGCGGGGAGTGCCCCAGATCGAGGTGGCGTTCGACATCGATGCCAACGGCATCCTGAACGTCTCGGCCAAGGACCTGGGCACCGGGAAGGAACAGAACATCACCATCACCGCCTCCAGCGGCCTCAGCGAGGATGAAGTGAGCAAGATGGTCAACGAGGCCAAGCAGCACGAGTCGGAGGACAAGAAGAAACGCGAGCAGATCGATGTCCGCAATCAGGCCGATTCCTCGGTCTACCAGACCGAGAAGCTGCTCAAGGATAATGCCGACAAGATCGGGGCCGAGGCAAAGGCCAAGATAGAGGCGGCGATCGGGCGGGTCAAGGAAGCCCTGAAGAACGATGATGTCGAGGAGATCAAGGCGGCCAGCGAAGCCCTTTCTCAGTCCTGGCACGCCGCCAGCGAGGAGATGTACCGTCAGGCCACGGCCTCGGCCCAGTCTGCTCCCGGCGCGGAAACGCCGCCCCCGCCTCCTCCCGGCGCCGCCCAGGCTGCCGCGGACGGGAGTGAGGTGATCGATGCCGATTTCGAAGTTGAGGACGAGGACCAGCCCAAGAGCTAGGAACTTGAACGAAGCCCGTCTTCCCGGCGGGTGCCTGTAAACAGCAAAGCTAGACGCGGAACCGAAAAGAAAAGGAGGAATCCGCATGAAGATCAAACCCCTGGGAGAAAACATCCTCGTGGAGCCGCTCGAGGAGAAGGAAGTGGTCAAGGGGGGAATCGTCATCCCCGATACGGCCAAGGAGAAGCCGCAGGAAGCCAAGGTCGTGGCCGTGGGCAGCGGCAAGAAGGACGACGACGGCAAGGTCATTCCGTTCGAGGTCAAGGTGGGCGACACCGTCCTGACCGCCAAGTACGGGGGGACCGAAGTCAAGTATGACGGTCACACCTACAAGATCGTCAGCGCCGGGGACATTCTGGCGATTCTGGAATAGCAATACTCAACATAAAATAAAACGAAGGAGTTGAAAAAAATGTCAGCGAAACAGCTTAAATTTGATTCCGCTGCCCGGCAGGCCATCCTCTCCGGCGTCGAGCAGCTCAGCCGAGCGGTAAAGGTCACTCTCGGCCCCAAGGGGCGCAACGTCGTCCTGGACAAGAAATTCGGTTCCCCGACCGTGACCAAGGACGGGGTGACCGTGGCCAAGGAGATCGAGCTGGAGGATCCGTTTGAGAATATGGGAGCCCAGCTGGTGCGCGAGGTAGCTTCCAAGACCAGCGACGATGCCGGCGACGGCACCACCACCGCCACGGTCCTGGCCGAGATCATCTACCGCGAAGGACTCAAGAGCGTGACTGCCGGCTCCAACCCGATGGCGATCAAGCGCGGGGTGGAAAAGGCCGTGGCCTCCGTGGTCAAGCAGCTCCAGGAGATCAGCGTGGAGGTGGACGACACCAAGCAGATCACCGCGGTTGCCACCATCTCCGCCAACAACGATCTCACCATCGGCACCAAGATTGCCGAGGCGATGGACAAGGTCGGCAAGGACGGGACCATCACCGTCGAGGAAGCCAAGGGCATAGAGACCTATCTCAAGGTTGTCGAAGGGATGCAGTTCGACAAGGGATACCTGTCGCCCTACTTCATCACCGATGCCGAGAATATGGAATCGGTCCTGGAGGACTGCCTGATCCTCATCCACGAGAAAAAGATCTCCAGCCTCAAGGATATGCTGCCCCTGTTGGAGAAGGTGGCCAACAGCGGCCGCCCGTTCCTGATCGTGGCCGAGGACATCGAGGGCGAAGCCCTGGCCACCCTGGTGGTCAACAAGATCCGTGGAATCCTCAAGGTCTGTGCGGTCAAGGCCCCCGGCTTCGGGGATCGCCGCAAGGCTATGATGGAGGACATCGCGGTCCTCACCGGCGGCCGGATGATCTCCGAGGATTTGGGGATCAAGCTGGAGAACGTCGGCTTGGATGACCTGGGTTCGGCCAAGCGCGTCATCGTGGAGAAGGAAAACACCACGATCATCGAGGGCAAGGGTTCTTCCGAGGACATCCAGGGCCGGGTCAACCAGATCCGCAAGCAGATCGAGGATACCACCAGCGACTACGATCGCGAGAAGCTGCAGGAACGCCTGGCCAAGTTGGCCGGCGGCGTAGCCGTGATCAACGTCGGGGCCTCGACCGAGACCGAAATGAAGGAGAAAAAGGCCCGCGTCGAGGATGCCCTCCACGCCACGCGGGCGGCCGTTGAGGAGGGGATCGTCCCCGGCGGCGGGGTTGCCCTGCTGCGCTGCATCGATTCCCTGGACAAGGTCAAGGCTACCGGAGACGAGCGGATCGGGGTCAAGCTGATCCGCCGGGCCCTGGAAGAGCCGGCCCGTCAGCTCGCCGTCAATGCCGGCCAGGAAGGATCCATCGTGGTGGAGAAGGTTAAGTCCTCCTCGGAACTGCGCTATGGATACAACGCCGGGACCGATCAGTACGGGGACTTGATGGCGGCCGGAGTCATCGACCCGACCAAGGTCACTCGTACGGCCCTGCAGAACGCCTCCAGCATCTCCAGCCTGATGCTGACGACCGAGTGCCTGATTACGGAAATTCCCGAGGAGGAGAAAATGCCGATGATGCCTCCCGGGGGAGGAATGGGCGGAATGATGTAAGCCTCCCTTCCATCCGTGGTTTCGGGGCGGCGTCGCCGGTAGGCGGCGCCGCCCTTGTCTTGGGAATCCGGATGAAATGGGGACGGACGGGGGTTATAATCCCGCCAAGGGAGGAAACCCGATGTCGGTGGCAGAATGGGGCAGGAGCCTGCTTGAACTGCTTTATCCGCGCTGGTGTGTTTCCTGCGGCGCGAGGATAGGCTGGCGGGATGAGTTTCTCTGCTCGGCCTGTCGCGCCGCCCTGGAGCCGGTCGAGCCCGGAAACCTGTGCGCGGTATGCGGTCAGCCGCTGTCCGGGGAACTGGTCCCGGGCCATAGGTGCGCCGATTGCCGTCTCCGGCCGCCTCCCTTCCGGATGGCCCGGGCGGCCTTGCTCTATCGGTCGGCGGCCGCCGCCGCGATCCGGGCCTTCAAGTATCGTCCCGCCCCCTGGTTGGCACCGATGTTGGGAGAGTTCTTGGAACGGGGCTTCTGGAAATTTTTCTCCCCGGAGGATTATGATGCCGTCCTGCCCGTTCCCCTGCACGTTCGCAAGCGCAAGGAAAGGGGATTCGATCAGGTGGCTCTCCTGGGCGGGTTCTTGAGCCGTGTCACCGGCCTGCCCTTCCTGTCCGGCTTGACGAGGACGAGATACACGGAAACTCAGGCGGGGCTCGATCGTCTTCACCGCCGCGCCAATGTTCGGGGAGCGTTCCTGGTTCGCCGTCCCCGACTGGTGGCGGAAAAAAAACTGCTTTTGGTGGACGATGTGCTTACTACCGGGGCCACCGCCGCCGAGTGTGCCCGAGTCCTGCTTCGGGCCGGGGCTGTCCGGGTCGATCTGCTCAGCCTGGCCCGGACCGAGTAGGGAAAAAGTTATGTTGGGACCGGAATATGCCGAATGAAAACAGGGGTAAGGATGGATCCTGGCCTTCGGGCCGGGGTCCGCTCCGGCTCCAGGTCTTTCTGGCTCGGTCGGGGGCAGCCTCCCGCCGCCAGGCCGAGGAGCTGATCGCCGCCGGGCGGGTGCGGGTGAATGGGCATCCGGTGACCACGCCGGGGACCAAGGTGCTGCCGGGGCGGGACCGGGTTGAGT
>Ga0272444_10002856_pt1 | contig 15791 bp, 12 predicted proteins | sample SSMForm13_FD_201033 | JGI IMG/M metagenome (GOLD analysis project Ga0272444, IMG submission 201033) | Marine sediment archaeal communities from Little Sippewissett salt marsh, Falmouth, MA, United States - SSM-Form-13 | ecosystem: Environmental > Aquatic > Marine > Wetlands > Sediment ...
TACAGCGGGCTGGGGGCCCTGGCCGCGCTCTTGGCCGCGCTGCCGTTGGTGGTGAACAACCCCTATTACCTCAACGTGTTCAACGTGGTGGCCCTGAACGTCATGGTGGTCACCGGGCTCAACCTGCTCATCGGCTACGCCGGGCACATCAGCCTGGGGCACGCCGCCTTCTTCGGCCTGGGGGCCTACATCTCGGGCATCCTCACCGGGTCCTACGGCTGGGACCCCTGGCCCACCATGCTCCTGGCCGCGCTGGTGGTGGCCCTGGTGGCCACGATCATCGGCGCGCCCACCCTGAGGCTCAAGGGCAACTACCTGGTCATGGCCACCCTGGGCTTCAACCTCATCGTCAGCGTGCTCATGCTCCAGCTCGACGACATCACCGGCGGGCCCAGCGGCTACGCGGGCATCCCGCCGCTGAGCTTCTTCGGCCACCCTATTGCCACGGATTTGTCCTTTTACTGGCTGGTCTGGGGGCTGGTGCTGCTGGGCCTGGGCCTGGCCCGCAACCTGGTGCACTCCCGGGTGGGGCGGGGGCTCCAGGCCCTGCACGAGTCGCCCCTGGCCGCGGCCGCCTCGGGCGTGCCCATCGAGGCCTACAAGGTCAAGGTGTTCGTGGTCAGCGCGGTCTACGCCTCGGTGGCCGGCAGCCTCTACGCCCACTACTACGGCATCATCACCCCCGCGACCTTTGACATCTTCAAGTCCGTGGAGCTGGTGACCATGTGCATCATCGGCGGCATGGGCAGCCTGTGGGGCGGCCTGTTCGGCGCGGCGCTCATCACTCCGCTGCCCCAGCTGTTGGCCGTGGTGGAGGAGTACAAGGACATCATCTTCGGCGGCATATTGCTGATCCTTCTGATCTTCCTGCCCCAGGGCGTGGTGGGCTGGCTGGAGGGCAAGCGGGTGCGCCCCGGCGGGAGGGCCTTCTAGATGAGTGCCCTGCTGGACATACAGGGCATGTCCGTGAGCTTCGGCGGCCTCAAGGCCCTGCGGGACTTCAGCCTGGCCGCCCCGGCCGGCCGGATCACCGCGCTTATCGGCCCCAACGGCGCGGGCAAGACCACGGCAATCAACTGCGTGTCCGGGGTCATCGCCCCGGACCAGGGCGCGGTCAGCTTTGAGGACCGCGCGGTGCTGGGCATGTCCGGGCACAAGCTGGCCCGCCTGGGCCTGACCCGCACCTTTCAGAACCTGCAGGTCTTCGGCCTGATGAACGTGCTGGAAAACGTGATGGTGGGCCTGCACGCGGCCAGCAAGGGCGAATTCTGCGCGGCCATGCTGCGCCTGCCCATGCTCAGGCGCCAGGAGGCGGCCATCAAAGAGCGGGCCCGCGAGGTGCTGGAGTTCTTCGGTCTGGGGGCCCAGGCCGATCAGCCGGCCGGGGAGCTGCCTTATGGCGATCAGAAGCGCCTGGAGCTGGCCCGGGCCCTGGCCGCCCGGCCCAAGATGATGCTCCTGGACGAGCCGGTGGCCGGGCTCAACCCGGCCGAGACCGAGCAACTGGGCGAGTTGATATTGAAGATCAAGGAACAGGGCATCGGCGTGGTGCTGGTGGAGCACGACATGGCCCTGGTCATGCGCATCTCCGACCAGGTGGCCGTGCTATCCGGCGGACAGCTCATCGCCCAGGGTACGCCCGAGGAGATACAGCAAAACCCCGAGGTGATCCGCACCTATCTGGGCGGGGGAGAGGAGTTCGGGCTGCTTGCTTAGGGTGGAGTCCATATCCTTTGCCTATGGCCGCCAGCCGGTTTTGCGCGAGGTGAGCCTGCAGGTCAAACCCGGCGAGGTGGTGAGCCTGCTGGGCATGAACGGCGCGGGCAAGACCACTCTGCTGGGCATCATCTCCGGCCTGCTCCGGCCCAGCGGCGGGCGGGTGACCCTGGACAGTCGCCAGATAAGCGGCCTGGCCCCCTCGGCGGTGGTGGCCGCCGGCGTGGTGCAGGTGCCCGAGGGCCGCCAGCTCTTCGCCCCCCTGACCGTGCGCGAGAACCTGGAGCTGGGCTCCTATGTGCGCCTCAAGCGGGGGCAGGGCCGGGAGGTGGCCGTGGACCTGGACCAGGCCCTGGCCCGCTTCCCGGTGCTGGCCGAGCGCCTGGACCAGGCGGCCGGCACCCTGAGCGGCGGGGAGCAACAGATGCTGGCCATGGCCCGGGGGCTCATGGCCCGGCCCAGGGTGCTCTTGTTGGACGAGCCCAGCTTGGGCCTGGCCCCCCAGATCGCGGCCGAGATCCTGGGCGTGGTGCGCGGCCTGCCCGAGCAGGGCTGCTCGGTGCTTTTGGTGGAGCAGAACGCCCTGGGCGCGCTCAGCGTGAGCGCGCGGGGCTACATCATCACCGGCGGCCGCATCCGCCAGAGCGGCACACCCCATGAAATCCTGTCCGACGAGCTGCTGCGCGAGGCCTTTTTGGGCCCCAGCCGGGCCTCGGGCGGTCCGTCACCCAGTCCTTCCGAGGAAACGCCATGACCTTTATGCTCTCATTCCGCGACGCCGAGGCTCTGGCCGCCCACCAGCTGGCGGGCCTCCAGTGGACCGTGGATCATGCTTACAATGGTAACGATTTTTATCGCCAACGCCTGGCCGATGCCGGGGTGGAGCCAGGGAGCATCGCCAGCCTGGACGACCTGGCCCGTCTGCCCTTCACCACGGCCGACGACCTGCGCCAAGGCTATCCCTATCCCCTGCTTTCGGTGCCTCTCGAGGACGTGGTCCGGGTGCACGCCTCCTCGGGCACCACGGGCAAGCGCAAGGTGCTGGCCTACACCGCCCAAGACATCGACGACTGGGCCCACATGTTCGCCCGCTGCTACGAGATGGCCGGCCTGTCGGCGGCCGACCGGGTGCAGATCATGGTGGGCTACGGCGTGTGGACCGCTGGGGTGGGCTTCCAGGCGGGCTGCGAGCGCTTCGGAGCCCTGGCCCTGCCGGTGGGGCCGGGCAATTTGGAGATGCAGTGCTCGTTTTTGGTGGATTTCCAGACCTCGGTGCTCTGCTGCACCTCGTCCATGGCCCTGCTTATCGCCGAGGAGGTCAAGCGGCGGGGGCTCAAGGACCAAGTTAAGATCGACAAGGTCATCTACGGCTCGGAGCGCACCAGCCAGGCCATGCGGGAGCGCATCGGCCAGGCCCTGGGGGCCGAGCTGTTCGACATCCCCGGCCTCACCGAGCTCTACGGCCCGGGCACGGGCATCGAGTGCCCGGCCCATGACGGCATCCATTACTGGGCCGACTACTACATTTTGGAGATCATCGACCCGGCCACCCTGGAGCCGGTGGCGCCTGGCGAGGTGGGCGAGATGGTGGTGACCAGCTTGTGCAAGCAGGCCGCGCCCCTGATCCGCTACCGCACCCGCGACCTGTGCCGCCTGCTGCCCGGGCCCTGCGCCTGCGGCAGCCCGCTGCCGCGCCACGGCCGCATCCTGGGGCGTAGCGACGACATGATCATCTTCCGGGCGGTGAATATCTACCCCGGCCAGATCGACCACGTGCTCTCCGGGGTGCCGGGCCTGGGCTCGGAGTACCAGGTGATCCTGGAGCATGGAGACGACGGGCGCGACTACATGACCATCAAGGTGGAGCGGGCCCCCGAGGGATCGGGCGATGACGACGCCGGCCTGGCCAAGGCCGTGGCCCGGGGCATCAAGCAGCAGATCATGGTCAGCGCCGCGGCGGAGATACAGGACTACGGGTCCCTGCCGCGCAGCGAACGCAAGTCCCGGCGGATCTTCGACCGCCGCGAAGAAGAGTAAATTTCGCCCCGCCCAAGCGGAGCGGGGCCACAAGGGAGGATGAGAGATGAGACGCTTAGTAATCGTGCTGGTGTTGGCCCTGTGCGGCCTGCTGGCCCTGGCCGCCCCGGGCGCGGCGGCCGACAAGAAGGAGCCCATCAAGATCGGGGCCTTCTTTGCCGAGAGCGGCCCGGCCGCTTCCATCGGCACCCCCACCAAGCTGGTGGCCCTGATGGTGGTGGACCAGATCAACGCCAAGGGCGGCATCCAGGGCCGGCCCATCGAGCTGGTCCTGGCCGACACCGAGGGCCAGCCCACCAAGGCGGTGATGGCCTTTAAGAAGTTCGTGAACCTGGACAAGGTTGTGGCCGTGGTGGGCCCCACCCGCACCGGCACCGGCATGGCGGTGAAAAAGCAGGTGGAAGCGGCCAAGATTCCCACCGTGATGACCGTGGGCGGCGACCCGGTGATCATGGAGGGCAAGCACGGCAAGATGGACTTTGGCACGGCCCGCTACGTGTTCAAGGCCCCCCAGCGCTCCTCCATCGCGGTGGCCAAGGTGCTGGGTTATCTGAAGAAGCACAACCTGACCAAGGTGGGGCTGATCAGCGCCTCGGACGGCTTTGGCCGCGACGGGGCCCGGTGGATAAAGCGCCTGGCCTCCAAGTACGGCATCACCATCGTGGGCTCCGAGCAGTTCAACCCCAAGGACGTGGACATGAAGAGCCAGCTCACCAAGCTGGCGGCGAAGGGGCCCCAGGCCATCATCTGCTGGACCATCGGCCCGGCCGGGGCCATTGTGTCCAAGAACCACAACGCCCTGGGGATCAAGGCGCCCCTGGTGCAGTGTCACGGCCTGCCCGGGCCGCGCTACATCTCCCTGGCCGGGGCGGCCTCCGAGGGCGACCTCATGCCCGCCACCAAGCTGATGATATATGAGGCCCTGCCCGACTCAGACCCCCAGAAGAAGGTCATCGCCGAGTTCGTGGAGCTGTACAAGAAGCGCGGCTATGACAAGAAGTACCCCATCAACACCCACTCGGGCTATGCTTGGGACGCGGTGTATCTGCTGGCCAATGCCATGCAAAAGGCGGGCACCGACCCGGACAAGCTCAAGAGCGCCATTGAGAACACCAAGGGCTACGTGGGCGTGTCGGGCATCTACAACCTGACCCCCAAGGACCACAACGGCCTGGGCGAGGACTCCATGGTCATGCTCCAGGTCAAGGACGGCAAGTTCATTATCGCCGACTAAACAACCGACTGTCCGGCCGGGGGCCACGCGCCTCCGGCCGGGCGGCTCCGTCCGTGTTGCGCCCGGCCTCGCGCCGGGTTATTTTATGGGCTGTTTTCAACAACAACCCTATGAAGGACGATGCGGTGAGCGTCAGGAAAAAGGCCCGAAAAGAGATACTCATGGGCAACCAGGCCTTGGGCCGGGGTCTGGTGGAGAACGGGGTGGCGGTGATGACCGCCTATCCGGGCACGCCCTCCAGCGAGATTCTGCCGGCCGTGGCGCACTATGGGGCCGAGCTGGCCAGCCCGCCCTATGTGGAGTGGTCGGTCAATGAAAAGGTGGCCATGGAGGTGGCCCTGTCCGCGGCCTACACCGGCCTGCGCTCGGCCGTGGCCATGAAGATGGTGGGGCTCAACGTGGCCCTGGACCCGGTGATGAGCGCGGCCTACATCGGGGTGATCGGCGGCATGATCATCGTCAGCGCCGACGACCCGGGCCCCCACTCCTCCCAGACCGAGCAGGACTCGCGCCTGCTGGCCCACTTTGCCAAGCTGCCGGTGTTCGACCCGGACAGCCCGGCCGCGGCCCGCGACCTGGTGGCCCCGGCCTATGCCCTGAGCGAGCGATTCCAGATCCCGGTGATGATGCGCCCCACCCTTCGGGTGTGTCACGGCCGCCAGAACCTGACCCTGCGCCAGCCCAAGGAGTTGAAGCGCGAGGCGGTGTTCACCCGCGACCCCTTCCGCTGGGCGGCCATCCCCAAGATGCGCCTGGCCCTGCACCAGGCCCTGAACGCCAAGCTGGCCAAGATTCAGGCCCAGATCAGCCAGAGCAAGAGCCTCAACACCTGGCACGCGCCGGTTCGGCCCCGGGCTCGCCTAGGCATCCTGGCCTCGGGCGTGGCCGCGGCCCTGGCCCGCGATTTGCTGGCCGAGCTGGGCCTGCCGGTGGAAGACGGGCGCATACCCTTTTTGCAGACCTCGGTGCCCTATCCCCTGCCCGTGGGCCCGGTGAGCGAGTTGATAAACTCCTGCTCGCGCGTGCTGGTCCTGGAAGAGACCGAGCCGGTGCTGGAGCTGCTGGCGCCGAAGCGCGAGCGGCTCTGGGGCCGGGGCTCGGGTCATGTGCCCAGCGCGGGCGAGCTGACCCCCGAGGTGCTGGGCAAGGTGCTGGAGCGGGCCCTGAACCAGGCGCGGCTCAAGGCCCCCCGGCCCAGGGGCAGGGTGCTGGCCGTGCCCGACCAGCCGCCCATGCGGCGGCCCAACCTGTGTCCGGGCTGCTCCCACCGCGCGGTGTTCTTTGGCCTGAGAAAGGCGCTGCCCCAGGGGGTGTACCCCAGCGACATCGGCTGCTACACCCTGGGGATGAACCAGGGCGCGGTGGACACCTGCCACGACATGGGCGCGGCGGTGACCTTTGCCCACGCCCTGAGCCGCACCCTGAACGCCTCCGGCGACCCCACCCCGGTGGTGGCCACCATCGGCGACAGCACCTTTTATCATTCCGGCGTCACCGGCCTGGTCAACGCGGTGTACAACGGGGCCCGCTTCGTGCTGGTGATCCTGGACAACGAAACCACCTCCATGACCGGCATGCAGCCCACCCCGGAGAGCGGCTTGACCGCCGGCGGCCACCCGGGCCACGCGGTGGAGCTCAACAAGCTCGTCCAGGGCTGCGGGGTGGGTTGGCTTCAGGAGCTGGACCCCTATGAGATGGGCAGCTTGCAAAAGACCTTGAAAAAGGCCTGGCGCTGGACCCAGAAGCCCGAGGGCTCGGTGGCGGTGATCATCGCCCGCCACGCCTGCGCGGCCCACCGCCCGGCCGAGGCGGTGCCCGCGCCCCGTAGGGTTAAGGTCAAGGGCACGGCCGCGCCGGTGAAGACCGCCTTCAAGCCCAAGGAGAACCCCTGCGCCGACTGCGGCCGCTGCGTTGCTCTCTGTCCCACCGGGGCCCTGACCCGCGCGGGTAAGGGGCGCATCAAGGTGGATAAGGCCAAGTGCACCGGCTGCCGCCTCTGCGCCGAGGTATGCCCCACCGGCACCATGGTGCTGGAGCCGGCCGGCGCCTGCGTGGCCTGCGGCCTTTGCACCACCTGGTTCGCCTGTCCCGCCCTGGCCAAGGATGCTCAGGGCTACATATCGATCGACCGCGACTGGTGCGTGGACTGCGGGCTCTGCCCCGAGGTCTGCGCCCAGGGGGCCATCGTCCCGGCGGAGGTGGCATCATGAGCCGGCCCAACTGGCAGGCGGTGGTGGCCGGGGTGGGCGGCCAGGGCGTGTTGTTCGTGAGCCGGGCCCTGGCCACGGCCCTGGAGCCCAAGGCCGGGGGCATCCTGATCAGCGAGGTGCACGGCATGGCCCAGCGGGGCGGCGCGGTGGTCAGCCACCTCAAGGCCGGGGATTTCAGCGGGCCCCTGGTCAGCCAGGCCTCGGCCGGTCTGGTGCTGGCCCTGGACCCGGGCGAGGCGGTGCGCAACCTGGGCTACCTGGCCCCGGGCGGCTGGCTGGTGGTCAACGCCCCGGACCTGGGGTTCCTCTCGGCCAAGGGCAAAAAGGCCCTGGCTTCCTTTGAGGCCCGGGTGCTCTGCGCGCCGGCCAGCGTTTTGGCCCGCTCGGCGGGCGCGCCCAAGGGGGCCAACGTGGTGCTGTTGGGCGCGGCGGCCGCGGCCGGGGCCCTGCCCGTGAGCTCGGCCGAGGTGGAGCGGGCCATCACCCAGGGACAGCCCAGCGCCCGGGCCCAGGCCAACCGCCAACTATTGGCCCTGGGGTCCGGGGCGGTCTCCCAGGCCTGAGTCCGTGGGGCCACTGAGTCGTATTCACTGGAATGCCCCTGATCAAGCGGCTTTACCCCATGGCCCGCGCCTGCTAAGATGCGGTCGGAATCCGTGGCACGCCCCTTGGCAGAGCAATGGCGCGTTTTGGTCCGTCCCCATCCAGGGAGCCAGCCTCTCCCGGGGGTCCGGGTGAACCGGCCTTCGCGGGATAATTGATGCACGAGACCTATTACCTGGTCAACTTGGCCTTTACCGTTGGGTACTGCCTGGCCCTGATCCTGTTCCTGGGCCGGCACACCCCGGGCAACCCCAAAACCAGCGCCTTTTTGCGCTGGTTGGTCTGCATTATCGCCTGGGCCTTTTTCGATGCCTTCATCTCCCACGCCGCGCGCCTGTACTCCCCGTCCACGGTTTCTCATTTCTACCGCTGGCTCAGTTTCCTGTTTCTGCTGCCCACCGCCTTTATCGGCGAGGTGGTCCTGGCCCTGGTGCGGCCGGTCACTTGGCGGGACCGGGCGTGGATCTACGGGGTGCCCCTGGGTTTTTACCTGGTGGCCATCCTCAAGCCCGACCTGATCAGCGCGCGCCTCTACGGCGTGGACCTGGGCCCTTCCCATTTCAATCCCTGGTTCCAGGCTTTTCTGGCCTACAGCTTTGCGTTCCTTTTGGTCATGCTGCTGCGCCTGGTGCGCGACATGCGCCAGGAGTCGGACCCGGACACCAAGGCCGAAAAGCGGCTGTTGGTTGTGGGCGGGTTGGTTACCATGGGCCTGCAGGCCCTGGCCCAGTGGCTTATGGCCGCGCGGGGCCCGGACATCGCGGCCTTTGCCAACCTGGCGGTGATGCCCACTGCGGCGGCGGTCTTTTGGGGCGCCCGGCGCTACGGTCGGGTGGTGAGCCCGCGCACCCTGTACCAGACCACGGTGCAGGCGGTGCCCGTGGGCCTGGCCCATTTGCAGGGCGGGCGCGTCTCCTGGGCCAACCCCACCATGGCCCGCCTGTTGGGCTTTGGCTCGGCCGAGGCAATCATGGGCCTGCGCAGCAATGATCTGTTCCGGCCCTTTTTGGCCCGGCCCCGGGCGGCGCGGCGCTTCCTGGACCAACTGGCCGAGGGACAGGTGCAGGGCGAGGAGCTGACCGTGCGCACCGAGGAGGGCGACCAGGTGCCCCTGCTGGTGTCCAGCTCCCCCCTCAGGGGCGACGACCCCAGGCGGGGAGTGCTGCTGGTGGCCAGTGACCTCGGCCGTCTGAAATCCATGCAGGCCCGGCTGCAGCACTCCGAGGCGCGCTACCGCAACCTGGTGGAGCAGGCCACCGAGCTGATCGTGGTGGTGCAGGAGCAGCGCCTGGTCTTCGCCAACATGGCCATAAAGGGGGTGCTGGGCTGGGAGCCGGCCGAGGTGGTGGGGCAAGAGCCGACCACCTTTTTCCACCCCGAGGACGTGGCCGCCCTCACCGACCGCTACCAGGGGCGCGTCTCGGGCCAGAACCACTCCCACATCCTGCCCTGCCGGGTGTACACCAAGGACGGGGAGCTCAAATGGATGGAGCTGGCCTCCCGGGTGGTGGACTGGGAGGGACGGCCGGCCCTGCAGGTGTTTTTCCGTGACATCACCGAGCGTAAGCAGGCCGAGGAGGAGCGGGCCACCCGCCTGGCCCGGGTGGAGCGCCAGCAGGCGGCCATCGTGCAGGCGGCGGGCATGGAGCCGCTGGTGGGCGGCGACTTTTCCGAGGCGGCCCGCCGCATAACCGAGCTTTGCGCCGAGGCGCTTCGGGTGGAGCGGGCCGGCATCTGGCTGTTCAACCAGGACCGCGACCGCCTGGTGGCCAGCGATCTCTACGAAGCGCCGGCCCGGCGCCACGGCTGGGGACAGGAGCTGGCCGCCAGGATGCATCCGGGCTTTTTTCAGGCCCTGAAGGCCGAACGGGCCCTGGACGCCCACGACGTGCACCTGGACGCCCGTAGCGCCGAGCTGCGCTTCAGCTATCTGGAGCCCAACGACGTGGCCGCCCTGCTGGCCGCGGCGGTGCGCCTCAGGGGGCGGGTCATGGGCATGGTCTGCCTGGAGCGCACCGGCGGGCCCCATGCCTGGAGCGAGGACGAGCTGGCCTTTGCCGGCGGCATGGCCGACCAGGTGGCCCAGGCGCTGACCAACGCGGAGCGCAAAAAGGCCCAGGCCGCGCTGCAGGAGTCCGAGGAGCGCTTTAGGCATTTGTTCGACAGCATCAGCGACCTGATCTACACCCACGACGACCAGGGCCTGATCCTGTCGGTGAACCAGGCGGTGGTGCGCCTGCTGGGCTATCCCCGCGAAGAGCTCATCGGCCGGCCCCTGGGCGACTTCATGGGGCCGGAGCAACGCAATGCGTTCACGGAGAATTATCTGCCCACCCTGCGGCGGGAAGGCCGGGCCGAGGGAGTGGCCCTGGTGACCGGCAAGGACGGGACCCAGCACTATGTGGAGTACCGCAACCTGCTGGTGGCCAAGGACGGGGTGCCCTATGTCAGCGGCTCGGGCCGCGAGATAACCCAGCGGGTCCAGGCCGAGCAGGAGCTCAAGGAGCTGCAGGAGCGCCTGAACCAGGCCCAGAAGATGGAGGCGGTGGGCAACCTGGCCAGCGGCATAGCCCACGACTTCAACAACATCCTGCAGGGCATCGGCGGCTACGTGGAGCTGCTCAACTCCTCGCCCCGGGAAGGGGAGCTCAACCGCGGATATCTTTCCGAGATGGAGGCCGCGGTGGGCCGGGCGGCCGAGCTGGTGCGGCGCCTGCTCACCTTTGGGCGCAAGACCGAGTCCGAGCTCAAGCCGGTGGACCTGAACCGCGAGGTGTCCCAGGCGGTGAAGCTGTTGGAGCGCACCATCCCCAAGATGATCAGCATCGCCACCGAGCTGGGCCCGGAGGTCAAGACGGTCATGGGCGACCCCACCCAGTTGGAGCAGGTGCTGATGAACCTGGCCACCAACGCCCGCGACGCCATGCCCCAGGGGGGGAGCCTGCTCATCATCACCGAGGACGTGGAGCTGGACGAGGACTTCTGCCGCACCCATCCGGGCCTGCATCCGGGCCAGTACGCGCGCCTGTGCATCAGCGACAACGGCATGGGCATGGACCGGGAGACGGTGCGCCACGTGTTCGAGCCCTTTTACACCACCAAGGGGCCGGGCAGCGGCAGCGGGCTGGGCCTGTTCACGGTCTACGGCATCGTGGAGAGCCACGGCGGCTCCATCTTCTGCCAGAGCTCCCCGGGCCAGGGCAGCGAGTTCACCATCTACCTGCCCGCCGCGGTTGGCCAGGCGGCTGTTTTGGATGCAACGCCCTCGCCGGCCCTGCCGGTCACCGGCGGCCAGGAGACGGTTCTGTTGGTGGACGACGAGGAGGCCATTCTGGAGGTGGTGGGCGACGTGCTCCGGCAGTACGGCTACACCGTGCACACCGCCGACAGCGGCGAGGGGGCCCTGGAGATGTTCGCCGACAACCCCGGCCTGGTGGACCTGGTGGTCCTGGACCTGGGCATGCCCGGCATGGGCGGGGACCGCTGCCTGCGCCGCATGCTCGAGATTGACCCCAAGGCCCTGGTGGTGGTGGCCACCGGCTACGCGGGCAGCGACAAGCGGGGCGAGATGCTGGCCGCCGGGGCCCAGCGCTTTATCAGCAAACCCTATCGTCTGGATGACCTGCTGCGCACGGTGCGCCAGGTGTTGGACGGGCGGGACGAGGATGAGCCCTCGCCCCACCCGGAAACGGGAGGGTAAAGCTAGCTCCTTACCTTTTGATCCCACTCAAAATCGCGCGAGGTGACCACGTCCTCCATGCGGCGCAGGCGGTCTTCCAGGCCGTCGTAGGTGCGCTTGAGGCGGCCCAGGGCCATCTTGCGGCTGTCGGCGTAGGAGTGGTAGAACTCCTCCTCGTCCTCGGACTGGGGAGGCAGCACCGGAGCGGGCTTCATGATCAGGGCCAGGATGAGATAGAGCACTCCCACTGGCCAGAAGCCGGTGAAGATAAAGACGACCACGGTGAGAATGCGCACCCAGGTCACCGAGAAATCGAAGTATTCGGCCAGGCCCCGGCAGACCCCCAAGAGCGCCCCCTGGCGGGAGCGGTAGAGGCCGCGGCGGCCCAGATTGTCAAACAGCCTCATGAATGGGGCTCCTTTCCTTGTCGAGCCGGCGGAATCGTATCCAGGGTATTGATGATTGGGGCCCGGCTCTCCCCAGTCCGGGCGGCCGGTTGCTCCCCGATTCCCCCGGCCGGGCCGGCCCCAGGGCCTCCCCGTCCAACGGGAGCCGCGGCGGCCCCGGTTGTTAAACCGCCTCATGAGCGGGGCTCCTTTCCTTGCTTTTCCAACAGGATCGTCTCCAGGGAGTTGATGCGGCCTTCCATGCGGGTCAGGCCCTGGTGCAGGTCCTGGATGATGCGGGCCTCGTCCTCATCGGCCTGGGCGGCCTGTTTGCCTTGAGGTCCCTTGATCAGACGAACGATGGCCACGGCTACTCCTCCCAGGATTCCCAGGGCCAGCAGGATGAAGGCGAATATAGCGGCGATTACAGCGGGCACGGGTCCTCCTCACGGCCTGGGCGGGGCTGGGGTTAGTTTTGGCCGCCATCGGCGGGAGGAGCGGCCTTGGCCGCCTTGAGGGCGCTCAGCTCGGCCTCGATCTCCTCGTCGCCCGCCAGGCGGTCGAACTGCTCCTCCAGCCCGGGACGGCGGTGCATGCCGGCCAGCTCGGCCTCGGCCTCCATGCGCTCCACCCGGTTCTCAAAGGCCTCGAAGCGCATGAGCACCTCGGTGGAGTCGGCCCGCCGCACACTGCCCCGGGCCTGCTTGGCGTGGCGGGCCAGCTTGTGGCGCTGGGCCAGGGAGCGCTGCTTCTCGCGCACCCCGTCCAGCTTCTGCTCCAGCTGGGCGATGTCCGCGTGATACTGATCCACCACCGACTGGTGGGCCAGCAGCTCGTGGTCCAGCTCCTGCTCCCGCTGGCCGTAGTCGCGCTTGGCGGCCAGGGCCTCTCGGGCCAGGTCCTCGCGCCCCTTGTCCAGGGCCAGCTCGGCCTTGCCCTGCCAGTCTGCCACCCTCTGGCGCACCCCGTCCAGCTCGCGGGCCACCTTGGCCCGGGCGGCCATGGCCCCGGCGCAGGCCGCCTTGACCTCGGCCAGGGTGTCCTCCATCTCCACGATCATCAGCCGGATGAGCTTTTCCGGATCTTCGGCCCGGTCCAGCATGGCGTTGATGTTCGAGCCTATAATATCACGCAGCCGGTTGAACACTCCCATTGATTACCTCCGTAATTGAGGCGGCCCGTGGCCGCTTGGCTTCATGGCCGCTGTACTAAGCAAGCTCCGGGCCAAGCCGGGGAATAAAGAAATAACCGTCTGTTGTCAGCTGGTTACCCTCGCGAGGGCCAAAAGGGGCGGCCAGGGAATGCCTTATAATCGAACTAATATATGGTCAAATTAACTAATATGAGGTAAATATAGCTCATGAGCGCCAGCGCCATCATACCCCCTGGCGAGGCCCTGGGCCAAAGCGAGGCCTTTGTGGCCTTTCAGGAGGCCCTGTCCCAAGTGGCCCAGGTGGAGCGGCCGGTGCTGATCGTTGGCGAGCGGGGCACGGGCAAGGAGCTGGCCGCGGCCCGGCTGCACTACCTTTCGCCCCGCTGGGGCGAGCCCCTGGTCACCCTCAACTGCGCCGCCCTGGCCCCCTCGCTCATCGAGAGCGAGCTGTTCGGCCACGAGGCCGGGGCCTTCACCGGGGCCGGCCCCCGCCGTTTGGGCCGTTTTGAGAGCGCCCACCTGGGCACCCTGTTTTTGGACGAGATCGGCAACATTCCCCTGACCGCCCAGGAGAAGATTTTGCGCGTGGTGGAGTACGGGGTGTTCGAGCGGGTGGGGGGCAGCCAACCGGTGGAGGTGGACGTGCGCATCGTGGGGGCCACCAATGCCAACCTGCCCGCCCTGGCCGGGGAGGGCCGCTTTAAACAGGACCTGCTGGACCGCCTGTCCTTTGAGGTGCTCACCCTGCCCCCCCTGCGTCAGAGGGAGGGCGACGCCCTCTTGTTGGCCGAGCACTTTGCCGCGCGCATGGCCACCGAGCTGGGCCGGGACCAGGCGGCCGTCTTTGCCCCGGAGGCGCGAGCCCTCATCGCGGCCCACTCCTGGCCGGGCAACGTGCGCCAGCTCAAAAACGTGGTGGAGCGGGCGGTGTACCGGGCCCCACGGGGGGTCATCCAGGACCTGGACCTGGACCCCTTTGCCTCGCCCTTTGCGCCGGCCCCGGCCGAGCCCGTCTTGGCAGAGGCAGCCCCGGGCGAGACGGCTCCCCCGCCCGAATCTCCCGGGGACTTCAAGCAGGCGGTGGCCGCTTATGAGCGCTCCCTGCTCAAAAAGGCCCTCAAGGCGGCCCGCTTCAATCAGCGCTCGGCGGCCCAGGACCTGGGCCTGACCTATCACCAGCTGCGCGGGCTTTTGAAAAAGCACGGCGGGGTGGACAACCTTTGATCCTGGCCTCATATTAATCCAATAGTGATTCACCTCTTCGGCCGGGAGGACGGCATGGTCCTGAGCGACGACTTCACTGGGTTCAGCAAAAAGACAGTCAAGTTCTGGCGGGACCTGGCCAAGAACAACGACAAGGCCTGGTTCGAGAAAAACCGGGCCATCTACGACAAAGAGGTGCTGGCGCCCAGCCGGGAGTTTGTAATCGCCATGGGCTCGCTGCTAAAGGGCATGGCCCCCCAGCTCAAGGCCGAGCCCAAGGTGAACAAGAGCCTGTTCCGCATCTATCGCGACACCCGCTTTTCCAAGGACAAGACGCCGTTCAAGACCCGCATGGGCCTGTGGTGGTGGGAGGGCCCGGGCAAGCGCATGGCCTGCTCAGGGTTCTATTTTCAGCTGGAGCCGCCCAAGGTGATGATGGGGGTGGGCATGTACTGCATGCCCAAGGAACTGCTGCCCGCCTATCGCGACGCGGTGGCCAGCGGCAAATACGGCCCGGCCCTGGTCCGGGCGATTAACCAAGTGGAAAAGGCCGGGTATGACCTAGGCGGAGCTCGTTACCAGAGGGTGCCCCGGGGATATGCCAAGGATCATCCCCGGGCCGAGCTGCTCAAGCACGACGGGGTCTGGGCCAGAATCGAGGCCAAGATTCCGCCCGAGCTCCACACCCCCGAGCTGCCCGACTGGTGTCTGCCCCACTTCCAGGCCATGCTGCCTATCCACAAGTGGCTGCTGGCCCTTACCCGGCGGGCGGCGGGCTAAGCTTTTTACCGGAGCACTTCCTCGAACGCGGATAGGAAGCCGCTTATATCGGCCGTGTCCATGGTAAGGGGCGGGTCCAGGCGGATCACGTTCAGCCCGGGACGCTGGGCCACGATATAGCCCCTGGCCAGCAGACTCCGCCGCGCGCCAGTGGTGAAAGCGGCGTCCAGGCCGCCGGCCAGCTCCACCGCCACCATCAGGCCCCGTCCTCTGATTTCCTTGATCTTGCCGGTATATTCCGCGATGTTGCCAAGGCCCTCCAGCAAGGTCTGCGAAAGGTCGCGGCCCCTGGCGATCAGGTCCTCCTCCTTGATGGCGCGCAGAACCGCCAGGGCCACCGCCGCTCCCAAGGGGTCGTTTTGGTGGGATTGGGCATAGTGCAAGGCTTCCTCGCTCACCCCGGCATTCAAACGCGCCGAGATAAGGGCCGCGCTCACCGGGTAGCCATTGCCCAGCCCCTTGCCCATGGCCACCGCGTCCGGAGACAAGCCGTAATGGTTATACCCGAACCATTCCCCGGTTCTACCCATGCCGGTGGTGACCTCGTTGACCAGGACCCAGCCGCCGTCCTGTTTCACCTGTTCGGCCAAGGCGGCCACCAGCTTGCTGGGCGGAAAGCGCACCAAGCCGGAGGAGCTGCCGGGCTCGAAGAGAAAAGCGCCGATTTCAGGGAAGGGGATCGCGCGCCAGTGGGCGCAGTCGGGTCCGCAGGTCCGCTCCGGAGGGCAGCCGGCGCATTGGTTCCAATCAAACAGGAACCACCCATCTTCGCTCTTGCGGTGGGCGTCGC
>Ga0272444_10002859_pt1 | contig 15790 bp, 16 predicted proteins | sample SSMForm13_FD_201033 | JGI IMG/M metagenome (GOLD analysis project Ga0272444, IMG submission 201033) | Marine sediment archaeal communities from Little Sippewissett salt marsh, Falmouth, MA, United States - SSM-Form-13 | ecosystem: Environmental > Aquatic > Marine > Wetlands > Sediment ...
GTGAGGGGGAGCCTCTACTGGCTGCCGAGGTGATTGAGCCCGCCATACGGCTGATCCGAAAGGCCACTCAACAAGGCACCATCCACATGAACACCAATGCCAGTCTTCCCTCCGTCCTTGAACGGCTTTTTGAGGCAGGTCTGGACAGTATCCGTGTGAGTATGAACAGTGTGAAGGAATCGTGCTATGGGACCTATTTTCGACCCAAGGGCTACAGTTTTCATGATGTGGTTGAAAGTATTGACATGGCCGGACGCAAAGGAAAGTTTGTTTCTATCAATTATCTGAACCTGCCTGGCTTCACCGATGCCGAGCCCGAGGTTGCCGCCCTCTTGTCTTTTCTAGACAGTCATCCCGTGCACATGATCCAATGGCGGAACTTGAATTTTGACCCCGTGCGCTATTGGCAGATCATGAGCGACCGCAGCCCGGAGCCCGAGCTGATCGGGATGGGCAGGCTTTTGGCGCAGATACGCGAGACGTTTCCCGGATTGAAATTTGGGTACTTTAACCCGCCAAAGGAAAAATTCAGGGCCTATAGGTCTTGAAAAAACGCCGCCTTCCGCCTCCCGGAACAGATGCCCTCGGAATCCTTGTCTGAAAGCCCCTGCCAGACCTTTGAAATAGGCAAAAATTTCCCCGTTGGTCGTTTGTCATCCCGCCCCGGGCTCCAGGCCTAGGACTCGTGCCCAGATCTGGCTCGAATCATGTCGCTTGCCGAAGTCCGAATACGATCCAGAGCTTTCGTCCCGGCCCGTTTTGGAAATACTACGGGGAGCACAATATCGTTTGCATGTTGTGCAACCTGTATATGACTGTTCGAGCTATAGCCCTGTGATGACGTGAACTATTTCATGCTCCCCTTAGTAATTGGCACGCTATTTGAGTATGGATGAAAGTGTTAGGCAAAACAAGACGGGTATTTGCCCTGTTTGAGAACCCATCGTTTGAGGATCATGAGACAATGAATCTATCCACGATAACCATGGTGTATGTAGTGGTCATGGCCTTTTGCCTGGCTGGTTGCGCCTTCTGCCATAGCGGCCTGCCTGAACACGTTTTTACGACGCCCCTGCAAAACGATTACATGACATCTCATGTGGGCCTCTTCAAATTCAGGTCCCCATCGTATGCAAGAGGCATGGGCAGGGCAGCCTCTGAGTCCCTGTACGAGGCGTTGCTGAGGAACCATGTATTCCAGCGTGTGACACTTGAGTTGGATGTCACAGATACCCGGCCGGAAAGCTTGATAAGCGTAGCCCGTAACAAGCATTACGATCTGATTATCACGGGGGATCTGCTCTACTATTTTGAGGGAAGTCTTCATGAGCCGTCGCGCGTTGACGAGCGGATTCGGGTGGTGCATGTGGACACCAACAAAACCCTTTGGTATGCCAAAGCCGTGGATCTTGGTCCTGCCGCCCCCTATACCGACTATATACTCTTCCAACGTCCCGGCATGCATGCACCCACGGCCCTGGGCCTGCTTAACAAAAACGCCCAAAAGTTCTGCAAGATGCTACTCAACGCCCCTCCACAAGAATTCTCGGCCGTCATGCCATAGAGAAGGGCCAGGCAGGCATTGGGGCAGCTATGGCACAATGACCTCGTCAAGGCACCGCTTGGGCACGTGGTGAACATCCTGACTGTCTCGCCAGTACTTGACATCTCTATCAGGGCCTAGACCTTCAAGCACAACGGTTTCTTTGGGTTTGCCAAGGGCAAGGACCAGCAAGATGTCCAGGTGCTTGGCGATGCCGAGGGCCTCCCGGAGTTCCTGGCGTCTGACCGCACCGATCATGCACCCCCCCAGACCTTTTTCCGTGGCACCCAGCAGTATCGTCTGGCTGGCGATCCCGTGATCACAGCCGAATGATTTGGCAATGGTCCTGTCGCCCAGCACAATGATATAGGCGGAAGGCCTTTCACCCTCTGGCGGTCCTTGCCAGTCTTTTAGATAAGCCGCCCATGCAAGATGTTTGAAGATCAGCCCATTTCGGTCCGGCTGGCAGGAAAGGAGATACTTCAAAGGCTGCAAATTGGCAGCGGAGGCACAACAACGCGCAAGGTCCACCAGCGCTTTCAAGGTGTCATGCCCTATGGCGACCTCCTGGTAAAATCTTCGATAGCTTCGATTATTTCGCACAAGATCAGCAATCACGTTGCCCCCTTTAACAGGCACACATATCACGAAACATTTTTTTTGAAACCAACAAAAAAGGGCACCGGAGGTGTCAAAAAGCGTCACGCCATCCCGGCAATGACCCTGGCTTCATGTGGCTGGGGGGAGCCATAGAATGCATTCAGACAGACTCTTCTGGATGGTATTTGCGAGGTGCGAAGTCTATAGTGACAGGATATAAGCCGGTCTAAAACGTGGCGAGTATGTCGGTGCCTAATTCATCGACGACATAATAGTATTCTTTTCTGCCTTCACCGGTCATGCCGGCCGCACCGACCTTGGTCCCACTAACATGGCACAAATAAACCTCTAGGAAGCCCAGGTCCGGGGTCCCAGGGCTCTTACTTCCAGGTGTGATGAAGGCCCTGACCCCAGGAGACAAGGTGAAGACCGGGCCGTCAGCCCTGGGATTATCGGCCGTATCTAGAGAACCTATGTCAGACCCGTCCCCCGGGTTATGGTCATATTTTACATCGTCTAGGTTAACAAAGTTGCCTCTGGCCATAGTCACCAGGTTCCGGCCGTCCGACATGGCCAAGAGGTCAGAAGATCTCGATCTTAGATCGATCATGAAGACCAAAGAGATCTGTGCCATAATACCCATGACAATCATGACCATCATGAGTTCGATGAAGGTAAACCCCCTGTTGTCCTTGAGTTTTTCCAGCATATTCCCCTCCTTCCTCACGCAAGCGGGGTGCCCATGGACACTAATTGATCACCGGTTCCCAACTCCCATTGATGTGGATATGGGACGCAGCACTAATTTCAGGATACTGCACATTTCCGAAACCCAGGTTCCCATGTCTATCTTTCCACACCAAGTAGCGGGTGCTAAAGGCTGAAGCGATTTTGGGCTGGGATTGACGTTCCTGGAAGCCATGATCTTGTTCAGGGCCCGTTGATGTGCGAACAGGCGCCTTATCCATCCTGGTCCAGCTGTCGGTCTGAAACACAGACACAGCCGCTCCTTCAGGATATTGGACATTCCCAAAGCCCAGTGCGCCGTACTCATCCTTCCACACCAGGTGGCGAGTGCTGAGCTTTGATGCGATTTCTACCTGGGATTTACGTCTCTGGAGGCCATGATCTTCTTCACGGCCGGTGTCTGCAGCAAGACGAGGCCTTTGTACTGTTATCCAGCTGTCTGCTTGGCGTACAGATACAGGCTCTTTTTCAGGATATCCGACATTCCCGAAACCCAGTCTACCGCGCTCATCCTTCCACACCAAACAGCCGGTGCTGAAGGCTGAAGCGATTTCCGGCTGGGATTTACGTCTCTGGAAGCCATGATCTTCTTCACGGCTGGTGTCTGCAGCAAGACGAGGCCTTTGTACTTTCATCCAGTGGTCGGCCTGGCGCACGGATACAGGCTCTTTTTCAGGATATCCGACATTCCCGAAACCCAGTCTACCGCGCTCATCCTTCCACACCAAGTAGCGCCCTTCAAGGTTAGATACGATCGCGTCAGGGTCCTTTTTCCTTTTCCTAATCTCCGTCTCTGAGGCGATCGGTTCTCGGTCTTTTGGTGAAGGCATCTTTACATGATACCAGTTCCCAATGGCATAGATGGACAACTTGTCTGCATGAGGGTACTGAACATTGCTGAAGCCCAAGACCTTATTCTTGTCTTTCCACACCAGGTATCTCTCACTAAGGTCGGATTCCACACCAGAACCTATCTCAGACTGCGTCATTGAAACCACTTCAGGCTGGACCGTGGCAATGATCCTTGACTCACTGCCTTCAAGCGCAGAAACAGAGGTCACATCCAATTGTCTTTGCCGGAGGGCTTCAAAAAAGGCCTCTCTGGCCAACGCCAGTTTTTTCCGAGCCGAGGACTCCGGTTTTTGGGCAATGACCTCTTGGGGCTTTTTGACCTGTCTGGGTTTGGGGATGGGGGTCGGCGTAGCCACCATGGCACCGGTCTCGGCCTGAGGCCTCAAGCCCTTGTCTATGGAGGCAACGATCCTCTTGTCGCCCACAATCAGGGTCTTGCTCAGGAAAAAATCATTACCCCTCGGTTCATAGTACCACTCAATTTCCTCAATGAGTGTTTGGTTGGCCAGATACTTGGGAAAAAGTTCCGTCAAGTTGGCAGGATAGGCATTATTTTCGTCGTAATATCTCTTTAGCGCCATACCCATCTGAGCTAGACCAGCTCTAGGGCTTGCCTTTGCCATCTGCGTGGCTCTATTGTTTGCTTCTTGTGTATACGCGTCCGTATCCCGCTTTCCTTTGTGGTGTCGATAACCCATAAACGCGCACCACAGCACAACGGCAACAGCGACCACCATGATGTATTTCTTCTGCATGAGAACCTCGTAACGAGCAATAGAGCCAACCCAAGAACCTGGTGAACAAATAATGGGCTGACTCAGGAGAGATAAGCAAATTTGGTGCCATCCGACGCAGACATGACGTCTTTAAACCTCAAGCCATAGGGGCAACCAGTGGCCGGCGTCCGTTCACCATTTTGGCTTGACATGAGGACACCCTAGAAAGTATGTGATATAAATATGTTAACAGGTCACCCCGCCAATTAGACCGGGGGTGAGGAGGGAGTCTTGAGGGAGGTCTTTTCACACCGGGCAGGCCGGATTTTCCTGCTGGTCCTGTTCCTCGCTGTGGTGGGGCTCTTGGCCGTCACGCCTTTGTTTTCCCAAAGGGTCATCATTTTGGGATGGATGCCCCTACCCTTTGCAGCCGGGATTGTTTTTCTGTTCGTCTGGCTCTGTGCCTATCTTATTTATTTTCTTAAGTATTGGCCTTTTCGCTGATTCTGAGGCCTCTGGGAAGGCGCCATGGTCATTCTTTTTTTAGCTGCCTTTGGTGTGGGGGTCTTGCTATTGGCCGTGTACGGTTACAAGGTCTCGGCCAAGACAGCGGAAGACTACATGCTCGCAGGCAGGGGGATCGGCATCGCCGTGATGTTTTTCTTTGCCCTTTTTGCCATCTCCAGTGTATGGACCTTTTACGCCTACCCGAGCATCCTGTACCGGCATGGGCCTGGGTTCGTCTATTTCATCTGGGGCTGTGTCGCAGGCTTTGTCATTCTATACATGTTTATTGGCCCACGGCTTTGGGCGGTGTGCCGATTGAATCGGTTCCTCTCCCCTATCGAGGCCCTGGCCGCCAGGTATGAGTCGCCGGGACTAAGACTCATCGTCTCCGTCGTGCTTCTTGGTTCCATTATCCCCTATATTGCTGATCAGTCCCTGGGGGTGGGCCTGGGACTGAAGGCTTTGCTGGGGTTTCCACCTGTTGTTGGTATCGTCTATATTTCCTTGCTGCTGATCCTCATTGTGTTGCTGGGCGGCATGCGCATTACAGCGTGGGTGAACGTCCTTCTTGGGCTGGTTTACACCCTGGCCTTCCTGGGATCCCTCATCTTCGTCGTGGTCAGGGTCTTTCCAGAAGGCCTTTCAGGGGCCGTTGCCGTTCTTCAGACCAAAGAGCCTGCCCTGCTGACGACACCCGGTCCTGAGGGGTTGTTCAGGCCGGCGGTGACCTCTATCGTCTTCTTTGTGGGGATATTGGCATTTACCTGGCCTCACATCGTCATCAGCACCATGACCGCCCAGGACAAAGCCATCTTCAAGTGGATGCCAGCGCTAGCCATAATCGTGGCCGGCATGCTCTTCTACACGATTCCCTTTATATGGGGCGCTATGGTGGCGCCTGCCGTCAGCCGCCTGCCGGGCACGCTGGTCCCGCCCCTTTCAGGCAAGGAGGCAGACAGCATTGTGCAAATGATTATAACGGCTTATCTTCCCCCTTGGTTTTCGGCCTTTGTGCTCATGGGCGTCATGGCAGCCGCCATTTCCACGGCCGCGGTCCAGCTCATGACGGCGAGTATTGTCGTGGCTCGAGACGTTGTCCACGGCCTCCTTGTCCCCGGGGGCAGCGACCAGTTTCTCATCCGGACGACCAAGTTTTCGATTGTTGCCATCCTTCTTCTCAGCATGGGGATTGCCTTCTGGTACCCTGTTGAGCTGGCTCAATACCTTGTGGGCATTGCCATTCCTGGGTTTGCCCAGTGGGGGCCGCCTCTGGTCGGGGCCATTCTCTGGAAAAGAGCGACCAAGGAGGGGGCCCTGACCGGGATCGTTGCCGGCACGCTCTATTTGATTGTGGGGTTTATCTATCGGCCGGCCTTGTTTGGTCTCCATCCAGCCATCCCCACGCTCCTGATCAATGTCGTCCTCTTTGTGGTGATCAGTTTGTGCACCCGTCGTCCCAATCCCACAGTGATTCGGGTATTTTTTGATGAAGTGGAAGATTTTCTCTCGAAAAAGGCGTAAAGAACCATGGCGGCTCATCTTCAAGCCTCACGGGGATATGGCCGATATCATGGCCTTGCCGGGGGCTGTTATAGAGGGGCAGATCGCCGGGCGTTACCTGCTATCCTCCACGGTCACGGCAGGCACGGTTATCATTCAAGGGGTGTCGCGCAAAGGGATACTCGCCGGGGTGGATGTCGCAGTGGACCATGAGGCCGCCTCCGAGCATGATGTGGATGTGGCCTACCAGCCCAGGTCAGGCAGAGCGAGCCTCCGTCCGGCAGAAACCGTTAACTTTGAAGAGATGATGCTCAAGGCAGCGGATGAATTTGCCTCCGTGGCCACCAACCCGGAAGACTTGGCCTGCATCCTTTACACCTCTGGCACCACAGGTCGACCCAAGGGGGTCAAGCTCACCATCAAGAATTTCGTGTCTGAGTACCAATCCACGGCACAAGCGCTGGATGTCACACAGAAAGACAAGATTATCGGCGTTCTCCCTTTTTTTCATGTATTCGGGCTCTCAAACGTCCTCCATCTTGGTTTGATGCATGGCGCCAGTATTGTCCTGGTTCCCCAATACACCCCTGGCAATCTGCTAAAAAGTCTGATGGAGAACCATCCGACCCTGATGATGGCCATTCCCACCATGTTTGTGCACCTCCTCACCGTGCTTGAGCGAAGAAAGGTCCGGCTGCCTGAAAGCATCCGCTTGTGTCTCTCAGGCGCGGCCCCATTACCTAAAGATGTGATTGAAGCCTTTGAGCGGTGTTCGGGGTGCCGGGTCCTTGAGGGCTATGGCCTCACTGAAACCGTCTCGGCCTGCTGCCTGAATCCGCCCGACGGCCTTTGCAAGGCGGGTTCTATTGGTGTGCCCCTTGCCGGGTTTGAAATGAAGATCATGGATGGGGATGGCAAAGAACTTCCGTCCGGGGAAGTCGGAGAGATCGCCGTAAGAGGCGAAGGCGTCACTGCCGGCTATTACAATCTTCCCCAAGATACGCAAGAGGCCTTCAAAGAGGGCTGGTTTCTCACCGGTGATATCGGATACCAGGACGGGGACGGTTATTTCTTTATCACGGATCGTAAGAAGGAGATCATCATCAAGGGGGGCCTCAATATTTCACCGAGGGAGGTGGAAGAGGTCCTCCTGGGGCACCCCGTGGTCAAGGAAGCAGCCGTCATGGGTCGGAAAAAGGGGGAACGGGAGGAGATCGTCGCCTTTGTCACCACCAAAAGAGAGGTTTCGGCAAAGGAACTCATCAGCTATTGCAAGCAGTCCTTGTCAAACTTCAAGGTGCCGGATGCCATCTGTTTCATGGAAACCCTTCCCATGAGCGTCACGGGCAAGGTCCTCAAAAAGGAACTCACAGACGATTACCAAGATGAGCGCAGGATCAGACGGAAAGAAACCAGACCTGGTTGAGTCGGTTGAAAAGTGGGCAGCTTCCCTGCCTGATGGGGTGGCACTCCGCTTTGAAGGGGAGGCCATCACATATGAGGAACTGAATCGCCGGGCCAATCGGGTGGCCAATGGTCTTCAAGGGATGGGCGTGGGAAAAGGAGACAGGATCGCCATCATGCTCCCCAACATCCCGGAGTTTGTTTACGCCTTTGTGGCCACCTTGAAGCTTGGGGCGGTAGCCGTGCCATTCAACACCCTCTATAAGGGGGGAGAGATTCTGCATATCCTCAAGGACTCTGGTGCCAAAGTCCTCATTGCCTTGACCAACTTTGCCCCCATGATCAATGAGATCCGGGCAGAGCTACCCGCCCTGGAGCAGGTGATCCTCACCGGGGAGCGGAATCTGCTCTTTGCCCACCCTGAAAGCACGGCCTTCGTTCAGTTGATCCTTCAAAGGGCGCTCATCAAGGACGTGGATAAAGCCTACCAAAAGACGGGGGCCATCCTGTTGGCGATGATGAAAGACCTTGGGGTCAAGGATGCCTGGTACAAGCACCGGGGAAGTGTTCGGGTGCGGGGGGACAAGATCGCGACCTTTGTCATCTCTGATGTGGAAGGCCTGGTGCTGATCAATGCGGTGGTCTTCTTAGGTCCCATGGACACGAAAGATTTCTTGCGGGTGGTGTGGGTGCCGCCTGAAATACGGGATAAAGTCGTGGAACCCCTGACGTCTGTGGAACAGGAGACCGGCGTCAAACCCCATTGGGATCAAGTCAAAGAGACGGCGGTGGTCGCTTTAGAGCAGGGTTTTCAAGTGGAGATCAAGGCAGGCGTCATGGTGAGAGACGAGCTTTTTGCGTATGAAAAGCTCCGTTCTTTGGCCTATAAAGCCCGATAGAGTAAGTCGTTTGTCAGTTTCGTGTCACGAGTTCAATGGCTGTAATCCCAAGGTAAGATTTGAAACACGCCACGAGGTCCCAGCGGCGAGCTATTCCACGATAATGACCTCCTCGCCTTTGACTCTTGCCCACTCTATGTTCTTTTTGTGCTGGTCCCAATGCTTCTTGTTCATGTCTTGGATGAGAGTCATCTCAACCTCCTGTTTACATTCCGGGCAGTGGTACATGTATGAAGACGTTATCTCCATGTCGCACCCGCATTGATCACAAGTCACTTTCATATGATGCCCCCTGACGGCTTCTTGTGCAACCTGTATATGACTGTTCGAACCATAGTCCTGTGATGACGTGAACTATTTCATGCTCCCCTTAGTAAGTGTTGCTTTGGGTAGCATCTTTGGTGTATTTTGTCAAAAGATCCGTTTAACGCCAAGCAGACGAAACCCTCATGAAATCCTCTCAATCCTCCGGAACCTACAGGCCTTTTAAGAATCTCAAGACCCTGTTGGATAAAAAGTCATTTCCCTTGGCTTCAGACCATAAGAAGGAGCCTGTGCCAACCGAGGTGGATAAGAAGGCGCTGGATGCCAGTGAGGAAGAAAGGCTTTTTCAGGAAGTCATGGCTGATGTTGTTCCCATGTTGCGGGACACGCCACCCACAAATCAGGGTCCGCACACCCGCCCAAAGCAATCCGAACAGGACCCTGAAGCCGAGGCCTTGGCCCGGTTGGAAGATTTAGTGAGGGGCGGCGAGGGGTTTGTTATTTCCGACACGGCGGAGTACATGGAGGGTCTCGGACATGGGGTGAACCCTGAAATTGTCAAGCGTTTGCATCAAGGTGATTTCTCGATCCAAGTCCATCTTGATCTCCACGGGCTCGGAGTGCGAGAGGCGCATGAGGCCTTTGAAGGGTTTCTCAAAGAGGCCCTGTTGGCTGGGAATAGGGCTGTACTCATCATACATGGCCGCGGCCGCTCTTCACGCGCAGAACCCGTGCTCAAAACCAAGGTTCGGGAGTGGCTGACATCCGGCCCCTGGCGCAAATGGGTCATCGCCTTTACCAGTGCCAGGGCCTGCGACGGAGGCGCCGGGGCTACCTATGTGTTGTTGAGGCAGCGGCCTGCCACAAAGCGCCATCGGAAAGGGGTTGCCAAGAAATAAGCGGCAGGCAAGGCATGGACTCAGAAGTAGCGGGACCATTTATCAGACGGTTGACCATAGCATTTTTTGCATCCAGATCACGTCGAAAAACTTCCCCTTCTTCTTGCCGACTTGCCGGAAGCGGCCGCATTCTACAAAACCATGTTTCTGGTGGAAGCGCAGACTCCTCTCATTCAATGACGATATACTGGCTAAGATCGATGAAATCCCCTTCTTTTTCGCCTCTTCAATAAGGTATTCGAGCATCAGGCTACCAATTCCTTTGCCTGTCTGTTCCGGCCTCATGAAGTAGGTGATCTCTGCAGTCTGGGAAAAACTGGGAATCGGATTGTGGGCACGAAGCAATCCAAACCCAAGAATCGTTCCACCCTCATCCTTAGCGACCACGGTTGGATGTCCTTCTGCCTTTTCCATCAACGCATCGAAAAAACTGTCTGGGACCCTGTTTTCTGGGTAAGCCGCAAAGCTGTTCTCAACGTAGTAGTTGAAAATTCCCAGAATGGGTTCCCTGTCATCAACGGAAATAGGCTCTAGTCTCCAGCTCACGGTTTCCCTTTCTTTGATCACTCAGAAGACAACCCTTTCATCGGCCCTGACCGGCTCGGAGGCTTACTATGGGGTAAGGCAGCGAAGATTTATGTTCAATATCACAAAACCTCGGGAATTTCAAAAGGTTGACCCTATAGCAGGCAAAGCGCAACTCGAAAGCGGATACTGCAAACCACAATGTGTCGCCACAAAAAAGGCGGAGCAGTCTTTAACTCCGCCAATTTTTGTTGGCAATTGGATGTAGCTATTTCTTCATATCCTTATTGAACCCATTGAGTACAGTGGTTCAATGGGCCCGAAATCGAGTAGTGATGACCCTATTTGCCGCCTGCGCCTGCAGGTTCGACATCTATTACGGTTATCACTTGAGATCCTGTGAATTCCACTCCTTCTTTAGTGTAACCTATCAATGAAAGTGTGTTTTCACCGGGAACGTCTAAATCCCCACTATCGGCTAGGGCTTTAACTTCACTCATCACAAACTTTGCGACGAAATTGCCTTGGTTGTCTGCTTTCCACCAGCTAATCTCTATTCCATTTAACTCCACGGTACCGCCGTCCACGGAGTTATAAGCGATACCGGTGTGGACTGTAACGACCTGGCCTTGACTTTGAATGTTGAGCGTACTTGGCGCTACGTCTATGGTGATATCAAATCCATGGCATTCCGTTGGAGCCTGAAAAAAGGCGATTGATAGAGCGATACAACAAAAGACGGCAAAACATACTGTTCTAATCTTCTTTGACATTGTTCAGTTCTCCTTTCAATTAGTTATTAGTCTTGCTGTTTTTTCAATCTGTGGCACTCCTCCTTTCAATAAGAGCTGACAGCTCAGAAGAATTGGACAGCTATATTTAGATAAAAGCTTACAGAGTCGGTATTCTAAAGTAAATCAGAGGGAAGCTGTTTTTTTTGTAGGATGTTTCCACCTGCCGATGTCAGTGTTTGTCCTACAAGGGGGTTGGCGGGAAAGGATAGTCCGAAGGCTCCATCGGCTAAGCTTTTAAGGAGGATGTAACACTGAAAAATGGAATATTTAGAGCAGGTCCGACAAAGGTGGAATAATGACCCAAGTTTGTTACTACCTTCAGGTTCCCTAGCATTCTAATGGACAAGATCGTGTTTTATGGCATAATATGTGAATTCTGCGTTTGTCTTCATTCCCATCTTCCTCAAAGCACGGCTCCGATTAGTGCTGATAGTCTTCACACTCAGCGACAACTCGTCCGCAATTTCCTTCACCCTTTTTCCCGATCCAATCATGAGCATCACTTGATATTCACGGTCAGAAAGCAACTCATGAGCCGGTCTGTCAGAATCCATTTCTAAATAGAAAGCCAAATTCTCGGCAAGTGAAGAGGTGACGTATTTTCCGCCCATACATACCTTACGTATTGCGGCTATCAGTTCATCTGGGGCACTTTGCTTTGTCAAATACCCAGACGCGCCAGCCCTCAGAGTCCTTACAGCATACTGTTCCTCTGGATACATACTCAACATCAATACGGGCAGATCTGGCCTCTCTGATTTTAGCTGTTTCAACACTTCAAGGCCACTGAGACCTGGCATGGCAATATCTAGTAGTACCAGATCGTAATCACCTTTGCGGACCTGATTCAATGCCTGATTTCCGTCCGATGCTTCCCCAGCGACTATAATACCGGAAGTCTCGACAAGTATCTGTTTCAGGCCTTCACGAACAATAGCGTGATCATCTGCTACAAGAATCTTTATCACTGGTGCTCCTTTTCATCTGTCGGGATTTGAACGCTCACGGTGGTTCCTTTATTAGGAATACCATCAATTCTCAGCACCCCCCCCAACGAGTGCACCCGCTCCCGTATTCCCATTAGTCCGAATGATTTTGGATCAGAAATCTCTTCTTCTGTGATCCCCTTGCCATTATCAAAGACTTCCAGCACTATTTCAGTCGGTTGCCTTTTTAGGATCACTTCGACCTTCGTCGCGGTTGAATGCCGGGCAATATTTGTCAAAGCCTCCTGAAAAATCCGAAAAATGGCCGTGGAACGGGTCTGGTCTAACACAATGTCTTCGGGTTCAGAAACAATGTGACATTCTAGTCCCGTCCGATCTTGGAATTGGCCTGCTTGCCACTCAATTGCTGCTGATAAACCTAGATGATCAAGTACCCCAGGTCTCAACTCTGATGAGATCCTCTGCACCAAGTGAACGTTGGTATCAATAAGCTCTGATAGTGTTTTCGCCTTTTTTATTAAAACTTGGTCATTCTTAGGTAACCTTTGAATACACCAGTGCAGTTCCATTTTCAATGCCGTCAATGCCTGACCCAGCTCGTCGTGAATCTGACGTGCAATTCGAGTTCTCTCCTTTTCTCTGGCAGATTCAAGGTATGAAGCAAGTTCACGCATTCGTCGCCGCGATTGTCTCAGCTCCTCCTCCGTGCGTTTGCGTTCTGAGATGTCTTTGAAGTCCTCGACAATACCGATGAGTTCCCCGCTAGGCCCTTGAAAAGGGGTCGCTGTCACAATGCAAGGGATTTTGGGGCCTCCATTTCGAACCTTTTCTGAATCACATTCTACCCGGCCTTCACCCTTGAGGATTCGGGTCAAGGGACAGCCGGCTGTATGACACAAGGGCCCACGAAACACTTCATAGCACTTTTTACCCACCACGTTCTCTTTTCTCATTCCTGCCAAAGCACAAAACGTTTCGTTAGCCCGAAGAACGTTAAAGTCCCTATCAACCACACGCATTCCATCAGCTGAGGTCTCAAATATTTGAGTGAGTTCGGCGTTTGCGAGTCTAAGGGCTGCCTCGGCTCGCCTCCGAGCGGTCATAAGCCATTGAGCATAAATGCCAAACGAGATGAACAAACCTACGATTATCAACCGCATCCAAGCTTCGTGCAACTCAGGAGAAAAAACTGAGTGCATGAAATCAAGACGGTGGAAAACATAGACATGCATGATGGACTCAAGAAGCCAGAAGACTACCCCAAGGAAAATGCCCATGAGAATTAACCTGTCATGCATTACATTGACGAACTTCTTAACTTTCTGCTTCATGTTGCGACTCCTACTCAATTCCAGCCGAATAATTCAGACGCATCCAAGATTGAAGATTTCTTCCCGAAAGCCTGAGAAGCTTGACCCCCAGAAATTGATCACTTACTAGACATAACACCCTGTACATGCCAGGAACAAAAAGAGCTCCCCGTGCATGTGCTCTCAATACAATGCGTGGAGCCCTTCACGGTCTAATGCGGGACCCTGCGGAAGGTTTTCAGTTTCGAAAAAGAGGTTAGCGATCATGGGCGAGACTATATATGATTACGATAAGGACGGTCAAGGTCGAGGCATACTTCGATCTATAACCCATACAACATGTTGAGCATGTGCTCAGGGGGAAAAAGTGGCGATAGCTCTTGGAAACCTAAAACATTCAGGCTTTCAAAAAGTGTACAATAGCAGGCATCCGTGTTTTGTGAGTCTCCCTTCCAACAAAGATACATGACGGGTATGGACAGACGCACAGGTTTTCGCCGATTGAGAAATTTCAGGTTGCGATAAGGACGACGTTATGGCTCGTTGTCCACAGATACGGGCTTCTTGCCGATGTACCCTACTTGAAATTGTAGTGCTTCTCGACAGGTTGCTTAATGTCCCAAACGCAGGACAATCCCTTTGGGAAAGTGACAAAATCACCTTTTCCAAATTCTACACTTTCCCCATCCTCGGTCTCAACGACCACTTCGCCTTCAAGTAAATAGCAGGCCTCCATGCTGTCATAGTGCCAGTCAAACCGAGAAACCTCTTTTTCCCAGATCGGCCAGGACGAAACATCTTTGCTTTTCAGATGATTCTCAGTTGGTTTTTCAACTTGGATTTTCATCTTAAGCTCCTTTCCTCCCGTTTTGATGAATGGTCAAAACATCAGAGGACCGGAATTATTTCAATCCACGGTTATAAAGGATGAAACTTCTGTGGCTGGATAATAGTGAACCACGAGGAAGCGCAGGAGATGAAAATGAGAACATGAACCAGGACTGCGACAACACAGTCCTAGCCCATGTTCGCCAATTTAAGCGCCGACGTAAAGTCCTCTGCCGACCCTCTTGATCTTCTTTAATTTGAAGGCTCTGTAGACTGTAATCCGTACTTTAATTTCGTTGAAGCCCGTCTTTTCCATCAAAGTGCGGACGTCAACGCCTTTCTTGTACCTGTTGATGATCTTGAGAACCTGATCAGTAGCGGTCAGGCCACCCAGTTTCTTTTTTGCAGGAGTCTTCTTTTCCACTTTCTTCTTGGCTACCGTTTTTTTGGTCGCCTTGGCTTTCACCGCAGGTTTCCTGACCGTCTTTTTCGCAGCCACCTTTTTCTTGGCTGGTGCTTTCTTCTTCGGTGCAGCTTTCTTGGCTACGGTTTTCTTCGCACTCGTTTTCTTCTTGGCCACTGTCTTTTTCTTTGCAGGAGCCTTCTTTTCCACTTTCTTCTTGGCTGCCGTTTTTTTGGTCGCCTTGGCTTTCACCGCAGGTTTCCTGACCGTCTTTTTCGCAGCCACCTTTTTCTTGGCTGGTGCTTTCTTCTTCGGTGCAGCTTTCTTGGCTACGGTTTTCTTCGCAGTCGTTTTCTTCTTGGCCACTGTCTTTTTCTTTGCAGGAGCCTTCTTTGTGGCTACTTTCTTTTTGACCGTCCTCTTCTTTGCTGTAGGTTTCTTGGTTGTCTTCTTCTTGGTTGCCATGATCGCTTTCCTCCTGTTTGTTTTGTTAACGATCAGCTCTCTCCTTGAGCTCTTTACCACATTTAAAAAATCGAGGTTTCTTCAGACATATACAAAAATTGGGCCAAAAAGCAAGGAAATTTAAAATAGTTGAGTGGCGGATATTGGCGAGCCAGTATTTAGCTATTTAGCTGGAAATCGCTTCTCAAAATAATTTTTACAGCCACGCGGTTACAATCTGGAAGGAGTAAAGTGTTCAGAAGGACAGCGAAATGCTTTGTGGGTGGGCTCCAGCACCGATCCATAGCAGACATTTTTATTCTAGTTTGGCCTGAGGCTAAACGATGTCCATACTGGATATGGACATGTAGGGGAAAAAAGGCAGAGGCAACTTTGACCCTCCCCATGCTCTTTGACAATCTGAGTTTCTAACTGCTAATCATCTAGATATGGGCTGAACAGGTAACGAATATTTTCCAAAGATTCTTTAATAGCAAACAGGATTGTTTTGGCAAACATGTCTAATGTGATGAGCCCATTAAGCGATGAATCGCTCTTGGTGGCAGCTCGCAGACGGTCAGCGACATAGGAATTTATCAATTGGATAT
>Ga0272444_10002860_pt1 | contig 15787 bp, 12 predicted proteins | sample SSMForm13_FD_201033 | JGI IMG/M metagenome (GOLD analysis project Ga0272444, IMG submission 201033) | Marine sediment archaeal communities from Little Sippewissett salt marsh, Falmouth, MA, United States - SSM-Form-13 | ecosystem: Environmental > Aquatic > Marine > Wetlands > Sediment ...
TTTGGCTCTCCGAAAGGTTTCGCAATCCTTCTGTCTTGAGTTGGCTGTACTCCTTCTCTTTCTGCTCAATGTGTTTGGCTATGGTGGCAAGCTCTTCTTCCATTATCTTCTTCTTCTCTGGAAACACCTCTTTTGCCCGCTCAGCTTCCTGAAGTTTCATCTTTGCCTCCACTGCTCCTGCCGCAGCCTTGATTGCTTCTGGCGCCTTGATGCGAGCTAGGAGGTCATTCTTGGATATAGGCATGCCCTCTGCCACATACATGTCGATCAATTCTCCGTTCGTGGGAGCATAGACACGCCTCTCCTCAGACGCGGGCTCCAGTTGCCCTTTAGCCTTAATAATCACATCTGCCTTGCCGTAAAAAGACCAAACGAACAGGGAAACCAAAAGGCCTATCAGCAGATAGATTATTCCACGAGCCAACAGAGAGGATCTTTCCATGAGTACCTCAAGGGCCTCTGCACTATGCTCTTCCACGGCGTCCACGAAGACTTCCGGGTGTTTCTCTTCGGACATCAGTCTTTCCCCTCTGACGGATTGGGTAATAATTTGAGTTTCTCTAACGATACAGCAGGGTCCAATACGTTTCTAAGATCATCCAGACGTAGTCGCTGAGTTCGGATTTCTTCAAGGATCGTCTTCTCAAGGGTCTTCCATGTCTCCGGCAACTCCCTGCGCAGAAGACCATATATGCTGGCACCTGACGAAAAAGCCTCAAAGGCCGTTCTCAGGAGTCCTGCCTTTCTTCGAAACTCCTCAGACACCTTTGTGTCAAGGCGAAGAAGCCCCGAAATCCCGCCACCCTTTAGGTAGTCGTCCCAGTTTGCTTGCGCCTCCATGAATGAAGCCTGACTCTTCTTCAACTCTTCAGTTCTAATCTTCTCGTAATCCTTTTCTATCAACTTCAAGAAAACCTCGTCCTCACCTGGAATAAGGGCATTATGAAAAGAGAGCAGGAGGACACCGTAGTCTGATCTGTCTCTTGACCCTTCCACCGCGGCGAAGTCCTTTAGAACCTGACGATAGTGTTTCAGTTTCCTCTCTGCCAGTTCGCCCCATTTCTCGTTGACAAGGGGTTCAAGGATCGTGATGGCTTTTTTGGGAGCACCCCCCAACCAGGCCTCTCTGGCCTTTGTGTATGCCTCAACGACGGCGGGCGAGGGCAAGATCTTTTCACGGATGTGGGTGACCTTGTCCACAAATGGCTTGGTCTGATAAGGGTATTCTTCAAGCAAGGAGGACACCTTGAACAACTCCTTTGACTCCACCGCTCTCCAGAGGGCGATATAAGCAGTTACATCTTTCTGCAGTGCCTCTATCCCTCCAATATTGGGGTATTTGCGTCCAAAGTCTTCTACAGCTACAACCAAAGCCTCAGGCCGGTCCGCATCCAATTGACTTTCTATTGCAGCCTTGAGTCCTTCGGTGGGCTCAACACGCATCGTTTCCAAGGTCTTCAGTGCATTTAGATCACTGTGTATCTGTCTCTGGTAAATGGCAAATGGAGGATGGTGGTTTGCCATTTGGTCCAGAAGAGAGCAGTTGCAGTTCTTGTCCTTGGTCCACCGACTGAGCAAGGACTCTACCTTTTCCTCGTCCCGGTATATGGTTACAGGTGTTTCGCCCTTCCTTCCGGCAAAGAACTCTTCAAGGTCTGTGACCCAAACCAACAACTCTATAGCTCTTAAGCCGTCAGGATTGTGTTCGTTTCGTGATGCCGCTGAGGCTAGGAATTCCCGGGCCTCAGCGAAGCGTGCGCTTTTCAATTTGTCCATCCAGTCAGGCAAAATGCCCTTTATGAGAGCCTCTGTTGCGATATCACACACGCGTTCATCGTGAGGATTCTCCAGCAGTATTGCATCAGCAACCTGAGCACACTCATTGTAACGCTGTTGCTTCATTAGTCTCTTCAAGTTCCGTTCCGGCGAGCTGAGGAGGACCACTGAAACAACCCCTGCAGCCAAGAGGATTCCGCACAACCCCAGCAAATACCACTTTCGTTTCTGGCCTTCGCCAGGCTTGCCCCAAAATTCTGCAATGAGAGCGGCAAAGAGTCTCTTCTTGTCGCCAAGTTGTGAATGGATGCCCGGGGACGAGGTGGCAGCACGGGAAGGAGTTTCTTTGCCGCCAGCCGAAGAGGGGCCTTTCTCCCCCTTCTTTTCCGAGGATAGCATGCCCAAGAAGGAGGAAGGGTCGGACACATAGATGGTGCTTTCCCCCACCAGCTGGCTTTCTCGTAGTTCTGTCTCTGGTTGGTCTATATGAATCACATATTTGAAGAAAGCGCCAAAAGCTATAGAGTCCCCATTTCCAAGAGGCATGGGCTGATCGTAAAGCCGTTGTCCGCCCAAAAAAGTGCCGTTGGTGCTTCCAAGGTCCTCTAGATACAGTCTGCCCCTCTCGACGAAGATCCGGGCGTGCCGCCTGGAAAGCTTCTTTAGCTGATCCGGGAATTGCTCTTCGTACTGCGAAAACTTGGCCTCGCCACGTCCAATCAAGAAAGGGAAATCCTCGATCACCATATCTCGGATACCCGTATTTGGCTCAGCCTGCAGGATGACTTTCATAGGAAAAATGTCTCCGGACAAAACCCTACTTTCTGACGCTACCGCACTGTGACCTTGCCCCAGCCGCCGCCCAGGGCCTTAAAGAGAGAGACGGTATCATCCAAGAGGTAACGATGCATCTGGAGAAGCGACTTCTCAGATGCATAAAGCTCCCGCTCGATGTCTAAAACCTCCAATTGAGATATCAAGCCCAGTTCAAATTTGGCAGTGGTTTGAGATCGAACCTGTTTCAGCCCGTCGAGCTTCTCCTTCAGGACAGCCTTCTGCTTTTGTCGACTCTCCAGATTTACCAAAGCGTTTTCCACCTCCTCAAAGGCGGCCATCACCGTCTTACGGTACACCTCTTGCGTTACTTGTGCTCGTGCTTGTTTAGCAGCAACGTCAGCCTTGCGACTGCCACCATCAAAAAGTGGCATGGACACGGCTGGTGCGATGGACAGCGCCCAGGTGCCCGTGAGCAGCCCTTTGAGGCTTTCACTCACTAAGCTGCCAGAGCCGGTCAGACCAAAAGATGGGAGCTTGGCGGCTTCGGCCGCACCCACGTTATGGGTTGCCTTAATGAGGCGGTATTCGGCTGCCACAATGTCCGGGCGTCGGGACAGGAGGTCTGATGGAAGCCCCACGGGCACCTTCACAGGCCGCAGGTTTTGTCTCAGGTTGGCACGGGGAATTTTCAAATCGCCTGCAGGGCGGCCCAACAAAGTGGCTATTCTGTTTTCAAGCCTCTTCCGCACCCGTTCAAGTTCCAACAAATCCTGATTCAGCATTTTCACTTCTGCTTCTTGCCTCAGCACTTTCCACTGAGGAACAAGGCCTTCTGCGTATTGGTTTTGGTAGATGGTCAGTATTTGATTGTATTGTCCATAAGACTTGTCAGTCATACGGGACTGCTCATCAATCTGGCGGATCTGAAAATAGGCCATTGCCAGCTCCGAAACCAGCTTTAGATATCCTGCCCGATAGTCAGCTTGACTGGCTTCATATTCAGCTTTGGTTGCCGCATACTCTCTCCTCTTCTTGCCCCACATGTCTATTTCCCAACTCAAACTCGTCTGTCCAGTGGCCTTTTGAGCGTCAGCCACCGTGTGACCGCCACCAAAGTCAGGCACTTCCGCCCGACTAAACTCTGCCTTTGTGGACAAGTCTAGAGAAGGCATCAGTTGCGCCCGAGCCCCTCTTATGGTAGCTCCTGCTTCCTGGATACGTCCGAGCAGAATCTTCAGGTCAAAACTGCCTGAGATGGCCTCTTGGACCAATTTGTTAAGATAAGGATCGCCAAAACCCGTCCACCAATCCATCTGTATGACTTGGGAGGGCCCTAATTCGGCAGCTCCTGTTTCACCCCAAGCCTTCTTTTCCTCAAGCTCCGGGCGTTCATATTGGGGCCCCACAGAGCATGCACTTAGGATCGTCACCATCAATAGAGAGAACCTGATTGCCAGTGAAGCCTTCATCTTTTTCCTCCGATCATACCGGTCCGAAAAGCGCGGTGTACCAACATACCATTCTACGGTTGGTTTGCTGGGATCTCCTGGGCTTGATTTAAAAGGTCGCCAACTTGCACATCGACGTGGCCATGGGGCAATGTCTTCAGCATCTCATGGACGAGGCAGGCCACTCTCTTTTCACGTGAGGCCTTTTCATGGGCGGCAACATTGATAAATAGATTAATCGGATCCACCTGCCACTGTCTGTGGGCGGCTCTCCATTGCTCCGTTTGCCAGAGCATTCTCCCCGTGGCGCAGTCCACCAGCCTAAGAGAACAAGAGACTGCTACAGCATCATAAATCCCTTTATGGATAGTGCCAGACTGCTCGATCTGCCCCATCAACACAGCCTCACACTTAAGTTTTTTCCCAAGCCTGGCGAGTGAAATCCCCGCCAGTTGACCAGGCGTTTGAATACCGAGCTCTTTCATGACCTCATCTACTTTTTCGGCCGCAATCCTCATGTATCCCTTCACCTTCAATCGTTCATAGACTTCCCGGTACAAGGCCTTCTCAACGTTGGGCTCCAAAGAGAAGTTGTCCATCGGAACCACTGCAATCACTTTGGGCTTCATGAGCTCATAGTCGGGGGATAGCTGCCAACTCTCTTTTTCAGATCGATCTTCGGCAATAGCTGCAGACGCAAACACGATGGCGATGATAGACGGTAGGAGCGCCAAGTATGCAAGGGAAAGGGGCCTTCTCAATGTACCTCACAGATCAATGCAATTGAAAGACACAGGGAACTGACGAGGAGCCCGATGCAACGGCATACAGCCACGAGCACGAATAAGGATGAATTCAACACCTTAACGCTCCGGCACGAAACAGAATAAAGAATGTTCTGTCAGGCCAGGCGGCAAGATCTTCACATATTGTTTGTTTATGGGAAAAACGGTTGCTGGTGCTCTGAAAGTGTCAAACTGCCAAAATCTCAAATACCAGAGATTCAATGGAAAGACAATCCCAAAATGGTCATTTCATCCCTCCAAATCAAGGGGTTTTGACTCTTCTTGTCACAAGCAAAGAAACAACAGAATGCTTCGACTCAACAGACGCGTTGGCAGTAAACAAACAGACCATGCCAGATGTGTTGTAAAAAAAACAACAAGAGTTAGAAAACTGGAAAGTACGGAGCTTCCCCAAAAAGGCCCTTATTCAAAATTGATGTTGAATGACAAATACTTATCACTGTTCATCCAATATTGGCAACGGTGTTGGCACGGGGGATGCAGACCAACACTAAACCAAACGCCAGCAAAAAAACAAAAAGAAAGGAGAAGGAAAATGAAAAAGGTCAAAATCAAGGATTTGGAAATGGGCAAGGAACTAAACGGCAAGGCTATGAGTGAGGTGGCTGGTGGTTGTTACCCCGGCCCAGGTTATGTCCCTGGGTACATCCCCGGCTATCCCTGCTACCCCGGTTTTCCCTTCTACATGGGCTATCCTTACTTCCCCTGTTTTCCCTATCCCTGCTACCCTGTGGTACCATACGGCATTCCCGGCGGGGCAATGCCGGCAATGGGCGGTGGCGCAGAATAAAGCTACCTCATAGGGCAACTCCTAGAGGGAGGGGGCCGTTTTGGCCCCCTCCCTTTTTTGATGGTGTCCCAAGAAGTCCCAAAGCCCGTCACCGGGGCGAATCTCAGGTCACGATCTGGAGCTGGCACGGGACTCGAAAACCCATGGGAAAGAATGATGTTGGCCTTGAGGAGACACGGCCAGTGCAATCAGTTGTATTGCACACAACAACTCATCAGTTGCCCACGGACCTAAAATCCCTTCACAAAGGCTGGAAACCCGACAACCTGCTTGATTACAATTGGTTATGTTGAAGCGCGGCCGAGGTTGCCTTGGGTTGGCATGGCCAGTGCAAAAAGAGAGTAACCAAAAGAAAAGGGGGAAATACAATGAAAAATTTCTTACACCATAACCTCAATGCCCTCCATGTCTACTGCCGCCTGGTCAGGATACTTCCTAAAAGACAAGCTTGGGGCATCACATCTTTCTGGGAAAGAACCAGGGTCTATACCCTCATGTACACCTAAGTCCCCTGTCCAACAGGCGCCATGAGGAAACACACCTTGCTGCCCCTGTTGTGTCTCCCCTTACTACCAGGACGCCTTTTCCGAATCACCACTAACATCCCTTTCACTGCCTGCCTTAGATATTCGGCAACCCCTTCTTCTCTCTACCCTACTATCCACTCTTGGCGATCAGTTATCAGACGATGGGGTGTTTTTCATGAGAGAAACTCGAATGGCGGGCCGTCCTTCCACAGAAAACATGAACAAGAACTCAGCACCCTTATGTTGTATGGACTTTGCCGTGACCTGGCCTATGGCCTGGTACTTGTTCACACATGGCGACTAGGCCAGTTGCAAGGCCCTAGAAATGGAGATGTAGAAAGTCGGCCCCTCCCCCGGACGGGATTTCACCCATACTCTGCCGCCATGCTGTTCTGCCACCTCTTTAACGATGGCCAGGCCCAGACCGGCCCCCTCCCCAGCCCCACGTGTTTCATGGCGCTGGAAAGGCCCAAAGATTTTCTCCATGACTTCGCTCTTTATTCCCACACCGTCATTGCCTACTAAAAGGACATGAAACTGATCAGACCTCTCATATCCCACCCAGATTTCACTCAACCCATCGCCTCCGTGCTTCAATGCATTCTCCACAAGGTTCCTTAGGACCCTCAAGATAGACAATCTGTCACCCCTGATCTCAGGCATGGTTTCAGGCTCCATCCACTGAATTCCGCGGAGATTGAGTTGGGCTGAAAATTCGTCTTTCACCATCTGCAGTATCTCTTTAAGCTTCACACTCGTCACGTTCAGCGGTAACTCTTTAGTCGATATATAGACATTGATTTTCCAGACAAGATCTGCAATCTGTTCTGCGGCCGTCATAATCTGATCACAATAATTCCTTGCCCTTTCGTCAAGGACATGCCGGTAGTGTTTGTGAAGAAGCCGTGTGACGCCATAGAGACCCACGGCCGGGCTTTTGAGGTCATGTGAAACCGAGTAGGCAAACATTTTTATCTTCTCAGAGCTCTTTCGCAACTCCTCTTCCATGAGCTTGCGCTCAGTGATGTCATGAGAGATAATCTGAACACCAAAGGTTCCCCCATCACGGGCTTTAACGGGCTGAATGTTTGACAGAAACCATCGATTCCCTGTGGGCAGTTCGAATTCGTCTTCGAAATCACACCCCCTTCCAGATTCGATGACCTGACGATTTCTCTCCATAAGGACATGGGCATTCTCAGGAAAAAGCTGGCCCATGGACTTTCCCACAAACTCCTCAGGGGTTCCACCCAAGTTCCTGGCCCCTACAATGTTTATCAGCGTAAGAACACCATTGTTGTCAAAGACCGTGATCGGATCACCATAGTTGTCGATGAGAAGGCGGTATTTCTCCTCGCTCTCCCGAAGCTCCGCCTCCACACGCTTGCCCCTGGCCGCTTCCTGCTCGAGTGCTTTGACCCTTTGTTCCAACTCCCCATATGTTGCTCGTCTCTCAGCCATCAGATCACCCCCTTGGCCTGAGAGTACATGAGGCCCCGACAGCGCAGCAGCCTCCTTGCGATCAATGGGGCCTTTGTCAGTCCCATAAGGCACCCTCACTCAAACATGCTCGCTTCTTGGGATACTCCTCTTTATACAAACCTGGTCCCAGGTAAATGGAGCGCCCGTTGTCAACAAGGTGGTTGCCAAAATCCCTTTTCGCTTATTGTGAACTATTTCTCTATAAACCAACGGCTTGTTCCAGTCCCGCTCTTCAGCAGGATTTGAAAAGATGGCTGGACAAGAACGTCCAATGAACGGGGCAAAGGAATCCTGATTTCGGCAATTGCCTGTCAAAAAGGAACTGCCCTGCCTGCAACGGAATGAAGGCCATCCCTGACCCCCTCATGGATAATGGCCTAGTGGTTGAAATGTACCTGAAATGAAAGCAATCGTCAAACTATGGGGATCGCATCCTGCTCAGGTGGAAGTCAGAAGAAGAGAAACAAACGATTCTGTCAACTGGTCGTTGGTCCTTCCCACGAAGCGGATTGACGCGCGGGGAAATTTTCGGCAGGACTTCTAACAAGTTGGCGCTCATCTCTTGTAGTTGAACAGACAGTTGGGAGTGAGGCGATAGCCCCCTTCAGGCACCTCAGAACCCATGGGCAGTGCGTTTCTTGTTGTTTCCCATGTCAACCCTCTGCATATCTCAGGCTTGTTATCGGGATGGCCAGCACAAAGGTTGTCTTCTGTCAAAAGCCTGCATCGCAGGTTGACAGTTACAAGACGCGGGGAAAACACACAATGCTTTTGGGGAATGATGAGAACGTTTGCTTCCACTTGGACACCGTGTAATTCAAAGTACCATTTCTTGTCAGGGTTCATGGGAACTGAAAGCCTGAAAATGCCACCCCTGATGGTGATGTTGGCATTGGGCCCCACAGGGCATTGGAAACCCTTGCAGCATTCAGCCTCGCAATACGGCAGCCAGCACAGACAGTTATCACAATCTCTAGCCTTATCTATCATCGCCGCCTTGTGCTCTTGTTCTTTCACTGAAAATCCTTATGAAAGGTCTGGCTCACGTCTCCGGTGCATGATGAGCCATACTTCTCAGTCATTACTGTCTGAAAGGTAGGCCAGTTGAGCCTTTGCCTTGTCTTCATCCACAAAAAAGAAAAGGACGCCTCCAATCAGAAAAAGCACCAAAATAGACCCGATGCCCCATCGAGCAGCCAGTTCACCCACCTGGACCATCTGCTCCGGAGTAGGCGCAGGCGGCATCAGGATCCTTCTTGTGGCCAGCCCCACCACGCCCACTAATAGGGGTCCAAGGATAGCGGCAAATTTACCTAGCATGTTGTAGAAACCATAGTATTCAGCCGCTTGGTTTTTGGGAATCAGGCGTGAATAGTAGGAACGACTCAGTGCCTGTATCCCTCCCTGAACCAAACCGATGACCATGGCCAGAATGTAAAACTCCCCTTTGTTGGTCATCATGGTCCCCCAAGCGGTGATAACCATGTACACGCCGATGGCAAGGTAAATAGACTTGCGGACCCCCCACTTCTGCCCCAGTTTTCCGAACCCCAAAGCAGCAGGGAACCCTACGAACTGGGTAATCAAAAGGGCGACGACCAAATCCTTTGAGTCAAATCCCAGGGACAGGCCGTAATCCAGAGCCATTCGGACGATGGTATCAACACCGTCGATGTAGAACCAGTAGGCTAACAGGAAGAGAAAAACAGTCTTGAGATGGCGAATCTTCTTAAAGGTTCGGATCAATTGTCGGAGCCCTTCCACCATGAGATTTCCGTCCGAAAGGGAAGATTCTTTGGCCCCTTCTTCCGGAACCCAGCAAATGGCAAAGACGGTGAATGCCCCCCACCATATGGCCACAGAGATAAAGGCCCAACGCACAGCCATTTCTCCGTCCGGCAAGCCGAATCTCTCGGGCATGAGTGTCATCAACACATTTAGCAAAAACAAAAGTCCCCCACCAAGATACCCCATGGAAAACCCAAGACCTGATACATAGTCGATGTTTTCTTGATCTGCTACGACTGGGAGCAAGGCGTCGTAGAATATATTTGCCCCTGAAAATCCGATAATCCCCATGACGTAAAAAAATATGGCCCATGGCCATTGGCCCCTTTCTATGACAAAGAGAGCCGCTGTTGTGAGAACACCCAGGTAGGCAAAACCAACCATGAACCTTTTCCTTGCCGACCCCCTGTCTGCCATGGCCCCCAGGACAGGCGCCATCAATGCCACCAACAGACTGGCCGCAGAGTTACCGAGCCCCAGTTTCGCAGTAGTCATATTCACGTCACCGCCATGGCTCCAGTACTGTTTAAAAAAGAGGGGAAAGAATCCGGCCATGACGGTGGTAGCAAAAGCAGAATTTGCCCAGTCATACATGGCCCACCCCCAGATGGCCTTCTTTTCTTTCGTCATGGCCTCACCCAGTATAGAATTGGCCCACTGACGTGGGCCCCGCGCCCCGTCAAATCTTCCGAAGGGAACCCTCACGGGGTGAACTTCGCCGGAATGGGTTCCCCCAAAAGCCTGTCATGACCGCTCAAAGCAGTGATGCAAAGCTCTCAGGATGCTACCCCAGACTTTGTGAAATGTGAATCTTCTTTTGTGCGGTCTGGCGGCAAGGGCTGCTCCTTGGTGGATAACGCCGGGGGGCTGGAGATGAGAGGGAACAGGTGTGTTCAAGTCTTTGTGCGAGTGGGCTTGATGTCCGCCCAAAGAGGTTGCCTTAGGTAGACAGCATTCCTCTCGGGCGCCTCTTTCGTTCAGGGTCTACTTCTTGTCTTTCACCAACATGGTGGAGGGGTCCAAGAGCAATGGGGGTTGACCAGAAGGTGGGATCGCCCCCTTCAAAGCCCTCACATGGATCTCCTTCTCCACAGGCTGAAGTTGTATGACGACTTCAAAGAGATCTGCGAATCCCGAAAGTTGCGGCGGCATGCCATCTGCCCCCGGATCTTCATGTCGGTGGGTCCGTATAGCAAACCAGACCGGGATTGAATCTCTCTTGGCAAGGGCCTTGAGATCGGAAAGGGTCTTTCCTGCTTCTTCATCAACGGGAAGGCCATCAATGAGGATCATCTGAGGGTAGAATATGCCCTGCTCTGTGAGATCGGTCAGCCTCTCCTCCAGCTTCGGGACGCTAAAGCTCTCGACCTTGAAGGTCATGACGAACCTGTGTTGGAGTATGGCCTCCCATAGCTGGTCCATCTGCTTGACATGGTATTGATCTCCAATATTTCGGACAACCTCTTCATACCAAAGACAAACCTTCTTTACAGGGTCGCCCAGGCTAATATGGACCACATTCTTGCTCTTTAACATGCTGTTCAAGGCAAGCTGGACCAAAAAGGCTGTTTTGCCCACACCGGCCCGGGCCAGCACAGCGCCAAAGCCTCCTTCAGGAAGGATGTCTTCAGCCTCCTGTCCCATGAGTCTCAATGGATTGCGTAGTATAAGGTCTTTTTCTAGCATGTAGTAATCCCTGTCTTTGAGGTAAATGACTTTTTTGCCCCTTCCGGATTGTAGGCCACCAGTTGCCCGTTCAAGCTGACGACTTGCAGAGAATACATCTTTCGAGGGCCCGACGCTGTTGCGAGACATGCGCTTCCTCATACCGTCCAGTCCCTCAATCCCTTTCATCATACCACTGTATCCCCCCAACTCCTAACTCAGAACGCCTAACTCGCAACTTATCATTACGCCACGTTCTCTTTGCCTGAGGCAGCTTTTTTGACCAGTTCATCTGTAATTCCCTTAGGCACTTGCCTATAGGTGAAAAACTCCATGGTAAACTGGGCCTTGCCTTGGGTGGCCGACCTGAGAACCGTGGAATAGCCGAACATCTCTGCAAGGGGAACCTGGCCTTCAATAGTGCACATGGGGCCTTCATCCTGTGTACCTACGATCATTCCGCGGCGTTGATTCAAAGACCCCATGACAGCACCCTGAAACTCAGTGGGCGTTTCCACGACCACTTTCATGATCGGTTCTTGAATGACGGCTTTGGCCTTGGCATACCCCTCCAGGAAGGCACCCCGAGCGGCGGCCTGGAAGGCCATATCAGAAGAGTCAACAGAATGGGAGGCCCCGTCGTTGACAACCACCTGGATGCCCGTGACCGGGAATTCCATCTTAGGCCCCTTGTTAAGGCATTGCTTGAAACCCTTCTCAACGGCAGAGATGAATTGGGTTGGGATGGCGCCTCCAACGACCTTGTTTTCAAATACGAAATGCTCATCCGTCAATGGTTCCATGTAACCCGCCACCCTGCCAAACTGTCCTGCGCCACCAGTCTGTTTCTTATGGGTATAGTTGAACTCGGCCTTGGCAGTGATGGTTTCCCTGTAGGCCACACGAGGCATGCCCGTGGTCACCTCAGCGTTGTATTCTCGACGCATCCGCTCCAGATAGACCTCGAGGTGCAACTCTCCCATGCCGGAAATGATGGTGTCCCCTGTTTCGTTGCTCACATAGGTTCTAAAGGTGGGGTCCTCTTTTGTGAAACGGCCGAGGGCCTTGGACATGTTAATTTCTGCCTTGTTATCCTTTGGGACAATGGCAAGAGAGATGACAGGCTCCGGCACGTGCATGGACGTCATGGTCAAGGTGATGCCGGGAGATACAAAGGTATCACCGGAGGCACACTCCACACCAAAAAGGGCACCAATATATCCTGCAGGCATGACCTCGATGTCTTCCGTCTGGTCCGCGTGCATCCTGATCACCCTTCCCACTTTGACCTTCTTGCCGGTACGAACGTTGACAACGGTGTCGCCCTTTGCCAAGGTTCCCTGATAGGCACGTATGTATGTAAGCTGGCCATAGGGTCCGTCCTCCAACTTGAATGCCAGTGCCACGAGGGGTTCCTTTGGATCAGAATAAAGGAGGACCGCCGCCTCATCATTTGAAGTATCTAGCGCCTCACTCGCCATATCGGTCGGGCAGGGCAGATATGCTGTGACGGCATCAAGGAGGGACTGAACCCCTTTGTTCTTGTAAGCCGATCCCATCAGAACCGGGGTCATTTCACGGGTCAAAGTCCCCTTCCGGACAGCCTGAATAAGCAACTCCTCTGTCACCTCGCCCTCAAGGGCGGCCTCTGTCAGTTCATCTGAGAACATGGACGCGGCATCAATGAGTTCCTCCCGCCTTCTTTCGGCTTCTGCAAGGAAATCCTCGGGTATCTCTTCAGTGCGCACGATTTCTCCGCTGTCACCATCAAAATAGGTGGCCTTCATGGCAACCAGATCGACCACACCATCAAAATCTGCCTCCAGGCCGATGGGAATCTGCATGGCCCATGCATTGTGCCCGAGTTTTTCTCGAAGCTGATCAATGATACGGAAGGGGTTGGCCCCGCTCCGATCCAGCTTGTTGATGAAGGCAATAGACGGGACCTTGTATCTGGCCATCTGTTGGTCAACGGTAATGGTCTGGGACTGAACACCTCCAACAGAACACAGGACCAGCACCCCCCCGTCGAGTACCCTGAGGGACCGTTCAACCTCTATGGTAAAATCCACATGGCCAGGGGTATCTATGATGTTGATCTCATGACCCTGCCATTCACAGTACGTGGCAGCTGAGGTGATGGTGATACCGCGCTCCTTTTCAAGCTCCATGAAGTCCATGGTGGCGCCAACACCGTCTTTTCCCTTCACGTCGTGGATGGCATGTATCCTTCTCGTATAATAAAGGATACGCTCCGTAAGCGTTGTCTTCCCCGCATCTATATGGGCACTGATGCCGATGTTTCTCACCTTTTCAATTTCAATACCGTTTTTCATGGTCCTCTTCCCTAACCACCGAAGCCCTATGGAGTGGCCGCCTGGTCTTGGACAACAGGGCCGGCTTCAGCTCACTCTGTTTCAAATAAAAAACCCCCTCATTAAAAACCACACGGGGGGACTTCCTTCACCATCAGCTAATGTGTTAAAGGTACGAGCATATATGTACTGGTCCGAATGTTGTCAAGGACTATTTTTATCGAAAAGCTCGACAAGGGGGCGTAGTGGCCCCGATTTATTCGTCTAACCTCAGCTGGTTATCTTATCTGGGGGGTCCAGATGCCTGCCCATGCTAACACACTTCTCACACAGCCCCTGGGCAATAACCGGTTGCGTGAGGCGCCAGAACACGTTACATCGGTCCAGCTCAGAAGGGCTTGACCCTTTTGAGGCCACCACATTTTCCCTCGCAGGCGGCTCATGATCCAAGAACTAAAAAACGGACTCTCCCAGTGGTCCTTTGAGAACCTCTCCAGATATGAAGAGATCGGCCACTTTGTGTCCTCTCGCAAGGGTGGTTACAGCAGTCCGCCCTATGCCTCCTTGAACCTATCGTTTAACGTGGGCGATGATCCTCAGAAGGTCCTGAAAAACCGCCAACGACTTGCCGAGGCCCTCGAGATCCCCCTTTCTCACCTGACTACTGCAAAACAGATTCATGACTCTCATGTGAGGATTGTCTCTGAATCACTCCAAGGCAGCGGAGCTATCGACTACAAAGGGGCCATCGATGCCACAGATGCCATGGTGACCTGCGTTCCAGGGATCTGTCTCATGATTTTCCTGGCCGATTGTGTGCCCATTCTTCTGTATGATCCTGTCAAGGGGGTGGTTGGAGTGGCCCATGCAGGATGGAGGGGAACCCTTCAGTCCATCGCAAAAAAAATCGTGCACGTTTTCCAAAAGGACTTCGACTCTTCTCCCCAAGATATGGTTGCCGCCATTGGGCCATCCATTGGCCCCTGTTGCTACGAAGTGGGCCTAGAGATCGTCTCTCAGGTGGAGCGTGTATTTGGAACGGGAAAGGACTATGTCAGAACGGATACTTCATCCGGCAAGAAGTGCTTTGACTTGTGGACGGCCAACCTGAGACAGCTTATCCGAGCCGGGATTCCTGAAAAAAACATAGAAAAGGCACATATATGCACCTGCGATCATCCGAATCTGTTTTTCTCTTATCGACACGAAAAGGCAAGGACAGGAAGGTTCGGCGCAGGCATTTTTCTCCGCACCTGACGTTCTCGGCCTAAGAGTCTTTCGATCTCCTAGAGCCGTACCACTCGATCTGGCGGCACATCCCCCTGATCATCTTGACTTCCCGTGCCCGCATGCCGGATCGGGCAAAGAACCTCCGGACATACTGCATCCAATAGTCGGGATTTTCGCGGTTAATAAAGTCAATATTGACCAAGGTCTCCTTCAGTTGTTCGTACATGGCCTCAAGCTCTTGGCTGGTGGCCAATCTGGGGATGAAGCCCTCTCCCCTTTGCCGGCTTGCCAGAAACACCTCGTAACAGAGGACCATCACTGCCTGGGCCAAGTTTAAGGATGCAAATTCTGCCGTGGGTATGGTCACTACTGCGTGACAGAGGCGCAGTTCGGCATTGGTAAGGCCCGTGTTTTCAGGCCCAAAGACCAGAGCAACACGGTTTTTTTGAGAGATGGGAATCAGTTCTTGGGCGAGTTTTCTGGGCTGTGCAGTAGTGGCCCTCTTGCCCCCTGCACGGGCTGTTGTGCCTACCACGTATTGGAAGGGGCCCAGGGCGGTTTCCAGGTCTTCGAATACCTCCATGGCCTCCACAAGGTCTGCGGCAAAGTGGGTGGCCATCTTAAGGACACGTGTCAGATCGCAATCCCGCGGGTCTACGACCATCAATTGGCTGATACCCATGTTCCGTGCCACACGGGCAGATGCCCCAATGTTTTCAGGATACCTGGGCCGGTGAAGGACAATGGCAATGTTTTCAAGGATTACACGTGCAGACGTGGTCATCGTGTCGTCGGTCCTGCAACTACACTGGGCCATCAGGTCATTGATAAGCAGCGTTCAGAAGTTGTGACAGTCTATTTCTGAACAGACAATTTCCGGATAGGGCGAATCGTTTCTCTTCGGCACCCAATGCCTTTAAGTAGCCCACATTAGCGGTGTGGACGGAAATGGCCGTATGCCTGCGTTCAGCGATACTCCCCATCCTCTTAACCGCCTGCTAAGAGGATTTGCCTCAACTTTTGAACCGAATAAGCGAGCGCATTCCCCGTGGCTTGCCGCGGGGCGGGTTCAATATTACCCATTGATATGTGGACATTGGACTCACCGCACGCTCGGATTCAGTCGCTTGAGACGCAAGGGAAGCGGAAAACCTAAATAGACTCTGCGCTCTTTGCGCCTGCG
>Ga0272444_10002862_pt1 | contig 15785 bp, 9 predicted proteins | sample SSMForm13_FD_201033 | JGI IMG/M metagenome (GOLD analysis project Ga0272444, IMG submission 201033) | Marine sediment archaeal communities from Little Sippewissett salt marsh, Falmouth, MA, United States - SSM-Form-13 | ecosystem: Environmental > Aquatic > Marine > Wetlands > Sediment ...
TTCGATGATCTGCCCAGGAGTCTTGTAGGCGCGATGGGCGTGGTAGAACCAGCCACCTACGCAGGTGTCCGTCTGCCAGACGTAGGGAGCTATCTCCTCCTTCTGGCCACGCTCGATGTCCAATACGCCGACAGGGAAGACTTCCGGGTCGGTGTTCTTCTGGTTGTAGACGGCCTGGCATCGCCCGCCGTGGTCGGCCGCGGAAGTGTTGTACAGATGGGAGATGAGCTTCAGGCCCGTCTTGTCAAACGGCACGCCGCCATCGGAGTAGAACAGGTCCGGGCGGTGCTGGTTGACCAGATCGGTCATTCGCTTGAGCCACTGCCGGTGCCACCTCGGGTCAACTGTGTACCAGCCATCGCGGACGGCGCCCTTGTTGGGCAGATAAAGGTCCTCGTAGGCCGGGTCGTTGCCGTCATACGGCACGCCGGCATACGGGCCGGACTTGTCGCAACCCTTGTTGACGGCGGACCACTTCCACGTCGCGCCGAGATGCTCGCTGACTCCGAACCGCAGGCCGCGGTCGCGGGCCGCGTCACGCCACAGACCGACGATATCCTTGCCCGGCCCGACCTCGACGGAGTTCCAGCGGTGGTGCCTGCTTTTCCAGTTGTCGAAGTTGTCGTGATGCACGGCCTGGGCGACGAAGTACTTCGCCCCGGCCTGGACGTACAGGTCCATGAGCATTTCGGGGTCGAATCGCTCGGCCTTCCAGAGCTTGACGATGTCCTTGTAGCCGAACTTCGACGGATGCCCGTATGTCCGCCAGTGGTGCATGTACTGCTCCGAACCCTCGATGTACATGTTGCGGGCGTACCAGTCGCCATGCATCGGCGCGCACTGCGGACCCCAGTGCGCCCAGATCCCAAATTTGGCGTCGCGGAACCACTTCGGGCATTTGTATGTCCTCAGCGATTCCCACGTGGCCTCGAAGAGCTTCTCGGCGGATCCCAACGTCCGTCCGGACGCCTTTTTCCCTTTGCTGACGGCCTGCTTTTTCGCCATCGTCGGCACTCCCTTGTCTGTATGGATGCTGTGTATGGAAATTGTCTTCGTAGCCGATTTGTACACAGAAAACGTATCGCACCAATGGCTCCATGTCACCAGTATTCAGACATTTGCCATCACTGTAAATGCGGATGCCGGTGACTTTGACCGCCGGAGACGTTAGAATCACAGGTCCATGAACGCCCACAAATCAAAACATCGCACCGCCCGAACCCGCACTGCGCTTGCGGACGACAGACCCTGTCTGCCCGGGCTACAACGATGGCTGGGTATAGCGGCGGTGACGATGGCAGCAGCATTTGTTCTGGTCCTTGGCGTGCGAACGCTGACTACAGAAGACCTGGGGTACCACCTGACGTACGGCGAGCATTTTCTATCCACCGGCCAGATCGTAGACGATTCCCGGGGAGTATACCAACTTGTCCCGCAAGACCGCCTTCGCTACGAACTTCCCCCCGGCGCCTGGTTGGACTCCTCGGGGCGCTACCGCTTCCCTAACGCCAACTGGCTCAGCCAGGTGGTGATGGCGCTGACATATCGCGCCGGAGGCATGGTTGGCCTGAGCGTGCTGCTGGCGGCGATGTCGGCGGGGATATTCGCCCTGCTCGCGGCGACCATGCGGAGGCTGGGACTGGGCACAATCGCCATTGCGGCGGGGATGCTGCTTACGGCGATGGCATCCTATGAGCGAATCCTCCTCCGGCCGGAAGTCTTCGGGTACCTCGTGCTGATCGCGATGCTGTACCTGCTGGTTGGAGGGCGACTGACTCGGGCGTCGGCGGTGGCGCTGGTGGGTCTGCAATTGCTGCTGGTGAACCTTCACAGTTACTTCCTTTTGGGTCTTGGACTGACGGGCGCATTCGCGGCAGAGAACCTTCTGCGAAGGCTCTGGCGACATGTGCGCCGCTCCAATGGAGATGCGAACAAGACCTCTGCCCCGCCTGCCGGGAAACTGTTGTGGCTGGTGCTCGGCGCGCAGGTTCTGGCGTGCTTCGCAAACCCATGGACATGGCGTCTGGCGGCCCTGCCGATCCAGACACTGTTTTTCATGCGGCGACACGGCATCGCCGGCGGGGCATTTACCGAGTTCGGCCATCCCTGGGCGGTCATCGGAGAGTTCTTCCGCCCCTTTGCCCCTGGCGTGTTCGAAAACAGCGTGGTCAGCAATGTGTATGTGGCGCTGCTGGCGATCGCGATCGTTGGGGCCTTGTGCGCAGCGTATATGCGAAGATGGGCCCACCTGCTGCTGATGACGGCGATGACGGCGGCGTCCTTGACAATGCGGCGGAACATCGCCCCTGCAGCAATACTGATTATCCCGCCGGCGTTTTCGGCCTGCCAGAGCGTGCTGGGACCTCTGGCGACGCGGTGGCTGGACGGCAAGCGACGAGGGATGGCTGCATTGCTGGTCGCGGCCTTGCTTGGGATCGCATGCGGCGTTGGCGTTTGGGGTGTTGTAACGCAGCGGTTCTACCGAAACGACCGTCGCGCGACACGTTTTGGCCTGGGAGTTACGCAAACCGCCATGCCCCTTTCCGCCGCGGACTGGATCAATAATGCCGCCCCGGTCGGGCGTCTTTGGACGGACTACAACACGTCGTCAAACCTCTACTGGTTCGTCCAGCCACACCGAAAGTTGCCTGTGCTGACCAACACATGGGCATACCCTCCAGATTCAATGGAGGTGGTGCTGGCGGTTTCCCGCGGCCGAATGGACTATCGAAAGGTCCTGGATGGGCTCAAGGTGGAAATCGTAACGCTGCGAATGGACCGCACGTCGATTCCACTTGCCAGGAAACTGGCAGGCGACACCAACTGGGTCTTGGTGGACCTCGATGCTGTGCACGCGACTTTCCTCCGCACCAACGGCGCCAACGCCAAACTCGCCCGCGAAGCGCAGATAACGCCTGAGTCCCTGGACGTAATAGCCCTGGCCAGGCGTTTGGCGGCAATGGATCCCGTCGGCAGTTTTCCCACGTACCTGGGCTCATTCACGCTGGCCCACCTGGGATGGAACACCCAGGCGATCGAAGTGATGGACTACGTCCTGGCACATTGGCCCAACGAACCGCACCTGGCGCGAGTGTGGAATATGAAAGGAACCTGCCTGGCACAACGGGGTACGCAGGAATTCCTCCAGACCCCGCCCGACGTCCAGGCAGGCCGAAAGGACTGGAAGAACGCCCGCGAATGCTTCATAAAAGCCCTCGAACTGGATGCCGACTACAAGCCGGCCGCTATCAACCTCCAACAACTCGACAGGGATATTGCCGACGAAAAGCGAGGCATCATCAACCGCCGACCGGGCTGATGGTTGGAATCAGCCTGTGCCGATGGTACACTTCTCCTGCCGGTACGTATACCGGCGACCCAGACAGCACTGCAATCAAGAAGGACCCCGACGATGGAAGACACATACGGAAACCTGATTACATCCCTGGCCAAGCCCAACGACAAGCGCATCGTGTTGCTTGTGATGGATGGCATTGGCGATTGCGACAACGACGGCAAGGGCACGGCGTTGGCTATCGCAAAAACGCCAAACATGGACAAGCTCACCTCCACAAGCGCCCTCGGCCTGCTCAAGCCCGTCGCCACGGCCGTGACGCCCGGCAGCGGACCGGGACACATCGGCCTGTTCGGGTACGACCCGCAGATATACCAGGTCGGGCGAGGCGTGCTCAGCGCCCTGGGAATCGAGTTCCCCCTGACCGGACGCGATGTCGCCGCCAGGTTGAACTTCTGCACCGTGGACGCCGACGGCAAGGTGACCGACCGCCGGGCTGGCCGAATCCCCGACGAGGACAACCGCCGCGTGCTGGAGAAGATCCGCGCGGACATCAAGCCCCCTGCCGGCGTGGAGGTATTGTTCGAGACCGTGGCGGAACACCGCGCTCTTATGGTCCTGCGAGGCGAAGGCCTGGACGACGACATCGGCGAGACCGACCCGCAGAACACCGGCCTGGCGCCGCTGTCCCCGACCCGCGCGCCCCACGACAAGTCCAGAACGGCGGCCATCGTCGCCGACGTGATCGAGCAGGTCGGCAAGATCCTTGCCGACGAGCCCAAGGCGAATATGATCCTCGCCCGAGGATTCGCCAAGGCGCCGGATTGGCCTACGTTCGCCGAGCGGTTCCAGATGAACCCCGCCGCCGTCGCGGGCTATCCGATGTACCGAGGCGTGGCGACACTGTTCGGCATGCCCGTGGTGTCCAGGCCGACAACCGCGGCAGACGTTTGCGCCGAGGCCGCCAAGGCCATTGAAGACCACACATTTGTCTTCGCTCACTTCAAGTACACCGACAAGACCGGGGAAGACGGCGACCTGGCCGGAAAGATCCAGCGGATCGAGGAAATGGACGCCGCCCTGCCGACGCTGCTGGCAGCCAAACCGGACGTCCTGCTGATCACCGGCGACCACTCGACCCCGCCGAGCCTCAAGGCCCATAGCTGGCACCCGGTACCGGTGCTGATGAACGCGCCGCACCTTCGCGGCGGAGACGGCGACAGCTTCGACGAGGTCGCCTGCCGTCACGGGCAGATCGGAACGATCCCGTCCAAGGAGATCATCCCGCTGGCGATGGCCCACGCGGGCAAACTGGAAAAGTTCGGTGCCTGATACCAGACGCCCTGGCCTGATATAACGCGACGCGGCGGACCGATAATGCTCGGTCCGCCGCGTTGTTTTTGACAGGCACGCCCGCCCCATGCGCAAGAAACCGCCCCGAACAGCGCCGTAAGGCGAGTTGCTCGGGGCGAATTCCCTTACTTGAAGGTGGTATATCTACTTCCGGCGTCTGCGACGAAGGGCGACAATGCTCAGGCCGATGGTAACCAGGCCAAGAGATGCCGGCTCCGGCACCCGGGTTTCAAACGTCGCCACAACCACCGCAATGCTGTGGGGACCGACCGTCGCGTTGATCTCGATTTCCATCTCGGACAGAATACTCCCCTCACTAACCAGACTGGGAACCGGTGCGCCGAAAGTCGCCGGGCCGAAGGCGCCCGTCTCGCCGTCGGCAGAGACAAACAACTGCGGGTCGTCCAGAAGTGTTTGAAAGTCCACACCGTCGATCCTGGCGGTGTAGATCGGCGTGCCGGTAATCGACGCGAGGCTGGCGCCGACCCCGTCGTTGGAATTCAGGTCCAGCAACGTGCCGGAAACCGAACCGCCTGCGAGGAACCCGCCGATGATCTGCGGGTCTATCGGAAGATTCGCGTCAACCGTGAAATCCAGCGCCGAGTCCGTGAAGTTGGACAGCGTGAATGTCGCGTACAGGTATGGATCCGGGTCGGCTTCGATCTCGTATTCCACACTCCACGAGTTGCCGTGTCGGTAGTTGCCTTGGTAACTCCAGACTGGCCGATTCGGGTCAGGCCAGTGTTCCTGGGCTCTCAACCGGCCGGGAGGAGTCTGATTCCGGTGGCCATTGGCTGCGCCGTTACCGTTGCCCTGACACCGGGCTTGAATCCCCACACACACGCCTGGACCGCCCACCACGGCCGCACTGGCGACGGAGGCAGAGAAGACCATCAGTGCACACAGTACGACACCACCAACAAACACCGATGCGTGGAAATACCCATGGCTTGAATGGACAGTAGCTCTCATCTCAAAAACCTCCAACTTGACCTGTTGACCCGCGGAAAACGGGCGTAAGTAAACATGGCACATAACCATTACAACAGGGAGCTGTAGGCAGACGAGAGAGCAAGGCTCGTCGCACTTCCTCCAGAACTTACAGATCAGCTCCGCCGCTCCCACGCGGAAACCGGAGCAATCTATAAGTATAATACCACGAAATCGCCGTTCTGTCTAGTAGGTAATTCCCTTTTAGAATAGGCAATACGAAAACAAAACGGGCCCCGCCGATTCGGCAGGACCCGTTGCAAAAACTAATCCGGTCAGCGCATTATGACTGCTGCTAGGTGAACTTTCCGACTATGGGCAAACCGCCCGTCAGGGGCATGGCGTACTTGATGAATGACTTCGTCACGTGGTTGCCGGCCTTGTTGAGATAGCTGCGCGGCATGTCCTTGGTGAATCGGGCGACGTCCTTGAGTTCGGCGTGAACGAACTCGACCTTGTACTTGTCGCCCTTGACCCGCTTCATCGCGACCGACCCATCGACGTTGCCCGACATCGCGAGTTCGACGGCCTTGCGGCCACACTCGCGGGCCTCCGCCTGGTCGACAGGCGATGCGAAGCCGGGGAAACTCCGCTGAAGATATCCGAACGTGTCCGCTCGAACGCGAAGAGGCTTGCCTTTGCGTGACATCTTTGTCTTGAGGTAGTCAGCCAGGAAATCACCAAGCGCCCCCGAGCCGGAAAGCTGGATATTGCCGTGACTGTCCCGCTCGACTTCCCTGCCGAGTTCCTTGGCAAGCGCGGCGATAATCGGGGTGTGATTCTTGTCGGCGACGCCTTCACTGACAGCGATCTGGCAACGTCCGAGCTTACCGTATACCTTCTTGACGTCGGCCAGGAACGATTTCGTCGAAAACGGCACCTCCGGTACGTAAACCAGATGCGGGCCGTCCTTGGCGTCCTGCCGACCGAGGGCTGCCGCCGCCGTCAGCCAACCGGCGTGCCTGCCCATGACAATGTTGATCTTGATGCCCGGCAAGGCCGCCGAATCGCAGTTGTCGCCCATGAAGGCAGAGGCGACGAACTTCGCGGCAGAACCGTAACCGGGACAGTGATCCGTCACGCGGAGGTCATTGTCGATGGTCTTGGGAATGTGGAACACATGCAGTTCGTAGCCGGCCTGGTTGGCCAGTTCGTTGACGATCCGCGCCGTGTCGGCAGAGTCGTTGCCGCCGATGTAGAAGAAATATCGCACGTTGTTCCTGGCGAACACATCGGCGATCTTGCGACAGTACTTTTCGTCGGGCTTGTCGCGCGTCGAACCCAATGCCGCAGCCGGGGTAACGGCGATTCGCTCCAGCAGGGCCTTGTTTATTCCATCGAGGTCGATGAAGTCCTCCTTGACGATGCCGCTGACGCCATGCCTGGCACCCAGCAGATTGCCGATGGACCTGCACTTGCGAACGGATTCTATCACGCCAACGAGGGACTGGTTGATGACTGCGGTCGGTCCGCCCGACTGGCCGATAACCGCGTTTGCCTTTGTCGCCTTGCTCATGCTTGTCGGTTCCTTTCAGACTTCGTTTTTGGGCCCGAAGCTCCTGGCCACGCGCCCTGATGATCTTGACTTCGCGCGGGCACGATCAACTCTTGAGCATCTCGCGTTCGATGTAGGTCGTGTCCCATTGCCCGGCCTGGAACCTCGGATGGGCGAGAATGTCCCGGCACAAAGGAATGGTTGTCCGCGTCGGGTAAATCACGAACTCATCCAGCGCTCGCCGTGCGGTAGCGATTGCTTCGGCCCGCGTCGGCCGGTGAACCACCAACTTGCCGACCAGGCTGTCGTAGCTCGGTGGAATATCATAACCCTGGTACACGTGCGAATCCCACCGAACGCCAAGCCCGCCGGGGGCCACGAAGGCCTCCACTCGTCCCGGACTGGGCCGGAAATTGTGGGCGGGGTCCTCGGCGTTGATACGACACTCGATGGCGCAACCGTGGGGAACAATGTCCTTCTGCTCCATATCCAGGTTTTCGCCGGCAGCGACTCGTATCTGCCACTTGACAAGGTCCAGGCCGGTAACCATCTCCGTGACCGGATGCTCGACCTGGATCCTTGTGTTGACTTCCATGAAGTAGAACTTCAGGTCCTCGTCCATGATGAACTCAACCGTCCCTGCCGAGTGATAGCCCACTTCCTTGGCCAGCCTGACTGCGGCTGCGCATATCTCATCACGCAGTTCGGGCGGAAGATTCGGCGCGGGGCTTTCCTCGATAAGTTTTTGACGGCGGCGCTGGACGGTGCACTCCCTCTCGAAGAGGTGTACGACGTTCCCGGCCATGTCGCCCAACAGTTGGACCTCGATGTGCCGGAAGTTTTCGATGCACTTTTCCATGTAGAGCCTGCCGTCGCCGAAGGAGATTTCCGCCTCGGTTCCGGCCTGCTTGAACGACGCCCGCAGAGTGGCCTCGTTGTGGGCGAATCGGATGCCGCGTCCCCCGCCGCCGGCGGCAGCCTTGAGCGCCACGGGGTAGCCCAGTTGCTTGGCGACATTGACGGCCTCGTCGGCGGTCTCGATGGCACCGTCGCTGGACGGCGTGGTCGGCACGCGAGCGACCTTGGCGAGTTCCTTGGCGCGGATCTTATCGCCCAGGACCTGCATGCTCTCGACGCTCGGGCCGATGAACTCGATCCTGCAGTCGCGGCAGATTTCGGCGAAATGGGCGTTCTCGGCCAGGAAGCCGTATCCGGGATGGATCGCCTCGACGTCGGCGATTTCCGCGGCTGCGATAATTCGCGGTATGTTCAGGTAGCTTTCGGCGGGCGGTGCCTCGCCGATGCAGATTCTCTCGTCGGCAAGGTGCAGATAGCTGGCGTTCTTGTCGGCCTCGGAGTAGACGGCGACCGTTTCGACGCCCATTTCCTTGCAGGCTCGAATGATACGCAGGGCCACCTCGCCGCGATTGGCTATAAGGATGCGATGGAACATTCCGTGGTTCCTCGTTGGGCGAGTCAGGAAGGCCTGACGCGGAAGAGAACCTGCCCGTACTCGACGGGCTGGGCGTTCTTCAGACATGTCTCGGTGATAACGCCCGAGACTTCCGCCCGGACCTCGTTCATTACCTTCATCGCCTCAACGATGCAGACAACGGTGTTCTCATCCACGTAAGAACCCACCGACGTGTACGGATCGCTGTCTGGACTCGGGGCGAGATAAAGCGTGCCGACCATGGGACTCTTCACCTCGGCGAGGTGCTCGGTCGGCTCTTCCTCTTTCGCCGGGGCCGCCGCCGAGGCCGATGGGGCAACCGCCGCCGGCGCCGCCACGACTCCGACCGGCTGGGCCGCCGAGCCTCGCTTCAACACGATGTTGCGGTCACCGTCGCTGACGGATACCTCGCCAAGGTCGTTATCGACCATCAACTCAACGAGACTCCGCACGTCATCGATCACCGGCGTCTTGTCCGACCGGGCAGCCTTGCGGGCTGCAACCGTTTTTTGTGGCGCCTTACTGGCCATTTGATTCCCTTCGTTCATAGCCGCATTGCATCAATATCACGGGGCAGGCTGGAAAGCCTACGAACCGAATTCGCCGTGACCAACACGTCGTCTTCGATCCTTACCCCGCCCATGCCAGGCAAATATATTCCCGGCTCGACGGTAACGACAACTCCACTTTTTAAGCGGGCCATCGCCTTCTTGCCAAGTCCTGGCGCTTCATGGACTTCCCTGCCCAGCCCGTGCCCAAGACCGTGGCCAAACTGATCGCCATAGCCGGCCTTGACGATAACTTCGCGGGCGGCCGCGTCGACCGCCTTACCACTGACGCCCGGCTTGATGGCGGCGATGCCAGCCTTCTGAGCCAGGCGAACCACTTCGTAAATCTCACGCAATTTCGCGGGAATTGTACCTGTGAACACCACCCGAGTCAAGTCGCTGCAATAGCCGTCAACCTTGGCGCCCCAGTCGATCAACACCGCCTGGTCCGCCTTTACCCGGGTCGAACCGGGCATGTAGTGAGGCAGCGATCCGTGCGCACCCGCCGCCAGAATGGTCGGAAAACTGACGCCGTCCGCCCCTCCCTGGCACATGCGGTACTCCAGCTCCGCCGCGAGGTCGCGCTCCGTCCTGCCAATCCAGTTCTTCGCCCCCAGGCTGCACAATCCCTTTAATGCCGTCTCGGCAATGCGAATCGCACGCCGCATGATGCGCAACTCAGCGTCGTCCTTGATCTGGCGAAGCGGCGAAACTACATCCGACACTTCCACCATCTTCCTGCTGCCAAGCTTCTCGGTGAGATCGCCGCAAAGCTTCACCGTAACGTGCCTGGGGTCAAACCCGAGCTTCCGCACGCGACGACCCTTCAACGCGCCAGCCAGCGCCTCGAGCATCGGGCTCGTCCGCACGAGGCATTCGACGCCTGGACATTCCTTCGGCGCCTGCTCGGCGAACCGCGAATCCGTCAACAGGCAAGCCCAACCCGATCCGAACACCAGGTAGCTGTCCTCGCCGGTAAAACCCGTCAGGTATCCCACATCAACCGGATTGGTCACGAGCATCGCGTCAACCTTGGCTGCGCGAAGCTTCCGCACAGCCCGGCCTCGCCGACCCGCACACGCATCCTTGCCTGAACTCTTACCTGCTGCCTTAGTCTTTCGTACCATCAGCCTGGTTCCTCGCCTGTAGCTAAGCCATGTAACGTTAACCACAAACGCTCAGGAATACAAAGGAAATGCCCCACAAGACGAGCGGATCGCCCAAACCGGGACAGCGCAAAAAACGGGCGAGAGCCGCGCACTGCAAAGCGCCCGTGCCGGTCATGGTGAGAGGAGGCATCTCTCGGAGCAGATTGACACTGAACACACACGCCCTGCGTCGGCTTCTCGCCCCGATTCGCTTATTCCAGACCGGGCCGGCTGATGTGCCAGCCGGCCCGGCCAGAAATCTAAGTCATTCGCAGCACTTCACCGCTTGGGCCCTTCGACAGGGCTCAGCGTCGCCTTCGCCTTCGCTTCAACATGGCAGGAAGGCCTGCGGCCAGTACTATAAGGAGGCTGGCGGGTTCGGGAATCGGTGTGCCGGCCCCAGCACCCGTATTGAAGGCGGCCTGCATGGTCTGCAGGTCGTCCCAGTCCACCGTACCATCGCCGTCAAAGTCGCCACCGGAGCCTTCAGTTCCAGCCGCGGGCGCACTACCGAAGTGCTTCTTGACCATGATATAGTCAGCCGCGTCAACATCGCCGTCGCCATCGGCATCGCCGAGCACCACGCCACCGGTCACCTGCAGCAAGCCGGTGCCCGTGAAAAAGTCGCTTTCAAAGTCGGCTCCGGAACCCAGAGCACCCCAGATACCGGTATCCTGCGCCTCGCCATCGAAGAACAGTTCGCTGATAATGTCGGTTTCGGCAAACATCAGTTCGAAGATCGAGCCGGTGTACAGATACACGTCGGCCCCATCGTCCAGATATGCGGTGCTGATGCTCAGCGTTCCGGCGTTGATGACGGTATCGCCAGCGTAGAGATTCTCGGCGGTAAGCGTCAACTTGCCGGCACCGCTCTTGGTCAGACCGCCGCCGGTCACATCAACCGGGGCGTTTATTGTCATCGTGTTTTGCTTAACAGTGATGATGCCTTCGTTCCAGGCGCCGTCGCCCAGGGTGACAGCGGAAAAACCGCTGCCGATCGTAACGTTGCCCGTCCCGACCAGCGCCACGGCGCCGCTGTCGACCGTGAGGGTTCCCGAGCCGTCGAGGGTCTGGTTTCCGGAATTAAACAACAGCGAATTAACCGAAGGAGCGGAAGCGATAATCGTGCCGTTGAAACCCTTGACGTTTTCATGCGTTGCGGGAGTAACATAGTCGGAGGTAAGCGCGGTGAACTGGTTGTTCGTGTTCAACGCGCGGAAGCCCAGCGTGGTGTCGTAGGTGACAAAGGTGGACCCGGTATCGGTGTGGCTGGTGCCGCCGATGAGGTAGGGAACGATCGCGACGGTCTTGGTCACGTCGTTGTTGGCGGCGGCGTCCAGCGTGGTCGCCCCGACAAGGCTCAGACCGCCGACATCACCGAACGTCACCCTGCCGCCCTGGTAACTGTGATTCTGCCCCAGGAGAGTCCCGCGGATCAGGGCCGTGCCGCTGCCGGTACGTGAGAAATCACTGCCCGTCAGAGTCGCCGTCTTGTATCTGGTGGTTTCTTCAACCGTGACCGTGGAATAACCGCCGGCGATCTCAAGCACGCCGAAGCTTTCAGTGGTGCCGGAATTGGACCCCTTCATGTACAACTCGCCGCCCAGGCTGAGCGTCACATTGTCGGAGTCATTCATGCGATCATTGCTGTTGATGGTATTGTCCAGCAGCAGTTTGTTGCCCTTGAGGGCGATGCCCGAGGGCGCGCTGACGGTGCCCGATGCGCCACTGAGGCTTATCAAATTGACCGCGGTCAGGTCGGCAGTCGGATTGATCGTGACGGCGCCGGAAGACAGCAGCGAAGGAGCCTCCAGTGTGCCATCGATGGTGACCGCCCCGAACTCGCCGACCCTGAGGGCGCTGTCGACGCTGGAGTGGCTCACCGTCAGTGTGCTGCCACCGGCGATGACGAGGCTTGACGCGTTGTTCTCGCCAACGGTTACCCTGGCCGCCGTCGCGGCCGCATCCACGGTCACTTCGCTCCCGGCGGTGTCGATAATCACGTCGCGATCGGTATAGATCGCATCATCCCAATTCTCGCCAACGCTCCAGACGTCGACGACGTCTCCGCCCTGGCCGACCCACGTCATTTCGGAAACGAACGTCGTGAAAGCGGTTTCAAGAAAACCGACCCTGCCGCCTCCGTAGGTGTCGCCATGGTTGGTGAGTATCTCCACAGCGATGTAACGGGCCGTGACCCCGCTGAGGTCGAGGATGGTGTCGCTACTCTTGGAAAGGCTCAGAACTCCTGATGTATTGAACAGCGTCCAGCCACCACCACTGACGAAATCATAGTCGCCCTCCGGCGTCAGGCCGGTAACAGACCATGCGCCCTTGTTCGGCTGGGCTGGCAGAGCCACCGTCGGCGAATCAGCGTAATACAGGTTATACGTCGCCGTACCCGCAACCCCTCCGCCGTACCGGATATTCCACAAGTAGAAATCCGACAAGGCCGTCGATGCCCCGAGATCGAACGAGGCCCATGCGAGTTTGGAATTGAGGGCACCAGGGACGGGGGGCTCAGCCTCTGGGTCAGCAGCAGGAAAGAATTGTCCCATCCATTCGTCAGGGTAATTGTTGTAGGCGACTGTCCAAGTGGCAGGATCCGAAGCATCCGCCTGATTGATGCCCGAGCCGTCGATCAGCGAAATCATCCCTTTGCCATATCTGTCCCCACCATGTGACCCTGTAACGCTGACCGCAACAGTGAAGTCTCCCGCGTCAGCCGGACCGGCAGCAACGCCGAGGATCACCGCCGCCACCGAAAAGACCAAGACCGCTCGCCAGGGAATGTTGCCTCTCATCGTCTTCTCCTTGCTACCTTGTTATCTGGATTCTCGCCTGTTCGGAACACTCACGGACCCTCGTCAGGTTGCTGCGAATGACCATCACGTGGTCGCAGCCATCGATTCGTCCGCATTCAATCAGTCAAAAAGGGCGGGCCGGGTGCATTTCTGCACCCCGGCCCGCGAAGAATATCACGCACCCATCTGGGACAGATACCCAAACAGGGCTTTCAAGATCATTATTCTACTATCTGTTCGCACACATGCATTTATCTGAAGGCCTTCACCGCCGCTCACGCTCTCCGACGGCGACGTAGAACCATCAGCCCGCCGATGCCCAGCAGCGCCATCGTCGCCGGCTCGGGGGTGACAGCGACTTCCAGAAGACCAACTCTGCCACCGTGGTATGTGCTTCCCTGGTTCGTGAGTATCTCCAAAGCGACGTAACGGGCGGAGACCCCGCTGAGGTCGACGATACTGTCGCCGGCCTTGGGAATGCTGAGGGCGCCTGTCGTGTTGAACAGCGTCCATCCGCCACCATTGACGAAATCATAGTCGCCTTGCGGCGTCAGGCCGGTAATGGCCCAGCTGCCCTTATTCGGCTGGGCAGGCAGAGCCACCGTCGGCGAATCAGCGTAATAAAGGTTGTACGTATCCGTTCCGTCTGGCCCTCCGCCGTATCGGACATTCCACAAGTACAGATCACCCAGGGCGGTCGATGTGCCGAGATCCAAGGAAACCCAGGCGATTTTGGAATTGAGGGCATCAACCAGAGGATCTGCCATCCATTCGTCAGGGTAATTATTGTAGTCGACTACCCACTGGGAAGGATCAGTCGGGGCCGCGGTGGTGTCCATGCCCGAGCCGTTGATCAACGCGCCCAGTCCAGTGCCATATCTGTCGCCACCATGATTACCAGTAATACCGGTGACCGGGATAAGCGCCGCGCTGGCCGGGCCGGCCGAAAGTACGATCGCTGCCAGCGCCAAAACGGCGAGGCCCAATACGGTTTTGGTTCTGCTGCTTTTCATCGTGCTGCCTCCTTTGAAATGGCTCTCTAAAAACACTCTCAGAAAGACCTCTCATCCATCGCTTACGGCAGATGTACCGCACTGCAAGACGACGGATGCCTCCTTGTGCTGATTCACTGGACTCCGATCAGGCGAGGCCTTCGATGTTCGAATGGCTTCACCCACTACTCCAACTGCCTGTGGTAGAATCAACTCCATTCTCAATACTTTATGGTACCCCAGTAATCCAATTATGTCAAGTGCCAATTCCTTCAGAACAAAGAGCTTCATCCGTTTTCGAGGCGCGGGCTGCCCTGAGAGCTATCCAAGTACCCCGCGACCAGGTGGGCCGCCATTTCAAAGCTACCCGCCTGGTGTCATAAATGACTACCAACCAAGGCGCTACCCCCTCAGGCTGGTGGGATTGCCTGCCTCGGTATCACAAAAGACCCTTTTGTCGGTCCTTTTTGGGCCTTTTCGCCAGGAACTGCCGCCCCAGGGAGCTTTCAGAATCGCTCAGTTTGAGCCATATCCGTCTGCGCCCAGTCCGCGATTCCTCACCTTCCGCCGGTCCCGGAGACATCCTCGGCGAGGATTCGGTTGTCCTTGCGGTACCAGATGAGTTTCGGGCTGGACCATGCCTGCGATCGGCCCGCCTCGCGGTCTTCGTAGATGATCGTCGCCTTCGACGGGGCCTTGCCCTCCAGGAAACCCCAGACCACCACAAGATTCGTGAGACGGTTGTAGATCAACCGCTGGGCCAGCACCTGCCGCGGTGAGTCCTTGAGGTTCACATCGCCGGTGGCGCTGAACAGGTCCAGCGGACCGAGCGTCGGACCCTCACGCAGCGGATCGCCGGCTGTCCGAACCGACGGGCGAGTGCTGGGCTGGGCGGCGGGCTTGTCCTCGGGCTCGCCGAAACGGGCCATCATGTTCTCGCACTTGAGGATGGTCTTTCGCCCGGCCGGGAGAGGGCCCCACTCATCCCGCGGCACGTTGAGCCTGTTGGTCAGCAGGACCTGGTCCCCGCTGCGATGGACCATGGTGACCGAGCCTTCCAGCGTCACCACGCGATCGGTCTGGGACAACTGCATGTTCTTCTTCCACTCGAAGGCGGACTGGCTTGGGCGGTCCACCCCGGCCACGAGCCCGCTGGCATCCGCCTCGCGCGGGGGGCGCGGCTTGCCGTAATCTTCGTTGATCAGCGTGCCGTGGCCCAGCATCGTGATCCGTCCGCTGTCGCTGTCGTAAATGAGCTTCTCGCCGGTAAGCTGCATGCGGCGAAGGAGGCGGTTCTTCTGGTCCTCGCGCCGGCTGCGAAGGACAATATCCTTGTCGGCGAAGATCATCGATATCCGCCGACGGCTGTACTGCTCCATGCCCACCGCCATGCCGCCAAGACGAGAGGCGTCGCGCGTAGCGGTGTCCTTGGCGGCGAGCTTGGCGACACCTGCCGCCGAACTGTTCGGGTCGGGCAACTGCTCGGTGAACAGCAATTGAAGATCCTGGCAGCGAACATCGTCCAGCGCGCTGTCCATCGCCACGTCGCCGGCGAACTCAGCCGTGCGCTTGGCGCCGCGGAAACTCATCCGCTTGGACCACGTAACCTGCACGGGCCTCGGCTCGGGCAGAACATTGCCGTTGGTGTCCTTGGTGGTGATGAAGTCCAGCGTCCCCGCCCCATCCACAAAGGCCGAGTCGTCGGAC
>Ga0272444_10002863_pt1 | contig 15784 bp, 8 predicted proteins | sample SSMForm13_FD_201033 | JGI IMG/M metagenome (GOLD analysis project Ga0272444, IMG submission 201033) | Marine sediment archaeal communities from Little Sippewissett salt marsh, Falmouth, MA, United States - SSM-Form-13 | ecosystem: Environmental > Aquatic > Marine > Wetlands > Sediment ...
ATTGAGGGGCGGCCTTTGACGGCCGCCCCTCCTCTTCTTACGGCTCCGTATGCTATGCTGGAGGCACGACCGGAGGTGAAGGTGAGTGCCAGGCTCGACAAAGAGATCGCTTGGCTCGACCGTGTGCGGTCGGGGTTCCGCTACATGGCGACCGTCCATAGCCAGGTCGGCAACCTCGTTTTCAAGGCGCTCAGGATCCGTGACGGCTACTCGTCGAGGTCTCTCCGGCTCCGACACTGGGACACAACCGGCGGCCAGGTGACACTGACCGACGATGGGTACAAGGCCGTTGTTCCCGTCTACGACTTCGGATTCGTTCACAACCTCTTCCATATGGCGAAGGCGGATCACCGGGCGGCGGTTCTCGGGACTTGGTATCTCGTCGCACATGAGTGGGGGCACTACTATCTGGCCAAGGCGGAAAAGCGAAACCAGGAGCGGGACGCCGATGCCTTCGTCGTCCGCGTGATGGAGCGGATGGGCTTCAGCGAGGACGAAGCCGAGTGCGCGGAGGAGATGTACTGGGTCGTCTTCAACGCGGATAAGAAGGTTCGGAAGCGCTGACGGGGAATGGGCAAGCCGAAGGGCGACGACGAGCACGCGAAGAGACGGAGGCTCGGCTGGGTCAGGCGGCGGTGGTGTCGCCGGAAGTGGCCCGGCCGGCGGACCGGAGAAGCACCGATGCCGATCAGCCACAGGGATCTCTGGAACAAGATCAGGCGCGAGACGCGTGGGAAGCGGCCCGCGGATGAGCTCGGTATCCTGAAGCGATACCTGGCCGACTGGCCTGAATTCAAGGGGCCCTATCAGGAGATGCGCCTGAAGCTCGAACGGCGCGTTGCCGAGCTCGAGAGGGTCATCGCCGTTCGGGCATCCCGCGGCTCGGGGAGAGACCCGTTCTCCGTCAAGAAGCGTGGGTTGGCGGAGGTCGCGCTCGTGGGGCTTCCGAACTGCGGAAAGACGAGCGTCTTCGTGAGCCTTACGGGAGCCGACGCCGAGATCGCCGACTATCCCTACACGACTCGCGTGCCGAACGTCGGCATGATGATGCTCGGGTCGATCGGCTTCGAGCTCGTCGACCTGCCGCCGGTCCCCGAGGGCTCCCTCGATCAGTTGTCATACGTTTCGGGGCTCAAGGAGGCCGTTCTGAACGCCGACCTCCTGCTCGTCGTCGTGGACCTGCGTGGAGACATCGCCGGAGCCCGCGATGCGATCGACTCGATGCTCGGGGATCTCGGTGTGCGTCGCCTTCCGACTCGCAACGCCGGTCCAGCGGCGACGGCGGCTTCCGATCGTCCGGGAACGGGGGCGAAGCGCGCGGTCGTGGTCGGGACGATGCACGATGTGGCGCCGGGCGGGGCGCTCCGGCAACTCCGGGCGGCCTTTCCTGGCAGCACCGTCGTCGGCCATCCGCTCGCGGACGACGGGAAGCACCGCGTGGCGGAGGCCCTCTGTCTGTGTCTCGGGAAGATCATCGTGATAGGGCGGGAGCCGGGGGCGCCGACGGAGCCCCTCGAGTACGCGGTCGCTTCCGGGGCGAGTGTTCTCGATCTGGCGGACGCGATTCATCACGAGCTGGGGCGCGTGGCCACGAAGGCGAAGGTCTGGGGTGCGTCGGCGAAGTTCGATGGGCAGGAAGTCGGCCTCGAACATGCACTCGAGCAAGGCGATATCGTCGAGATCTACACGCGCTAGCGCCGGGGAGTCGCCGCCAGTTCGGCTCCGTCAACGATGAAGAAGGCCCCGCTCCCGGATGCATCCCCGTCAGGCGGCGGCTCGGGCGCGCCGATCACGAGATCGAGGCGCGCGTCTCCCGCAAGATCGACGGCGAGCAGCGACGCTCCGAACGCTCCCCTGCCCTCGGATCCGATGAGCGTGATGTCGGCCAGCTCAGCGCTTCCCGCCTTGGCCGCCATGACCGATCTCAGGCTTCCCCAGAACACGTGTACTGCTCCCCGGCCGCCTTTCCCGTCGTGCGGATCGGCGAATTGGGCGGCCGCTATGATGTCGTCGGACTTGTCACCGTTGAGATCGGCGAGGATTGTCGGCAGTCCGAAAAGGTCCCATCGGCCGGCTCCGTGGATCACAGGAACGTCCGACGTCCTGAGATCGACGTGCGGCTCGGGCCCCGGCAACGGCCCGAAGACGATGAACAGCTGCCCGTGGGCGCTCTGCCGGTTGGGATCGGCTCCGGAGGAATACGCCGGCAGCGCCAGGTCGTCGATTCCGTCGCCGTCGATATCCCCGGCCGCGATCGACCGGCCCAGAAACCCGCGCGCCACGGCGCCCGTGAAAACTGCCGTCGCGTCGTCCGGCAGGACGATGTCTCGAGTAGAGAGGAGCATCTCTCCAGGCACAACGTGGACGCTCCCCGCATCGATGCGCGTCCCGTCCGCACCGTCCGCGTGGTAGGCTCCGAGTATGATCTCCCTTCCGCCGTCGCCGTCGGTGTCGGCTACGGCGATTCCTCGCAGCGCGTCTCCGTCCTTGCCGCCCAGGGCGCGGGCCGCGGCGACCTCCGATACGGCGACATCTCCGGGCAGGGACCACAGCGTGTCCGGGCGAACGACATAGACGATCCCGCCTTTGCGTCCGTCCGCCCCGCCTCGGAAGGCCGCGGCGAGAAGCAGGGTTTCCCCGGATCCCGTGACGTCGGCGGCGAGCACCGTCGCGCCGAGCCGGTGCCCCGCGCCGTCACCCGTGAGGACCGCCGGCGACAGGAAGTTGACATCCCCGGAGGGCGTGCGGCCGGAGACACCCCGGATCACGTAGACTGCGCCCGAGGCCACTCTCGCGCCGCTGCCACTGCCGGGCGCTCCCACGATCAGATCGTCGATCCCATCGCCGTCCAGATCCGCCGCGGCCAGCGCCGCCCCGAATCGATCGCCGCCGGCGTTTCCGGTCACCATTCCGGACGCGAGCGATTCGGCGACGGCTTCATCGAGGGAGAGGCCTTCGAGCGCCGAGCGTTCGAAGATGTAGATCGCGCCGGCGCCCGGAGCGCCCGGCTCCGCGGTTCGTCCGGGGGCGCCGATGATGAGCTCGATCTCCCCATCGCCGTCGATGTCCCCGGCGGCGGAAGCGGCGCCGAGGCGGTCGCCGTCGGTGGCTCCCGCGACCAGCGCGGCCCCGGCGGCGCGCACTTCGAGCACCGAGCCGCCGTACGCGGGTGATTGCATCGCGAGTAGGATGAGCGGGATGACCGGCAGACCGATCGGAGTCCTCATGAGCCTGGCTCTCCGGATGGGGTTGTGGGAGATCCCATGCGTCGGCCGAGTATGCACCGGGCCGGAGCGTCCAGTCAAGGCGGGCGGGCGCGGCTTGACACCTCCAACGCGGGGGCGTAGAGTCCCGGCCATGATGTTCCGGACAATCGGGCGGCAACGAGGGCTTCGGCCTCGGAGACTATTCGCGGCGTCGATGTTCGCCGGCGCTCTGCTGGCGACTGCGGTCGTGCAGGACGCCGGCGCGTCGGCGTCCTCCGCCGATTCGCTGGACCTCGCCCCGCTGCTTGAATCGTACAACGCGCGCGTCGAGGGAGCGCTGCGGGACATCGACAGTCTCGTCGTCCGCCAGGAGATGTTCGAGCCCCAGGCCGACGGGTCGGAGCTGCGAGCGACGGCGATCCTATCGTACAAGAGCGGGGAGGAGATGATCCGGGAGGTGCTCTCCTCCGATCTCGCCCATCCGGCCGGGCAGTACCGTCTGAGCAGCCTGGTCGGTCCGGTTCTCGATGAGGACGAGTACGTGGTCCGCTTCGAAGGCGTCGAGGAGGTGGGGGGCCACGAGTGCTACCGGCTCGCGGTCGGAGCCATCGCGCGCGATGCCGATCACTTCGACGGCACCGTGTGGGTCTCGACCGCGGATGCCTCCCCGGTGCGGATCGTCGGGGAGGTTGCTGATCCCCCTTTCCCCGTTGTGTGGATCCACATCGACAAGACCTTCGAACGGCACGCGAGCGGGCTCTGGCTGCTCTACCGTCACACCGGCGAGGTTGAGGTGAGCGTGCTGTTCGTGAAGAAGAAGGGTCTGCGGCACATTTTCTACGAGGACTACGAGGTCGGGTTCGCGCGGGGGCGGGAACTAGACTATTGACAAGAAGGGAGCGCCTGTAGTACTGGTGCCCTGCACTGCTGGTTCTCTGTTTGAACTCCGTGCGGATTTTGTGATCGGGTAGGGAGCAGGCTTGCGGCTGACGCTCTCTACGGAGGCCGCGCTCGTCAGAAGATGCCGCGGCCTCCGGGTCCCGTCTACAGGCGAAGGGGAGAGGCTGGCCGGCGCGTGTCGGGCCCCGCTCCCCTTCGCCTGTTGGTAGGTAGGAAGGCCACCAGGGCCGGTCGGGGGACCGATGCGCGGCTTCACGAGGATTCTGAGGCACTTCGCGAAATATCGCCGTACGGTGGCCCTGGGCATCATCGCGCTGCTCGTGGTCGACGGGCTCCAGCTCATCATTCCCCGCATCATCAAACGCGTGATCGACGGGCTGACAGCGGGGACCGTCCCGCAAGAGCAGCTCGTCAGGTACGGCCTGGTGATCGTCGGCATCGCCGCCGCCATCGGGATCCTGAGGTTCTGCTGGCGTTTCCTGATTATCGGCACCTCCCGCCACATCGAGGAAGACATCCGGAACGCGATCTTCCGGCACCTCCACGGTCTCTCCGCGCGCTACTTCGCGAAGCACAAGACCGGCGACCTCATGGCCCACGCGACGAACGACCTGAACGCCGTCCGCATGGCATGCGGGATCGGAATCGTTGCCATGACCGACGCGCTCATCCTGGGTCTGGCAACGATCGGCTTCATGCTCGCCCTGAACGCGCGGCTGACACTGCTCGCGCTCGTTCCGATGCCGGCGATCGCCTTGTTCACACTCCGAGCGGGCAAGCTCCTTCATCATCGATTCGAACAAGTCCAGGAGACATTCTCGAGGCTGACGGAGCGCGTCCGCGAGAGCATCGCCGGGGTGCGCGTCGTCAAGGCGTACGTTCAGGAGGAGCACGAGCTGCGCCGGCTTGGGGACGTGGGGCAGGAGTACGTTCACAAGAACGTCCGCCTGATCAGAGTCTGGGGCGCCTTCTTTCCGTTCATCATGATGCTCTCGAGCATGAGCTTCGTCATCGTCATCTTCTTCGGCGGGCGCGGCGTGATCCTGGGGAGCGTGTCCACGGGCGATCTGGTCGCCTTCACGAGCTACCTGGCGATCCTGACGTGGCCGATGATGGCCATCGGCTGGGTCGTCAACGTCATGCAGCGGGGCGCGGCGTCGATGGGCAGGATCGACAGAATCCTCGAGACGATTCCGGAGATCCAGGACCGAGAGGACGCCGTCGAGCTGAGCGATGTGGCCGGCGACATCGAGTTCGACAACGTGACGTTCCGATACGAACCCGAGCTCGACCCGGCGCTCGGGAACGTGAGTTTCTCCGTCGGGCACGGCGAGACCCTCGGCGTGATCGGGCGAACCGGTTCGGGGAAGAGCACAATCCTGAGCCTGTTGCTTAGGATCTACGAGAGCGGAGAGGGCGTCGTCTCGGTCGACGGTCTGGACGTGCGGAGCGTAACCGTTGCGTCGCTGCGCGGCGCGATCGGCTACGTACCGCAAGATACGTTCCTCTTCTCCGACACAATCAGGGAGAACGTCCGATTCGGACGGCCGGAGGCGCGCGAGGAGGACGTCAGGCTAGCCCTCGAACGGGCGGGGATCCTGGATGAGGTCCTCGGTTTCCCGAAGGGGGTGGACTCGCTCGTCGGCGAGCGGGGCGTGACGCTGTCCGGCGGTCAGAAGCAGCGGATCGCCATCGCTCGTGCGCTCATCATGGATCCGGCGATCGTCGTGCTCGACGACGCGCTCTCCTCGGTCGACACGGCGACGGAGGAGAGGATCCAGGACGAGATCGGGGAAGCGCTTCGCGGAAAGACGACGATCATCGTCGCTCACAGGATCTCATCGATCAAGCACGCCGACCGGATCATCGTCCTGGACGACGGCCGTATCGTCGAGCGGGGCACCCACGAGGAGCTGCTGGCCGCCCGGGGTCTCTACGCGGAAATACACGAGCGTCAGCTTCTCGAGGCCGAGATGGAAGAGTCTGACTCTTAGGGGCAAGGGAGTGGCGACGTACGAGCGACATGAGGAAGAAGCTCTCGGGAAGGCCTACGACCCCAGGTTAGTGCGGAGGCTGCTGGGGTTCGTGAGGCCCTACGTGAAGCTGGTCGTCTTGGCGGTCGGCATTCTCATCCTGGTGGCGGCGTTCGAGCTCGCCGTGCCGTACCTGATGAGGAGCGCGATCGATGACCACATCGTTGCGACGGCGCGCCTCGTTCACGTTCCCGCGGACGCGGGCGACCTCGCGCGGAAGTTCATCGACGCGCATCGCGGCGACTTCCTGGCCGTCGAGTCGGCCACGGGCGAGCCGTCGGAGACGACGTACTTCGTGGCTTCCAAGACACTCTCCGGCTACGACCCGAGGGAGGTGGCACGGGCCGCCGACCTCGGCATCGTGGGGTCGGTCAACTACTACCTGGCGGACCGCGAGGCCGTCCGGGAGGCCGGGCTCGACACTCCCGCGTTCCCGGTTGCAGGCGGGAGGCTCGCCGTCACCCGGGAGAGCCTCGCTCGGCTCGATTCCAGGCAGCTTGCGATCATCAGAGAGAACGACCTCCGCGGCGTGGCGCGGATCGCGGTGATCATCCTTGCGATCCTCGTTCTTTCGTTTGTCTCGACGGTCCTTCAGATCAACATGATGGAGGTGACCTCTCAGCGGGTGATGTACGACATCCGGATGAAGGTCCTCCGTCACCTCCAGAGGCTCTCTCTCTCGTTCTTCGACCGAAACCCGGTCGGCCGCCTCGTCACGAGGGCGACGAATGACGTTGAGGTTCTCCATGAAATGTTCACCTCGATCGTCATCACGCTTCTCAAGGACGCGTTCGTTCTGATCGGGGTTGTCGCCCTGCTTCTCAGGCTCAACTGGCGGCTCGCGCTCGTCTCGTTCGTCGTGCTGCCGTTTATGGCGTGGGCGACCGCCGCGTTCAGCGTCAAGATCCGCGACGCATTCCGTGAAGTGCGTGTAAAGGTTGCCAAGATCAACGCGTCGCTTCAGGAGAACATCAGCGGCATGCGCGTCTCACAGATCTTCCGGAGAGAGAACGAGAATCTTCGGCGGTTCTCGGTCATCAACCACGAGAACTTTCTTGCTGCGATGCGTCAGATCCGCGTCTTTGCCATGTTCATGCCGCTCATGGATCTCGCGAGTTCGATTGCGATTGCGCTCATCATCTGGTACGGCGGAGGGAAGGTCATCCAGACCACGCTCTCACTCGGGACCCTCGTGGCGTTCCTGTCGTACGTGCAGATGTTCTTCAGGCCCCTGAGGAACCTCGCGCAGCAGTACAGCACGATGCAGGCCGCGATGGCGTCGTCGGAGCGCATCTTCATGCTTCTGGATGAAGATGACATCGTGTCCGATCCCGCCGAGCCCATTGTGCCGGACACCGTGGGCGGGCGCATCACGTTCGAGAACGTGTGGTTCGCGTATCTCGAGGGGGATTGGGTCCTGAGGGATGTGAGCTTTGTGGTGGAGCCCGGGGAGACCGTGGCGATCGTCGGGGCGACCGGGGCGGGCAAGACGTCGATCATCAGCCTCCTGGAGAGATTCTACGACGTGCAGAAGGGGAGCATCACGCTCGACGGCGTCGAGATCAGGGATATCTCGAAGTCGTTCCTCCGTTCGCACCTCGGGTTGGTCATGCAGGACGTCTTCATTTTCGCGGGCGACATCAGAGGCAATATCGCCCTCGGGAATGCCGACATCGACGACGAGCGCCTGACCGAGGTCGCTCGCCATGTCAACGCCGATCGTTTCATAGAACGGCTGCCCGGCCGATACGGCGAGGAGGTCCGCGAACGCGGATCGACGCTCTCGACCGGCCAGCGTCAGCTTCTGGCCTTTGCGCGGGCTCTGGCGGCCGACCCGGAGATCCTCATCTTGGATGAGGCGACCTCCAACATCGATACCGAGACCGAGCGGCTGATCCAGGACGCGCTCGTCCGCCTGATGGAAGGCAGGACGTCGATCGTCATCGCGCATCGCCTCTCGACGATTCAGCACGCGGACAAGATTCTGGTCATGCAGGGAGGGAAGATCCGCGAGGTCGGTACCCACCAGGAGCTGCTCGCCCGACGGGGATACTACTACCATCTCTATCAGCTGCAGTACGCTCGGTAGGCTTCGGACGCCGTTCGGCGCCGCCAGGTTCCGCCCGCCGCGGCAGTCCTCAGGAAGCCGGCGCTAACGCGCGCCGGGTCCGCCGGTGATGCCGAGATCGGGCGGCCCCCCGTCGGGGTCCGTGAAGAGAGGACTCCCCGCGTCGAAGGCGGGGGACCCCTCCCGGAGGCTGAAGTCGAGGCTGTCCGCAAGGAGCGGGTCGAAAGAGACGTTGCCGTCCCGCCCTGTGAGATTCTCGATGCCCTGGTAGTCCCCGGCCGTGTTCCCCCAGACATCGTTGTGCGTGAGCGCGAAGCCCGGTGCCGGTTCCTGGACCCAGACGCCGACGCAGGGACAGACCCACTCCTCCCTCCACCCGTTGCCGACGATGATGTTGCCGGTCGCGAGTCCTGTCGCGGAGCCGCTCCAGACGGCGAAGCCGCAGTTTCCGTTTCTGACGATCGTGTTGTGCGATGCCTCGAGGAAAGACGTTCCGGTGGCGATGACCCCCCACCCGAGGTTGTCGTGGACGGCGTTGTTCCGGACGACCGCCCGCGAGCTTCCGAACGTTCCGATTCCCTTCCAGTAACCTGAGACGTCGTTCCTCAAGACGGTTGCCGCGGCGTCCCAAGTGATGCCGATGCCCGCGCCGCGACCCACCGAGATCGTGTTGTCTGCCACCAGCGCGACGGCCCCACGATAGAGGGCGATGCCGTCCCATCCGTTGTTCGAGATCTCGTTCCCGGTGACGACGAGTTCCGCGCCCTCGCGTCCTACGACGCCGGCGATGCCGACGACCACGCCTTCCGGACGGTCCGTGTTGTCCGCTATCTCAACTCCGGAGATCGTCACGCGGCTCCTGCGGACGACCACGCCGGCGTCGGTGGCCATCTCGCTGGTGTCTCGCCTGCCTCCGGTGATCCGGACGGCGGTCACGAGCGAGCCGATGCTGTTCCTGAAGTAGAGGCCATAGCCGGCGTTCGTCTCGAGCGTCGTAGCGGACGGGCCGGCGCCCAGGAGCTGGATGCCCTTCCCGATCACCGCGAATCCCCTGGTAGCCGGCACGGGCGTCCGATGCTCCTCACAGTTTCCGCACAGGGAATCGACGAAGCTCTCCGCCTCGGCGGAGTAGACTCCCGGAGCGATCCGGAGAACGTCGCCGTCCGCGGCCTCGTCGATGGCGGCCTGGAGATCGCGGAATGGGTCGTCGCGGGTCCCGGTGCCCCGGAGTCCGTCGTCCAGGTCGTTCACGAACCGGACGGCGGCGGGGGCTGCGGGCGCCAGCAGCACCGCCGCGAGGATGCACACCGCGGCCGGCGCCACGGCCGTTGCCGCCGATCCCGCGTTGTGACGTCTCAACGCGATCCTCATCATCATTGCCTCCCAACCAGTCGAGCGAGCGCGACTCGCTGGTATTCCAGCTGTCCCATCCACGATTCGAGCCGATCAGGGGATTCGGGGTAGTCGTCATAAAGCCGTTGGACGGCCCGGACGATCCTGTTCGCCCTCATGAGCATCCGGAGGAGGCCCGGCCTTCGTAGAGCGTGTCCGGCGGCGTGGGTGAGACCGCCAAGCGATGGTCTGCTGTCCCTGGACGTCAGAGTTCTGAGCGTCACACCTGCACGGACTGCCTCGATCGCGAGCGAAAGCGCGTCGTCGCTCCCGAGCGTGTAGAAGATGCGGCGGAAGCAGTCGTGTCCGGCATGGTGGGCGCCGATTCCGCGCATGTACCAGACGTTGTACGCCCAGAGGCCGCGGGCGGAGGTGTCGTCAGCGGCGATCGCCTCGGCCGCCGTTCGCCCGGCGACGGCACCTCCCACGACGGCCGACGCGATGCCACCGCCGTGGAGCGGATTGGTCTGGCATCCTGCGTCTCCGACGGTGATGAACGAGTCGCCGATGTTGGAGGGCAGCGGACCCCTGAGCGGCACCATTCCCGAGCCGGCGGAGAGCGGCTCGAGAATCGGAACATCCGCGAATCCCTTCACGAAACGGCGGAACACGTCCCGAAGATCGTGGCTCACGGACGAGACGATACCGCCGACACCGACGTTCACGAGTCGCTCACCCATGGGAAAGAGCCACCCGTATCCCTCACGGACGCCACTCGGCATGAGATGAATCCGTGCCATGTTCGCCCGCGGGAGAGGAGTCGCGATGGGGACGATCTGACGATAGCCGATGCCGACGTCGCCTCGCTCCAGTTGCACGTCCTTACCCGTTCCTCCTTGTCGCGTGAGGGTTGCGGCGTATCCCGAAGCGTCGACGACGACCCGTCCCGCAATCTCGCATTCCTCGCCGTCCTCGAAGCGCGCGAGAAGCGTGGCGCGCGACCGGTCCGCCCAGCCGATGCATGTGCACCGGTCGAAAAGTCCGACGCCGGCGGACAAGGCGTCGGCGAGAAGTCTCTGGCCGAAGACGACCCGGTTCAGGATGACTCCGGGCTTCTCGATCGAGAGCGCGCCGTCGGCACCCGGAAGGTAGAGGTCGCCGCCATCGACGGACGCCGCGATCTCCGCGCCGCCGGGCTCGTCGATGTACTGGGACATCGCGGCCAGCGCATCGAGCGATACGGCGTTGCCGCAGATTTTGCGTCCGATCTCGGTCGCCGCCTGTCGGTCGAGGAGCGCGACGCTGCGGCCTGCCTCGGCGGCGACCCGCGCCGCGCACGCTCCGGCGGGGCCCGCGCCGACGACGACAACGTCTGCATGTGTGGGGAGGCGCGTGCTCATGGACGGCGAGACTAGCAGTGGACCCCGAGGAAGGTCAAACGCGCCCTCGCGGGGCCCTCGCGCAGGTTCACAGGATCCGGATGCGCTGTCTCGCATCTCATATAGATAGGGAGTGTGTGGGCTATCCGAGACCTCCCTTGAAATGGGGCATATTTCATGCTATTATGTCATTTGTCAAGGAGTTAACGACCGGTTGCCCCCGCGAGCGGAAGTGTCCGGAATTGTGCCGGTTCTCTGTCCGCTCGTGACGCATCACCGAAAGAGAGGGCTTCAAGATGGGTTCCAGCCGTACGCCGGGACTGTTCCTCACGCTCGTGATGGCGGCGCTTGCCGTCCTCGCCGTCCTGTTCCTTCCGCTGGCCGCTGCCGGTCTCGTCGACCGCGAGGTCGGCCCGGAAGAGCAGGCCACGATCGACGCGATCAACGCAAGAAACGAAGAGCTGGGCTACAGCTGGGTTGCGGGACCGACTTCGGTCTCACATCTGACTCCCGAGGAGCAGGCCCTGCGCCTCGGCGGCGAGTTCCCACAGGAGCTGTGGGAGCAGGCGGAGCCCGCGCCGGTTCCCCCGGAGACCGCGTTGAGAAGTCAGCGCAGCTCGTTTGATTGGCGGACGATGGACGGCGTGACCCCGGCGGACGACCAGGGAGACTGCGGCTCGTGCTGGGCCTTCGGGGCGGGAGGCGCCACGGAGGCGCGAGTGCGGATCAACGAGGGAGTCATCGTCGACCTCTCCGAACAGCAGTCGATCGACTGCAACTTCCAGGGATCCGATTGCGACGGCGGCTATGCCGGCCACGCCTTCCAGCTTCACAGAGATCCGGGCGGCTTGCTCGAGGAGTGCTACCCGTACATCGAGGCGAGCGGCACGTCCTGCCGCGGCGGCGGGTGCGAGGTGGCGGCCATCATCGACGGCTTCACGAGCGTGTCGAGCGTTGAATCCCAGATCAAGTACTACGTGGAGAACTTCGGCCCGATCACGACGGGCATGCACGTCTATAGCGACTTCTACTCCTACAGCACGGGCTGCTACGAACACGCCGGGACCGACTACACGAATCACAACGTCCTGATCGTCGGGTGGGACGATGACATGTGCGGGGGCGAGGGGGCCTGGATCTGCAAGAACAGCTGGGGACAGAGCTGGGGCATGAACGGCTACTTCTACATCAAGTACGGAACATGCCGCATCGGAACCGGCAATCTGCAGCCCACCAACGCCCACATCCCGCACGAGCGGTTCGTCCCGGACGAGTTCTCGTCCATCCAGAACGCCGTCAACAACTCGGAGCGTGGTGACATCATCCGCGTGGCAACCGGGACATACACCGAGAATGTCGTGCTTCAGGACTACAGGATCATCGTCGGCGGCTACAACAGCGACTTCACCGTCCGCGATCCGCAGCTCTACCCCACGATCATCGACGGTGGCGGCTTGGGGGACGTCGTCACGTGCTCGAGCCGGGACAATATCATCATCGACGGGTTCGAGATCCGGAACTCGGGAGGGGCCGGCACGGCGGGCATTGAGCTGGTCAGTACCGAGGCCACGGTCAAGAACTGCAACATCCACAGCTGCGCACGCGGGATCAACGTGGACGGCGGCGCCGATGGGAACCTCATCATCGAGTCCTGCGAGGTCCACGACAACACCGGCACCGGGATCTACGTGTGGGCTTCCCACCCGACGATCGAGGTCCGGTGGAACGCGATCTACGACAACGGCCTACTGGGCGTGCGATCGTACAACTCTCCTACGGCGGTTCTGAACAACACGATCGCGGGGAACGGCGACTCCGGCGTCGAGATTCAGAACACCACGGGGAACGTGGTCCGGAACAACATCATCGCTTCAAACGGCGCGTACGGGATCACGTGCGTGAGCGCGACGCCGACGTTGAGCTACAACGACGTGTGGGACAACACGAGCGGCGACTACAGCGGCTGCTCGGCGGGTACCGGCGACATCTCGCAGGACCCGATCTTCTGTGACGCGCCCGGCGGCGACTACTCCGTTCATGGCTCGTCTCCGACCCTCGGGACGGGGTTGGGCGGTGAGGACATGGGCGCCCTGGGGATCGGCTGTCCCGCGGGTCCTCAGAGTCTTCAGATCGCTCAGGACGGCGCGTCGCTTCTGCTGAGCTGGAGTGCGCCTCCGGCGTCGCGGTTCGACGTCGACCACTACGTGGTGTACCGTGACACGATGGGTCTTCCGCTGACTGTGGTGGCGACGGTGGACGCGCCGGAGACGACGTTCGTGGACGTGACGATCTCTCCGTGCGAGCTGAACACGTACCAGGTGTCGGCGGTCGACGGGACGCCGCTCGAGGGCGCTCGATCGAACAAGGTGACGGGCGAGCTGTGCTACGCGGGTCCGACGGGCTTAGACGCGACGTTCACGTACGGCGCGAATGAGCTGTCGTGGAGCCCCGGCGAGGGCCCGATCGACTACTACGTGATCGAGCGAGGCATCACTGAGGCCGGAATGGACTCGGTCGGCTGGGCGTACGCGTCGGACTCGCTGTACATCGACGAGACGCTGGGCGGTTGTCCGCGCGACAACTACTGGTATCGCGTGAAGCCGGTGTACGGGACGGGTTGGCGGGGTTACCCGAGTTCAGCGGACTGGATCAACCCTGCGCCTGCTCCTCCGTCGGGTTTCACGGCGGAGTGGTCTGGTGACGACGTGGTGCTGGACTGGAGTCCGAACTGCGAGAGCGATCTTCTGCGGTACTTCGTGTACCGGGACACGCTTCCGTTCTCGGATCCGCTGGATCTGTCTTTGGAGATCTGGTTCACACAGGACACGACGTACGTGGACGTGGATCTGGACACGACGAAGACGTACTTCTACCGGTTGGCGTGCAACGACAACATGCAGCTTCGGAGCACGTACTCGGAGATGGTGTATCTGGGTCACGGTGATCGTCTGACGGTACCGTCGCCTTACGCGACGATCCAGGCGGCGATCGACGCGGCGTCTCCGATCGACACGGTTCTGGTGAGTCCGGGGGTGTATCCGGAGCGGATCACGATGAAGGACGGTGTGGTGGTACGGAGTTCTGGTGGTCCTTCGGTGACGACGATCACGTACGGGAGCGGGACGATCGTGACGGCGTCGGCACAGGGCGATCTGTCGTTGCTGGAGGGGTTCACGATCGACGGGCAGGGGACGGCGAGTCTGGGTCTGGACAGCTGGGTATCGAGCATTCGGGTTCACGGGTGCGTGTTCGAGGAACTGACGACGGGTTTGCAGGCGCGTGGGGGCGGCTGGACGGAGATCGTGGGTTGCACGTTCAGCGGTAACCAGAACGGGATGAGCGTAGCGGACTCGGCGGCTCCGTTTCTTTCGGGGAACGTGTTCGACGGGAACACGATATCGGGTGTGTACATGAACGGAGATCCGGGACCTGAGATCGGTCGCGGGTTCGACGACGCGAACGATTTTTCGAACAGCGGGTTCGTGCACGTATTCAACATGGGCACGGCGGAGGTCGACGCGGACCTGAACTACTGGGGGACGAACTGTCCGGACGGTTCGTTGTTCTACGGTCCTGTGGACTGGCTGCCGTGGACGGACGCTGGTCACACGGGTGCGTACACGAGCTGCACGGGCGTTGCGGAGGGTGAGCCGGTCGGGCGTGCGTACGCGAGTCTGAACTACCCGAATCCGTTCAATCCGTCGACGGCGATCTCTTACACGGTGCCTTCCGTGGGCACTCCCGTCCGTTTGATGATCTACGATCTGACGGGTCGGAAGGTGCGGACGCTGGTGGAGGAGGCGCACGGGCCGGGTGAGTACACGGCGGTCTGGCGCGGTCGTGACGACCGTGGTCTTCCCGTCAGCTCGGGCGTATACTTCTACCGGATCGAGATCGGCGACTACACCGTCGACCGCAAGATGGTCATGCTCAAGTAATCTCTTGGCATCGAACGTCCGGACGAGGACGGCCCCCGGCGGGAACGATCGCCGGGGGCCGTCGTCTGCTTGCCGGGCGCCGCGCAGTGCTCCCCACTTGCCGGGCGCCGCGCAGTGTCCTGCACGCAGCAGCTTCCGCGCCTCTATCTATAGAGCGACTTGATGGTGCTCCACGTCGCGTCGAGTGTCTTCGCCTCGGGAACATCCGCGCCGGCGCATCCCATGCCTCGTGCCCCGATGATGACCCCGCACGAGTTGCCTGCCGGGAGGCACGGCGATGCGGCGGCAAGCTCAAGCAGTGAAGTCTCGGTGCTGCAGAAGAGGGGATTGGAGGACAGGTTCCCGCTGATCCCCGCCTGTCCCGCGACCGCGCCCGTCCAGTCGCCTCCCTCGTTTCCGTAGATGTCGGTGCACGTGAGGTTGATCGTGCTCGTGCCGTCCACCGTCACGGCATTGCCGTCAACACTGAAGGCGATGATTGTGTTCTCAACCTCTCCTGTCGAACCGTTCTTCAGAAACAGACCGACGCCTTCACTGCCGATGTTCCGGACAACGCTGCAGCCGGTCAGCGAGAACGACGACGCGTCCGCGGAGATCCCGCCGCCCTCGGCTGTGGCGCCCTTGTAGACCACACAGCCGGTAAGTGTCGCGTCGCTGCCGTTCACCAGCGTGACGTTCGACGCGCAGCAGTTGTCGTCGAGCACGCTGTCAGTGAGTTCAACGATCGCGTTGTCGCACCGGATGCCGCCGCCAGTGTTCTTGAAGAACGTGGTCGCGGTTATTGAGACGTCCGGGCAGTTCGTGAATCCAGCGCCGCCACCGTAGTTGGCCTTGAGCAGGCAGTCCGTTACGACCGCGGTCGAGTTCTCGAAGCGGAATGCGCCACCGCCGGTGGGTAGGTAGGAGGCGTTGCTCTCGAATACGCAGC
>Ga0272444_10002864_pt1 | contig 15783 bp, 10 predicted proteins | sample SSMForm13_FD_201033 | JGI IMG/M metagenome (GOLD analysis project Ga0272444, IMG submission 201033) | Marine sediment archaeal communities from Little Sippewissett salt marsh, Falmouth, MA, United States - SSM-Form-13 | ecosystem: Environmental > Aquatic > Marine > Wetlands > Sediment ...
CCTTCGTGCCGCGATGCCTACGCTTTCCGCCAGCATGTGGCCACGGCCCGGCACAACCGCGGGGTGCCGATGATTCCCGAGTTTGATCAGTACCCGGTGTTCTACTTCACTAATCACAACACCGTCATTGGCGAAGGTGCCCTGGTAGTCGAGAAAGACCACCTGCAGAAGCTTGATTTCGAGCTGGAGGCAGCTATCGTTATCGGCCGGAGAGGCCGGAATATCAGCGCCTCAGACGCTGATAGCTTTATCGCCGGCTATACCGTTATGAACGACTTTTCGGCCCGCGTTCTCCAGATGGAGGAGATGAAGTTGAACCTGGGCCCGGCCAAAGGGAAGGACTTTGCAACCGCCATCGGTCCCTGGCTGGTCACGCCGGACGAGCTTTCCTCACAGCGCATCGAAACCGATTTCGGCAACAAGTACGACCTTCGCATGACCGCCCGCCACAACGGCCAGCAGATTTCCGACGGCAACCTCAACCAGATGGACTGGACGTTCGCCGAGATAATCGAGCGGGCCAGCTATGGTGTCGACCTTTACCCCGGCGATGTTATCGGTTCGGGTACGGTCGGTACCGGCTGTTATCTCGAATTGAACGGCACGGCCGCGCTGAAGGCGAAGGAAAAGGGTGAAAGCTTCACCCCGACTTGGCTCCAGGTCGGCGACACTATCGAACTGGCTATAGACAAACTCGGTGTTCTCAAGCATACCATCGTCAAAGCCGACAGCGACCGTTCAATCCTGGCCAAAAAGAAGAACACGGAAGTGGTGGTGTAACCTGTGATAGATTTCGAACCCAAAGACCTGGCTGTCAAAGACGTTCACGCCTACCTTTTGGGCGGTGTGGCGCCGCGCCCGATCGCTCTGGTGTCGACCATGTCGGCCGAAGGAAATGTCAACCTGTCGCCGTTTTCGTTTTTCAACGCTTTTGGCGCTAACCCGCCGATCGTGGTCTTTTCCCCCTCTCGGCGCGGGCACGATGGCTCCCTGAAGGACACTTACAATAACATCGTGACTAACAAAGAGTGCGTGATACAGGCGGTTACCTACGAGATGGTCCAGCAGGTGTCACTGGCTTCTACGGAGTACGATACGGGGGTCGATGAATTCGTGAAAGCCGGGCTGACCCCGGTAGCTTCGGACCTGGTGAAACCACCCCGCGTCAAGGAATCACCCTTCCAGATGGAATGCCGTCTGCTTCAGATGATTCCGCTTGGCGAGGGGGGCGCGGCCGGGAACCTGGCGGTTTGCGAAGTCGTCAAGTTTCACATCTGGGAGGATGTTATTGTCGACGGTGTCATCCAGCCGGACCGCATAGATCTGGTCGGCCGCATGGGCGCCAGCTTCTATACCCGTGCGGTTGGAGACTCGATCTTCAAGGTGGCCAAACCGATCGGCAAGAGAGGCATCGGCTACGACCAACTGCCGGAGTTTGTCAGGACATCCGACCTCCTTACCGCCAATCACCTGGCGCAGTTGGCCAACGTGGAAGTGATCCCCTCCGACGATGAAGTCACAACCTTTGTGTTCAATCTGAAGAAACAAACGGATTCAGGAGCAGGTAAACCGGGCTACTACCGGGAGGTGTTCCTCTCGGCCCTGGAGGATCTCGACAGCGACCGCAACGTTGCGGTCAGACAGATGTTCGCAGCGGCGATACGGGCTCTTGAGGCCGATGATGTCGCTTTCGCCTGGCGGGCTTTGTTGTACGCCAGGACAGTCGAAACCGTATAACTACTGACATGAGCAGTCTGTCGTCAAAGGATGCGAGTTTGGCTCTGCCGCTGTGGGAGCCGGCTCCTGAGGACGTTCGACGTTCCAATATGACCCGGTTTGCGGACTATGTGGCCCGCAAGCACGGCCGGAGTTTCGAAACTTACGACGAATTGTACGCCTGGTCGATAACCAACATCGCCCAGTTCTGGGAAGCGGTCTGGAATCGCTCCGATATTATCCACTCGCAGGCCTACAGCCAGGTTCTCAGCTCCCTCGAAATGCCCGGCGCCAAATGGTTCGGGGGAGCCCGCCTGAATTTCGCCGAAAATCTGCTGCGCCATCGCGACCAGAAAACCGCCATCATTCATCAGCGCGAAAACGCCGACACTGTCCGTCTGTCATATCGCGACCTCTACCGCCAGGTGGCCGCCTGCGCCGCCGGGTTGAAGCAGCTTGGTGTGAAACGGGGGGATCGGGTGGCGGCCTTTATTCCCAACATCCCGGAAGCGGTTATCGCCATGCTGGCGACCACCAGCATCGGTGCGATGTGGTCCTCCTGCTCACCCGATTTCGGGCCACAGGGCGTCCTGGACCGGTTCGGCCAGATCAAACCGAAAGTACTGATAGCCGGCGACGGTTACAGCTACAACGGCAAGCAGCACGACTCCTGCGGTCGCATTCAGGAGATCACCAGAGCTATCCCGGAGGTAGAAGAGGTAATCGTAGTGCCGGTCCTGGGCGACCGGATGCCTTCGGGAAAGACAAGAACAATGACGTGGCAGGAGCTTCTGTCGGAACCGGCTGCCAGCGTCGTATTCGAACAACTGCCGTTCGATCATCCCGTTTATGTCATGTACTCCTCCGGCACCACCGGCGTCCCCAAGTGTATCGTCCACGGCGCCGGCGGTACGCTGCTTCAGCATTACAAAGAACACGCCCTTCACACGAACCTGAATACGGGCGATGTCATCCTCTATTTCACCACCTGCGGCTGGATGATGTGGAACTGGCTGGTCAGCTCCCTCCAGGTAGGGGCGGCGATTTTCCTTTACGACGGTTCCCCGACCTGGCCGGACGGAAAGGTACTGTGGCGGGCGCTCGAGCGGGAGAAGGTCAACGTGTTCGGCACCAGCCCCCGTTTCCTGACTTACTGCCAGAAGGAGGGCCTTCGCCCGGGCGAGGAATTCGACCTCCCCGAGCTGAGGATCGTTCTCTCGACCGGCTCCCCCCTGACCGCCGAGAATTTTGAATGGGTTTACGGCGCGGTTAAGAAGGATGTGCAACTGTCATCGATTTCCGGCGGCACCGACATCATTTCCTGTTTCATGCTCGGCAACCCCAACCTTCCGGTCTACTCCGAGGAAATCCAATGCCGCGGCCTGGGCATGAAAGTGGAAGCCTTCGGCGACAACGGTCAGAGCGTTATCAACGAGGTCGGCGAGCTGGTTTGCACGGCGCCGTTTCCTTCGATGCCCACCGGCTTCTGGAACGACCCCGACCGGGAGCTCTACCGGTCGGCCTATTTCGAGCAGTTCCCCGGTGTCTGGCGCCACGGGGATTTCATCAAGATCACACCAAACGGCGGGGTGAAAGTGTACGGACGCTCCGACGCCACCCTCAACCCCGGCGGCGTGCGCATTGGCACAGCCGAGATTTACAATCCGGTCGAGGCGATGGACGAAGTAATCGACAGCGTGGCGGTGGGGCAAAAGGTGGACGGCGATGTCAGGATAATTTTGTTTGTCGTGCTGGCCGAGAGTCTGAGTCTTACCGACGAGCTTGAGTCCGCTATCAGAAAACGCATAAAGGAGCGGGCCAGTCCCCGGCATGTCCCGGCCGTGATCAAGCAGGTGACGGCTGTTCCGCACACTATCAACGGCAAGAAGGTCGAACTGGCCGTGACCCGCATAATCCACGGTCAGGAGATACAGAATCGTGACGCCCTGGCCAATCCGGAGGCACTGGAGCAATACCGGGATATTCTCAAGGGCGTCTGAGCCCGCCCCGAATTCTTCTTGTTGCATCGACCATCCACGAAATCTATCTTGAGCTTTCAGAGGGTGACTCGGTTGCAGCATCGGTTTCCGAAATCATAGTTCTTATCATAGTAAAGGAGTACCAAAAATGAAGCGAACTCTAGTACTCAGCCTGTGCGTCCTGATGTTGATCGGCTCGCTTGGCTGTGGCTGGTCCCGCAAGGAAAAAGGCGCGGCTATAGGCGCCGGAGCCGGGGCCGTGGTAGGCGGTGTGATCGGCGATAAAGCCGGGAATACCGCGATCGGCGCTATCCTCGGGGCGATGATCGGCGGCGCCGCCGGGGCCTACATCGGCAACTACATGGACAAACAGGCGGCCGAAATCGAACGAGACCTCGAAGGCGCCACGGTGGAGAGAATCGGCGAGGGGATCAAGATCACTTTCGATTCCGGAATTCTGTTCGACATCAACTCCGCCAAGTTGCAACCGGAGGCGAGACAGAACCTGACCAAACTTGCGGCCATCCTGAACAAATACGAGGACACCGAGATATTGGTCGAAGGACATACTGACTCGACCGGCACTCACGACTATAACCTGACCCTTTCGATGCGGCGGGCGCAGTCGGTCGCCAATCACATGACCGGCCTTCAGGTAATGCCCAACCGCTTCCGCATCATGGGCTACGGTCCCGATCAGCCGGTGGCCAGCAATCTGACCGCCGACGGTCGTCAGCAGAACCGCCGGGTGGATATTGCCATCTTCGCCAACGACAAACTCAAAGGTGCAGCTGAGGACAAGGTTGAGGGTTAAGCGGACGCACCCGAAATAGAGCCGCACAAACGCAAGAAAGCCGGGACCGCGCTACAATCGCGAGCCCGGCTTTTTGCTCTGCACCAACCTGTGCGAGGCGGTCGAACGTTCTTCTTCCCGGCCACAGCCGTCGTGGCCACAGCGCCCCCGGATCAATTCCAGCACATCTTGCGACTGCCGACCGTTGACCGGCGTTTCGAAATAGCCGGCAAAAGTCCCCGACCGGTCTCACATAAGAATCGATCTTCAACCCCGGTTTTGTCTCTACAGCCGGCCCAGCGGGGGCTTTGTAAGGGGCCGGTCAAGTTGCTGTTGTGCAAACCGTTAATCTTCCCCGGGCGGGCTCCTTCCGGCGTTTTTTCGGCGGCCGTAAAAACTACCTTTTGTTCCATTTTTGGCGAGTATGCAATTGCCACCACCGTGAGCTTTCTTTATTTTGACTTCATGAGGAAACTTACCCTGCTGGCTCTGGTTCTGCTCGCGGGTGTGAGCAGCGCGATCGCCGGGACCACGCCGGTCGAAGGCATCGCTTCAAAGACACCCGAACTCAAAGCTTTCATAAACGCTCGCATCGTCGTCTCGCCTCAAAGGACAATCGAGAACGGCATGCTGGTGATCGACAGCGGCAAAATCGTGTCGGTGGCCCACGAGAACGCCCCGCCCGAAGGCGCTTTCGTGGTGGATCTCGAAGGCCGGACGATCTACCCGGGGTTTGTCGACGCTTTCGCCGAGTACGGTCTGGCCTCGGTTCCGAAACCTGAAAAGGACCGCAGCGGCAGACCTGTCTACGAGGCGGATCGCATGGGCGCCGATGCCTGGAACGACGCTGTACACGCGCAGGAGAACTGGGTGCGGTATTTCCAGCCGGACAAGAAGGCGGCCGGGGAATATCTCAAACAGGGCTTCACATCGGTCCAATCGGGACGGCTCGATGGGGTTCTTCGCGGACGCGCATTCGTAACCTCGCTCGGCGAGGGTCTCCCCAACGACCTGGTGATCAAACCCGAAAGCTGGCAGTTGGTCGGATTCGACAAAGGCAGCTCGCCGCAGGAATATCCCGGCTCGCAGATGGGCTGTATCGCCCTCATACGTCAGACTATCTACGACGTCGACTGGTACCGTCAGGCTCACGCGGCATATGACAGGAACCGACAGCAGCCGATGCCGGAGTTCAACCGGGCTATCGAAGCTCTGGCCAATATCAAAACCGAGGGTCTGCTGTTTGAGGCCGGAGATGATCAGGTAACCATGCGGGCCGACCGAATCGCCCGCGAGTTCGGCATGCCGGCGGTCATTGTCGGCTCCGGTCATGAGTACGAGATGATCGACGCCCTCAAGGCAACCGGCCGCACACTGATACTGCCGCTTGACTATCCCAAAGCCCCTGAGGTGAAGACGCTTGAGGATGAGCTCGACGTCAACCTCGCCGACCTTCGACGCTGGGAGAGGGCGCCCGCCAATGCGGCGGTTCTCGAAAGTCACGGTGTGCGCTTCGCCTTTACGTTAAGCGGCCTCAAAAAGAAAGAGGACTTCCTCAAGAATCTCCGCGAAGCGGTGCAATTCGGACTTTCCAGGGAAACCGCCTTAGCCGCCCTGACCACCGTACCGGCCGACCTGTGCGGCGTGGCCTTTCTGGTGGGAACGCTCGAGGCCGGCAAATTGGCAGACTTCAGCATCTTTGACGGCGACATGTTCGATGAAGACTCGCACGTCCTGGTTGTCTGGACTCACGGCAGAGAAAACGTGCTCACTCCCCTGGAATGGGATGATTTCGGAGGAAAGTACGATCTGACGTTCAAGGGGCGGGCCTATCAACTCGAGTTGAAAGACAACTATCCCGACTGCGATCGACGCGTCAGCGGCAAGCTGATCGTGGACAGCACTTCTGTCGAACTCAAGCATGTCTCGGTAGATAACAACGTCCTTCATTTCGCGGCGCCTGTCGACTCCGGCGATGAAAGCTACTTCGTCCGCTTCAGCGGAGAGAAAGACCGCACAACGCTCCGAGGTCAGGCCGCCCTTGGCAGCGGGGCAAGAACCGCCTGGACCGCTGAGTGGACCGGACCGTTGGAAGACAAGAAGAATGACAAAAGCGAAGTAGACACAGTCCTTGTCTCCCGCCTGACCTATCCCAACCGCGCCTATGGATTCGAGAGCCGGCCCCCGCAGGAAAACGTCCTGATCAAGAACGGTACCGTCTGGACCGCGGAAGAGGAAGGCATCCTGGAGAGTGCGGACGTGCTCGTTAAGGACGGTAAGTTCGAGAAGATCGGACAGAACCTCGAGGCGCCCCCGGGTTATCGCACAATCGATGCCACCGGTAAGCATGTGACCTCGGGAGTCATAGACGAGCATTCCCACGTGGCCATTTCCGGCGCTGTCAACGAGGGATCCTCGGCCGTTACTTCGGAAGTACGCATTGCCGACGTCGTTGATGCCGAGGATATCTCGATGTATCGCTCCCTCGGCGGCGGCGTCACCATGGCTCGGCTGCTTCACGGTTCGGCCAACCCGATCGGCGGCGAAGCCCAGATCATCAAATATCGTTGGGGTTCCACGGCGGAAGATCTTAAATTCAAGCCCGCACCACCTTCGATCAAATTCGCGCTCGGGGAGAATGTCAAGCAGTCCAACTGGGGCGAGAACTACACCATCCGTTATCCCCAGAGCCGTATGGGCGTTGAGACGGTTATGAAGGATGCCTTCGTGCGGGCCGGGGAGTACGAGGCCGACTGGAACGCCTACCGCGCCCTTGGCAAAAAGGAGCGGGAGCGGACGATTCCTCCTCGGAAGAATCTTCGCCTCGAGGCGCTGGTCGAAGTCCTCCACTCCCGCATGTTCATCACCTGCCACAGCTATGTACAGTCGGAGATTCTGATGTTGATGCGCCTGGCCGAGGAGTTCGGTTTCCGGATCACGACCTTCACCCACATTCTCGAAGGCTACAAGGTAGCTGCGGAGATGGCCGCTCACGGCGCCACGGGCGGGGCCTTCTCCGACTGGTGGGCCTACAAGTTCGAGGTATACGACGCCATTCCGCAGAACCCGGCCATCATGCACGAACACGGCGTGGTCGTCTCGGTCAACTCCGACAGCGAACGTCTCCAGCGCCTGCTCAACCAGGAGGCGGCCAAATCGATCCAGTACTGCGGTATGAGTCAGGAGGACGCCTGGAAGATGGTAACGATCAACCCGGCCAGGCAGCTCAAGTCAGATCAGTGGGTCGGCAGTATCAAGCCGGGCAAAGACGCCGATTTTGTTATCTGGAGCCACAACCCTCTGTCGGTTTACGCAAAAGCCGAACAGACGTGGATCGACGGCCGCCGGTATTTCAGCCTTGAGGAGGATCTCGCCCGCCGGGAGGCAATCAAAGAAGAGAAAAATGCCCTGATCCAGAAAGTCCTCAGAGAAGCGGAAGACAAGAACAAGTGGGACCGTCGATGGAAAGACGACGGTGAGAAAGGCGGCCAGCCGAAACAACCCGGCGAGGTGCTCATCGAGAAAGGGGGTGCGCAATGACCAGGCATGTTGTTATACTGCTGCTTCTAATTCTCTGTGGAACCGCTTTCGGGCACGACTACGCACCGGGAGCCAAACAGACTCAGCCGATTCTCCTCAAGGGTGGTACCCTCTTTACGATCAGCGACGGCGTCAAGACCGGATATGATCTTCTGATGGTCGACGGTCGCATAGCGGAAATCGCCGAGAACATAAAACCGCCCGAGAACACCAAAGTCATCGATATCGCCGGCAAGCACGTTTACCCCGGCCTGATCGCCGCCGGAACGAGAATCGGGCTCGAGGAAATCAGTGCCGTGCGGGCCACGGTCGATACGCGTGAGGTCGGTCGGGCCACGCCGGAGGTCCGGTCACATATTGCATACAACCCCGACTCGGAGATCATCCCCACCATACGCTCGAACGGCATAGCCTACGCCCAGATTGTGCCCCAGGGCTCCATGCTGCGAGGTCGTTCCTGCCTGCTTAATCTCGATGCCTGGACCAAGGAAGACGCGGCTGAGAAACTCGAGGTCGGCCTGCATCTGGCCTGGCCGGCCGCAGCCGTGCGAACCACCTGGTACGAGACACGCACGCCCGAGGAACAGAAAAAAGCGATGGCGGAGAGCCGACGTCAGTTGAACTCGTTGTTCGACGAAGCCCGGGCTTACGCTATTGCCAAGGCCGCTGATCCCGATATCGATGTCGACCTCCGCTGGGAAGCCATGCTGCCGATCTGGACCGGGGACCTCCCCTTATTCGTCCACGCCGGTGATTACCGTCAGATCAGACAAGCCGTTGAATTCTGCTCTGAGCGGGGGTTGAAGATGATCCTGGTCGGAGGCGAAGAAGCCTGGAAAGTCACCGATCTCCTCAGCCGGAACGACATCCCGGTTGTATACTGCAACTCACACGATCTTCCGATGCGCTCCGATGACGATTACGATCTGGCTTACAAGATCCCGCGTCTCCTGAGTGAAGGCGGTGTGAGATTCTGTCTCGGCTCGCAGAGCAGTTGGCCGGCTCGGAACATGCCTTTCGATGCCGGCCAGGCGGTGGCGTTCGGCCTCGACAGAGACGTCGCTCTCCGTGCCATGACTCTTACTCCCGCCGAAATGATGGGGGTGGACCGGAATATAGGGTCGCTGGAAGTCGGCAAGAAAGCCAGCGTAATCGTCTCCGACGGTGACATCATGGACCACCTTACGCACAACGTCACGCACATGTTTATCGAAGGGCGCTCGGTCGATCTGGACAACAAGCACAAGGAGCTTTACCGCAAATACCGGGATCGAAAGACGGATTGAAGTCGGTCGAAGTCTCAAAACACAAAGGGAACTCAGAAGGAGTTCCCTTTTTTTATTCCCACACCGCGCGGTCGACTACAGTTGTATTCCCAGCGTCCATTGGAAGTCCGACGTGTCATAGTCGGACAACTGCCATGTGAAGAACACCGCCATGTTAAACGGTACCATGAACGGCGTCAGGTTGCCCAGCCCGAAACCAATTTCGCTGTACGGCTTTTCGGACCGGTTGACCCACTCGTCTCCGGTGTTGTAGGCATGATTCCGAAAATCGGTCCAGCAGACGCCGCCGTACACGCTCAGCCAAAAAGGAATGTCCTTTACAAGCGGCAGGCCGCTGGCCACCCACAGACGTTTTTGGAATTCGTGCCGGGCTCGAACGGTCAGCACACGGCTGCCGGCGAAATTGTTCTCATCGAACGTGAGAAAATCTCCGGCATCGGTGAGGTACTGGTCTCCAAAATCCACCGTAAAATACCGCTGTGGCGGCAGGTCGCCGTCGGAGGCCCCGGCATAAGCGTACAGCGACGTCAGCCCCATTCCCAGCGTCCGCTGTCTCCGAAACAGCGAGACGTAGTAACGCCGAAAATCAAAGTCGTTATCGATGAATTCCGGTGAGGCATATTCAATCCCGGTCTTGAACAGCGTGCACTGGGGGCTGTCGATCCGCTGGAATTTCCGTTTGTTCTTGAACAGCGGACGGGAATCATAGACAAATTCCGCCGCCACCGATCGCAAATGGCCTTCTGCAATAGCCGGATTCGCCCGCACGCTGTCATCGCCGAAGAAGCTGTAGTCGGTCAGGGCAGGCATCGAGAACTGACGGAAGTGCCGGTAGGTCACCGACAGGCTGGTGTGATCGATCAGTTTGGTCGAGGCAAACGCCTGGAAACCCTCATTTCGATAATAGTCCAGGGGATCAACCTGTGTCATCAGAGCCCAGAAGCTGTAATCCCGGTCTGGTCCGGACATAACGGTAGGTCTTCTCACCACCCGGTTGAGATAGTCCAGCCCCAGGCTCAACCTCTGGTCCCGGTGCAAATGGTACGTGAGGCCGTATTGATGTTCCCAGATCTTCGGCTCGAAGGCATAGCCTGGTTTGATGCGCACGTCCAGGTTTCTTACCGGTTCTTCGAATTCGAGGCCAAGCCCCAGGTATGTTCCCTCGACCCGGTTGTACCTGAAGAACTCCCCGTTGCCGAAGGCCGCGACAGCCAGCGCTCCGCCCAGTACCATTCCCACGATCTTCCCCGCCGAAGGCGGTGCGTTCTCAATCGAGTCGATCCGTTCATATCCTTTTATCTCGAAATCGGTGAGTGGGATAGTCTGTCGCTCCGCCCAGACCAGACTGTCGAATTCGTCTGCTTTTTCGTCTACCTCTATAACCGCTTCACTGAAAGTACCCTCGGGAGTCCCGGTCTCGATACGATAGTCGTACAGCGAGGCCCGCTGTGATACGCCTATGCGGTCTGGAATCGTAGGGAAATGAATTTCGACAATCCCTTCCAGTCGAATCTCGATCGGCATCCAGAACTCATTCTCAAACTGAGCGAACCGCTGCGAATAGCGGAGTTCGCTGACCATCGGGATCTCCACACCGCGGCTGAAACCGACATCGACCTCCATCACATCGTAAGTGCCGTCGGCAATGTGTATGAAGCCGACAAAGAGGGGATCATCGGGATTGATCGGTTCTATCTCGAGCTTGAATACCGGGCGCGAATCTACATATATCGTGTCCAGTAGATAATAATTGTAATGATCCAGGGCGTCCTCGGCCGTGGGCGTTACAACCGAAAAACGGCCGATATCGATCCGATTCTTGTTAAAATTGAGAATCTCCCCCACCGTCACCAGGTTCCCCTCGGCCGGAATGTTGGCTGTCTGCCGCCGCGAGGTTATCACTTCTTTATACTTGTCCGGCTGCTCCCAGTACGCGGTGGTCTGACTCTCAGCGATCATCATGACCCGCGATGAATCCTCTTTCGTCTCATCGGTGATCAGGACTTTGGTATAGGCGTCATAGCTGTAATCGTGAATGCGGGACAGAATGTCTTCTTTCCGTTTGATTGCCTCTATTATGATCCGCTGGCCCGGATCGTAGGCCCGGGTATACACCGAAATACCCTCGATCTCCACCGCCGAAGAATGCAGATAGATTTCCAGATCGGCCAGAGTGTCCGCCGCAATGATCTGGTACCTTTCGGAGTAATAGGCGATATGGCTGAATTTGAGCTGCTTCTCTCCTTCGGCGAGGATCAGGCGGAAACGGCCCTCTTCATTGGCCAGTGTCGATCGCCCCGTGCCTTCCACCCGCACGGTGGCCAGCGGCACCGGTTCACGGCTGTCGAAGTCGTAAACAACACCCTGGACGATAAGCCTTGCTCCCGGCTCTTCGGCCGACGCCGCCGCTCCAACGAAGAGCAGGAAAGAAAGTGACGCGAGCAGTATCTCTCTGAACAATTTCATGATCTCCCCTGAGCGTTATTGTAAACCTGCTGCTACGCTCTCAAGCAAAAGCGGTGCCCGCCGATTGCTCCCTGTCGTTCTGTCACTTACGTAGATGGAGGAGTCTTTGTTGCGGCCCGTCGACACACCCGCGCCTGGATTTTGTGCGGAAGCCCGGCCTTATCGCACGTACAGCATCAGGTAAACCGTTACGCCGCTGATGGAGACGTACATCCAGACCGGCCAGACCCATCGGGCGATCCGGCGGTGCCGGTCGAAACGGCTTCGCAACGCCCACCAGACCATTACCAGAATAAACGGCACCATCACCGCGGCCAGAACGATATGCGGTATGAGCACCGCCAGGTAGACCGTGCGGGTCCAATCTGTGTACGGGTACGGGACCGAGCCGACTTCGTAGTGATACACCAGGTAGCTGATGAGGAACAGCGCCGAGGTAACCAGTGCCGCAATCATGAATTTTCTGTGAGTTTCCTGTTTACCCCTGCGGATATTCACATAGCCGAACGACAGAAGCACCGCGCTGGTCAGGTTAAGGACGGCGTTCAGGGTCGGGAGGTCGGAAGCGTTCACTGGAAGCTCCTGGCAATGGCCCGGATATCCTGGCGAAGTCTCTTCATTGCGGCCGGATCGAGGTGTTCGTAATAGCCCCGGATCCTCCCCTGCGGATCGACCAGGACAAACCGGGGGCTGTGATTGGCGGGGAAATCAGAGCTGAGCTTGAACCCCGTCTCGGACAGGGACCGCACTTCGTCCATCTCGCTCCTGATGAACACCCAGCGGTTATCGGTCACGCCGAGATTGCTCAGGTACTCCCGCATGACGGGGAGGCTGTCGTGTTCAGGGTCGACATCGATCGAAACGAACTGGACCAGGTCGGAGTGAGCGTACAGATCGTACAACGACTTCATTTCGACCGCCATGGTAGGACACACTGCCTTACACCGGGTGAAGATGAAATCGACCACATTGATTTTCCCCAGCATATCCATCTGACCGAAAGGCGCCCCGCTCCTCTCGGTAAACTCGAACGAAGGGACCGTGTCCAGAATCGGCAGGTTCGTCCGGGACATCTCCGCCTGACCGATTACGGCCAGACCGAAAGTACCGGCCAGGACGACGGCCACCAGGGCCAGCGCCAGGACGATCGAAAAGCGACGGTCGCGCTCGAGCAGGGCCTCGCGGCCCCGTTTGACCGCCGAAAACAGGACCAGGGCCAGGCCAATGAAAATGGCTGCAATCCACAGGTGGAACAGTTCGAGAATCGGCGACATCCCGACCACTGCAAACACCAGCCCCAGCACAAGCTGAACCGCTATCAGAAGAATCAGCCCCCACACCGATTGCCTGACCAGAATTGACGGTCTGTGGCTGAGTCTCAGGATGCTGAAGCCGACAAACAGGGTAAAAAGAGCCAGGAGAATCCCCAGAATCAGGTGCAGGTCGCTGAGCAGGCCGACCATGGCCAGCCATTTGGCGCTGGACCAGAGAGGGTAAACCTCGCCGATCCGGCTTACGGCCTCGCGCACCTGGCTGCCCAGGATGATAACGAGAATCCCGCCCAGCCACAGCAGCCCGACCCACACCCGGACTTTGCGCGGATAGACCGACTCTTCCGCACCACCGGAGTACTCCAGGTGATAAGATTCCTGCCCGACGTACATGAGCAGGCTGACAATCACCAGTGAGAGCACCATGTGAACCGTCACGACAAACGGCTCCAGCTCGGAGGCTACTACCACCGACCCCTGCCAGCCCTCGAACGCCACCAGGACGGCGGCGGCCAGAGTCGGGTAAAGAACGCGTTTTACTTTGCGGTGATGCACCAGGGCCAGGATGGCGGTGATCACGATCAAAATACCGACCATCATACCGCAAAGTCGGTTAAAATACTCTATCCAGGCCAGGGTGAGATTGAAAGTGTGTGGGTTGATATCGGGCGGAAGTTGCGTCACGCTCAGCGGTGGAATCCAGCGGCCGAAACATTTAGGCCAGTCGGGACAGCCCATTCCGGCGCCGGAAACCCGCACCAGGCCGCCCATAAAGATCAGGAAGTAAGTGGCCAGGGTCGTGAGGAAAGCGAATCGCCGAAAGCTCTTCATGCCGGATTCCTCCAATTGAGGCCGGGGCTTGCACGCCCCGTCAGAAAGTGTCCCGTACCGGACCATGTTAGCAGGACCGGGACCTCCCGTCAAGGCCTAACTATTCGCCGTGGGGGGGCTCCGAGCCGGCGAGTGAATCGGCTGCAATCGTGTCAGCCGGGCCGGCCGGTGTGGCGGCGGCCGGCTGATCGTAAATCACGGCCCTGTCGTTGATCGGCCGGGCTTTGGTGCTGTCAACCAATCCGCGATCCATGGTGTCGAACATGGTAAAAACGATAAAAGCGGCAAGAAACAGCACGGCGGTCAGGAAAATCACCGAGTACAGCTTGTTGTCATACTTGAGATGCATAAAAAACAGGGCGACCAGCGAGGCCTTAAAAGCGGCTATGATCATCGCCACCAGCAGATTGATCGGCCCCAGGTCGTACTGCGCCACCCAGACGGTTACGCCGGTCAGGATCAGTAGAGCCGTCCCAATGCCCAGGTAGGTCTGCAGCGGAAGTATGTGATGTGCGTGCTTTGACTCAGACATGGTCCTCACCTATGAAATCAGATAGAGCAGAGGGAAAAGGAAAATCCAGATCAGGTCGACCAGGTGCCAGTAAAGACCGGTCATCTCGATCGGCGTGTAGTACTTGCTCGAGAAATGCCCCTTGTTGGTCCGGTAAGCGATCCAGCCGATCACCCCCATACCGATCAGGACGTGAATGCCGTGAAGACCGGTCATCATGAAATAAACCGAGAAGAAGACGTGCGGATTGCTTCCGGCGATCCCGTCAAAAGTATAGTACTTGCCCGGGAGCTGGCCCAGGTGAAATTTATGCGAGTACTCGAAATACTTGATAATAAGGAAGACCGAGGCCAGGGCCAGGGTCGCGAACAAATTGATCAGGGCGGCCCGCTTCTGGTCGAGCTGCATGCTCCGAATCGCCAGCGCCATCGTCACCGAACTGGTGATCAGCACGACCGTATTGATCGCACCCAGGGTGATGTTCAGGTGAGTGTGGGCGTTGTAGAACATGTCCGGATTCCAGGACCGGTAAATCGCATAGAAGCAGAACAACCCGCCGAACAGGAGAATCTCCGTCAGGAGAAATATCCACATCCCCAGCTTGGCCGATTCCTGCTGCTGCTCGGCATCGACAAAGTGATGCTGCACGTGGCTCGTGACCCCGGCGGCGATATTCTCGGAGCTCATGCCTTCACCCCTTCCTTTTCGTCCTCGGGTGTAACCTCGATGCGGTCGTAGTCGTAAGGTCCGTGCTCCAGGACCTTGTCGGTGTCGAAATTGTGCGGGATTGGCGGCGAGGCCGTCTCCCATTCCATCGTCAGCGAACCCCACGGGTTGGATCCTACCCGGCGTCCCCTGAACAGGGAGGCAATCAGGTAGACGAACATAATCAGGAAACCGAACCCGAGCACGTAGGCGCCCAGCGAGGAAAACCCGTGCATGCGGGCGAACTGCTCACCGTACTGGTAATACCGGCGGGGCATCCCCTGCGAACCCATAACGAACTGGGTGAAGAAGGTCATGTTGAAGCCGACAAACACGAACAGGCAGGCGATTTTCGCCCAGAGCTCGTTATACATCCTTCCGAACATCTTCGGCCACCAGTAGTGTATGCCGCCCAGCAGGGCCATCACCGTCCCGCCCATCATCACGTAATGGAAATGGGCCACGACAAAATAAGTGTCGTGAAGGTGAACATCGACCGCCAGCGCCCCCAGGAAAATCCCGGTCAGACCGCCTACGGTGAAAAGTATCAGGAAAGAGATTGCGTATAACATGGGGGTCTGGAACGAGATCTGCCCCTTGTACATGGTCGTCAGCCAGTTGAATATCTTGATGCCCGAAGGTATTCCCACAAAGAACGTGATAAACGAAAAGAGCATGGCGGCCA
>Ga0272444_10002865_pt1 | contig 15778 bp, 16 predicted proteins | sample SSMForm13_FD_201033 | JGI IMG/M metagenome (GOLD analysis project Ga0272444, IMG submission 201033) | Marine sediment archaeal communities from Little Sippewissett salt marsh, Falmouth, MA, United States - SSM-Form-13 | ecosystem: Environmental > Aquatic > Marine > Wetlands > Sediment ...
AATGTATATAAAGGAAATTATGTATTCTTTCAAATTTTATTCTTTATTATTTTACGTATATCAATCGACGGAAAAACCTAATCCTTTATGTTACAATAAAGTTTTTTCTTTACGCTTAGTTTCAAAGATATCTTGTGTTCCAAAGATATGTCTTAAAAAGAATCAACTTTGTGATCATAAATGCTGAGTACATTTAACAGCAATCCTTTGATAATAGAATAATCACGGCAAATAAAAGAGATTGGATACAGAATGGGAATAACCAACAAAATATCTATAAAATAATAAGCACTTGATATTTACAGTTCGAACTATTAGTTTTAATGAATTGAAGGTTTAGATACATCAGGTCTTAAAACGTATGGTTTCTAAAGTAAATTTTCTTATCCCAAGTTTGTGTATACTTGTGATCTGCAGCAGTGACCAGAGGATCCCTGGTGGATGGAAAACAATAGGTAATGATATATGACAATTCATTTAAATAACACATGCTTTAGAAAAAATCATACATTTCGCTGAAACATAAAGCTTTAAAGCAAAAACTTTTCACCCATAAAATTTCTATATATATAATTTTTTCGCCTTCGCCTTAATTCTCCGCAGCTTGGTGAGGGGAGCCTCATCTTGAAATAAGAAATTCTGTTAACTCACACCATACTTCAATATAAATTTTCACGAACCAAAAATTAAAACATCTTAACCACCCTAATTTTTATACAAAATACATAATTTTCCTTATTTAAAAACTATAAAGTTAGAATTAATAAATGTTCAGATTAAATTATGCTTTTTCAAGAATGGTTCTGACGTAAGGGGGAGAATGTAATGAACATACAAAAGGCCTTTCCACATCTGGTGAAGGTATTCAGTTGTTATCGGCTTATTTTTTATCATTTCATTATTGATAAATATGCCATCTCTTAATGTCAAACCTATTGGAAATTATATTTTATCTTTTTAAATGAGGCCAAAAGCATTTTCTTTGATAAGGATTAAAATTATGTTTTGCAGAGTAAACATAGCTGGTATGATAATGGATAAAAAATCTAATAGCACTATAATTCTTTTAAAGTCGATTGACGATGATAAAGGAATCTTAATTCTGATATATGTGGATGATAGAGTTTTTGAAAAATTCAAACAAATGAATGGTGATACTAAAATATTCGATACCAGCGAGGAAGGAAAAAAGCGGGCAGAATATCTAAGTAACCTAAAACCCGAAGATTTTGGTAAATACAAAGTATAGGTCCGGGGTTTCATTCGAATACCTTTTAAAAGATTAATGAATCCAATTCCGACCACTTTTCGAAATTATAAGCATGTACATCAGACTAATTTGGAATATTTGAAAGAATGCCATGACTTTCATCAATATACCGGAAATCAAAAGCGTTGAGCAAGAACTTGCGGTCAATTTTTTCAAAGATATCCTGGATTCGGCTGCAAGCGGTATTATTATTACCGACAAAAAGGGAACCGTTTCCTATGCAAATCCTGCTTTTTTGAGAATATTTGGATATGGTGAAATAAAGGAAATCCTCGGTAAAGATGCGTCTGGTCTTTTTGTTTCAGACAGAGTTAAGCAGTTCGACGATGTAAGGTGTATCGTCGAGGATGGCGGCGGCCTAACCGGGGAAGCCATAGTTGAGTATAAAGACGGCTCGGTTTTTCCGGTGGAAGTCTCCTTGTCAGAGGCTAAGGATAAAAAGGGCCGTATCCTCGGTAAAATGGCTTCCTTTATCGATATCAGCAATCGCAAGAAGACGGAAAACAAGCTACGCGAATCCGAGGATAAGGCACGATTGCTTTCACACAAAATAATTGAGTCTCAGGAAAACGAGCGCAAATTGGTGGCCAAAGAGCTTCACGATAGTGTGGGCGGTAATTTGGCGGCCATTAAATTAGCTCTTGAACAGAAACTGATGTCTATGGACAGTGGTCTCCGGGATGGCATTTGTTCGCTGGAAAAGATTCTCGCCAATATTAAGGATACCATCATAGAAGTTCGTAGAATTTCTAATCACCTGATGCCCTCCGTGCTGGAAGACTTGGGATTATTAGGAACTATCCGCTGGTATTGTCGGGAGCAGGGTAAATATTATCAAAACGTGCGGATCACTACCCGACTTGAGATCGAGGAGGACAGTATACCCGATCTAATTAAGATTGCGATTTTTCGCGTCACGCAAGAAGGGATGACCAATGCCTTCAAGCACGGTGGGGCCGATAAGATACACCTGAATCTGATTGAAACCGACGATTGTATAGAACTATGCGTGATGGATAACGGCTGCGGATTTGATCCGGAGGATATCCCGTCTAATCCGAATTCATTCGGTGGATTCGGTTTAAGAGGGATGAACGATCGTGCTATAGTTTGCAATGGAAAATGTGAGATCTCTTCTGAAATCGGCAAGGGTACTCAGGTGAAGCTGTCCCTTCCATACCGTTAGTTAAAACAGCTTATCTGTGAAAGAATTTCGCCCACCATATGAAGCTCAAGATTTAGCGCCAGATTTACAAGTAAAAACCATACGGGTTAAATTTCCTGACGATATTTCGCTGTGGGGACATATCAGTCATTTTATGATCGAGAGGTCTTTTATCGTATTCAGGTTTGAATGACCGACTTGTTTCAGCTTTTCTGAAGGCCGGACTTTTTACCTATTTCCCTGTCAACATCAGGTATAGGATCTGTATTGGGTCTAATGTCTGGGGTCGTAGGAAAAAGCATCTTTTATCGCATTTCTTATTTTTTCATCCGATATTAGGGAATATGCTATCCGACGGCGCATATTATTATGTTTTGACCCATCCACGAATAAGTTGTCGTCGGTGACGGATTGAACACCCGCAATCCAAGCATCTCGATAAGCCTTTGAGTATTATCATTTATATGGAAATTTTCGGCAGATAGTTTATTTTTTCTAAACATTCTTTACAAAAAACAGGTTTCTTATTTTTTAGAGCTTTTTGAACAAACGCATTCAGAGACGGAGCAACCGACATTACACATCTGTTCATTGGTATATTAAAATGATCGTCAAGTCCATTAACGACATGGCCCCAATATTCGTGAAAGAATACCTCTCGGGCAAATGCTTTTTTCTTTTCGAAAGCTAAATTCGATACTGCTTTGGCAGCTATCAATATCTTTGCCCTTCCGGGTAACCCGATTTGTGGTTCAATCGGTTTGCAGGAGCCATATCCATAGAACCCCCTTCCAATAGAATGGTAATCTAATGTTCCATTGCCTTGCAGTTTGGGACAAATTACCTTGTGAAAAAACAAAACAGTTAGAATATGTGCATCAGGAAATTTAGCGGCAAATTTTTGACCAACTTCATAGTGCTCCGCGATTTCATGCAAGCGGTCCGGTTGATGAAATCTTTTTTGATACTCATCCCATAATATTTCCATAAGGGATAATGGATATTGTTTTAAAGCTTCTTGGAGTTCAGGATTCTGCCTGCTGAAATATAGAAGAGTTTTAATAGAGATAGGTTCGGTTAAGTATTCGAAACTTTTTTTAAAAATTTCTCTGTCTCTATGGAAATAGAACTCCTTGTTTTCTCGCACTTGGTCACCATCAAAATGTTTGGTAGCAATGGGATTGAGTCCATTGGTGCGCAATAATTTAAGAATAAAACTCGTCATTTTTGATTTAATTCGTTCTTTGTCATCCGTAACAAGGACAACATCTCTTATTTTGTGATTATAGCGGTATTTCATATTTTATGTGGTTTTGCTCACTTTTGGAATTAGAGAAAGGCTCCGTTTTATTATAAGACAGAATTTTTCTTTTCTTGTATAAGCCGGTGATGTTCGGAACCTTCCCTGACCATTTTTCCATCACAATTCGGACATCTTGCCTTAATACAAGGAATACCCTTCTGGTGCATTGTCCTCTTACCGCATTTGGTACAAATACAAAAACCTCCCGAACCCATTTCATGCTTGCGTTCTTTCTGCATTCCGAATGACACTCCTTTGTTGTTGATCGTTTATAGAATAGTGTAACCTGATCTAACAAAATATAAATATGAAGAATTATGTATTTTACGATTGATAAGACTGTACATTCTAAATGCTTTATAGGTAAATAGAAGCTCTCGTGGTTGTCTCAAAAATAAAGTTTCTTACAGTAGATATAGAGAAATTTTGAATTGTTTTCAGAGTAACTGGAGTTTTATCACCTGAATATTGCACAAGTCGAAGGAATTCAGAGACAAAGCGCTAAGGGGAAAGCCGTAGTAAACCTACTGAGAACCCTTGGCAGCGCCGGATCTGGACTCCACCGGCTTTCCCTGCTTGTCTGGTCATAGCTGATAGCAAAGCCCAAAGGGTAAACATCATGGCCTAAAATTAAACCTATCCTTTGAATGTACTAAGGGTTGGAAATCCAAACGATGAGTATTATATAAATTAGATTATAAAACCAATAATTATTCCTTAACTACGAACCGTGTTCCTTTTTTTACATGTTTTATCATTTTCAACAAAGCGTCGAGATTAGTCTCAAAATATGAAGCAACTAAGGGAGATTGTATATGCTGTGTATATCCGCTAAGCTTGAATAAATCACTTTCAAGGTCAATAATCTTTTGAGTGATCTTATTAATATATTCATCAACAGGTTGTCGTTCATTCATCAGCTTTTTGGCTTTAGCCTCAATGGGTTCTCCTTTTTTATGGGTTTTTGGTTTTTTGGGCATAAGCTCTCCTTTCGTTTAAATCACTGCCAGCCTTTACTACGAGGTACCTACCCTTCAAATAAAAACAGATCGTCGATTCTCACCTTGGATGATGACTTGTTTTTCTTCCTTCTCCATCACCTGCGGAATGTATTTCTTCGGTTCCAACGAACGAGGACTGTAAAAATATACACTGACAGACATCCTTAGCAAAATATATTATTTAAAATTCAACCCTTAAAAATTGAAGTATCGTTTTTCAATAGGTCATCTGGTGAGTTGCCGAGTCGATGGTCCGTCCGGTGGCCATGCCAAATCCGATATATTTTCGGTTTTCCTTTAACAGATCCAGTAGTTCCGGCAGGTGCTCATTGTTGTTGCCAATGAGGGTATTGTCGATATTTACGATAATAAAATGATTGAATGCTGCCAACCGCCGTCCGATGGCGGATGGCGTTGGATGGAACCGCGACTTTCATTTCCGTTGTTTCGAATTCGGTGGCAATTTTTTTGTAAAGATCGTACTTGTCCATTAACAAAAGGATTTCAGTAAGAACGCCACGCTCGTTATCTTCCATTTCAATACGGTGGTCTATTATGAACTAATATGAGTTTGTTAAATAAATTTGTATAGTAAGCAAAAATATTCATGGCCCCTGCATGGTCATTATTAAAAACCGAACGCACTATTTCTTTTTGCTCCGCTTATGGCGAGTTCTGTTCAACTTCTTCCTGTGTTTATGTTTTCTTATTTTCTTTCTTCTTTTCTTTACGACCGTTCCCATTTACTCGCTTTCGACTGACCCCCCCCAATTATTTATGCATTAATTTCTTTTAGCTGTTTTAAGGCCTTTTGACGAATCTCGGGATTCGGATCATCTTTTGTAGTTTTTTTCAAGGTAAGATTCACTTTTCATTTTTTACTACTTTTGTTTGCGTATGTCGGTTAGTGAAGGACATTTGGGTTCTAATTTTACCTTTAACACCAGATAAATATACCGAAAACCGCTATTAAAAAGGACCAATGCAATCCCCATTAGGAATTATTTAGTCGGTGCTTTAAGTTCAATTAAAGAAGTTTTCACAACCGGCAGTAAGCTAAATAATAGGCCAACAGAAGTGATATGAACTGCAACCCAAAAACTAAAATTTATTAACTGCTCTTGGGGAATGGCTCCCTCGGCCATCATTCGAAACCGGGATGGTATAGCCAACGGCGTTATTGTCTGGTTTTTATCCATCATATTAAGCTATCAACGAGTCCTTATTTTCGATTTTCGATGATTCGACCAAGTTCATTGTACCCCTATTATTTGTTTTACCCTGTTTGATCGAACACATAAAACATTTCTCTCATTTCGTTTTCAATCATTTAGCCTCAATCACTTCTCCACCCAGGTTCTCCAAGATGTCTGAAACAACCTCTTTTCTCTGATCCGCCTCAGCGTTGTTTATATTTTTGCAAATCATTTCCAAGGCGGTGTCGGCGACCGTCCTCTTATTTGCTGCAGCGATGAATTTCAGTTTTTGGTAATCTTTTATAGGTACTTTTAGCGTTAATTTTTTAAATTTATCAGGCATTTTTGTCACCATCTTTAATTTTGTATTTACTCAAATATCATTGGATCAGCCTGACGGCTGTTCCGGTTATATTGATATTAGTCATGATGGCAATGACCTTACCGCCTTCGGTATCGTGGTCGAAATTACTATACAATCGCGTGCCGATTATGGCGTCCGCTCCTAATAAATACGCTTGTTTTTTTAACTTAAAAAGTGCCCGCTCCACACATCCCCTGTTGTCTTTTTCGGCGATTTCTTCTTCACCTGCACGGTCGTCTTCGGGAATGTCCGTGTTATATTTATATTCCTGGGCGGAGATGACGCCGATATACTCACCGATCCTTTTCACCTCGACAGTGTCAGTTGTTGTTATGATAATGTGTTTTGTATCATCTTCGGTAATCACTTCCAGTTCTTTTTCAATATATTCTCTTTCCTTTATTTTTTGGTGCTCTTCCAGTTTTGCTTTATGTTTTTTTTCTTTCTTCTTCTGTTTTACATGGTTGGCGCAACTCTCACAATAAGTGACCAGTTCTATGGTTTGGCTTTTTATTTTTTCAACTTCCTGACCACATCTTGCGCATTTTATATGGGCCATTTTTTTCTCCCCTTAAAAATTACTTGGTATTAAATAAAGATTGCCTTGTAATCCATATCAAAACTTGACATACACTGCCTATTACCGCCTTTTTATAAATTATATCGATATTATTATTTAGAGTCATTCATCATATTTATTTTCAGTTTGTAATATTCGAGTTGTTTTTTATATTTCTTTATAGACAGCTTCAGTAGTAGATTTTCCTTTTCTATATTTCGAATGTATTCATTGGCCCAATTAGACCGGGAAACCATTGAGTCGAGATCAGGACCAAAAGGCTCCTCTGGGTTAAATTCAGGACATTTTTCAATACCATCAACACTCAGATCTACATTGACGACGCGATTCAACCAGTCTACCGTGTTAACCCAATCCGGTGCCAAAAGCACCTTTTTATCTTTTATACCGTTTTGGATGTCAATCACCAGGTAACGGATGGCCCAGATGTTATCATCAACAATAAAATCGCTAACTTTGCCTACTTTAACTTTTGTGGCTTCAACGTGATATCCTGTTACTTCCTTTACGGAACGCAGTGAACTTTGCTTTTCACCATTATGTTGAACATTTTCCGGTTCTCGGAACACCCCGGAAGGCGTTGAAATGGTGTTTTCCAAATCGTCTCCCGCCCAATGAGCCGGCCATCCAAAGTATAGACAAGGAATTCTTTCATACTGACGCGAGACCGGTTCGTCTTCGCTGAGTGGCGGACTTTCATCGATTTGTTTTTTTGTTAAATCGACATGAAAAAGCTTGGCCGACCGGTCCGGCTTTTCGAGTTCGATTAAAGGTATGAGCACTTTATGCCGGTGCAGGAAACCGCCGGTGTCGGCCACCATGTATCGAAAAATCCAGGGACGATCCTCAAAAAGAAAGTCATCACATTTACCAAATTCTCCGTCCTTTGCCATTAGTTTATAGTCAATAATTTTGTTTACACAGCAATACATTTCTTAGTTTCCTTTCTGCATTATCAATACCCAGAGGAATACGTTCAACGGCAGTAAGATAATTGTATATTAATTATATATTCTAAAAACTCTTTCAAAAAAAATATATAATCTAAATTTTGTATATATTTTATTTTTTGTAAGTATTTTATGTGGTCAATTATGTAATAAACATTTTGTTGGTATGATGAATCTATTCGGCAATTCGATCCTTGGAGATTATTTTTGTTCTCATTAGATCCAACATTACAGAGACAGGTTCTATTACACCGATGGAGTGGGCGATTAAGATCAGCCGTCGAGTTTTTTTATAAAATCATTGGATCGAAAAAACCCCGGTTTCTTATAGCATTGGCTTCCTTTGGAAAAGGGTATTTGGATACTGCATGATTGGACTAAGTTACCAGACCAAAGATTTATATATCCATCCTTTATCTCCATCCGAATGGCGGATATGTATCCAGCTGCCTTTTCGATTTATGACTTTAAACGCGACGCCTTTTTCAGTTGTAAATAAGACTCTATATTTGGTACCGGGGCCCGAACGAATATTGCATTTTTCTTTAATTGTGATAACCGATGGAATTTTACGAACAAGAGATCTGTATATCCACCCTTTATCCCCCTCAAAATCAAAAAACCGATACCATGATCCTGTCTTTTTAATAACCCTAAGTGGATAATATTTGTATACCTGCCAAATGATATCATACTTAGTTCCTGGACCTGAACGGATATTTGCTTTGGGGACTGCAACGGTGAGGCGTTCAACGGCACAAGCAAGGTTTGCACAACTTAGAAAAAGTATTGATATAAAGAATGTGCTTTTAGTTATTATGAAAAAACATCTATTTTTAGTCATTTATTCCTCCATTATCTTCCGGTTTAACCATATGGATTTCAATCAGCTTTTGGCTATCCAGATGGACGTCAAGCTGAGGAAACGTAATAATTACAAACGGTTCTTTAAACAAGTGCTCAATACGGAGTCTAAGATTACTTTCAGTGATTTGGCGTTCCATAAGCTGGCAGATGTGATTTCAGAATTAGGTAGATTTGCCTTAAATTTTAAAGTAGCGTAAAATAATCGCTAATGACAGTAAAAGCAAAAGCAGCCAAAACAAAAGTGTTAAGGTGATATAAGTCAGTTGATTCAGCTTTTTTTGCTTTTCAATCTGTTGCAGCATTTCTAAAGTCTCCCACCTGCTCTTTGGGATACGCCTTGGATAAAACACAACAAGTATGAGGACGGTAATTATTCCAATCCAAAGAAACGGTAGCCAATAAATTCCTCGAAAAGAGGGTCCAAAAGGTTTTACCCAAATACCACCGGCCCATGTGGTCAAAAAAATAATCAAGAAAATCTATATCAAACGGGTTCGCTGCTCACCTTTTAAAAATGTAGGCATAAGCAATGCACATAAAAGAACCGTAACGGTTAAAGCAACCAACAACTCACCAAATATCACAGTGCCTCCCCACTTGATTTTCACCATCATGAGGCATTTAGGTTTTATCTCGATGCTTAGGAAACCGCTTTTGGTATTTTCCTGTAAAAAGTTTTCGCGTACGTTCTATACCATTGCGTACAAACTCTTCGCCCTCAGCTTTTAGGTATATCAATATAGTTTTTTGAACATTTTTTTCGTACCGATAAGGAACTGGAATCAAACCCATTAACCTGTTAAAAGCTTCGCGAAGAGTTTTAGGTGTGTCAGGCTTGTTTAACATTAAGTAATCCTTTGATCTTCCTTTTTTTCTGGCAAGCTGGTTTGAATTTTTTAGTGTGAAACAGAAAACGAGGCTTTGTCCCAAAAACCGATGAGCCCGAAATCTCTGGGATGGGTGCCAAAATAACATCCCTTCGGTGCAATATCTTCCAGAATATCGAAAATATCTAGGAAAAGTATTTCTTTTTGGCACTTATAATTTTTATCGTTATTTTTTATCTTTTCAATTTCACGCAATTTATGTTCCGTTTTTGCCAGCTTTTTTGCGGACTCTTGGCCAAGTACTAATGTGTGTAAAAAATTAAGAAGGATGGAGCTTTTTTTAATTTATCCAGGATTTTTTATACTCTCCTATTTTTGCTACATACTTATGTCTCATATCTTTCGAAACAATCCTGGCCATCTTCTCAGACGCCAAATTAACATAGGAAGAAAATAGCGAGTCTTTAATAATAGGTATGCCCTTAGGGAGAAATGCAGTGAAGGTAAGCAACAACACAGAAACAAGCAATATCCCTTTGATGATGCCGATGCCGGCACCTAATGTGCGTTTCACCCAACTCAAAAAATCGATTTTAAGCAAGTAGTTGACAATTAGTCCCAACATACTGGTCGAAATATAGAATCCAAAGAAAATAATAAGAAAACTCCATAGGTTCACATGTGAAGCATTCGGCATCCAATATAAAAAGGACTTTGCAATTTCCATGTAAAATGCTGAAGCTCCAAAGAAGCCGATCAATACCCCTGTGATTGAAAACAATCCCCTGATAATTCCTATGAAAACGCCTCTTATTAGACAAAAGCATAAAATCATTAGGATACCTAAATCAAACAGGTTCATGGTTGTCCTCTATTATAGACGGATTAAACGAAAATAGAATTACAGTCCTGTTTTTTCTTTTAGTACTTCTACCATATCGGTTTTTTCCCAGGTGAATTCGGGTTCACTGCGGCCGAAGTGCCCGTAGGCCGAAGTTTTGCGATATATCGGCCGTAACAGATCAAGATATTTAATGATGGCGGCGGGCCGTAAATCGAAGGATTCCAAGATACTTTTCCTCACCTTATACTCAGGAACCACGCCGGTTCCCATAAGATTGACCATTACAGATACCGGTTCTGCTACACCAATGGCATAGGCAATTTGTACTTCGCATTTTTTGGCAAGACCGGCAGAAACGATATTTTTAGCGACATGTCTTGCCATATACGAAGCGCTGCGGTCTACCTTTGACGGATCTTTTCCGGAAAAGCACCCCCCGCCGTGACTGCCCTGACCCCCATAAGTGTCGACAATAATTTTCCTTCCGGTAAGACCACAATCACCCATGGGGCCGCCGATCACAAAACGGCCGGTTGGATTAATTAAATATCTGGTATCTCCGTCCACCATATTCTGTGGAATAATTTTTTTGACCACTTCCTCAATTACGGCCTCTTTTAGGTCCTCATACGAAACATCCGGTTTGTACTGGGCGGAGACGACTATCGTATCGACCCGTTTCGGAGTTCCGTTTTCGTATTCGATGGTGACTTGAGATTTACCATCAGGTCTCAGGAAATCCAAAGCCCCGTTCTTTCGAACCGTTGCCAGACGGCGGGTTAATTTGTGGGCAAATATAATAGACATTGGCATGAGTTCCGGAGTTTCATCACAGGCATAGCCAAACATCAACCCTTGATCCCCTGCTCCCTGCTCTTTAAAAAGTCCCTTGTCAACATTGACTCCCTGAGCAATATCCGCTGATTGCTGGTCAATACTGGTAATAATCGAGCAGGTCTGCCAGTCAAATCCCATTTGGGATGAATGGTAACCGATATCTTTTATGGTTTCTCGAACCCGTTCAGGGATATCCACATAACAATCCGTTGTGATTTCACCGGCAACCAAGGCCAAACCGGTGGTTACCAAGGTCTCACAGGCAACCCTGCTGTTTTTATCCTTTCCAATCATTGCGTCTAAAATTGAATCCGAAATGGCATCTGCGACTTTATCTGGATGCCCTTCTGTAACCGACTCTGATGTAAAAAAGAATTGTTCCTTGTCCATTAAAACCTCCAAAATTTAACTTTACCCAGCTTCACCATTTGATATGGTCGGGCAATATTTTTAACCCAATGGCATAATGTCCTCTAAACCGTCCTTGGTCTTTTAGTGAGATAGATTGGATTTTAGTCTCCAATTCCATGTGATAGTTTGAAACAGAGCTATAGTATTTCATCTTTATGATATCGCCTTTTTTAAGCCGACTAAGAATATCGGAAGATTCCTTTATCAATATGAACATGGACTTTTGTGGTGTATTCCTGATTTTAAATTGGAAAAGATACGGAAACCCTTCTATCATAAATTCGACACTGTAAAAAATTTCTTGGTGTATCTTGCCCACATCATTTATTTCTTTGGGTTTTTTGTTCATGTTTTCTGTTTTTTTTTTGCTATTGACTGATTTTTCCCTGAGTTTTGTACGAGTCGGAGGCTTGCATATGCTATCCTTAACTATTGCGAGCGCTCAATAAGGCAATGGATGGAAGGCACCGGATCGCCTTTGATATTATACCGCTCTTATTATCTTAGAATTTTTATAAAATTGTTAAGCTCAGCTAACAATATATTCGCCGAACAAACCGAGTAAATACCTAAAATTATGTATTTCAACCATTCTCTTTTCACATCCCATCACCCAAAGGACCGCCGAGGTAAGGTTAAATGTAATAGTGAAATATCAAAAGGAATGCATGCTTTTTTGCAATCGAATTTCGTGATAGCGGTATTACCGTAAGCTTTAAAATGATGAGTTTTATCTTAAATTACCGGATGTTTCGGAATGTATGGACTCCACTAATTCAAACAAGTCCTGTATGGTGTTTGTCGTTTTGGAAAGAAAATAATCTGCGCCCTTATGCACTGCTTCGGCCCGATACTCAGGAGAATCGCAATTACTGTTAATCGTAATTACAGTATGCGGACATACATATTTTATCTTTTTGACCAGATCTAGGCCGTTTTCCTTTTTCAGACAAATGTCCATGAGGATAAGTTTGGGTTTGTTTTGCTTGATATGTTTTAAAGCCTCTTCCGAGTTAGATGCTTCAGTTATTTTCACAAAAGGAAGCCTTAATTCCAAAATCGCTTTTATTCTCCGCCGCAATTTGTTATCATTTTCAAGTATTAATAGTTTAAACATGGTACTTTCAATTGATACGACTTATAAGTGAAAGATTGGAAGGTTAAGCTAAATTATTCTTGACCATACCGTATTTATGATTCACTCTATCTCAAAGAAAATTTACCGTGTATGGGGGAAATTATGTATTTCGGTCGATGTTTTTGATTAATTCAGGGAAGTTAATTGGCACTTACTTAAAAAACTTGTATGATAGATGATGGCCCTAATTAAATGGGCGCATATCGTGTTAAGGTGAATAAGTGTAATATGGTTAATGTGAAAAAAATTATTATTGCTGAAGACCAAACATTAGTTCGGCAGGGGTTAAGGTCTCTGTTGGAATCTGAGAAAAGATTCAATGTGGTTGCTGAGGCCGGTGATGGAATTGAAGCGATTCGTTGCGTTGAAGAACACAAGCCCGATTTAGTTTTGCTGGACCTTGCCATGCCGAAGATGAGCGGGTTATCAGCCCTCAAGGATATAAAAAACAGGTATCCGGAAACAAAAATACTGGTATTGACCTTTCACAGTTCGGAAGAATATATTTTAGAAGCATTTGAATCCGGCGCAAATGGATATTGTCTTAAAAAGGATTCTCACGCAGAACTATTAGCTGCGATGAAAAGTATTTTATCTGGAAAAACTTTCATTAGCCCAGCCATTTCCAGTAAAGTTTTGGAGGGGTATCTTGAAGGCCGAAAGAAATTAAAGAAAAAGACGTCATTAGAAACCTTGACACAACGTGAAAAAGAGGTCTTAAAGTTGGTGGGCGAAGGTTACTCAAGTATTAAAATTGGCGACATCCTTTGTATCAGCTCCAAAACGGTTGACAAACACCGATCAAATATAATGAACAAAGTAAATTTGCACAGTGCTGCAGCTCTCACGGCTTACGCCATTGAGAAGGGACTCGTTACCAAGTAGTTTGCATTTCACTTAATTGGCCAAGATGCCCTTATCACAGTTCCTTTATTGGAAGCGGATATAACCGTCAGTGTCCCGCCAAACAATTCTGTGCGCTCTTTAATATTTTTGAGCCCAAAACCTTTCTCAAAAATTTCTTTTTCATGGAGTTCATCCAAATCGAATCCCACACCATTATCTTCGATAATAAGCGCTATTACCTTTTCGGATTGTCTCAGAGATACGGTGACATGATCCGCATGACTGTGTTTGGATATATTATTCATGGTTTCTTGTAATATCCGGTAAATGAGGATTTTTAATGAATCAGAAAGTAACTCCTCATTTATTTCCATCTCACTTTCAACCCTAATGTGAGAATATATTTCGTTAAACTCGCGGCATACACTTCGTATGGCGGCCTTAAGACCCAAATCATCCAATATCGAAGGGTGAAGATTTCTGTAAATCCTTTGAGTTTCATCAATTGTATTATGAAGGATGGATAAGACGTCGTTTAGGGAAGCTGCCAGTACGCTTGAACTTTCATTGATTTCAGATAGTATTTTTTCTAAACTGTATTTAATCGCTGTCAGTTTTCCTCCAATAACGTCATGCAACTCTTGAGATATGAGTTTCCGCTCGGATTCCTGGGCGTTAACAAGTCTCGAAGACAAGTCTCGCAAGGCGATCTCAGCCCGTTTTTGGGCACTAATATCAGCAACAGACATTAAACGCCCCATCGTGTTTCCGTCCCTGTCCTTTAACTTGGAGCTCGTAACCAATCCATAAAATTGTTCTCCGTTTTTTCGTCTAAAGGGCAATTCTATCCCCTCAGAAGGAATGCTGTCGCTTAAAAGCAACTGGAATTCGTCTTTAAAAGACTCAATGACTTCCGGTAACCAATAGATAAACGGATATTCAGTTTCCAAAAGTTCATCTTCACGCCAACCGGTCATTTCGCAGAATACCCGGTTGACATAGATTTGTCGTCCTGCAAGATCCATCCCGGAAATGCCAGCAGGAATGGATTCCTCAATTGCTCTGCGGAAAACATGTTCGGCGATTAGTGCTTGTTCCACCGGCTGTTTATCCGCAAATTCTTGGTCTATCACCTCAACCGCCATCTCCGGCTCGGAATGCTTATCAGCTATTAATTCCTGCTTTTTAAACGATGCTTTTAGATTCTTTTTCGCTTCCTTATAGGTAACGGTTTTTTTCTCAAGCTTTTGAACTTTTTTTTCCAATTCTTCATATGTTGCTTTTCCAGACATTATTTTAGCCCCCAACTAATAAAACGAGAAGGCCCATCCCATGGTGCAGATTAAATATCAAGTCTGAGCCTGTATACATTACATAAAGTGTACCCCTTGAATTTAGCTCTGTTTATATCATTTTGGAAATAAATATCTTTTTACTGGAATCCTTAAGAGACTTTTAACAATTAATAGATTAATAAGATGGAAGATTCAAAAACTGCAATTATTTTGATTTTATGCTATAGTAAACATGGAATCAAGATAGGATGTGGAAGGGCTGTATTTTGAAAAAAGATTATTTCTGAGATATTGTTTAAGGGCTGTTTATATCACAACTTATGAAAGTCATTTTCAGACTCATGATACATCGCATCTCGATATTAGCTAATTTTCAGTGTGTTAGTTATCGGCTCATTTTTTTAAGACTTTCGAGAGAATTTTCATAAGACCTGATCTGCCTTAAATAGGATTTACCTCGCCTGCTATTCTTATTGACTTTTGACAATTTCTTCTTCAGATATTCAAGTCGTCTTTCGTAATATCTTATTCTATGGGTCAGTTGTCTCTCACGAGCGCTTGCTCGGCTTGATATTCTTCTTTCCACTTTTTTAAATACGAAAACTTCTGAAACAATAGCTTGATTTTTTCTTGAACCAGAATAGACTACTGCATAGTTAATACCCTTTAGAAGCCTCGATAATGTTTCTTTAAGAGAAAGATCAGATAGTTTAATTGTTATCTGTTTTTTTAAAGAGCTTGGGAATCTAACATAAACACCTGTTTTGTCTGAAACTTTTAAAAGAACATTTTTTAGATCAGCATCTTGTGCAGATACGGTTAGTAAATTATTTTTATAATCTATGCGAAATTTTATATTAGAAGCCTGTGCATATATTGAAGAG
>Ga0272444_10002866_pt1 | contig 15778 bp, 7 predicted proteins | sample SSMForm13_FD_201033 | JGI IMG/M metagenome (GOLD analysis project Ga0272444, IMG submission 201033) | Marine sediment archaeal communities from Little Sippewissett salt marsh, Falmouth, MA, United States - SSM-Form-13 | ecosystem: Environmental > Aquatic > Marine > Wetlands > Sediment ...
ACGCAGTTCGGAGGGTTCGTCTTCCCGGCACTGGAGCTGGTCTGTGAGTTGGGACCGGTGACAGTCCGCGAGGTGTCGATCCTCGATCTGTGCGAGATGTGTCTGACGACCGAGGGCTACGGCAGCCGCGTGGTCGATGTCGCGAACGCGCTGGCGAACGGCTGGGACTACTACCCGGACTACTGGGAGATGCTGTCGATCGCCTACGGCGGGGACGCGTGCTGTGAGGGCGAGTTCACGTTCCTGTTGAACGTGTACTTCGACGAAGACTCAGCGAGCCTGTTCGACTGGGCGATGACATACGCGCGGGTGCACATCCCGATGGGAGAGCAGCTTGGGTTCACGTTTGCGCTGAAGGCGACGGAACTGGGCGCGGAGACGATCGCGTTCGGCATCGACTTCAGCTGGTAGAACGCACTACCTCCATAGTTGAAGGGAGCGGGGCCGGATTCGCTCCGCTCCCAGTGCCGGACTTCGGCTCCCCACGCTCCGCAAGGAGGTCCGATGATGCCTGGAACGCCAACACAAGTCGCACGCCGCGTGCTCTTGATTGCTGGTATCGCGTCGGCCTTGATGTCGCTTGCACTCCTCGGGCAGGTGGTCACCTTCCCTGACGCGGGACTCGAGCAAGCGATTCGAGACGAGATCAACAAGCCAACGGGCGACATTCTCCAGTCCGATCTGGACAACCTGATCGATCTTCACGCTGATGGGTATGGCATTTCAGACCTCACGGGCATCGAAAACTGCACGAGCCTCCTGCGACTGAATCTCAACGACAACAACATCGAGAACATTGACCTGCTGTCCACTCTCACGTTGATCGACTGGCTGAACGTCGGACGGAACGAACTCTCGACCGAGGATATGGCCGCTCTCGCTCCGTTAACGAGGCTGAAGGAACTCTGGATCGACCGGAACGCAAACATCACGAGCATTGCGGCACTCGCGCCTCTGACGCAGCTCTGGCAGATCGACATGACCGGGAACAACGTCAGTGACATCTCAACGCTGTCAGGGTTTCCACTTCTTCAGATGGCCTTTCTTGGCGAGAACCCCATTGGCGCATCGGGGCTTCAAGCCCTCTCCGGTCTTACTGCGCTTCACAAGATTCACGCGATGCACTGTGGACTCGAGAGCCTGAATGCGGTTGCGGGATTGCCCCTGCTTTCCGAGCTGCACGTCGAGTGGAACGAGATCGTCGATCTCACGCCACTTGGGAACCTGGCAAACCTAACAAGCCTGCGCCTGGACTACAACGACATCGCCGACATCACGCCGCTCGTTGACAACACCGGCATCACAGGCAGCGGCGACTACGTCAACGTCGCGCAGAACTACCTGGACACGACGGATGGGTCCGAAGACATGCAGAACATCCAGGCGCTCACGGGCCGCCAGGTTCAGGTGACGTACCTTCCACAGAGGGAACTTCCTCGACAGCTTAGCCCATTTGAGACGGAGCACTTCGAGATCCACTTCGACGATGCAATTGCAGAGGGCTGGGACGATCACGGCGGCTTGAGCTGCGCGGGCGCCATCAATCACGAGTGCACGGTAGGGGATGGTGCCAACGGCTGGCCCGACTTCGTGGAAGCCATCGGCCTAGCAATGGAGATCTCAAGGTATCAGGAGCTGATCGGTCTTGGATACGGTTCAGAAGGAGATGAGCCGATGTCAGCCGATGTGCCGTTCTTCACGAACCACGACAAGTACCAGGTGTGGATTGACACCTCACTCTCGGTGGACGGAAGGTGCTCCACTGATTGGCAGGTCGCGAATCTCCCGCGCTGTCGCACGTCGCACATCCTGATTGCTGATCTGAGGACGATGCTGGCGGACAGCGAGAAGGGGTTTCGGGAAGTTCTCGGGGTGTGTGCTGAGGAGTACTTCCACGCCATCCAGTACCACGTCTGGGATCACATCTGCCTCGAAACCCTGCAATCGAACCATGCGTGGGCAGTCGAAGGAACTGCGATGTGGATGTCTGACTTGGTTGTCCGAGCCTGCGGCTTCTCCGGTCGCGACAAGTATGAGTCTATCGCCGCGAACTACCTTGGATACCCTTCCAGTGCGCCGCTGGCAGACGGAGGTGCAACGGGTTCACGCGAGTATGAGGCCAGTCTGTACTTCCACTTCCTTGGGGAGAACCTTCAGACAGATTTCGGGCGAGGTGCGACTCAGGTAGACACAGCAAGACTCTTCATAGAAGCCATTGGGACAGACTGCGATTCGCCAATGGAGAGTCTTGAGTCTGCGCTCTCGTCCTCGTACACGTTCGATGACACATACGTGGCATTCTCGATGGCAAACTGGTTCAGTGAGGAATGGTATCCGAACCAGTTGCCCCAGATTCCCACACACACGTCCGTCGACTTGACAGCGGCACCTGAGAGGAGCATCAGCTTCGGTGCTGGAGGCGAGCGGCTGGAGAGGTATGGCTGCTGGTACTTCAAGGTCATTGCGTCGGGCAAGACCGCAGTCGATGTTGAGTTTGACGGCAAGGGATCGGAGTTCTTCGTGATCGCTTGCGCTGCGGGAGATGAGGCAAACTGCGCAGTAGCGTCAAGTGTGACGAGCGCATCCTACAGCCTTCCAGCGGAGTCTGCGGATGGGTCCATCCTGATCATCGGGCGTATCTCCGAGGACGGCAATGGGGAGTTCGATGTGGCTTTCAGCTGCGCTCCCATGCAGGGTGACGCCGATTGGAATGGATACGTCGATGGGTTGGATGTTCGTCGATGTATGCAGATTGCGGCCGGATCCTTTGATGCTACTGAGGAGGAGTTGCGTGCGGCGGACGTCGACGGCAACGGCGATGTCGACATGGATGACGTACGGATCCTCGCGGAGTACGTGATCGGGATGCGGGACACGTTGCCGTAGGCGGCTGGAAGACGAAGAGAGAAGGTCAAGGAGGCTGGTGGCATGCGTTGTCGGTGGATTGGACTCGTTGCAGTTGCGGTCGCCCTGTGCCTTGCGCATCCCTGTCTTTCAGAAGTGGATGCCGGCAACCTTACCATCGGCGTTGACCGGTCACTGAGCTACTCAAGTCCAACGAGAGTCCTGTCTACGGCGGGCGGGTGCAGCTACTACTGCCCGGGACCGGGAACAGAGGTTCATGAGGGCTGGTGGGATGGAAACGAGCTATACGCGCACGTAGAGATTCGTGCGGGCACGGAGTATCGGGCTGATAATCCGTGCCAAGACAACGAGGTCACAGCCGGTGGCGCAGTCGTTGTCCACGCTGTCGCAGGGCCGAATGGCGAACAGGAGATGGATGCTTACGTCCGGATGGTCTATAGCTACAGCCTGAGCCGAGATACGTCGTTCGTCCCGCCTCCTGGCAGCAATGAGTTTGGCACCGCGTACTGCCGTGGCGGTATCTATGAACGGCTGACCGAGCCCACATCATCTGTTTCGGATCCTCCGGTACTCGCCAGGGGCTGGGCAGTGAGCCCGATGGCTGTTCGGACCATTGGGGGGGCATCGAACAACCTGAAGCATGTGCGAGACATTGTGGTCTCCTCAGAGATTCGATCGTTCAAGGCTGGTTGGGACTACAGGTTTCTGTACTGGGTCGTCGCCAAGCTGTGTGAGGAGACCAACCGCCGGGTTGAGTGGGCTTGGGCAACGGCGCGTCTTGCGGTTCACAGCATCACGATCACGTTCTTGACACCTGATGCCCAGTATCCGGAGCTCAATCTCCCGCCGATCGCAGTCGCAGGTGTTGAAGTCGACGGGGAGATACACGTTGGAGAGGCGGATGTGGCAACTGGCGGACACATCCAACTCGACGGGACCAAGTCCCTGGACGCCGAAGAACCGCAGCTAGCCTACACGTGGACGCTTGTGGAGCAACCTGGAGCGGGCGCATCCCTGAGTGACGCCACAGCAGCACGACCAATGCTTCACATAGCGAACTACGGTCTTCACCGCCTTCATCTGACGGTGAGTGATGGCGTTCATACGAGTGCTATCTCTGAGCTACGTCTGTATGCGTTGCCCGAATGTGGAGCGAGTGGCCTGCAACGTGGAGATCTCATCTTCTATCGCTATGACGAGGGGGGACTGCCCGTCCTTGCATGGTTACTTGACTTCACCCACGTGGGCATCTATCTCGGCCAGGGGCGGATTGTCGAAGCGCACAAAGGAAGGGGAGGCGTCGTGATCTCGGATGTCGCGGCATTCTTCGACATGGATCACATCTCCAGAATCAAGGTCGTGCGCGTCAAAAATGCCACCCAGTTGGAGACCGAAGCAGCCATCGATTTCGCCATGTCGAAGCTCGGAAGCGAATACCAGTGGCAGTTCATCAACAGAAGCTTGGGAGATGCCGGTGCATACGCTGACAGCTGGTATTGCAGTGAACTCGCCTGGGCATCCTTCGTGCATGGGGCAGGCATCGATTTGGGTGAACTTCCCCCAGTGGGGGCCATCTCTCCTGATGACATCTTGACCTACGCAGACGAACTCGAACAGCTAGAGCCGGTCGACTCTTGTGATGTTCGACAGGATTCGCCGCCGTCAGGGTTGGCCTTCGTGCAGGAGTGCCCGGTGGAGCTACGGGTCACGGATCCCCTCGGCAGGGTCGTGGAACTCGGGGATCTTGGGATCTCGAACACCTTCTACGCGAAATTCGATCTCGATGGTGACGGGGAACCCGATTCGGCCATCGGGATTCCCGAAGAGGAGATCGTGTCTGGCGTCTATCGCATCGAAGTCATCCCTCATGACGGAGCGGACCCCGGAGCGATGTTCGACCTATCCGTGATCTGCGAAGGAGAAGTGACCGTGATCGCCTCGAGCCTCCGGATTGATGAGATTCCCGCTGCACCGTTCGAGTTCACGATTGGTCCGAAGGCCGGAGACGTGGATGGGGATGGCGTCGTGGATGCACTCGATGTGCGGCTTGCCTTCCAGCTAGCTGTTGGCGCGATGACTCTCCCGCTGGACGAGAGAACACGCGCTGATGTCGACAACGATGGAGACGTGGATATGGATGACGTCCGAATGTTGGCCGAGTACGTGATCGGAGTGCGGGACACACTTCCGTAGGCGCTCAGCAGACGAAGAGGCAGGCTCTAGGAGGCTGGAAGAATGCGTTGCAGGTGGATCGGACTCGTTGTAGCGGTTTCCCTCATGGTGGCGTTCCCGGCACTTGGCAGTTGGCTCACGGTTCATTCGCCGACATCGGGATCACCTTGTCATGTACCTACCGGAGGAGATCTCGACTACGACGTCAGCTGGGATGTGACGGATCACCCCGACTTCGATCCGGATCTCGGCGTCATCTTCGAAGTCTGTTTCGAGCTGTCACCGAGTCACTATCACTGCAACCAGACGATGTACGCGTCGGGAGACGGCCTCGAGGGAAGCCGTTCGCACTACACGGGCGACAAAGAGGTCACGCTCGACGATGGCACATACAACGTTCGCTTCCGCATCTACTCGAGGGCTCCCGGGTGCACAACCAGCCCATTGGTGTGCCGTGGAGATCTGCTGGAGGAAGTCGTGGTTGCTGGAGGGTTAATCGTTGGAGACCAGCTTCCAACGACGGACTCGTTCTCGGTGCACTTCGTGCATCCATCAGCCGGCAGCACAATCGACGCCAGTGACATGTTTGGCACTGCTTGCTGCTACAGCTTCGATCTCGATATCGACTACGAGGTGTCAGGTGACGGGCACTTCTGCTTCAGCTTCGCTCCGCAAGGGCAGACGTGCTCGGGATGCGACAGCGGTCCTGGCTATGATGTGTCAGCTGGCTCAGGGTTGCTGATCCTGTCTGACGAAACGTGGTGCTGTGGCTACCAGAAGCTCTGTGGATACACCGGCCCAGCTGTGTTGAGCATTTGGTACTACAACGAGGATACCGGCCAGATCACCGGTCCGGTGACCGTGAGCTACACGATCGCCGAAGCTGTCCCAGACACAGATCCGCCTCAGCCAAACCCCTCGACGTGGGAACTTCCGCCCACGGCTCTGAGTTCTACTTCGATCGAAATGGCGGCGAACCACACGAGTGACCCGTCGGGCGTGGAGTTCTACTTCGACTGCACAAGCGGAGGTGGCCACGACAGCGGATGGCAAGACGACGATGTCTACACAGACACAGGATTGAGCCCAGACACTCAGTACTGCTATCGCGTGTGTGCAAGGGACAAATCCGCAGACCAGAACACGGCAAGCTGGTCCTCCAGTGCATGTGAATCCACTCCTCAGGGAGCCGGGGATATCACTCCACCGACTCCGAATCCACCGACGTGGGACCAGCTGCCTTCCGCCTCAAGCAGCACAAGCATCTCAATGTCCGCGCAGGCTTGCTCCGATCCGAGTGGAGTCGAGTACTACTTCGAAGAGACGAGTGGCAACCCCGGCGGAAGCGACAGCGGGTGGCAAGACGGGATCGCTTTCACGGACTCGGGGCTCGATCCAAACATCGAGTACTGCTATCGAGTGAAGTCGAGAGACAAGTCAGCAAACCAGAACATGTCCTCATGGTCAACTGCGAAGTGTGCAACTTCAGGCAGTTGCTCGATCTCGTCTCCGAACCAGCCAAAGCAGATCGGAAACGAAACCATCGTTGTGGGCATTCCGGCTTCCTTTGAGATCGAAGGCAGCGTGTGTTCCAGTGGACATGCAGTGGAGTACAGGCTCAGATGCACCAAGGATACGATCGATTGGGTGAACAGCGGATGGACGGGAACCCTTGGCGGAACGATCACGCTCCCATCACCTGGGATCTACGATGTCTATGCGCAAGCCCGGTGCGTCGAGAGCGGAAGCACTTCGTTGCTGTCAGACTCTCTCGAAATCGAGGTGCGTCCGCAGAGCGACGGTACGACGAGGATCCATGTTCTCTCGTTCTGCGGCAGTGATACCCACGGCAACCACTACAAGTCTGGAGTTCTCTGCAATACTCTAACTGAATGGTGGGGTGCTGAGGCGTGTGAGCCAGTTCACACCTGGACCAAGACCATCGAAGATCTGGAGGATCTGGTAGTGGGCCTGGCGGATCGTGCGGATGGGGACGATGTTGTCGTCTTCCACTTCACGGGACATGGGAATAGCTCGTCAATCTGTACGCAAGCGAATACCTCCGTCAATCCCAACTCGCTACTGCCAGGTCCCATGAAAGGAGTCTCCTGCGAGGCATACACCTACTCGGCATTGGCGCACGATCTTCTTGGCGATGCGGCCGCCACGATAGCCATCTTCGACAACTGCGAGGCTGGCGGAGCGCTTCCTCATTTCGATCGACCGCGAACCTGGTGCTTGGCGGCCTGTTCTGATTGCGGCAGCGCCTGCTCGTGCGGGAACCTACTCCAGGAGTGGCTAGGAATGTGCGGAGGATTCACAGGTGCATTCGCTGAGGCTGTTCGGTGGACTGATCCAAGCATCGCTGGCACGGACGATCTGGTGAGTGTCGTGGAAGCCTTCGGCTATGCGAAACAGCAGGTCTCCGGAGCCGAGCTAGGAAACTGCACGCACGGTGCGCCCGAGATACAGGCACCGCCGGAGCCGCAGGCTGATGTCGTGATCGCGAGCCAGAAGACAGGCTCTGGAGGCGCGACTTCCGTCCGCGTAGTAGTTGGTAGCCCTGTGGATGCTGTCATTCTGGATCCTCTCGGTAGAGAGCTGTCGGCTGATAGAAACGAGATTGGGCTCGGTGCGATCCGCATCGAGTCAGCTCCAGGAGAGGATGGAACGACAGGCAAGCTGTATGAAATCGCACCCGCGATTGCAGGAACCTACTCAGTTGAGATCAGACCGGATGTGGCGGTTCCTCCGGGGGCAACCTACGATCTGCTAGTACAGGAGTCCTCGCCCCATGGAAGTAGCGTCTGGGTCTTGCTTGAGAATGCGCCGATCGAAGGAGAGGAATCCTTCGCTGTGATTCTGGGAGAGGGCCTTGTGACAGGCGATCTTGATGGCGATGGAGCAGTGACAGCTCTTGACGTCCGACTCTGCTATCAGATCGTGACGGGCGACATCGTGGGGTCTCCTGTCGAGTTGCTGATTGCCGATGTGGATGATGACGGCGACGTCGACATGGAGGACGCAGTCATCCTCGCCGAGTACGTGATCGGGATCCGCGACGAGCTGCCGTAGGCGCCTCGTTGCCGCAGCCTTCGGACTGGCGGTATCCTGGCGGCGTGATCGGTGACAGGGTGGGGAGGATGAGGCGGGTCTGGGGCTTCGGGGTAAGTGCACTTGGCCTGCTCCTGTGGCTGTCTATGGCGGTCGCGGGCGACGAGATCCCGCTTGTCCTTGACGCCGACGAGATCTTCATTGCCTCCGATCGATCCTCTGTCGAAGCGACCGGCTCGGTGACTGCGGAGTTGGAGGAGATCAGTCTTTCGGCTGACGCGCTGAACCTTCAGCATGGAGAGGGCGGCACGTGGCGCTTCGAGGCGTCTGGCAACGTTCAAGCTGACATCGAAGGTCAGTTATCGGCGTCGGGCGATCGGATCGCGGCGACGCTTGACACGATTGACGGCCAGGCCCGCCCGCAATCACTCGAGGTCGAGGGATTCACGGGACGAACGGAGTTCACCAACTCTGTCGACGAGATCCATACGCTTCACTTCGTCGGGGAATCGGGCCAGATCACGTTCGATGAGGAGGGGCAGGCGAGCCTGATCGAGGTCTTCGACACCGAGATCACGACCTGCGATTGCTGTGGCCTTCCGTTCCGGTCTCAGCCCTACACACTCCGCGCCCAGCGCCTGCTGCTCTATCCGGATCGACTCCTCGTCGTCTTCGGGTTGACCGCGCGTCTCGGCGGTGTCTCGGTCTTCTGGCTTCCTGTCTACGCACAGCCGCTCGAGGAGACGCTAGAGAGTCCGCTCTTCCCGGCATTTGGCCGCAGTGGGCTGCGCGGCTGGTACCTCAAATGGAACGTGCCCTACTTTGTCAGCGAGTCCCTCTATGGCAGCATCCTGCTCGACTACTACGCGAAGCACGACGAGATCGGCGCGGGAATCATCACGCGGTATGAGTTCGCTGGTCACTCAGGCCAGGTTCGAATCTACAACTTCCCGGCAAAGGTCGGCGACGCGCTGTTCGAGTTCAGCGCCAGTCACGAGTTGCCAAGTGTTGGCATCTGGACCGGCAGCGGCTCCGTCGACTACCGGTTGGCCGGAGACAGCACGTCCCTCGACTACGGAGCGCAAGCGCAGGGCGCGAGCAACGGATGGACCGTCAGCGTCTCAGCGGAGCGGGAGGTCGACGAGGAGAACACGGACGACGAGGACGAGGCGAACGATATCACAACGATCAGGGAGCGGATCCCTGAGGTGTCGATGTCGCGCGACGCCTGGACCCTCGGCGTGATTTCGATTCGGCCCCAATTCGACATTGGTCTCTATCGGGAGCAGGTGCAGACCGAGTCAGCCATCGAGGCCACACGCTTGAGTGGGGGGCTCAATCTCACCACGAGATCCATCACTTGCGGAGAACTGACGCTGACACCGAGGGTAAGTTTGCAGGCAAGCGGCTACTTCGGGGACGAACTCGCAGAGAGCCAGGGAACAGTCCATCTCAGCACGCGCGGGAACTGGCGAGATGTGTCGGCGACCTATGATCTTCGGCTTGTGAGAGGCGACAGCCCGTTCGATTTCGATGCCGAAGTCGCGACGCACCGCATCGGCGTTTCGGTCAGGCGGTCGGGTTGGGCGGATCTCACGCTCTCCTCGGGATTCGATCTGACGACGGGAGAACCCGATCCTCTGCGTGCCGATCTCAGCTGGCATCTCTGGGCTGACTGGGGGCTGGAGGCCGAGGTTGACCTGATCGAGGGAGCGCTCGGCGACATCGAGCTCGACGGGGCGTGGTCCGGTAGCGTGTGCAATGCGACGCTGTCCGTCCCCTACGACGTCGAGAGAAGCGAGTTCGGCCGGATCCGAGGAACGCTGAACATACCGGGAGAGTGCATCGATCTCGATGTTGACGCGTCGCTCCGTCACGGGAGGCTCAAGGTCGAGACGAGTCTCGACAGCGAACTCGTTTTCGACCCGTGGGCGATCCGTGGAAGCGTGATGCTCTCGAATCTCACGCTCTCCAAGGCATCCCTGTCCGCCGAGGTTGAGGCTGCTGCCGGATGGGGCGGCAAGATTGCGTGGACCTACTCCGGAGGCAGGCTCTCTCTCGACAATGTTCGCTACGGCATCTTCTGGGACATCGGCGGCTGTCTGCGCGTCGGCGTCGATCGTGAGGCGTCTGACACGTGGGTCTACCTCTCGATTCTCGCCTTCCCTGAGGCAATCGTTCGGTACGCACCGGCGACGTCGCGATTCGAAACCGGGGAATAGCCCTAGCTCAATCCCCTCTGAAGATTGCCGTCAGGCCAGAACTCGTCTCACTCCACGTCAGCCTGTGGGAAGTGACGGGATTCCATTCGGAGATGTCTGGTATCAGACCAAACCAGTGTGGTATTCTTGGGGTTGTGTGGTTGGGGAATCGTGGAGGGGGGCAACTCGAGTCTGGGTCGCCCTGCATTTCTGCATGGGCCAGTTGTGGCTAGCACAAGGAGGTTTGCGTGATGGCCCGCCGAACGTGTGTCCGTACCGCAGTTTCGTCCAGCGTTCTTCTCGCTGTCCTCGCAATCGGCGTACTTGCCCAGGAGCCCTATTGGATCGAAGCGATCGGTGCGGGCGGTTTCGAACGCGTTGAATGCATCGACATCGCGAGTGATGGGAGTCTCTACGTTGCTGGGCGAACCACATCCTACGGTGCGGGGAACTCGGACGGCTGGATCGCCAAGCTCTCGAAGGATGGTTCCATCACCTGGGAGATGGCCCTCGGCTGGAGCGGAACTGATCAACTCTACGACATCGCTGCGACGGCGGATGGTGGATGCATTGCCGCTGGGACGACGTGGTCCGATGCTCTCGGAGCGAGCGACGGATGGCTCATCAAGCTCTCGAGCTCAGGCACCGTCGAGTGGCAAAGGACCTACGGAGGATCCGGCGAGGACATCCTCTACACGATCGATACGACGAGCGATGGGGGATATGTCGTCTCGGCGGGAACGCCAACCAACCAAGGCAGCAACAACGGGTGGATCGCGAAGCTCGAGTCAAATGGGCACATCGAGTGGCAGTACACCTACGGCGGAGACGCATACGACAACCTCACATCCGTGCGCCAAGCAGATGATGGAGGCTTCATCGCCACGTCAGAGACGTTGTCGTATGGCGCAGGCCAAGAAGATCTGTGGGTAGTCAAGCTTGGCGCTTCTGGAGAGATCGAGTGGCAGAGCTGCTATGGCGGGGCTCAAGAGGATTACGCTAACGATGCGATCCCAACATCCGATGGCGGGTACCTAGTAGTCGGGGCCTCCTACTCGTTTGCAGTTGGGGACAAAGATGCGTGGTTCCTGAAACTCGACGTCGACGGCGCAGTCGAATGGGAAGCTGCCGTGGGAGGAGTTGGGGAGGATGTCGCTCGCGAGGTTGCGGAGGTTTCCGGAGGCTTCGTCATCGTCGGGTACACAACCAGCGATGGTGGAGGCGGCTACGACGGGTGGATCGCGAAGCTCAGCCATGATGGAAGTGTTGTTTGGCAGCGGACCTACGGAGGAGGAAACCGTGATTCCGCCCTTGGCTTCTGTTTGGGGTCCGGTAATCGGATCGCTGTTGCGGGAGAGACGGAGTCCTCGGGTAGCGGAAGTCGGGACGCCTACGTCCTCAAGCTGAACGAGGACGGCCTGGTCGTTGATTCTTGCGCATCGATCCAGACTGCAAGCCTGACCGCAAACGGCACGGCGGCGACGGTCACGCCGACGGAGGCCACACGCGTGGCGACCGAGTTCGAACCTCGGACGGTGACGCCTGCATCCGAGGATACGAGTTTCACTCCCGTACGTGTCTGCCAAGGCGAGGATCCCGTTATCGAGAACGGTGACGTCGACTTGGACGGCGATATCGACCATCTCGACGCTCGCCTCTGCTTTGCCTGGTCGATGGGGTGCTTCTCGGGGACGCCCGAGCAACGGCTTCAAGCCGATGTCGACGACGACGGCGATGTCGACTTCGACGATGCAAACGCCATCGCTGAGCACGTGATCGGCATGAGAGGCACACTGCCGTAGGCGAGGCCGTCTCCGCACGTCTCGGATGGAGATTCACCGCTCTAGTCCCGTTCGTTGCTCGGATCGGGTGAATCCCACGCTCTCCAAGACGTCCTTCGCATCAGCCTAGCGTGCACCGAAGCCTGTTCAGGGCTCTGTTCCTCACGATTGCACCTGGGGTGACTTGCAGTCCTCCTCGCGCAACGGCAAGTGTCCCGGTGGAGGGCCGTGCCAACTTCTAGCTAGATTCGCTTGTCCAACTCCTCCCACGGCCCATATACTGCTTCGGGGTGGCCGTTGAGCAGATGAGGCGGGAGACGATGTCTCCTGCCGTTTTTTTGTCTGAGCCACCCGACATGTGTGTGTTGGCGAGGAGGCGTAGTACGGCCGCCGCGGTCCGCTCGATGGAGGGACTCGTTGGTGTGGTGGCGGTCGAGGGAGGGCGCATGAGGAGTTGGTGGTTCATTGGGCGCGGAGACTCAGCTTCCGCGCATCGAGTCGTGAGAATCCTGTCGCTGGCTCTCGTGGCCGGATTGGTCATGGCAGTCCATCTGCAGGCCGATACGGCGGCGTCGAGTTTGCCGACGGGCGCGCGGTATGCGATCTCGGCGGCAATTGGCAGTGACAATGCCGCATATCACGCGACGGGCACGTTGGCGGGTACGTCGTTCAGCAACCCTGGGCACGGCTTCGAACTTCTGTTCGATGCAGCCGGGACGACGCTTCAGGCGGGCGACGCGACGTGGCGGATGGGATTGGTCTCGTGGGGCTACGGCGATGCGGTAGACGCGGTCGCCGCCGGACAGGTGACGGCCGAGGGCAATCGAGTGGAGATCGACCACGGCACGCTGACCGAGTGGTATGTCAACGGCCCGTTCGGCGTGCAGCAGGGGTTCACGGTGGCTGCTGCCCCGGGCGAAAGCAGCGGCGCGCCATTGGTGCTGCGGCTGGCAACACCGGCCGGACTGACTGTGCGGATAGATGCTGATGGCAGAGGGCTCACGTGGTGCACTGCCGACGGTGCAGCGGTTCTCCGCTACAGCGGCCTGACGGTGATCGATGCCCACGGCGAGTCGTTGCCGACGTGGCTGGAGACGGCCGACGGACTGCTGACGGTCTGCGTCGACGATGCTGGTGCGACCTATCCGCTGATCATCGATCCGCTGATTGAAGACGCCAAGCTGACATCAACCGACGGCGCAGCCGGAGACTGGTTCGGCTGGAACGTGGCGATCGACGGCGACACGATCGTTGTCGGGGCGATGCTCCACGACTCCTGGAGAGGTCGTGCGTACGTCTTTGTCAAACCGGCAGGCGGCTGGTGGGTCGACGCAACCGAGACAGCCACGTTGATCGCATCCGACGGCACGGCGAACGACCAATTCGGCGCCAGCGTGGCGATCGACGGGGATACGATCGTTGTTGGGGCGTCCACGCACGACATCCCCGGGGGAAACGACAATCAGGGTGCGGCCTACGTCTATGTCAAGCCTGTCGGCGGCTGGACGGGTACGCTGACCGAGGATGCCAAGCTGATCGCATCCGACGGCGCGGCAGGCGACAACGCCGGCGGCGGCGTGGCGATCGACGGCGACACAGTCGTTGTGGACGCTGCCTTTCACACCGTCGGAGGAAACGCCAGGCAAGGTGCAGCCTACGTCTTCGTCGAGCCTGTCGGCGGCTGGACGGGCACGCTGACCGAGACAGCCAAGTTGACGGCATCCGACGGCGGGACGAATCACTACTTCGGCCGTGGGGGCGTGGGGATCGATGGGGACACAATCGCTGTCGGGTCGCGCGGCCACAGCTCGAACCGAGGGGCGGCCTACATCTACATCAAGCCTGTCGGCGGCTGGGCGACCGCGACCGAGGACGCCCAGATGACCTCATCCGACGGCGCGGCCGGCGACGAATTCGGCGCCACCTTAGCGATCGACGGGGATACGGTCCTCATCGGGGCGTGGCGTGACAACTCCGATCGAGGCTCGGCGTACATCTTCGTCAGGCCTGGCGGAGGTTGGACCGGCGCGTTGACCGAGGATGCCAAACTGATTTCATCCAGCGGCGCAGCGGACGACTACCTCGGCGTCAGCGTGGATATCGACGGGGACTTCGCCATTGTCGGGGCGCGCGGGCAAAACTCCGACGAAGGCGAAGCATACGTCTTCGTCAAACCTGGAGGTGGCTGGACGGGCACGTTGAGCGAGGATGACATCCTGACGGCATCGGATGGCGAGGCGGGTGACTACTTCGGAGCCGCAGTGGCGATCCATGAGGAAACGCTCGTTGTAGGGGCGTACCGGCACCAGACCGGGGGGGACGACGACCGAGGCGCCGTGTACGTCTTCTTCGAGCAGCCTGAGCCTGGAGACATCAATGCTGATGAAGTGGTCGATGTCTTGGACGCCCGGCTCTGCCTCCAGATCGTCTCCGGATGCCTCGATGCAAGCGACATCCAGCGCAAGGTCGCTGATGTTGACGGCGACGGAGATGTTGACATGGACGACGCGATCATCATGGCCGAGTACGTCATCGGAATCACGGACACGCTGCCATGAGAGATTCTTGCCTGCATGGTAGAGGCTGCTATAGGATGCCGACAGTAAGGAGTCAAGGAGGAGGAATGGGCAAGAGGTGTGTGTGGCGCCGATCTGCCTTGAGGCTGCTGCTCCTGAGTGCGCTGGGCGTGGGGATGATCCTCGGCCTGGCGGGCTGCATGGAGCTGTTCACGGGCGCGGGGACGCCGACGCTGATTCTCGGGGAGGTCCGGCTGTTCGAAGGCCGCGGCGAGATCCTGCTGTCGGTGCGCGACATGCCCGACGGCGGACTGGCATCGGTGGCGGTGCAGATCACGGGGATCACCTACACGGACAAGGTTGACAACGTTCGCGTGGAAGGCCTGAACGGGTTTGAGGTTCTCGCACAGCAGTTCGACCCAAGTCCAGGTAGCGGCGGCTTCTTCGTCGCACATCCCTGCGCGGGCCTGCCGGCCGGTGAGTTCGCCAAGCTCGTGTTCGACGTGACGGGAATGGTGACGCTGGATGAGTTCACCGTCGACAAGAACGACATTGCGATGGGTGACGACAGCAACATGGCAATCACGTTCGTGATGGACGAAGCGTATCACTACTACGCGAAGTAGGGAGGTGAGAACGATGATGAAGCGAATGCTGGCAGTGGCAATGCTGGGAGTAGCGATCTTCGGTCTCACTGCGTTCGCTATCCTCTATGTGCCAGAGATCACGGGAACATTCTCGTTCTGGACGGAGTTCGATCCGGTGGTGGGCCAGTTCGATGCGTTCGACTTGGACATGGACGTGGCGTACACGATCGGAACGTTCGAAGTGGTGAGCGACACGACGCTGGTGATGCCTGCGATCTGGGTCTGGCAAGGGTTCACGGGAACGTGGACGACGGGATCGATCGACACGTACGGCCACATGCTGTTCGGGGGATCGACCGCCGATTACCTGTACGGAGAGTGGATCGCGGAGCTGACGTTTGGCGCGATCTTCTTCGAGATCCACGGAGCGTATCTGGGCTCGTCCGTTCTCGGTGGACCAGCCGGCGGATGGGCGGTTCGTGGATCGGGCGTGATCGGAGCGTTCGATCTGACGAGCGTGACCGAGTTTGGAGCCCACATCGAAGACGGCGACTTCGCCGGGATCACGATCGTGCATGCGCTGACGGGACTGGAGCGGCACT
>Ga0272444_10002869_pt1 | contig 15763 bp, 31 predicted proteins | sample SSMForm13_FD_201033 | JGI IMG/M metagenome (GOLD analysis project Ga0272444, IMG submission 201033) | Marine sediment archaeal communities from Little Sippewissett salt marsh, Falmouth, MA, United States - SSM-Form-13 | ecosystem: Environmental > Aquatic > Marine > Wetlands > Sediment ...
TGGACAACACCAAGCGCGAGCTGTCGCAGGCGGTCGAGGCCAACGGCAACATGCGTGAACAGCTGTCGAAGTACGTCGGCGCGCTGAACGTCATCCAGTCAACGATCCAGTTGATCGCCAACCCGCCAAAGCCGTGACACATCGGGTCATCGACAAGCCCCACTACCTCCTCCTCACTACGTCATCAGACCTGACGGAACCGGGGGAGGTATATTGGACAGTTCAGGGGGGCTACGACACCGACACGGCGGCGATCACGGCGTTGCTGGCAAACCACAGCCATGGGATCACGGCATCACGGATCGTGGAGGTGACGTTGCCGAAGGCGGTCCTGCCCGCTACCTTGAAACAGGTAAAGGGTCGGGTGATGGAGTTCGCCGACGAGGAATCAGGAGACTGATATGAAGCTACATCCGTTTTGGAAAGGGAAAAAGAAGGGCAAAAAGCTTCTGCCGGATTCGATTGTGAAGCCCTACATCAATACAGTGCAGGAGCGGAAGGAGTCTGCCGCCTATGTGAGGGGCCAGCTGGAGATGGCGCAACAGGCGAACAAAAAGCGATCAAGTGACCTGCTCGACGCCATTCTCGAGATGCGCGAGGCCATGGACCGCAACAACGTGCCGGAGAGAGAGCGCGCGATCCGACTGTCGCATATGGACTACAACCTGCTCAGGTCAGCGCTGAGTGGCTACGCCGCACAAGCGAATTTAGGGTCCGTATCATCTAATGGGGTGATGGGGTCAATTCACGGGCTGCCGGTGCATGTGGAGCCCGCAGCACCGTTACGCCCGGTGCCTTTGGCCCAGGAGGAGATGGACGAGCTGGCATCGGTGCTGACCGAGACGGTGCTCCTGCTGCGCGCGGGGGACGAACGTGGGGCGATGACGAAACTGGCATCGGTGGACGGGATGTGCGACGTGGACGTTGTTACGCGGAGCTATCCGGAGGAGAAGACGGCGACTGAGATCCAGCAGCGGGCCAACAGTGCGCTGTATGGCAAACGTATACATGATATGCTGAAGGATATGCACGAGAGCATGCGTCAGGCTCAGGTACAGGCTGTGGAGATGGCGGCGAAGCATATGTCGTCCAGCATTGACGACTATATCATGGACACGATGACCTACGGACACAGCCAGAAAGTTTGGGGGCAACAGCTGATGAATGAGGCGCGGTCGTCGGCAGTGGCGAATATTTTGGCAGACAAAGGATTATAGGATGGCGAGACCCAAGACAGACAACGAGCGCATCAACGTGTTCATGCAGCATGACGTGATGCGGGCGTTGCGGTTTCTGGCACAGCGCCGGGGGACAACCTACTCAGAACTGATCCGGTCGGCGACGCGCGAGTTCGTCATCCGTGAGGTGCCGAAGGAGAAGGACAAGATCGATGTCTGAGATGAGCCATGACTATGTAGAAGAGCAATGGGACACCAAGGAACACAGTGACGGCTCGAGTGCCGATTACTACGTGTTACCCGGGGATGCCCGCCAGCTGCAGGATTTGATCTCCTTCCGCAACATGAATGGGCAGATGGCCGAGATTTTTCGGGCTTGCTACCGTTATGGACAGGTAGCACACTCGCCGCGTATACGGGACATCAAGAAGATCCTCTTCTACGCACAGGCAGAGCTGGAGCGCCTGGAGAAATACACCGATGTCTGATCTGGTCACACAGCCGGCGGTCAACATGACCGCGCTGGCCACCGAGTTGGCGGTGAAGCTGCTGCCAACAGAGGAGGTCTTGGCCCAGTTCGGGCTGACGGCCGACCAGCTGCGCGGTATCCTCCAGGACAAGCAATTTCGTCAGATGGTGCTGCAGATCCGTGCCGACTGGAACGCGGCGACCAATTCCAAGGAGCGGGTACGTCTCAAGGCGGCACTGTCAGTGGAGGAGAACCTGCTGACCATGCATCGCATCGTGAATGACTCCGACATGCACCCGAGCGCGCGCATCGACGCCTTCAAACAGCTCAAGGAGCTGGCAGACGTGGCACCCAGGGCCAACGTGGCCGAGGGGGTCAAATTCACCCTGAACATCTCACTGGCCGACCGGCCGACCGAGAAAGTCATCATCGATGGGTCGCAGGATGGAGACTAAAGCCGGAGCCCTGCCACTTGAGATTCTGCCGGCCAGCAACGGGGTGATTGTGCGCCCGATGTCGGGATATGAGGATGGCAAGCTGATGAACTCTGTCGTGCATGTGTTCACCGACCCCCAAGAAATGAGCAAATTCCTGTTCGAACACTTCTTCGATGCGGGCAAGGAGCTGGTGAAGTTGGCGAGAGAAGCGGATGGATGACACAAAAACATATTCAGCCCCACCCGTCCTGTCGGCGTTCATGGCTTCGGACGCCCCCCTCCGGTTTATCCGAGGACCAATTGGATCAGGTAAGTCTGTCGCATGTGCCCTTGAGCTGTTACGTCGCGCTGCGCGACAGGAGCCAGGATCAGACGGCATACGACGGTCTCGTGGTGCCATCATTCGAAACACATTGCAGCAATTGCGAAGTACATGCTTGGTTACTATTGAAGAATGGCTCCGGCCAATCATCACCTACAAAGTATCCGAACAACTTATCCAGGTCAGAGCTGGTGATATCCACGCTGACTGGCTCCTACTTCCCCTCGATACCCCGCAGAATATCCAGCGTCTCCTGTCGCTTGAGCTTACCTACGCTTGGTGCTCTGAAGTCCGAGAGCTGCCACTCGAAATCGTGCAAGCTGTGTTTTCAAGAACAGGACGATTTCCATCAAAAGCGAATGGAGGCGCTACATGGCGAGGTATTTGGTCAGAAACAAACTCCTTCTCTGAAGACAGCGAATACTACGAATTCCTCGAAGTAGACCGGCCGGAGAACGTTGACTATTTCATCCAACCGGGGGGCATGGATGAGAATGCTGAGAACCGTGAGAACCTTCCTGCGGACTATTACGAGGCGATGCTGGCGGCGAACACCGACAACTGGTGTGACCAGTACATCCACAACAAGATAGGCCCCTCACTGTCCGGACAGGCGGTCTTCGCGAGTGTCTTTGATCACGGATTCCATACCGCCGAGGCTATTGAGTACGACGCGACCCGTGCCATTGTTATCGGTCTCGATACGGGAAGAAACCCGGCAGCAGTTCTGGGCCAGATGGATGTCCGGGGACGGGTTTGCGTACTCGGCAGCACCTACGCCGAGAACATGGGGATGGAGAAGTTCATCATCACCGTCCTCAAGCCATGGCTTCTCGAGTTTTTCCCGATGGGACGGTTTGTCTGCGTTGTTGATCCCTCAGGGGTTCGAAAGACGGAGATCGGGGAAGAATCCGTCATCAAAGCGATACAACGACTGGGTTTTCTCGCGGCTCCCGCGAACACAAACGCAATTTCCCCACGTCTGCGAGCTGTGGAACGCCAGTTGAATATGCAGGTCGATGGTAGAGGGGCATTGCTCATCGACCGGCGCTACAACGCGATGTTGATCCGCGCCCTACAGCATGATTACCGATACAAACGTATGAAAGATGGAGACTTGCAGGAGACACCCGACAAAGGGCATCCTGAGAGTGACCTTGCTGACGCCCTGCAGTACCTGTGTTTGGGTATTGACAGTGCCAGCGTAGGAAGAGCATTACGGAAAGGACAATCTACTCCGACTTCGCCCAGTTTTTCAGCAGCCGCGTGGACATGAAATACGATACTGGACACTACCTACTCTTACTTTTCACCAAACATGGCGACAAGGCACAGACGATACCCCACCTCGACTTTATGACGGCACAGGCAGAGGGGGAGGCAATGATTAAGAATCCCCCTTACGCCAGCTTCGTTGTTCTGCGCGTGCTGCTGAATTCTATCGACCGGGCGTTTCCTTGGGAAGTAAAAGACTCAGATATCTTGGATGTGGAGGACACAGATGCCGAGGCTGACGAAGAATTTCACGACTGAAGAATTCGCCTGCCCGTGTTGCGGGCAATGCAACATGGACCCGGAATTCATGGGGCGGTTGCAGGCGGTTCGCACTGAGTATGGCAAGCGCATGTCAGTGATCAGTGGCTACCGCTGCGAGATCCAGGACGGCAAAAAGGGTGCGCACACCGAGGGAAAGGCAGTTGACCCCGGGGTTCCCCGGGAGGACTATCATACAGTGATGAGATTGGCGTTCGCCCACGGCTTCACCGGCATCGGTGTAAAGCAGAAGGACGGCCGACACCAGCTGCATCTCGATACGGCGGACGCGGCACCTGGACGGCCCCGGCCATGGGTTTGGACCTACTGAGGAGACCATGAGATGGACTTTGGGTTACCACTGATCATTCTGTTGAATACCTGCACAGCCGTGATCGGCGCCGTGCAATACCGGGACTACCATCAAAAACGCAAGTTCCGGGTCCGTACCACCTACGACCGGCGCAACCGCGACTGCGTGCCGGTCAACCCCGTCATCCTGCAAACAGCCCATGACGTGATGTCGAAGGAAGCGCACGGATGATGCCCAAGGAGCCGCTGGGCAGCCCCGTCGTCTGGCTGAAGAAGTTCTATCGCGGACTGGATGAAGGGGAGGTCTCCGTCCCATGTGGCACGTGTAATGCATGCTGCCGGGATTTCGATGAGATCTTCCTGACCGACGAGGAGAAAGACAAGTATGAGCACACGGTCAACGAAGCCGGCCGCGCCATGCTGGCCCGTAAAGATGGTCAGTGTGCCTACCTCACTGAGGAAGGCTGCACAACGTATGCTGATCGTCCTCATAATTGCCGTCAGTTCGACTGCCGCGCTCTCGCTCATTGCGGCCTATTCCCAGCTGACTTCCCAAATGTAAACGAGGCGGTGCAGCACTGGGAGGTCGAGGTGAAGACCGAAGAAGAGAAGGTGCTGGGGTTATCCTTGCGCCTAGCGGCCCGAGCTAGTATAGAATCAGGCAAAGATCCATTCCGTGCATCGGCGGATGCGATTTTTGGTGGTTACGCCATGTTCGCTCGCGATGCAGTCAAAATGGTCAGGGACAGAAACAAAACAGACGGGCCACGGATTGTGGATCAGTTCGGCAAGGAGTTTTAAGCCGACAACAGGCACTTCACTACACTGTAGGCCACAATATGGGACGGAGCGATAAAGACCGCGAGCACAGCGGCCACACGATCCAGTTGCCCACTGACCTTATTAAGAATCCTTTACTTCTTATTATCCTCAGTCTGGCTTCCGGTGGCACGGGCGTCACTCTCTTCGTAGACAAGAATGCGCACACAGATGTCACTCGGCAGCTTGAAGCCGTCGAGGAGCGGTCTCATGCCCTTGAAGACCGCATGCTGTCGATGCAGGAAGCCTTCAGAACCCAATGCACCGGTTGCGGTGCAGCCCTTGAACTCAACTACCCCCTTCGTACCAAGCTGTTTGAGGTTGGCGAAGACGTGAAATCGATCAAGTGGCAGCTCTCCCGCCTGTCAGAACAAAATGAGGCGCACCGCAATGAACACACCAGCACCCCACCTAAAGGTAACGGCTATGGCGAAACGGACTAAATTGGGCCTGAAGTACCGGGCCAGTATAGAACGTGACGGGTGGTGGCACTGCCTTGAGGAGTTTATTTACCATTCCCGGCACTTCAATCGTGAGGTGCTGATCAGGAAAGGGCAGGAGCGCGACGGCGCCACGATGGCCGTTGATATCAACACCACGGCATGGTGGGTCCACGACCAACTGTGTGATGACACGGTATGGCTGGATGGCACGCCGACGACAGCGTGGCAGGCCGCGATCGTTCTCAGCGAAATCCTGAGAATGGAGGGATTCTGGGCTAGAGCAATCTACTGGCGGTGGGCTACACTGCTTCTCGGGTGTACGGAAACCCGCAAAAATGGTTTTTTCTGGCATCGAAAACGTAAGTGAGTGCTTACATTCTACGGTTTTCTGGCATAAACTCCCGCAGATAACAGGATCTTAGGACGTAGATGCATGCTACAAGTCGTTCCTGAAGGCGAGCTGCAAAAGCGCGAACAAGCAGAAATCGAGGCGGCTGAAAAAGATGCTGAGGCCCCAGATACCGCCAGAAATACCCTCGCCGGCTACATCCGTGGCCAGTTCTACGACTTCAAAAGTGCCCGCACCGAAGAAAACATCGATGCGCGCATTGCCAGCGCCCTACTGGCCTACAATGGGCGCTACTCCGCCGAGAAAGAAGCTGAGATCAAGAAGTTCGGGGGATCGGATGTCTACTCTCGAGTAACGACGGTCAAGTGTCGCGGCACCACGGCGATGCTGCGCGAGATCTTCCTGGGCAACGAACGTCCGTGGGGCCTGAAGCCCACCCCGGTGCCGGAACCCCCGCCCGAGGCCGAGCAGAACATCAATTCCCTGATGGCCCGCGAATTCGCGGAGCTGGGCGCGATGGGCATGCCCATGCCTACCCCCGAGCTGATACGCGAGCGCAAGAAGCAGCTGGAGGATGTTGCCCTCAAACAGATGCATCGCGAGGTGGCGCGCTCCACCAAGCTGGCTGAGGACAAGGTACAGGACATTCTGATCCAGGGCGGCTTCTACAATGCCCTGAACGATTTTCTCATCGACCTGCCTATCTACCCTTTCGCGGTTCTGAAAGGCCCTGTGGTGCAGAACAAAGAGACCCTGAACTGGGGTTCGAACGGCCAGATGACCACCGAGGTCAAGCCGCAGATGTTCTGGTATCGGGTCGATCCGAACAACCTCTACTTCACCCCCGGCGCCAGCAATATCGAGGACTGCACGGTCATCGAGCGCACGAAGCTGTCGCGCACGGACATCAACAAGCTGATCGGCGTCCCCGGCTATCGCGATGAAGACCTCAAGGGCGTACTGAAGGACTACAACACCGGGCTCCGGGACTGGATCGACAACTACGATACCCAGTATGCCGACGAACAGGCCAAGGAAAACCCGAACCGCAACGTCTCCGAGCTGATCGACGCGCTGGAGTTCCACGGCCCGGTCCAGGGGCAGCTGCTGAAGGATTACGGGTTCGAGGGCATCGATGACCCCCTGATGGACTATTACGTCGATGCGTGGATCATCGGCCAGTACGTCATCAAGGTGCAGCTCAACAAGAACCCGGACAAGCGTCCAATCTACTACATCTCCAGTTTCGAGAAGGTGCCGGGTGCCGTCATCGGCCACGGCCTGCCAGAGATCATCAACGATATCCAGGATGTGGCCAACGCCTCGTTCCGGTCGCTGGTGAACAATATGTCGATCGCGTCCGGCCCGCAGGTGGCGGTGGACGAGGAGCGCATGATGCCGGGGTGCAACCCGGACGACATCTACCCCTGGAAACGGTGGCGCTTCGAGAGCGACCCGATGAATTCAGGTGGCGACCAGAAGCCGCCGATTACCTTCTTCCAGCCGAAATCCAATGCGCAGGAGCTGTTGACGATCTACCAGCAGATGACGGTGATGGCCGACGAGATCTCGGCGATTCCGCGCTACATGACGGGCGCGACGCAGGTCGGCGGGGCCGGTTCCACGGCTTCCGGGCTGTCCATGCTGATGAACAACGCCTCGAAGGTGTTGCAGAACATCGCGGCCAACATTGATAACGACATCCTCAGACCAGTCCTGACAATGCTCTACGATCTGGTTATGCTCACCGATCAAACCGGCATGCTGCGGGGTGACGAGGAGATTGTCGTCCAAGGTGTCGGCGTTGCGGCCCAGCGCGAGACGGATCGCATGCGTCAGCTTGAGTTCCTGCAGATGACCGGGAACCCGGCCGATATGGAGATTATGGGTACTGAAGGCCGCGCCAGCGTACTGCGCAACATCGCGGACGGGCTTGGCCTCAAGGGTGAGACCGTTGTGCCTACGGCCGATGAGCTTCGCCGCAAGGAACAACAGAGAGAAGCCCAAATGGCCCAGCAACAGCAGGCAGCCGAGGCACAGACTGCAATGGCAGCGGGTGCCGGCGGCAGTGCCAATACTCCCGCACCGCCACCCGGCGCTGGCCGCATGGGTGAGCAGTTCGACAACGCACAACGCACGAGGAATATGTAATGGGCGCATCACAGCGACACAAATGCGAAGTTCACGGTGAGGCCAGCGGCGTACCATCAACCCCCTGTCCTGCTTACGAGAACGTGCCGGAGACTTCTCCAGGTGCAGCGCCGGTATGGGTTGGACCAGTCATGGTTCCTGAATTGACCTCTACCGTGGAAATGGATGAGATCGACATGGACAACTTTGCAAACGGCGGCAGCACGTGGGCGGTTACTACGGGCACGCTACCGGACGGCCTGTCACTCGCTGCTTTGACTGGTGTCCTGTCCGGCACCCCCACGACCCCGGGTGTCACGTCAGGGTTGGTCATTACTGCAACCAACGCCGCTGGTGCAACCGAATCGGAGCCGTTTGATATTACGGTCGTGTAACGGCCATCACAGTAGGTAACGGAGGGCGGAGACTATGAGTATCAGTATTGGAGCAGCAATTTTCGCAGCCGTGTTCAGCTTGGGTGTATCCCTGTCGGAGGTTTGTGTTCCCGCAGGGCCGGATGATCCGCCTGAGTGGGATTACAAATGCCCGATGATTACGTTCTCTGATCGTTGATGGCGGTCAAGAAAAAAGCGCCGGGTAAGTCCAAGGCCAAAGGCTCGATGAAGGGCATGACCGTCAAGGGCGGTCACAAGCTCCCAGTGAGTCGCGGCGCGGGCCTCACGGCAAAGGGGCGGGCGTCGATCAATCGGCGTACAGGGTCGAATCTGAAGGCCCCGGCACCGAACCCGAAGACGAAGGCCGACAAGGGGCGCAAGAAATCGTTTTGCGCCCGCAGTCAGGGATGGACCGGGGAACGCGGCAAGGCAGCCCGAAAACGGTGGAAGTGCTGATGGCTGAAGGCGGTCAGAAACGGTCGAAGACGGCCCACAGGACGCCGGGGCAGATCAAGCGCCACGGCCGGACCTATCAGGCCCGTCCTGAGCAAAAGAAGAACCGTGCCCAGCGCAATGCAGCACGTGCCACGATGAAAAAGGCAGGTGCGGTACGAAAGGGTGATGGCAAGGACGTGGATCACAAGCGGCCTTTGTCGAAAGGTGGGTCAAACGCCCGGAGCAATCTGCGCGTGACCTCGAAATCCAGAAATCGAGCGAGGACTTGATACATGAGGAAGACGACCAAGAAGCGCAGCAGCAGCTATCGGCCGGCTGATAAGGCAGGCGGCAAGATGGGCGGCATGGCTGGCAAGGCAGCGAAGGCAGCTACCAAGGCCCGTCAGAGCAAGAAGCAGCGCCTCGGCGGCATCATGGGCGAGATCAGAAAGACTCGCGGAAAGTAATGCCGAAGAAGTACACAGCGATCCGGGACAAGTGCAAACGCCAAGGCGGCGGTGACCGCGCCTGCAAGGCGAAGGCAGCCCGGATCTACAACGCAACCCGGAAAAAGGGCCAGCGGCCCGTAACGAGGAAATCGAAATGAAGATGACGAAGAAAAGCTCTTCGCAGCCGTCGGTCCCGAAAGGCGCGGATGCCAAGGCTACGCAGAAATGCTCTCACTATGGTGTGAAGGGCGTGCCAGAGACCGGCAAGGGCAACTACGGCACTGCAGGTGTCGGTGGTGGTTCGGGCGGTAACTACGGATCGAAAGGGGTCTGACGACCGCGTGAAGTCCAACGAGCCAAAACTCGCGGAAGCGATACTACGTCTTCGGGCCAATACTGACTTCAAGGTCTTCGTCACAGCGTTGGCGGACCAAGGTGAGCAGCTGGTCAAGAAGATGATTTACGCGGTGGATGATGCTCAGCTTCGGCAGACTCAGGGGCGAGCCCAGGAGATCACCGAAATACTCGAGACCATCCAGACCGCACCTGAGAAACTGAGACAGAGGGAAAATACACCATGAGTGCTTTGCCTAGGAAAATCCGCGAGCAGATTGACCAAGCCGAGAAGCTGCACAAACAGGTCTACGAGAAGAAGTCGGACGATAAACCGGAAGGCGACAAGCCCGAGGCATCCAAAGACGACGCCACGAAAGCCAAACAGGAGCAGGAACCGGCAACCCAAGCCGAGGCATTGAGCCCGGAGCCGGCGGCAGAGCCCGCTGGTGAACCCGCTGCTCCGGCTGCAGAACCCGCGCCCGCCGAACCTGTAGGTGAGCAGGAGCCGGCCGCGACGAAGAATGAAGAGGATGCGTGGAAGAAGCGCTACGACATCCTGCGAGGCAAATACGATGCGGAGGTGCCGCGACAGGCTGCACAGATCCGTGAATTGAAAGGACAGATCGATGGACTGCAAGGCTTGCTGGCCAACCTCCAGCAAACACCTCCTGCAGCAGCTACGCCGGCAACACCTTCCGCCCCGGCCACTAGCCTGATCGATCCGCAGGAACGGGCGGAATATGGTGAAGAGCTGATAAGCGTCATCCAGCGGGGCGCCCAGGAAGTGTTCAATCCTGAGGTCGCTCGACTACGCGAAGAGCTTCGTGAGCTGAAGTCGCAGCTTGGTGGTGTAAACCAAACACTGACGACCACACAACGCGAAACTGTACGCGAAACCCTAGCAAGGGAGGTTCCTGAGTGGGAAACCTTGAACACCGATGAGCTTTTCCTGGAATGGCTGGCCCAAGAGGACCGGTATGCGGGAGTGACCCGCCAGGAAATGCTTGACCGCGCCTTTAAGAATAACGATGCTGCCCGCGTCGTCCGGTTCTTCAAAGGCTACCTCGAAGAAAACGCAGCACTGCAACCAGCACAGGTTACGCCGGCTCCGACCGCAGAAACTCGGAATACCGCGACGACCCTGAATGACATGGTTGCACCCGGTAAACCCTCAGGGGCATCGGGGAACGTCGCTCAGACAGGTAACAAGCGCACGTGGACCCAGAAGCAGATCGCTGACTTCTACAAGAAGGTGAATTCCGGCAAATACCGGAACCGCCCGAAGGAGCAGGAAGAGATCGAACGCGACATCGTTGCGGCAGCTGGGGAAGGGCGAATCACAGCGTAATTGAAACCCTTTATTTGAGGACATAACCATGTCATATCCAATCAATGCAAGTCCGTGGGACGGCGGCACAGCCCCGAACCCGGCCTACTCCGGCGTTTTCATCCCGGCCATCTGGTCCGGCAAGATCCTGGAGAAGTTCTACGCAGCGACTGTCATCGCGGCTATCGCCAACACCGACTACGAAGGTGAGATCAAAGGTCAGGGCGACACGGTGTACATCCGCCAGCGTCCGACCATCCAGATCAACGCCTACGAGGCCGAGCAGTCGATCGTGCCGGCACAGCGCCCGTCTTCGGATCGCGTTGAACTGCTGATCGACAAAGGCTGGTACTTCAACACCGTGCTGGACGACGTAATGGAAGTTCAGTCGGATCTCGATCTGATGAGCATGTGGGCGGAAGACGCCTCCGAGCAGATGAAGATCAAGGTCGATACTGAAGTGCTGGCCTATATGTCGGCTGACATCGCAGCTGCCAACCAAGGCGACGCTGCCGGTGCCATCTCGGGCAACCTGGACCTCGGCAAGACCGGTGCTCCGGTTGCGCTGACCAGCGCCAACGTCATCGACTACATCGTCAATCTGGGACAGGTTCTCGATGAGCAGAACATTCCGGAGACCGGCCGCTGGCTGGTAATCCCGGCGTGGATGGCGGCGCTGATCAAGCGTTCCGAGCTGCGTGACGCATCACTGACCGGTGACGGCCAGACCATGCTGCGCAACGGTCGTCTGGGCATGATCGAGCGTTTCACCGTGTACATGAGCAACCTGCTCCCGTTCACGGATGAGACCGGCAAGAATGCCTACAACATCTACGCCGGCCACGCGCACGGCCTGACCTTCGCCAGCCAGCTGGACAAGGTTGAGACTCTGCGTGCCGAGTCCACCTTCGGTAACCTGTTCCGTGGTCTGCAGATCTACGGTCGCAAGGTTGTTGACGGGAAGTCTCTGGCCCTGCTGTACGCAACCAACGGCTAATCGCCGCACCCTGACTGGCCCCCTTCGGGGGGCTGGTCTTTACTTCACTACACGAGACGACGCATGAAACTAGTGATTTTGGTGAGTGCTATCGCCCTGTCTGGTTGTGGAACCTTGGGGGTGGTGGCGCAGAAAGGTGCAGACGCAAACGATGCCGCACTGGACGGCGCTGAGTTCACGATCTGCGAAGGTGCCAGCATTGGCGCGGTTCGAAGGAAATATGGGTCGCAGCCCGAAAAATGGGAATCGCTTTGCGCTGACGACTTTACCCTTGCTCCCTAAGAGGGCTGTATGAGACTACTTCGGAATAAACGATCGGGGGTCATTCAGCCGTGGAACCAGTATCTGGCCACGCATCCGGACATGGTGGACTACGAAGAACCGCCCAAGCCGGTGAAGCGTCGCAACGCCAAGAAGAAGGCTGCAATCACGCCTGCCCCGGCTCCCGACACTGAGATTGACGACCTTTTGGCAAATCTGGACTAGTTATGAGTACCAAGACGATCGGCCAAGTAGTCGAAGACATCCGCGATATGCTGCAGGATAGCGACGCCACCAACTACCGGTGGGACGATGCCCGGGTTTACCGGTCATTGAATATGGCCTTCCAGGAAATGTGGCGCACGCGCCGCGATCTGTTTCTGGCTGTTGATTTCACCCTGCCAACTTATACAACTGCAGATATCGCCGAGATCATCCCCGTGGATGATTCCTACCACATGACGATCGTCACTCAGACCGTATCCATTATCCAGATGGAGAACGACGCCATGGCACCTGACGGCAAAGCGATCGCCCTGTCCGGGCTGGCTAAAGGCTCGCTGCGGGGAGGTGCCTGATGAAGCCGATCGACAAATGGATGCCCGAGATCCGCACCGCTGTGTCTGGTGTGGACGACGCGGTTATCAAACAGACCATTCAGGCGACGCTGCGGGAGTTCTTCACCCGTGGCGGCGGCTGGAAACAGGAGCTGGACTCGATCACGCTGCGTGAGGGCCGGGAACAGTACACGATCAACCCACAATCCCAAGGCATCGTCCTGTACCCGGACCAAGCCTGGACGACAGATCCCAACACCCCAGACGACAACCGCACCCCGTTGCATATCTATCCCAGCGAGGCGCTGGCAAATTCCGGGGGCTGGGGCAATGGCATCTACATGGTTGACGCCAACACCATCGGCGTCGCCCCCGTACCCAACGCCGCGATGGAGGGCAAGAAGCTCACCATCGTCGCCTTGTGGAAGCTCCTGCCGGACTGCACCTCGGTGCCAGATGCTGTGTTCGATAACTGGTTCGATGAAGTCATGGATGGCGTCAAGGGGAAACTGTACATGATGCCCAACAAACCATGGTCGAATACAGCGCTGGGCACCTACCATGGCAAGCGGTTCAACCTCGGTATTGGGCGCTTCCGGGCGATGATGCGTAAAGGGTACACCACGGCCGAACCGGCGTGGAGATACCCGTCATGGGCCTAGGATCGCTCAATACCCATCCTCTCAACACCATCCCACTCAACGGGTGGCAAGAGCGGGTTCCGGAGATTATCCAGCTGCCTCTGAGTTCTGAGGCAGTTTGCGTTCCTGAAGAATATCGTATCCTCACGGTGGCAGCGGTAGATGACGAGTTTCGCCCTTTGTGTGAACAGCGTCAGTTCTCCGTGTTGCCTGTCCAGGATGTCATCAAGGTTCCCCCGAGGAGTGGGTCATGTTAGCCAAGATCAATCTGAAACAGGGAGCCTATAAGCTCTACTCGGTGGATTACACGAATTGGCTGCAGTCCACGGAGACGTTGACCGGGGTCATTGCTACTGTTTCTCCGGCCACGGTTCCACCATTAGAGGTCATCGCCTCGGTGGTCCTACCCGACTCCAAGAAACTCAGTTTCGTGGTCGGCGGCGGACTGGCGGGTACGGACTACGAGGTTACGCTCACGACTTCCACCACGATCCCGGCGGCAAACGGCAACGCCGAAATCAATCAGGTGGACCCGCAGTGTATTGGGGTTTCCGTTGAGGAGGTTTGCCCCGCATGAACCTGTTTGCCAACAACTTCGAAACAACGCTGGCAGTCACTGCTGACACGATCACCACGACGTTGACAGTCGCAGACGCCTCTGCGGTGCCGATTGGGGTATCGGCCACTGACCCGTTCTACATCACCCTACAGCGTGTAGATCTGTCTGCCCCTGAAATCTGTAAATGTACCGGCGTCGCCGGCAACGTTTTGACTGTAGAGCGGGCACAAGACGGAACAGCAGCCGCGACATTCCCGGCAGGATCTTTGGTCGAAGGCCGGCTTGTCCGTGCGCAGATGGACGAATTTACCCAGCAGCCGGAACTCGATGCCCACGTAAATGACTTCACGAACCCGCACGCCGTTACAGCCGCGCAGGCAGGTGCAGATCCCGCAGGATCAGCTGCCGGCGTCCAAACCAACCTAGATACCCACGTTGCCGATCTTGCAAACCCGCACGCCGTTACAGCCGCGCAGGCAGGTGCTGAACCAGCACTGGGCAACCCGACCACCGATGGCTATGTCCTATCGTCCACGATTGCAGGTGTGCGCTCCTGGGTTGAGATGACCGGTGGTGGCGGTGGCCAACAGGTCACGATTGATGTTGCCGGTATTACCGCTGCACAGGCCAATGGCAGCAATGCGGCGGCAATCGGTAACAACGCCATTGCTGATGGTAACAACAGCGTCGCGCTGGGTACTGGGGCCTACACAGGGCCTGTCCTCAACGCCATCGCGATTGGGCCGGCAGCGGTTTGTGAAGATGCAGACTCGATTTCGATCGGCTTTGGTGCCAGTACGAATGGTGATGATTCGGTCATCATTGGTGGTAGCGCCAATGGCATGCAAGGTAATGCAGTAGCTATCGGACAAAGTGCGCGGGCATCTCTCAGTTCTGTCGCGGTCGGTTTCGATGCTGAGGCAACGGCATCCAATACCATCGCCATCGGCAGTTTGTGCCAGAACAGTGTCACGAACTCGATCAAGATTGCCAGCTCAATCAGTAATGGTTTCACCATAAGCAATCAAGGCCAGTTTGAGCTTATTGGTGGGGCATCATTGTTTGTTATTCCCGGGTATTCAACTGGCACGCTGCCTGCTGCGCCACCAGCGTACTCGATGGCTTACGATGAGACGACCAATGAACTCAAGATCTTCGACGTTACCTGGAACGCCGTAGGCGGTGGCGGTGGCGGACCTGTCGCGTGGGGCGACATCACGGGCACGCTGTCCGATCAGACGGACCTTCAAGCAGAGTTGGATGCCAAGGCTGGACTCTCAACAGACAACACCTTCACCGGTAATTTCAATGTTGGCGACCCCGGTGCTGAATCCGGTGGAGTCTTGGTCAATGGGGCGTTATTCTCCGCGACCGCGAAGATCAACCGGTTCGGTGCCGGCGTCGCCGCCGAGCTAATCCTGCACCGCCACTCGACCAATGATGAAGCCCATCTGGTTTTTTCCCGGTCCTTGGGTGATACCAGCACCCATGTCAATGTCGAAGATGGGCGGTCGCTGGGCGACTTGGTATTCACCGGCTGGGCGACCGATAGCTATTACTGGGGTGCGTCGATCCGCACACTGGTTGATGGCACGCCCAGCAATACCAGCATGCCGGCCAGGATCGACTTCCTGACCTCACGTCCGGGAACAATTCTCCCGGCCATAACGCTGTCCCTCCGCGCCGACGGCACCGCTGAATTTGCCGGCGACATCAATATGGGCACCAACGTCATCACTGACACTAAAGTTGGTGAGTGGGATAACAAGGAAGATTTCTTAGGCAATCCTACTGTCGATGGCTATGTTCTGACC
>Ga0272444_10002870_pt1 | contig 15762 bp, 16 predicted proteins | sample SSMForm13_FD_201033 | JGI IMG/M metagenome (GOLD analysis project Ga0272444, IMG submission 201033) | Marine sediment archaeal communities from Little Sippewissett salt marsh, Falmouth, MA, United States - SSM-Form-13 | ecosystem: Environmental > Aquatic > Marine > Wetlands > Sediment ...
TCTATAACCTGCCCTTCATCACGGGCGGCAAAGTAGGGAGCTTTCGGATTCTTGTAGCAGTAAATGATTGAATCGGCTGGATCTTTCTTTTTTAGCGCTGTTACATGTTGATAGATGAATTGAGCATCACTATCTGTATCATAAGCATTGGTGCATCCGCTCTGTATCAACTTGAGATAAAACGGGTTTTCCCCTTCCGAGTAAAAGAATTGCATTAATAAAAGGGACAGCACCGTCTTTCCCACCCCCGTATCGGTTCCAATAACGATCAGATTATTATTTTTTCTTGTCAAGCTTCGCTTCTACCTCCCGTGAAATACATTCCGGCTTCCGGCACGGCTACTCATAATTTACAGACACCTTTTCCCTCTTATCTCTGTAAACTGCCGCCATAGAATCGACAAAGTGCGCAACATCTTCTATGGAGTGGAGGGCTGTCATGCTTATTCTTAATATGGCCCTCCCGATCGGCACCGTTGGGTACCTGGCCGGTAACACGAAGATGCCATTTGCCAGTAAACGTTGAGACATTTCCACTGCCTTCATTTCCTCGCCGATTTCGGGTGCAATGATATGGGCATCTCCCGTCACCTTGAATCCTAAGCGTTTCAGGCCTTCTTTCATTAATCTGCTTACTTTCCCCAGGTGCTCTCTCCTGTCATCGCTTCGGGAGATGATTTCCAACAGGTCCATGGCCGACGCGGCATGCGCTTCTGGTAAGGTTGTGGTGTAGATAAGTGGTGAAGAAAAGTTGAAGAGGTATTCTTTCATACCTTCGGGCAAAAGTACAAAGGCGCCGAAGAGCCCCAATACCTTACCGAAGGTCCCAACAGCTATATCTGCGATATCACGAGCGATGCCCCGACCGTTTTTACCGAGAGCTCCAAATGCATGGGCTTCATCGACGATGCTCAGGAAACCGTAACGTTCTTTGAGCTTTTTACACTCCGGTACATCGAGAAAATCACCGTCCATGCTGAAAAGTGATTCCGTTAGAACGGCAACCCGTTTTTGTTTATTCGCTTTCAGCTTCCTGGAAAGGTGGGACAGAGAGTTGTGTTTATATCCATAGAATTCTGCCCCGCTTAACATCATGCCCTTAACGCTGCTCGCGTGAATGTGTTTGTCGAAGATTATGATATCCCCCTTCTCGAGGAATGTTGACAGGACCCCCAGATTTGCCTGATAGCCACTGGGAAAAAACAGAGCATCATCAAATCCGAAGAAAGAAGCATATTCATTCTCCGCTTGATTAATAATCGAATAGTTGCCAGAGACAAGCCGTGATGATGAAGAAGAGGTGCTGTATTTTTGAAAATTCCGTGCAACTATCTCTTTGAGTTCATATGATGTGCTGAGGCCCAGATAGTCATTGGAGGCAAAATTCAACACCTTTTTATCGCCGATATAGAGATACTTACCGTCCTTTCCCGTTATTTCAGGAGGATTTCGGTACAGACCGGCCTGTTTTTGCAGCAGCAACCGGTTTTTATATCGTTCCATAAACATGAAAACACCTTCCGGTAATGGTTTTGTAACACTTTTTTCTTTAAAGTAGCATTGTATTCAATTGTTCCGAACAAGAATTCTCCCTCAATCAGGATTGTATGTTCCGTCTCGACCAGCAGGTCATAGGCAAATGCGGCATCACTTTTCTTGGTGAGGGTTCCGTAAAGAAAACACATGCCGCCCAAGAGATCCTGCACGGATACCTCACAGCGGTTTATCTTCAACAAAAAGGCATGTCTTTCAAAGGATGTAAGAAATCGGACATGGTAGGCCCCCAACTGGGCGAGAGATTCTATACCTAAATAGGAGGGTGCACAGACAAAATGTTTGCTTCCGCTTATATGCTTAACCCCGATATCGGAGATATCATCAATAAGTACAAAGTCATCCAGACCTGTGTTTATGATTATTTTTTTATTATGCTGCACTATACTCTCCCATTTTTTTAACAATCAGGACGCTGTTCTGGCCGCCGAAACCAAAATTCTCAAGCATTACAGTATCATATGAACTATGTTTCCCGCTTCGCACAAAATTTACAGTCGGATGTATCGGGTTCTCCAGGTTTCTTACCGCCGGGATATAGTTATCGTGCATACATGCAAGACAAAGAGCCAACTCCAGGGCACCGCAGGCCGCTGACGCATGCCCGATCCATGATTTCAGTGCAACAACAGGAGGTCCATCTTTTCCAAAGATACGACTTATCAAATTTGATTCCATAACATCATTGAGAAGTGTTCCTGTCCCGTGAGCGGATACGACGTCAATCTGCCGTGGAGACATTCCCGCTTCACTGAGGGCATTGCATACCGCTACCTCGCCACATTTTCCATCGGGATCGGGATCGGTCATGGCGTAAGCATCAAGAGACGAACCGAAGCCGCAGACCTCACCAAATATTTTACTCCCTCGTCTTTCAGCGCATTCCTTCTCTTCCAAAAGAAAAAAAGCGCCACCTTCTCCAGTAACAAATCCCTTCCTGTCGCAATCAAAAGGACGGCTTGCTTTTTCCGGATCACCGTTGCCCGTATAAAGGGCATTAGCCTTTTTATAGGCCAGGATTCCTCCACGGCTTAACCGGGAATCGCCACCTCCGGCCAATGCCATATCGAGGTATCCATCCTTGATTTTACGAAAAGCTTCTCCGATTGCCTGCAGGGAGGCTGAGCATGCAGTCGTTACTGTAAAATTTTCTCCGTGAATTCCTACCAACTTGGCTATAGCGGACGCGGCCGTATTAGGAAGGAACTTCAGGATCCAGAGGGCAAAAAGGTCCGACCGATCAATGTCTCCATTTCTGATTTCCGGAAATTCTCCGCTGATATCGAGGTTGGGGCCGACTCCCACGAAGAGACCGGTATTTGCCAGCAGTTTTTCATTAATCCCTGCATTTATTATTGTCTCCATGGCAGACGCCACGCAAAATTGTGCTCCCCGGTTAAGATAACGCCTTTCCTTAAAAGGACCCAGTATGTTCCTGATATTAAAATCCCTGATGGGTGAAGATACAATGGAATTGTCAAAATGAGGCCTCTCGAAAACAACTCTTCCATGCTTCATATTGTCAACGATCTCTCCCAGAGTAAGCCCCAGAGATGAAAAAACCCCCACAGAAGTAATGACGACTTTTCTCGGCATTTTATGTCAGCACCTCATATCTCACAATAAACATGGTCAATTCCTTTTTTCTCTGGAACCCGTGGTTCCTCATCGGGGTAACCGACCGTGACAAAGCATTTGATACGCACGTCATTAGTTCCGAGAATCTGTTCTATGTCCCTGATAAAGATCAAGGGAGCAGTCAGAATACATGTGCCGAGACCGAGTTCTTGCCCCTTGAGGATAAATCCTTTTAAAGCTAAGCCTATCGAAATCTCTATGTCCGTTTCGCCTCTCTCATCAGTTTCGATTATCCCTGCTCGGCGCAGTTTCTCTGAAAAACTAGTGATTGGCAAAACTGTACCCACAGCAAAAAGGACTGGCGCCCGGAACATGAATTCCGAAAATCTCCAGTAACTACTGATCCAATTTCTCATCCTCTTTGGGCCGTTGTTCATTTTCAGAGAGTGTAAAAATGTTTGCACACCTTTGGACATAGCCTGATAAAGTTGATCTTTTATTTGGGATGAGTTGATCCGGATAAATCTGAATGGCTGGCTGTTCGTCGGAGAAGGTGCCCTGGTTGCGGAGTAAATCATCATATCGATCCATTGCATCAGGGGGACATCTTTTTTGTATTTTCGTATACTCCTTCTCCCACAGAGAAGTTCATCTAATGATGCCATTTTAGCTTTCCCGATACTGCCATGAAATATAACTAACCAGGTCTTTAACCTTGAGAGTGGGACCTGACTGAAGTTCTTTCATGATTTCTATCACTCTGCTTTCATTAAGAAACGGAAATTTATCCAACAGGTACCTTACCGTATCGTCCCCCCTCTGTTCCGCATCCATCGTATGAAGTCTGAATGTTCTGAGATAGATTTCATCATCGATAATTTCTACATTAAATGTTGAATTCAACGATACTGCCAGTTCAAGAAGATCAATGGATTCTGCATCCAGATCTCTGATCAAATACGTCTCAGGTGTAATGTCATGATCCTCAATATCGAGGATCTCTGCCAAAAGCTTCTTTATTTCTCCTAAAACATCCATTGTTACCTCTCACTTGATAATTCTGGTCTTGCCGGTTATCTGTGTTATTTTGATGCGAAAGAAAATTCATTTGCCGGCCGTAAGACCACCATCCATAGTAATTTCAGTAGCATTGAATCCCCAAGCACTATCGGAAAGAAGGAAAAGGATCGTTTCAGCCACTTCTCTTTCGGCAATAGCTCTTTTTATGGGTACCATCTTAAGCATTTCCTTTTCATGGGTTTGCAGGTATTGTCTCCCCCTTCCCGCACAAACATAACCGGGCCGTAATGTCACGGTAGTAACACCCCGTCCCCCTAATTCAAGTCCCAGATTTTTATAAAGGGCCTCTGATGCCAGTTTTGCAGCCGAATAAAACCCCTGTCCCGGATTTGGCCTCAATGCCGCGGTGGATGAAATAAAAATAAACCGTCCCCTTTTCTTTTTCAACATAACCCTGCTGACCCTTTTTAAGATTTCGGCACGAAATGCGACATTCTCGCTGAAATAGTGAAACATACTATCTGTGTCGGCAGCGGCGATAAAGCTTTCCAGGTCCCCCTGTGCAAAATCTACTAAAAAGTCAATATCGTCTACCGTTTGGGCTGACAAAGCGTCCAGGGAATCCCGTCTGCCGAAGTCAAGATAAAGAGAACTGTATTCATCTGAAGAATTTTCGAATTTCTCGGATATCCGTTTTTCCCCCTTTTCGCTTCTGTACGTTATGATAGGAAAGAGGGACGATTCCATCATACACTCGGCCAAACATATGGCAAGATCACAACTGCCGCCCAGAATAAGAACATTTCTGCCGGAAAATTGAAGTTTCATACTCTTAAAACCCCTGTGACAAGAGTTTTATCTCCATAATGAAGAGCACACTGCAATCGATTTTCCAGAAGTTGAATGCTGAAGGGGTATTCACCGGGGGTAACAAACTCCCGAAATCCGAACCGCTCTATGGTGTATTCTTGTATATGCAGGAGTCTCCCTGCTGCCTCTATAAATGCATGGACTATGACGCTCCCTGGAACAACGGGATGCGTGGGAAAATGAACCATATAAATCCCATCAGCAGGATCGAAACGAAAGACTCCTTCATAAATGTTTTTAATCTCCCCAGTGGGTGCTCCGAGTTCCATGATATGTTTATTTCTCAGTGTCATCCGTCAGGATATGTTGTTCTAACGGATCAGATAAACCGGACGGTAGACTATGATGCCCCCTCTGTTACAATGCAAATTGACCTGTAGACGGCATCACAAAGTCTGACCAGGTCCTCCATTGAAATACTAAGTGGCGGCATCAGAATGATCACATTTCCAAGGGGGCGTATGATAACCCCGTGATTACGAGCCTCCACGGTCACCCTGTGACCTATTTTCTCTTCCAGGGGGTAGGGATCTTTTGATTCTTTATCGGCGACAAGTTCGATGCCCACCATGAATCCCCTTTGACGAACTTCACCTACATGGTCGAGGGATTCGAAGGGGAGGAGCCTTTTGGTAAAATATTCTATCTTGTTCCGAAGGTCTTCCAGTACCCCCTCTTCTTCAAAAACCTCCATATTGGCCAGGGAGACTGCACAGGCAAGGGGGTTCCCCGTGTAAGTGTGTCCGTGAAAGAAGGTCTTGAATTCTTCATATTCTCCTAAAAATCCCTGATATATCTCTTCTGTGGTAAGGGTGGCTGCCAGAGGAAGGTATCCGCCTGATATGCCCTTGGCTATGGCCATGATGTCCGGTGAAACGCCCTCATATTCGCACGCAAACATCGTTCCTGTTTTCCCGAAACCGACGGCGACCTCATCAGCGATCATGAAGACATCATATTTCGTGCAAAGCTCCCTGACCTTTGCCAGATAGCCCGGCGGCTGAACCAGTATCCCCGCCGCCCCCTGAACCAGTGGTTCGATCACAAGTGCGGCTACCTCGCTGGAATGATTCTCCATGATTTCTTCCATGTTCTTTAAACATTCATAATCACAAGAGTTCTGGGATTTCCCGAAGGAACATCGGTAACAATAAGGCGATGGGGCATGAATAGAAGGAAATAGAAGTGCTTTATACGTTGCATGGAAAAGATCGATCCCCCCCACGCTCACGGAACCAATCGTATCTCCATGATATGCATTGGTAAGTGATATAAATTTGGTCTTATTCGGATTACCACCCTCGGCCTGTTGATGATACTGAAAAGCTATCTTGAGGGCAATTTCAACAGCAGTTGAACCACTGTCGGAATAAAAGACCCTCGTCAGACCTTCAGGCGCTATTTCGACCAGTTTTTTTGCACATCGGATAGCCGGAACGTTAGAAAGTCCCAACAGTGTGGAATGGGCAATCATGTCCAATTGATTCTTAATGGCAAGATCCAGTTTTTCTTTTCTGTGTCCGTGGACATTGGTCCACAGTGAAGAAATACCGTCTATGTACTCATCCCCATGGATATCCTTTAAAGTGCACCCGTAACCCTCTTCAACGATAAGGGGTGTTTCTTTGACATAGTCCTGCATTTGGGTAAAGGGATGCCAAATATATCGTGTATCATCCCTTTCCAACTGCTTATTCCGTTCTTCGATAGTTTTCATCTTCAAAATGGGAATACCTCCTTGATCATATCCATATCCATCCTGGCATCTCTTCCATGTGTGGTCAAATAATTGCCTATCATCAATCCGTTTGCCCCGGCAGTGAAGATCCATGACTGGTAGTCTCTCAACGTAACTTCCCTGCCGCCACAGATAAGAATATCCTTTTGAGGATTTATAAATCTGAAAAGAGCAATACATCTCAATGCGTCCATTGGATTCATAAGCGGTCTGGCTTCCATTCGGGTGCCCGGTATCGGATTGAGAAAGTTAATCGGGATTCCGTCAACATCCAGTTCTTTCAGAGTAAACGCCAACTCAACCCGCTGTTCCCATGTCTCTCCCAGACCCAGAATACCGCCGGAACAGACTTTGAGTCCCGCAGATTTTGCAAATTTGACGGTCTGTATATCTTCTTCATAGTCGTGAGTTGTGCAGACATTATTAAAATAGCTTCGTGCGGTTTCCAGATTATGATGATAGACTGTAATTCCCCCTTCCTTGAGCTTCTGTGCCATGGGTTCGGTCAGAACTCCCAGTGATGCGCAGACGGTCAGATCGGTTTTCTTCGTAATATTCGACGCAGCTGATGATATTGTATGAATCTCTTTATCCGACAGCATATAACCGCTTGTTACCATTGAGAATCTTCCGGCGCCCTCATCATACATGCTGACTGCATTATTGATGATTTCCTCTTCACTCAGCATGGGGTAGATGTTCACATTGGTTTCATGATGGGCAGACTGAGCACAAAAGGCACAGTCTTCCGAACATAAACCTGATTTGGCATTGATAATGGAACACGTAACAAGTTCGTCTCTCCTGTACCTGTTTCTGATCTTATTGGCGCACATGATTAAATCAATAACGTCGTTTCGCGTGATAGTAGATAGCTCACAAGCATCTTCATAGGAAATTGATGTCGACGCATCTTCCAAAATTTCTCCCGTTATGGTGAGTATCCTTTTATTAAACATGGGTTTCCTTTTTTCATTTGAAATATGAGAATTGAGAGGAACGGTTGCAGTTAGTATCAAAGGTAAGATTAATTGTCAACCACCAATAAATAATAGGTTCACAATAATGATTTCAGTATCACGGAGAATTGCAGGTTAATATAGCATTTTTTTACATTGTTTTTTCAAAACGAAATATTAGCATTCGATCTTTTAAAGAAAAGGATGTGCATTAATTACCGTTTATAAACAAATAACCCAACTGTTTGGTGGGTAGAGTTATCAACCTTTTGAGCCTTCATCTGTTTTTGCATTGCAGGAGCCCTACATCGCGATCATCGATTAACGCTATCGTTTTGATAATGCTTTATTACATTAATGTCAGCACCACTTTTCCAAGGTTATGATAATGCTATCACTCTTCGGAAGATAATATGCTGTTGTTTGATGATATTAGTTTAATAGAGACAGCAATTTCTTAAAAACACAGGATATTGATACCTCTATGTGTAAAGTGAAGACTAACTATCTGATATTACTTTGATCTTCTCCCCGTCTAATCTATTTATATGTCTTGTGTTTTTCCTCGTCCAAGTCTATAAGAAGAAGCGATATGTCATTGTGTAAAATCATCATTTATAAAATCGAAGAATAAAGGAAAGATTATGCAAGGTGTTTTCGAAGTTTATGTAAAAGCACATTTTTCAGCAGCACATGCATTGAGAGGTTACCCGGGCGACTGCGCTCGAATGCATGGGCACAATTGGATTGTAGAAGCTTATGTAAGATGTGTGGAGCTGGATGAAATTGGAATCGGATTAGATTTCAGGGATATTAAACAGGCAGTGCAAGACGTGCTCGATGAACTTGATCATTCTATATTAAATGAATTGCCTGTCTTCACAAGAATGAATCCTACATCTGAAAATATTGCGAAATTCATTTACAACGAGATTAGTAAAATACTAAATAGTGATAATGTGAAAGTGTCGAAAGTAATGGTGTCGGAAACCCCCAGCGCCGGTGCGTATTATTGGGAGGAATAATTGTCTCTCAAAATCAATGAAATATTCTACAGTATCCAGGGTGAATCTTCATATGCTGGGTCCCGATGCGTTTTTGTCAGATTGACGGGATGCAATCTGAGGTGTTCGTATTGTGACACGCAGTATGCATACCATGAGGGTCAAGAAATGGAGATTGATGAAATCATCGAAAAGGTTGCATCATATAGCTGCAACTTGGTTGAGATCACTGGAGGCGAACCATTAATTCAGCATGAAACAACTGATTTGATAAAAAAATTACTTGATTCAGATTTCAAGGTCTTGCTGGAAACCAATGGTAGTCAAGATATAAACGGGATAGACAAAAACTGTGTGAGAATAGTCGACATTAAGTGTCCCTCCAGTGGCGAACATGAAAAGAATGATTTTGAAAACTTACGGCGATTAACCGAACGGGATGAAATGAAGTTTGTCATCGGAAACAGAAACGATTATGACTACGCCAAGGAAATACTATTACATGGTAATCCTGACTTGGCAGTAAATATTAAAGTCCATTTCTCTCCTGTTTATGGGAAAATGCATCCCGAAGAATTGGCTCGGTGGATCCTTGACGATCATCTTGATGTAAGGCTTCATATGCAGCTTCACAAGCAAATATGGAATCCTGAACAGAGAGGTGTATAGGAGAAAAATCTTATGCGCGATAAGAAAGCAGTAGTTCTCTCAAGCGGAGGAATTGACTCCACAACGGTTATGGCAATTGTAAAGTTTGAGGATTACGATATTTACAGTCTGAGTTTCGATTATGGACAGCGCCATTCGATCGAATTAGAATCCGCGAGAGAGATCGCAAAGTTTTTTGGAGCCAGGAAGCATCTCGTCATTAATATCGATCTGGGAAAGATCGGAGGATCGGCGTTGACGGATAATATAGACGTGCCCAAGGGAAGGTCAGATTCCGAAATACTAAATAATATACCCATAACATATGTTCCTGCAAGAAATACTGTATTTCTCTCATATGCCCTAGCATGGGCAGAAGTGCTTGGGGCGACGGACATTTTTATTGGGGTAAATGCGATAGACTACAGTGGTTATCCCGATTGCCGGCCTGAATATATTGAGGCTTATGAAACCATGGCGAATCTCGCAATAAAGGCAGGTGTAGAGGGTAAAATGAAGATTAAGATAAGAACACCTGTAATCCATATGACAAAAGCCGAAATTATAACAAAAGGTAAAGAACTGGGTGTTGATTACAGTATAACACACAGTTGTTATGATCCAACCCCGGGCGGTAAGGCATGCGGGCATTGCGATAGTTGTATGTTGCGAAAGAAAGGGTTCAAAGAATCGGGTATTGAGGACTCAACTCGTTATGCATCCTAGTATGCAAAATTGTGTGATTCATAGACACGCTTTCAACGAAATGGTAAGAACAGAGTCTATGAATTGAGATGTTCAGACAAGAATAAAGTGGGTTCGGCTTTATCGTGAAAACAGGTGATGCAGGTATAATTTGTCGAATAGGTGGAATGTCGAGACCGACTCCTTTTCATTAGCCACAATTCACAGAGTTCTTAAAAAGACATAATGTTGTGATGGTTCCAACTACGGCTGATGTGAGATAGCTACGATCAAATCTGACACTTGACATTAAGATGTAGTAGTCATAGCTACCCCTTCTGAGGAAACTTTAGTGCAAAGTTTTTAAAAGAAAGGAGCAAGCCATGATTACTGAAGAGAAGCTTATCAAAAACAAATTTGGATTACTGAAGTTAACGAACTATTTAAAGAATGTTTCAGAAGCCTGTCGCGTCATGGGCTACAGACGAGACACCTTCTACCGTGTGAGGAAGGCATACAAAGAATGTGGTTTTGAATCCCTTCATGAGAAATATTTTTGTGTTCCCAACATCGGAAATCGCGTTGTTGAGTATGTGGAGCAGGCCGTTGTCGTTTTTGATCTTGAAGATTCATTGTTAGAACAAAAACGAGTGAGCGATATCTTGCGCCAGCGGGAGATCTTCATATCTCCTGCCGGTGTTCACTATGTGTGGCTAAAACACAACCTGGAGACGTTTCAGAAGCGATTGAAAGTCCTTGAAGCGCATCTAGCCAGGACTGGCAAGGTTGTCACCGAATTACAACTGAAAGTCTTGGAGAAGGCCAAAGAAGAGAAGATTGCCTGGGATGAGATCGAAACTGAGCATGTCGGATATCTCGGAACCCCAAGACACCTTCTATGTGGGTACCTTCAAAGGTGTCGGTCGAATTTATCAGCAGACGTTCATTGATACGTACTCTGCCATCGGATGTGCCAAACTGTATATGAGCAAACATCCTATCAATGCTGCTGATCTTTTGAATGATCGTGTTATACTGTTCTTCGATAAATACGGGATTCCACTACTGCGCATCCTGACTGACAGTGTCACAGAGTTTTGTGGCAAGCCTGACACCCATGAATACCATCTGTTTTTAGCACTCAATCATATCGATCACACAAAGACCAAGGCCAAGCGCCCTCAGACCAATGGTATCTGTGAACAGTTCCATAAAACGATACTCGATGAATTTTAATCTATTGCCTTTCGGAAGAAGATATATATGACGATTGATGAGGTGCAACGGGATCTTGATGCCTGGTTTGAACGGTACAAAATATACAAAGAACACATCGGGGTAAGTGGTGCCAGCGAAGAACACCCATGATGACATCCCTCGAAAATGTACCCTTGGCAAAAGAGAAAATGTTGGGTATAAACACAGACTATGATCAAGCAGTAACAACTCAAGGACGGCGCCCGATGGAGTGCGCTATTCCTGCTTCCTCCTCCCCAATTTAATGGCGCACAGTTCGCCGCACATGGTGCAGCCTTCCTCTTTTGCGCCCTTGCTCTTTTCGAGAAACTGTCGCGTTTTTTCGGGGTCGATGGAAACGTCGATCTGTCCCTGCCAGTTGAACTCCTTCCGGTAGCCCGCCATGCGGATATCCCGCTCCAGAACGCCGGGCGCTTCCTTGGCGATGTCGGCGATGTGCGCCGCGATTCTTGAGGCGATGATCCCTTCCTTGACGTCCTCTAGAGTGGGCAGCCTGAGATGCTCCGAAGGTGTCACGTAGCAGAGAAAGTCCGCGCCGGCGGCTCCGGCAATCGCGCCGCCGATCGCTGATGTGATGTGATCATATCCTGGGGCGATATCCGTGGGAAGGGGGCCGAGCACATAAAAAGGTGCGCCGTTGCAAAGGGCCTTCTGCAACCGGATGTTTGCCTGGATGTCTTGGATCGGGACATGTCCTGGCCCTTCGATCATGACCTGGACGCCCTTGTCGCGGGCTTTCTTTGCCAGTTCTCCGAGGACAACGAGTTCCTGAACCTGACCCCTGTCCGTGGCGTCGGCAAGGCAACCTGGTCTCAGGCCGTCTCCAAGGCTCAGCACCATATCGTATCTCCCGGCGATTTCTAGCAGCCGGTCGTAATCCTCGTACAGGGGATTTTCCTGGTTGTTGCAGGCCATCCAGTTGGCCATCATGGATCCACCCCGGCTCACGATTCCCAAGAGTCGGCCCTGCTTCTCGACGGCAGCCACGCTCGCCCTCGTCACGCCGCAATGGACAGTGATGAAGTCCACACCATCCTCGCCGTTTTCTTCGATGGCCTGGAATAAATCGTCGGCGATCATTTCGGATATTGCATTTCCCTCTTCGATCATCCGGACGGCGGCCTGGTAGATGGGGACGGTTCCCACGGCGAGAGGAGATGCCTCGATTATCGCCAGGCGGATGGCGCGGATGGCGCCTCCCGTGGAAAGATCCATGATGGTGTCCGCCCCGGCCGAGGCGCAGATGCGGACTTTTTCCAGTTCCACCGTAAGATCCGCATGATCCTTGGACGTTCCGATATTGGCGTTCACCTTGGTCCGCAGTCCCTTTCCGATGGCAAGCGGGAGAATGGATCGGTGATTCCGGTTGCGAGTGATAACAATTGTGCCGTCTTCGACGCCCTTGCGGATGAACTCGGAAGTCACACCCTCTTTCTCAGCGCATATTTTCATCTCTTCCGAGACGATGCCTTTCCTTGCGATTTCCAATTGAGTCATAATTGCACCTTATCTGTTAAATATCAACTCCGCCACTTTTTTTCCTGAAAGAAGCATCCCGCCGAAAATAGGTCCCATCCTGGGACCGCCGAAGGCGGCGTTTGCCGACATTCCCGCCACGTAAACGCCGGGGCATATCTCCCGCGTGTTTTCAATGGTGAGCCGTTCCGCCTTGTCGGCCCACAGGGAACGTTCTCCGATTCGCTTGCCGGTTTCCGTATTCAATCTCACATCTGCCTTCCGTTCAATCACTTCCAGGACCTCTGTGTCATGGCCCGTGGCATCGATGACACACTCGGCCTTAATTGAAAGGGGATCCACATGAAGTCCTGTCATTTCTACGGGCGACCAGGTTATGACCAGTCCAGTGACACGCCCTTCGCGAATCATCACGTCTTCCACCGTGATGCAGTTGAAGATTCGAACACCCGCCTTCACGGCCCGGGAGCAGATCGTCGACACTGTTTCGATGGCATCAGCGGTATAATAATCCGGCGCATATTCTTCCGTTCTTACATCGAAAAGATCGAGGACTTTTTTCCCTTCTTCCTGAACTACGATTTCGTTGAACATCATTCCGCCGCCCCACATTCCGCCCCCTATAGACAACTTGCGTTCAAAGACAGCGACCTTCCTGCCTTCCTTTGCCAGGAAGTAGGACGCGACAAGCCCTGCGGGGCCGCCTCCGACCACGGCAACATCGACTTCCGTATGGTCAAGAAACTTCCTGAAAAAACTTTCAACAATTGCTCTCGTAATGGTAACTTCACTGATCGCCACGTATTATCCCTCCTTATTTGCGCTTTATCGCATGCACCCTCGGTCCCTTGACCCCTGTTTCTGGAATACAAAAGCCATGTGGTTTATCGGGCCATGACCTCTGCCCACGCTAAGCGAATGCCAGATGGCAAGCGCGCCACGTATTTCTTCGCCAGTTCGATCGCATCAAGCAAAAAAGCCCCTGTGCCAAACCTGTCGTTATCGCTGAAGCATAGGTGCATCCGGTACCATAAGTGTCATGGGTGTCAATCCGTTCGGAAGTAAAAATATGAAAATTCTCAATCCCGTATTCCTTGATTTTTCCTGAAACGGCCCTGACAATGGAAGCATTCGTCAGCATGCCTGTTTTCACCGCGTCCACGCCGATATCGCTTGCGACGGAATCAAACTGCTTTTCCACAAACTTCGGCGGAAATTCATAAACGCCCTGCACCCCGAGGGTGTTCCGGGCTGTCAGGGCAGTTATGACACTCATGCCGCACGCCCCAAGTGCACTGATGGTTTTCAAATCCGCCTGTATCCCGGCTCCACTGCCGGAATTGAAACCGGCAACCGTCATTACCCGATTCAACTGCAACGGAATGCTCCTTCTGAAATAAATAAAGGGCATACCCTTTTTATGGAATATGCCCTATAGAGGCAGACTGCTTCTGCTTCCTACGCTGGCATGATCCAGGTCAGGTTCAAAGGGTATTTTCTCAGCCTTGCGGCACCCCTGCATCTGTGAGTGGTCACTTTATATGATTGCCGACAGAAAAGCAAGATGCAAAATATTTGAAACGGTTGCTGGAATATTTGCATCCCGCCCATTTTATGACTTGAGTATTTAATGGAATTTCATCCTGAATGCTGCTCAATCCAGTTTCTGGCGCCCTCCGAGTGCAATATGGATTATTCAAATAAAGAGTTGTTCATGTAGGAGAAACATCTGACAACAAAGATTACCGGCAAACTGTGACTTGAAGCCGGTCAGGTTCAGGTCGTTTCAGCGCTGCTTGAAGAAGGGGTTTGATAAGACATTGCTTCTGATGGGATTAAGAGACACGGCAGTTCTATTTGTCAAGGAGAAGCTGAACTGTGGTTATTTCGACTTGAAAGCGAGTTCTTTTGCCGCGCTCTGCTGATTGTTTAGCACAGGAAGATATAGTGTCCAATCAGAACAATTCAAGATTGCAATAGTTGCCAGATCTTTTACTCGCAATAACCCTTTAATCTATGATTCGTCTGTCGTAATTATTCTGTGGCGTAACGAAGGGATGTTAGTATGATATTGTCGTCTTGAAATAATAGAGGCTCTCTCTGATGATATGAGTTTATTAGCTTGAGCTTCTTTCATCTCGGAGACACTCTTCATATCACAGGTTTTCATTTTCTTGTGATAGTATTTTCCTATCTGTAATTTTCCGATATTTCGAGCCATTATCCTTTTGTGATTCATACATATAAAAAGGCCACGGGGCATAGCTGTGGCAACTATCAGCAGTTTATCAAATCCTGATGGTAATCAAACCATGATGAAGCTGTCTATAATTTTCAAAAAGACCTCCTTTTCTTTAGTGGCAATCAGTTTAATCCTCTCCTCGACAATGTTGTCTTGGAAATCAGAGGGGAACGTGGTTTGCAACCAAATCGTACTGCCGGAAGACCGGCATATGATGTTTCTATGGATTATCGGACACAATTAACTGCGGTGTCTGTTCGTTGTTGTATCGTTTCCTTGAAATGCGTTCCACTTGAGGTTTTATGTAACTGAACAAGTCGCTGACGGCAATCGAACCATCCTGCCTTACGACATCTTCGTTCTTGATTCCCTTGAGCAGAAAATAAGTAAAGAGCCCATGTCCTTTTTCGTCATAGGTCGAGCTTATCTGTTCACCCGACGAAGCGGACAGAACCATCATATTCTTTGACAAGGCCATGTTGTTCTGGAGATTCACAACAAGAGGTCGTGCACCTTTGGCGATTACCGACCTTCCGCCTGCTCCGGAGAAGCAGGAATCAAGGGCGACAATGATTTCTTTGGCTTGAAGTTTGCCGAGGGCATCGTACATTCTTTTTAAAGAGTATCCGGTCTGTTCTATGAAGGACGGATCGCCGTCATATGGCACCAGATAGGCATCCCCCGTGTTCAGGTTCGGCGCACCGTGACCGGAATAGTAGACAAAGACGGTAC
>Ga0272444_10002873_pt1 | contig 15752 bp, 13 predicted proteins | sample SSMForm13_FD_201033 | JGI IMG/M metagenome (GOLD analysis project Ga0272444, IMG submission 201033) | Marine sediment archaeal communities from Little Sippewissett salt marsh, Falmouth, MA, United States - SSM-Form-13 | ecosystem: Environmental > Aquatic > Marine > Wetlands > Sediment ...
TAGATGCAAGGCACAGGGGACGCCGCTGTAGTGTACTACCGCAAGTTCCCTGTAACGAAGCAGATGCAGCATGACCGACAATCCCATAGGGTTTCAACACATGCGATTTTTCTGCTTTATGATCGCGCAACCCGTCGGGTGAGATGTTCGTTGTAAGAAAATTCAACATAACGCTATATACAGTATAAAGTTGACAGCATAAAGCATTTGTTGAAACGATCAACTTAGGCCGTAGAAATAATGTGTCGTAATAGGGGTGGATAGCAAAAGTGGAAACATTCAGTGAACTAAAAGAATTTGTGGAAAATCCCCATTATCAGTCGCAAAAACAACAAATTCTTAGCGACTTGACTGAAGACATGATTGATCTGCCTATCAGAGACCTCATCAAGGGGGTTAACACATTACCGTATTGCTTCACTCTGCAAAGTTGTTATGGCCATTTTATCTACAACGGTCAAAAAGACCTTCACAAAATTGAGCCCTTACCGGTTAAAGGTGCTATAGACAAAATAGAGTACAGGATCGCTTACATAGCCTTTTGCATTGAGGACAGTGCAGCGGGAAGAGGGTTGTTTGAGGCATTAAAGGAAATTACTTGTATTGATCCAGAAAACATCCAGTTCTGTTGTGCAGAATGGTTCTGGAACATGCAGGTCAATTCTTTTGTGTTGCAAGTGGAACCTGATAGGTTCAAGCGTCAAGACACGGCAATAATTGATCTCAAGGAAGCTCTGCATATTGAAAAGGTACGAAATACATTTTTCATTCGGCTGTATGAATTGCTTGAGTATATGTGAGAAAGAGAATATCGGCTAACAAGGCAGCTCAACCACCCAACCACGTTCCGAAATATTCTTGCGGTTTTTTTGCTCCCTGTCGTTCCAGATTGTCGCCAGGAACTTTTAGCGTAAAGGCTGCATTATAGATATTTACGGTGTTTCAATTTCCCCTTATTTCATTCCTATAATGCGCCGCATCAGTACCCTGATTTATTTGCTATAAGTAACAGGAATTTCCTGTGTTACGGGCTGGTGAAGAGAAACCACAGTTGGATTATGTGAAATAGCCGGTCGATAGATTTCGTCTGATTTTTTTTCAGCGCAGGATTCATGTGCATAATGCTGCAACCCTCGGAGGCTCTCCTGAAAAAAATCAAGAATGTCGGTGAGTTAAGGAAGATTTTACGCGAAAATCAAGGGTTCTGGCAGGTGGCTTCGCATTTTGTCGATACTGATTCTCTGCCCGAGTATGGACTTGGCACGTCCCCTGAAGGTTTGATCCCTGCCACTTTAACGTTCTTTCATGACAGCAGATCAGGTTGATGGGTTTTGCTGTAAAATACGACTTATCAGACTTTTTATGAGTGATAACTTATTGTTTTTCTAAAAGATATGATACTCAACAATAGATAGAAATGCTACAAAATTATCACTGGATCCGTGTTGTCTCTATCTCACCAAAAACAGATGGTTTAAAGATAGTTGCTTATTTAAGGCTTGTTTTTTTTGTTTTAAATAAATATGTTTTAATCAAGGATAAAATTTATCTCTTCTCTTAGTTCCCGCATTACCCCTGAAGTACAATTGTTTTGTTAGTAAGAAGTGCCTTGTTTGCTTGGTGTTTTTTTTGTTGGCCTAAAGATAATTCTCTTTAGTATCAATTGAGTTTCACAGGTGCATTATAAAGTGCTTATGAGTTCAATTTGGTATTGTGATGAGAGTATTTTCTTGGATGCCTCAAAAAAAGATCTTCATGATTCTTTATGATTATCTTGATACCATTTTCTGTAGGAAGTAGTGTTGTCTGATTTAAAATGTTTTTTGTGGTGTATTAGTGTGCTGTTTTGGTTTTTTTAATGAAAAAAGGAGAATGAAATGGCTACAAAGAAAAAAGATGAAGGGGGAAAGTCGAATTTTAATTTTAAAGAAACAATTCAAAAAGATGATGTTCTTTTGTTGGAATTACTTCAGAGTCCAATACACACATTGAAGGCAAGAGATATAATTTGTGATCAAACGATGATTAATAATTTCGAAAAAGTTCGTGCTGATGTTTTGAAGAGAGCTCGTGTTGCGTTTGTTGAGTTGGGATTAGTACGAGATGGAACTCAAGGCTGTCAAGGCTGTCAAGGATGTCAAGGATGTCAGGGATGTAGCTCGGGTTTGGTTTAGTTTGTGTATCACTAACGCTGACAAGATGAATGTTTTTGCTTCATTCATCTTGTCAGAAAATATTCAATTATGCACCAAGAGGCAATACCAATTCTGGCTCAGTGGGATATTACAAGTGGATGTAATTTCTCATGCTCTTTTTGTCTTACAAATAGTGGAAAAAAAGCAGGTGGCGAGTTGTGTTTTGAGGATGCAAAAATAATTGTCGATAAACTATATGCCGATGGTGTTTTGTTTCTCAGAATTCTCGGTGGTGAGCCTTTTTTTAGGAATGATATTTTAGATATTTTAGCTTATGCTGCTGAGAAAGGAATGTTAATATCATTTAGTACTAATGCGTCACTAATAGATGAAAAAACTGCAGTGATGCTTAAAAAGATTGAAAAAAGTCTTAATTATTTTCAGGTAAGTTTGTACGGTGTTGATGATGAAACATATGAAAAAAATACAGGAAATAAAATAGGGTTCCAGCTTGTAAAGCGTGGCCTTCAATACTTGAAAGATGTAGGCTTAAACCCTTACGCTTTTTGGGTTTTGACTCCTGATAATATTGTTTATTTGGAAAAAGCCTATTTCTTTGTCAAGAGTTTTGAGCTTCCTGCATTAAGGATTTCTCCTGAGCTTAATCTCGGTAGAGCTACGAAAAAATATTCAGGAAAGTCTTTTGTTGATAGTATCTTTTGGCGTGATGTTATCACTAAGCTTAGTGCGTTAAATGTTTTGGCTGAAAAAGAGAATACGACTAATGTTCAGCTGCATGCCAGACCTTTGCTTGGAGAGTATTTGTTTAAAATGACTGGATTGCATTATTTTTATATAACATGCAAGGCCGCAACATCAATGGTTTATGTGGACTGTGTCGGTGATGCGAGCCCCTGTCCTTTTGCTGAGTTTATGCCGGACAGCTATCGTTCTTCTTATTCATCAAGTCTAAATAAAAAAATAAATTTATTGGATGAGTCATTGAAAGAAATATGGAATACTGATGTTTTTAAGCAATATAGAGAACTTCAAAGTCCTGAAAAGAATCCAAAAGATTTTTTTGAGAATTGTCCTCATTATAAATCAAACATGTGTGAGCCTTGTATTTTTACTCCCTGCACCTGCAGAGATACAATTCAGCAGATAAGTTCTTCATTGACTCCCTCAGTTTAAATGGTTTCCTAAAGTGATGGCGTTGTAAGTAGTGAGTACGTTGTTCAATAGGTTGAAAAGTTGATTGTGGTTTGTGTAAATAAGTATGCCACGAGGAGCATGGCTGCATGCTCCGGGAGCTTTGCGTCATGTGATAATCCTGGAATCGAGAAGGGTTATATCGTTCAGGCAGCAGAAAAGGACGATTGCCTACGATACGAAAGGAACTGGCCGGAAAGTTCATCCATGAATATTGATTATCTCTGGCTGAAACGGCAAGGCAGATTCATCAATAGAAAAGGCTGCGGGTTAAAGCAGCCTTTTCTGTTTGAACGTGAGTCCATGTCTTGATTGATCGGGGAAAAATCAGTTTGTGACTTTTGACTCGTTTGTGCCTATTGACTTGCTACGTCCGGAAGACTCGTCTTCGACTATTTTAAAAAGACCGGGGTTCATAACAAACCAGACATTTTCGAGCTCATTGCCTATGGTATCGCCACTTTTTTTATCCATTGTATAATAGTAAAGAGGATATCCTCTGAACGTGTTCTGTCGCTTTCCGTCAGACCTGACAATCGTACCGAAATCAGTTGACTTTATATGAGGAGAAGAAGATAAAACCGCTTCTTTATAAAAAGGGGGCCACTGAATCAGGCATTGTGCTTTACATGTACTTCCGCCAGGCGCATCCAGTTTTGACCAATAGAGTGTCATCCCTTTGGCATCGACAAGATAATCTCCGACACCCTCTTTATTTTTAACATATACGTCAGGTGCAGTAGCAAAAGCTGTTGTAACACTCGCAAGCACCAAGCCAATAACCAAAAGAAATATCGAAATATTCTTCATAATGATTCTCCTTTCTGCTTTTTTATTCATCGTTACCAACTCGCATAACTCTGCTGAAGGTATTAAACGAAAAACTGCCCACATTGCTCAATAGTGTAAAAAATGCTCTATTACATGGCTACCGGTATCAACCCTCGCAAAGTCCTACCTAAGTTGAAACCCTATGCGATTGTCGGTCATGCCGCATCTACAGCATGCTTAACAATTGCTCAACTTAGTTTCTATTATAAGGTTGATTTAAATTATAAAGTTCCTGTAATAGGGGACATCACATCGTGACATCTGCAAATCTCAGTATCCTGCCGGGGCATAGGATGAAATACTTCCGCAGGCTTCCGAAGAGATCGATCGTGATGCGGTTATCGGATGAAAGGGTTGCCGGTAACGTAGCAGCATTGTTACCTGTATTTGCTTGATAAATTCTGATCGATGTATCATCTTTACGATGATCATTTTTTAATGTCGGAGAGTCATGCAAGCTGAAAAATATCTTTTTTCTACAACAGCTCTGGTTGGCAGGTTCCTCAGGAACAAGGCCGTGGAACGCCTTTTTTCAGGCAAGAGCAGGGAGGCGGTTCTCGCTCTGGCCGGGGCGTTGGAAAAGAACCACCCGGAAGCGGACGGGATTTTCCGTCGTCTTCTCCAGATGCGGCACGACCGCGAGCCGGTCATGCACACCGCCTTGTGGAATTACTGGAAATCTTGTCGTTTTGAGGAGTTGCTGAAGAGGGCGTACGCTTCAGCATCGTTTCAGTCTGATTTTTTGCAGGCGCTTGAGGCCATGCCGGAAAGTGACTGGGGCAACGGCCTGCTTTTCACGATCTGGAGTCAACTTGACCGTGATGACATTGCCGATATGATAGCGTCCGGGGGTCGTCACGCGCCGGCTCTGGAAATGGATGCGCTTTTCGGGCTTGTGCGCGGCAGGCCGGAGCGCTACCTGAACCTCGAAGACCCCGATCACTCCATTTTTGAAAAAGCCTGGCTCGCTGCATCCGCCGCTCAGCGGCAGCGGATCAGCCTGACGGTGCTCAACAGTCAGGACCCTCGCCTGATCGCGGCATACGATCACGCCGTCAGGGACGAGCATGATCCGCAACTGGTCATCGAAGCCCTGAAGCTGTGCGGCGATCACGATCTGCTTTTCGACCGTTTGCAGGGGTTGCAGTTCAACGGTGCGCTCGAGGTGATCGCGTTCTGGGCAGAGAGCGGTGTTCGGCCGAAAAATCCTTCCAGAGCTGCCATAGTCGATCAGGCTGTCGCCCTGTATCGAGAGGTTGACGGGTTTCTTCCGGAATCCAGATCTTTCGCTCCTCCAGGTACGCAGGATCTTTTCTCATTCTGGATAAAGCGCTATCAGACTGACGAATCGATCCTGCAGGATCTGTCAGGTTCCGATCCGTTCAGGCGGGCCGGAGCGCTCTACTGCGGTGCGCAGCGGGGAGTGATTCCCCGCAACCGGGTGCAGGAAATTTCCGTGAACGGAACGTGGCTGGAAAAGCTCGCCCTGCAGTACCTGTTCAACGCGCCGGAAGCAGGTGCGCGGAATGAACATGTCCTGTGGCTCCGGCCACAGGATAACGTCGTGGCAAGAATTCTGTCGATGCGCCTGCCTGGCATGCTTGAAGAGAGCAGTCGGTTGTCCGGCAAGATTCAGAAAGCTTCAGGCGGAGACAAGCTATACCTTCAGAAGCTTTTGCAGTTGCTCACGCTTCTGCAGGGGTACTTTCTGCGCGGTCTCATCACCGTTGACAGCAGCGATGACGCTTCGGAGCACAACGCGGTGGAGATGGAGGAGGTGACGGATGTCGAGTGGTGATTGCAAAAAACATGATCGCTCTATGAGCCGAAAAACAGGCATTCTGCAACGTCTATTCAACGCTCTGAAAGGGGGCGCGGGTGCTGAAAATGACCGTGATACTGCCGGATTGCATATCGAGCTTGCACAACGCAACGAGGAGATTGCCAGACTCAGAAAGGAGTACGCCCTGCAGCGGGAGCAGTCGAGGGCACAGTGTTTGCGTGCGGCAGGTGATGCTATCGAGGGCATCGTCCGGCAATGCGCTGCACCGTTGGCTGCGTTTTCGGCGATGCAGGCTCGTCATCGTGAGCACGGCGATCTGAATCCGTCGGATCTCTTTCAGGTGGCGTCGTCATTTCAGAACATTCTTGCGGAGCGAGGTCTGGAGCAGATCAGCGTCGTCGGCGAACAGCAGCCTTACGATCCGGCTCTTCACCAGATGCTTGATGGTACCACTCCCCAGGTCGGCCAGCCGGTTCAGATTCGCTTTGTCGGTTTCCGGTTCAATGGCAAGCTCATCGCAAAGGCCCAGGCAGGAGCGGGACAGCTCAAAACATGATATTTTAAAGATATAACCATGCCTCTCGCTTTTGATTTTGGGACCTGCAACAGCGTTGTTGCCCGCTGGAACGAGGCCCTGAACGATATAGAAACCCCCGAGCTTCCCAACCTCGGCATCTCCTATCCCCAGCCCGGTGAGGCGGACGCGAGGGTCATTCCCTCCATGATTCATTTCGGAAAACGTGACGCGCCGCTGGTCGGCAGCCAGGTTGCTGGGGCGGGTCTCGTCAACCATCCGGGAACCTTCAGGTGGCTGAAGATGGACATGCTGCGCACCGGAGGAGCCAATCGTGGACGGCGCGTGAATGGCAAGGTGATCTATCCCCGCCTTGCGGCGGACGATCTGGTGGATCGCATCCTGATGTATGTGCGCGGCGCGTTCGGCGACATGGACGATGAGCTGGTGCTGACCGTGCCGGTCGAGGCGTTCGATCACTACATCGACTGGCTGCGAGAAGCGGCCATGAAGCGGTTTTCTGGCGGGATCAGCATTATCGACGAGGCAACCGCCTGTATGCTTGGCTACAGTGATTCGGTGCTCGACAATGAGCCCTACTGCATCGTGGATTTCGGAGGCGGCACGCTTGACGTTTCAATCGTTCGCACCGACCTGAGAAGCGCCTCTCATGCACGGTGCCGGATTCTCGGACGGGCGGGCGAGGAGATCGGCGGCATCATGATCGACAACTGGCTGCTGGAGCATATCCAGCAGGAACAGGCGCTCGACGATGAGGATATCGCCTCGATCGGCCCTTCCCTGCTCGAAGCGGTCGAGCAGGCGAAAATTACCATAGCAAACGGCAGCCCGGAGGCCTCCTTTACCCGTTTTAATGATGTGACCGGTCGCCTGATCGACGTGACGCTTACGGCTGACACACTCAAAGAGGTGCTTGAGAAAAAGCGCGAGCCGGGTATGAACAATCTCTACCAGCACATCGTCCGTACGCTCGACCGCGCGCTGGATCAGGCGCGCGACCGGGCGGGTATACGCAAGGAGGATTTGAAGGGGATTTTCCTCGTTGGCGGCAGCAGCCTCCTGCCGGGCATCGAGGAGAAAATCCGGGAGTTCTTTCCGCGGAGTGACGTTCATGCGGGCAATCCGTTCGAGGCCATCGCGAGGGGGGCCTGCCTGTTTTCGGGCGGTGTGATCGACCAGACGTTGACTCACGATTACTGCCTGCGAAGCTGGAACCGCGAACTCCGGGAGTTCGAGCTGGTGCCCGTCGTGCCGCGCGGTACCCCCTACCCGACCGGCAAACCGGTGTGCAGCAAGTACATCAAGGCCGCCTCGGATGTTCAGGAGGTGCTCGGGCTGGTGATATACGAACGCACGCTGATGAGCCGCCCTCTTATCTCCTACGTCAACGGCGCGGACGGGCTTCGTCCTGTAAAGGAGGGAGAGCGACTGGAGAGCCGCTCGAAGCCCCTCAATCCCGAAGACAGCGAATTCATTCACGCGGTGCCGCCATGCAGATCGGGCGACCGGCGATTCATCGCCGGATTCGGGGTGGACAATAACCACCGTCTGACGCTCTGGCTGCGGGATACGGAACCGGACAACCGGTCCAGCATCCGGTTGCGCAACGGCTCCAGTCTTCCGCTCCCGGTGGCTGATTTGCCGGTGGTGAAACTTTGAATAAACGTATCGAACGTACTATGTCCTGGCTTGACGAACTCAAACTGAACGTCGCGGCGCGTGTTGCCGTCATTCATCTGGTGACCATCGATGAAGATGATTCGCTCAAATCGCTTTCCGGCTGGGCGCAATCAAGCGAGTGGCCGGACGACATGGGGCTCATCACCTGGGACATCGGTGACCAGTTCCGGCAGTTGCGCGAGCCCGCGCTCTCCTTCAGCAAGATGGCGGCCACTCCCGAAACCGTGCTCGATATCATCGATGACTACAAGGGTTCGGCAACCTTCGTTCTCAAGGACTTCAATCACTTTTTTGAGCATGGCCGCAAAGTTTCGCGCATGTTGCGCAACCTCGCCTCGCGCCTGCCGTTCCGGGACGAGGCGGTGAACATCATTGTGACCGGTTCGGTCCGGAACCTTCCGGACGAACTGTGCCACGATATTCCGACCATTGATGTCGGCAAACCCGACAGCTCGCAGATTCTGGAGCTGCTCGAACGGGAAACCCGTTCGACGCGAGCGCTCGACAACGCCACGCACGGTCTGCGTGAACGGCTGGTCGAAAGCGCGCTCGGGCTTTCGATGGTCGAGGCTGGACGGGCATTCCGCAAAGCTATCGTGCTTGCCGGAGGACAGCCGCTCGACGAAAGGAGCGTTCGGCAGGTGCTGAACGAAAAACGGCACATCATCCGCGAAAGTGGCGCGCTCGAACTCTATCCCTACACCGGCTCGATGAACAACGTCGGAGGTCTCGGCGCCCTGAAGCAGTGGCTCGACCAGCGTCAGGAGGCGTTCAGCCAGGACGCGCGCGACTACGGCCTCAGCACTCCTAAAGGCGTGGCGCTCATCGGGATTCCGGGCACCGGCAAAAGTCTCTGCGCGAAAGTCACCGCCGGTCACTGGGGGATGACGCTGCTCAGGATGGATGTCGGTGCGATTTTCAGCGGCCTTCTGGGGTCGAGCGAACAGAATATCCGTGAAGCCATCCGTATTGCCGAGGTGATTGCTCCCTGTGTGCTGTGGGTTGACGAAATTGAAAAAGCGTTCGCCGGATCGGTTGGCGACAGCGGCACGGCCAGCCGCGTGTTCGCCACGTTCCTGACCTGGATGCAGGAGAAAACAGCACCGGTTTTCGTGTTTGCCACGGCCAACAATGTCGATCGTCTTCCGCCCGAACTGCTGCGCAAAGGCCGTTTCGACGAGGTCTTTTTTCTCGACCTGCCGACCCACGCCGAGCGGGTTAACATTCTCGAAGTCCATCTCAAGGAGCGTGGCTACACCATGCTTTCGCATCGCTTTGACCTCGACGCGGTTGCTTCGGCGACCGAGGGGTTTGTCGGCGCTGAATTGCAGGCGCTGGTCAACGACGCCATGTTCCCCGCGTTTCGCGACAAATGCCGCGAGATCGATACGGAAGATCTGCTCGATGCCGCCCACGCGATGGTGCCGCTCTCGGCCTCGCATCAGCCGGTGATCGACGAGTTGCGGGAGATGGTCCGCAATGGCCAGGTACGAAACGCATCCGGCGAATCGTCACCGTCAAAGAAAACCGGAGCCTCACAATGAAATCCCCAACAGTCAACGAAACGCTTGCGGAACTCAGAAGCCGTGCGATCCAGCCTTCCGGCAGCGAGCTGCCGCCGGTCATCGTCAACGAGCAGGACGGGTCTCCGATGGTGCTGGTTCCCGCTGGACGCTTCACTATGGGCGACGACCTCGACAAGGAGAGCCTGCAACAGAGTGTCTCTCTCGAGGCGTTCTATATCTCGATCTATGTGGTCACCAATCGCCAGTACCGGGCGTTTATGGAGGCCACCGGTCACCGGCCACCCAACATCGGTGCCAGGATAGACTCGCTTTCGGTCTGGCACGAAGAGGGCTGTCCCGAAGAGTTCAACGATTATCCGGTCGTACTCATCAGTTGGGACGACGCGGATGCTTACGCCCGATGGGCGGGATGTCGCTTGCCCACGGAGGCCGAGTGGGAAAAGGCCGCACGGGGGCCGGAAGGACTGATCTACCCGTGGGGGGAGCGGTGGGATGAAAATAACTGCCGGAACCGCAACAACCGGGGCGAGGATTCGGTCGCCCCCGTGTACTCATACCCCGAAGGGGTCTCCGGCTACGGCACCTGGAACCAGAGCGGCAATATCATGGAGTGGTGTTCGATCTGGGAAGAGGAGGACGATTCCGGAAACGCTTCATCCGTAGATGAAGCTCTCCGGCAGGAACGGGGCGGCTGCTGGCGCTATCCCGACAAGTTCGCATTCCGCTCATCGCAGCGGTCGTTCGTGGTTTCCAAAGCGGTCAACGATTTCCGGGGATTCCGGCTGGTGTTGCCGGTGGAGTCGAGGGTGTAAGGGGGACGGTTGATGAGAGATAGGAAACGTTGTGTATGAGATTGAATAGTTGGTTTCGCTTCGTATTTTGAAAACAGGGAAAACCGTCTTCTTTCAAAAAACGGGAAAGAATAAAAAGTAATGATACTGATCAAGTCGTGTAACCATGGGCTGTATGCAGAGAGCAATTCTGATCTGCTTGATGCTTGCTGGCCGGTTTACTCGCTTTTCAGGAGAATAATAGTCGCATGAGAGATGTGTGGATTGCATTTGGATTGACCCTTTTTGCGGGAATGGCGACTGCCATTGGAAGCATGATTGCCTTTGCAGCCAAGAGAACAAACTATCGCTTCCTGTCGGTGACGACAGGCTTTTCGGCTGGCGTTATGTTGTATGTTTCTTTTGTGGAAATATTTCCTAAAGCTGTCGAAGCACTGATTGATCGTTTTGGCGAAACCGGAGCTCATTGGGTCAACGCGCTTTCTTTCTTTGGTGGAATGCTCTTGATCGGGCTGATTGATAACCTGATCCCGGCTGCGGAGAATCCCCACGAGATCCATTCTGAAGCTGAGATGCTTCCATTGCACGATTCTTCTGCGCCCACGCCCGATTTTGATAGCTTGTCTGGGGCGCAGAAGAAACAAGAGGGCGTACACGATCACGGCGAGCACCATAAGCTCCTGCGGATGGGGATGTTTACCGCTTTGGCTATCGGAATTCACAATTTTCCAGAGGGATTGGCGACCTTCCTCGCTGCTCTCCAGGACCCTGCTCTGGGTGTCGCTATTGCCATTGCCATTGCCCTGCATAACATACCCGAAGGTGTCAGCGTATCCGTTCCGATTTTTTATGCTACGGGGAGCCGCAAAAAGGCCTTTATCTATTCATCGCTCAGCGGATTGGCTGAGCCGATCGGAGCTGTTATCGCATATGGCGCGATCCTTTTTTTCCTGGGCGGCGATACGGGGGTTATTTCTCCGGAGATCATGGGGATCCTTTTTGGCGGTGTTGCGGGCATTATGGTCTATATCAGCCTGGACGAGCTGCTTCCGACAAGCAGGGCATACGGCAGAGGCCATGACAGTCTCTTTGGACTTGCAGGAGGTATGGTGGTCATGGCCCTTAGCCTGTTGCTCATGCAATAGGCATTGACCCGAATGGCCGGAAGGGAGATCGAATACGCGGAATACGGGACGTTGCGTCATGCGAGTACCCGGTGCATCGAGAAGAGGTTATCGTTCGGGCAGCAGGAAAAGATGGGTATCCGCGATAAGAAAAGAATTGGCCGGGAAGATTGTCCATGAATGAGGGGTGCCGCTAGCTGAAACGGCAAGGCAGTTGTGGGCGACTACGAGTGCCGTAAGCCTTTTGGTTCGTTGATCTGTTTTTTTGTATAGCTTGGAGTAAGCAGTACAAGAGTATTGAAAGGTTCACTCAATAAAGGAAATATTATGATGGGACTTCCTGCAGGTGGGCTGCTCGGACTGGGTGGTGCTTGTTGTATTTTGGTGTCTTCTTCTTCCGAACGTCGATCAGAAGCAGTGCTATGATCTTAATCTGGATTCTTGGTTTTTCGTTATGACCAGTGCAGGAAAACAGGGGAAAACGTACATCGGTTTTTTAGGTGCCTTATCGATCGGCATAGGGGGCATGGTCGGGGGAGGAATTTTTGCGGTTCTTGGTGAAGCCGTTTCTCTCGCACATCTCTCGACTTCCCTGGCGTTCATCATCGCCGGAAGTGTTGCCATTCTGACGGCATTCGCGTATGCAAGGCTTTCTGTGGCTTTTCCCGGAAGGGGAGGAACAGTACTCTTTATTGACCGGGGATTTGGTAACAACCTTGCTTCAGGCAGTCTGAACCTGATGCTCTGGCTGAGCTACCTCGTGACTATAGCTCTTTATGCCAATGCGTTTGCCTCGTATGCGCTGACTTTCTTTCACGATAGCGGTTCACCATTTTTGCGTCACCTTCTGACCAGCGGAGCAATTCTTCTGCCCACGTTCATCAATCTGACGAATGCCTCATTTGTCAGCCGTTCTGAAACGGTCATTGTCCTGTTCAAGCTGCTATTGCTGCTCGTCATTATCGGTTTCAGCTTGCCTGCAGTCGGCGTTGTCTCTGTTCTGCCGACGGACTTGAGCCAGCTTCCCTCTATCGTTACCGCAGGGATGGTGATTTTTGTGGCGTATGAAGGTTTCGAACTGATAGCCAATGCTTCGGATGACGTCCGCAATCCGGGCAAAACGCTGCCAGCAGCTTTTTTTTCTTCAGTTCTTATCGTCATCATGCTCTACGTGATTATTGGGTACGTTACCGTCGGTGCTGTGCCGGAGCAGCAGTTGTTGCATGCAAAGGATTACGCTTTGGCGGTTGCGGCCAGGCCCTCCCTCGGCGAGACAGGTTTTACGATTGTTTCGATTGCTGCGTTGCTGGCGACGTTTTCAGCAATCAACGCAACCATCTACGGCAATGCACGGCTCGGATATTTTCTTGCGAGGGACGGGGAACTGCCGGAGGTGTTCGACAGGCAGCTCTGGAATGAACCTGTGACTGGAGTGCTTGTTACTGCGTTCATAAGCCTTTTCATCGCCAATACGCTCGATATTTCCTCTATCTCTGTTATTGCAAGCGCCAGTTTTCTGCTCGTTTTCACCCTCGTCAACGCCAGTGCCGTTAAACTGACAAAGGAGATTCACGGGCGTTGCTGGATCCATGTTCTCGGGGCTGTTTTTTGCGGCATGTCGCTCTCTGTTCTCCTCGTTCACGCCGCTCTGAGCGATTTCCGTGCGATTCTTGTTTTTGTCACCTTTATCGTATTTTCGTTTCTCTTCGAATGGGTATACGGAAAAAACGCACGAGGGCACTTTCTCGGGCGTCCCTACGTCAAGGAAAAATCCTGAGCTAGCGTGAATAGAGGACATCCAATAGATTGAAAAGTTGATTCTGGTTTGTGTATAGTAATATGCCACACAGAGCAAAACTGGATGCGCCGGGAACATTGCATCAAGCGACTATCCAGGGTATCGTGAAGGGGGATATCGTTCGGGCAGCAGGAAAAGACGGGTATCCGCGATAAGAAAAGAATTGGTCGGGAAGCTTGTCGCTATATATGGATTATCTCTGGCTGAAACGGTAAGGCAGTTGTGGGTGACTCCGAGTGATGTAAGCCTTATGGTTCGGTTATTTACGTTTTTTTGTGGTTAGTAAACAGTGTCTCCAGGTCCCTTTCAAGAACCATGATACAGTGGAGAGAATTATGCGGCTATTACCGTTAAAAAGTTACCTGTCATTATTCCTGGCCCTGCTTTCCTGCAATGCTTGTGCTGAGCCTGCAAGCAACAGAATTGAGGGGAATGCGGGCTCAAGTCTTCTATCCGAGAGTTTTGGGACATTCAAAGAGCCATGGGCCATGACTTTTCTTCCGGATGGTGATCTCCTGGTAACTGAAAAAGCAGGAACTCTGCTTCTGGTCAAACCGGATGACCGTTCCAGGGTTCCGGTCCAGGGAGTACCCGAGGTAGCTTACGGTGGTCAGGGCGGCCTGGGCGATATAATTCTCCATCCTCGATATAAGGATAACGACTGGATTTACCTGTCATATGCCGAGCAGGATGCTTCAGGTAAGAGGGGAGCAGTAGTTGCCCGAGCTCGATTTCGTTCTGCATCGGCCAGGCCAAAACTTGAAAACCTCGAAGTCATCTGGCGGCAAGAACCCAAAGTATCAGGCTACGGGCATTACTCATACAGGTTGGCATTCAGCCCGGATGGGCATCTTTTTGTCACTTCCGGTGATCGGCAAAAACAGATGCCGGCACAGAGCTGGAGACAAAGTCTTGGCAAGGTGATCAGGTTAAACGCGGATGGATCAGTACCACCGGACAATCCGTTTCAGGATAAAGGAGAACTTGCAAAAACCTTCTGGTCTCTCGGGCATCGAAATCTTCTTGGGATTGCATTTGACAAAAAGGGGCAACTGTGGACACACGAAATGGGCCCCAGGAACGGTGATGAATTCAACCTTACCATTGGTGGAGATAATTACGGTTGGCCCATTGTATCATGGGGCGATCATTACTCCGGTCTTCCAATTCCCGATCATGATACACGTCCGGAATTCAATGCACCGGAGATATACTGGGTGCCAACCGCTGCACCTTCAGGCCTGATACTCTACTCCGGTTCTCTGTTTCCAGAGTGGCAGGGTAATGCCTTTATCGGAGGGCTCAGATCACAATCACTGATACGGATCAGGATTGAGGGGAACCAGGCGGAGGAAGTCGAACGTTTTGCCATGGAAAAACGAATACGAGAGGTTGAGCAAGGACCAGACGGTGCACTATGGGTTCTGGAGGATAGTAAAGGTGGCCGCCTGCTCCGGCTCAGTAAACACGAGTAGGAGGTACCAAGTTCTCCGGAGTGGATTTGTTTGTCAGGGAGGTGCTTAAAGATGCTGAAGATCAGGGTGAACAATTGTTGTCCGCAGAGGAGCGCCCACTACACATTTTGCCCGTGACATCGAGAACGCATGCCGAAAAGAGGGAATCAGCCTTGCTGTTTTGCGTTGGGCAGCAGGAAAGGACGCGTGCCCCGCTAATAAAAGAATTGATCGGGACGTATTCTCAACGAATATGGATTTTCTCTGGCTGAAACGGCAAGGCAATTGATGGTGATAACGAGTGCTGTAATCCTTATGGTTCGTTGATTGCGGGGTTTTTGTTGTTATTAGGATGTCCCCTAATGCTGGGTGAAAAGAAACGATAAAACAACAAAGGCCCCGGAACATGCCGGAACCTCTGTTACTGCAAGGGAAACGTCGAGCCGAATTTCTGTTTGTCTTTCTTTTAGTTTGAAGCAACCATTGTCGGGCTCTGAAGCTGATTGATAACGTTGGTGATGAAGCTTTCAAGTTCTGCTGGGAATTTTTCTGTTGTTGTTCCGTATCCCGGTGCTGTGAAGTATGCGAATGCTTCTGCCCAGTACTCTTCGAGGTTGGTGTCAGCGTAGTTGCTCGGGCTGAATCCCTGTGCTTTCATCTGATTAACCAGGCTCTTCCATTCTCTTCCTGTTACACCAATCCTGCGGTCGATAACGTGAGCAAATTCGTGGCGAAGTGTGTGCTCGAGTCTTTTTGTCGAGAAAACGATTTCATCTCTGGTGTAGTTGTAGAATCCTCTGCTTCTGTCCGTAACGTAGAGAACCTTAACTCTTGGCAGTTCGATTGCAAATGCGGTTTCGACTCTGCTGACCTCTTTGTTGAT
>Ga0272444_10002874_pt1 | contig 15750 bp, 5 predicted proteins | sample SSMForm13_FD_201033 | JGI IMG/M metagenome (GOLD analysis project Ga0272444, IMG submission 201033) | Marine sediment archaeal communities from Little Sippewissett salt marsh, Falmouth, MA, United States - SSM-Form-13 | ecosystem: Environmental > Aquatic > Marine > Wetlands > Sediment ...
GACGATTCTCGATTCTCGATTGACGATTCTCGATTGACGATTGACGATTGGCGATTGGAGATCGGGAATCGGTAACTGCAGCGCCCACGACGTCCTCCACCGTTCGGCAGTGTAGGTCCCTATAGATGCGGCTGATCTGCGAGGCAAAGGCGGGGAACTGGACCATCACCTCGCCCGTCGGACCGTCGGCCACAATGCAGCCCTGTTCCAAAATAACGACCCGATCGGCACAGCGAGCAGCCAGCTCCACATCGTGGGTGGCGAGGATGACCGCCCGTCCGGCATCACGTTCCTCCCGGAGAAAGCGCTCCAAAGCGTCCTTCTGGACGTAGTCCAGTCCACGCGTGGGTTCGTCCAAGAGGAGGATCCGCGGACCGGCCACCAGGACTGCTGCCAGGGCTACCCGCTGGCGCTCCCCCACGCTAAGGTCGCGGGGATAGCGGCCCATGTGCGCCTCCAGACCCAGCACTTGGGGCAGGTCCCCGTAATCGCCCATCGGCCGGCCGCGCGCACGCAGGGTGAAATCGAGCTCGTCGCGCACCGTATCGGCAAAGAGGAGCATGTCGGGATTCTGCGGGACGTAGCCAACGTGGGCAATCACCTCGGCCTGTTTCGCCTGGCGCGTATCCAGGCCGGCGACCTCCACCTCCCCTTCCTGCGGCGCCAACAGGCCGACCAGGTGCTTGAGGAGCGTCGTCTTGCCCGCCCCATTGGCCCCCATCAGGGCGACGACTTTGCCATAGGCCACTTCTAGGTGGATGTTATGCAACACGGGAGCGGCGTTGTAGGAAAAAGAGAGATCAGCGACGTGGATAGCAGGGGGAAGCGGCGGCGGCGGGACAGCGGGCAAAGAAGAGGGTGACAAGTGACAAGTAGCAAGTGTCCCTGAAACCTGTTTCTCTCCTACTTGCCCCTTGCTACTTGCTACCCGACTATGCTCGCCCCCACGGCACACTTCTCCACCGGCCACCTCGAGCAACTCCCGCGCCTCCTCCACCGTCAACGGCAGCGGATTCCACCCCAACGCCTTGCCCAAACCCACCACCGGCGGCACGCCCGCCACCTCTGCCAGGACGGCGCGCGGCTCAGCCAAGAGGAGCGGCCGACCGGCCCCGGGGACGTACAGCAGCCGGTCCGCGGGCGCCAACACCCGCTCCAGGCGGTGTTCGCAGAGGATGACCGTCAGGCCCGCTTCGCGATTCAGCCGTCCCAACGCCTGCAGCACCTCCTCCGCCCCCGCCGGGTCGATCTGCGAAGTCGGCTCGTCCAGCACGAGCACTTGCGGGCGCAGCGTGAGCACCGCGGCGATAGCCACGCGCTGGCGCTCCCCGCCGGAGAGCGTCCCCAACCGCCGCGCCCGCAGATGGGCGATACCCAGCTCCGCCAGCACCGCTTCGACGCGCTCGCCCATGGTCACCTCGTCCAGGCCATGGTTCTCCAGGGCAAAGGCGATCTCTTCCTCCACCGTCGTCGCCACGCACTGCGCCTCGGGGCTCTGAAAGACCATCCCCACGATCCCGCTCATCGCCCCCGGCCCCTCGGCAACAGGGTCATGGCCCAGCACGTCCACCTGGCCGGAGATGGTACCCCCGTAAAAATGGGGCACCAGCCCGTTCAGGGTGCGCAGCAGGGTGCTCTTGCCCGAGCCCGAGGGCCCAGCGACGACCAGAAACTCGCCGGCGGCGAGCTCCAGGCTGACGTCGGCCAGGACCGGCTTGGAACGGTTGGGATAGGTATAGGTGACGCGGGACAGACGAATCATGGGCAATCCGGATCCTGGCTACAAATTTCTGTTTCTTCCTTCTTGTGTCTTGCGTCTTGCTTCCTGCTTCTTGCATCTTGCATCTTGCTTCCTGCTTCCTGTCTCGTGTTGCGCGTCTTGGGGCTATGCCGATGAGGCAGCGTGTGCACCAGTGCCGGTCCTGTCAGCAGGAGGATCAGCAGCCCCAACACTGGCGAAAAAGCCGGCCAACCCAGCAGCGGGTAGGGTGAATAAACCACCAGGTCCGGCCAAATTACAAGCACAACGAGGTAGGCGCCCAAGAACAGGGCCACGCCCAGTATCCCGAGCGTATCCCGCACAGTCCAGCGCCGGGCGCGATAGCGTGTGCGGTGCACGCTGCGGCCCTGAACAACAAGGGCGGCGATCAAAATCGTCCCCCCTCCGACGAGCAGGCCGGTGCTCAGGGGGCCAGCTGTCCATCCCGCCCGCACGACCAGGCCGGCGAGGAGCAGGAGCAAAGCCAGGAACAGCAGGCCCTGGCCCCAGCGCCGGCCGGCCGAGCTGCGCACAGGGGCGGTACCGAATCCACGTGCTTCCATCGACTCGGCCAATTGCAGCGAGCGTTCCAGTCCTGTAGTGAACAGCGGCATCAGCAGCGGGAGGGCATCGCGGAGCCCGCGTGGGCGGTGCCCCCGGATAGCCTGGGCTTCGCGGATCTCGCGCAGGGAGACGGCTGCCTGGGGAACAAAGGACAGGGCGATCGAGGCCATCACCCCAGTTTGAAACAGCACGGGGGGTAGAGCACGCAGCAACTGATAGGGCGCCACCACCCGGTTCAGCGTGGCAAAGATGATCAGTACGGTGAGCAGCGCCAGGCCGCTCAAAAAGCCATAGGCCGCCGCCTCCAGCGTGATCGGCCCACCCACCAGACCGCCGATCAGCGGCAGGGTCCGGGGGAGGGAGAAGAGGACTGTCTGGCCATAGTGGGCCGTCAAGGCGTTGAGGGGAATCGTGATCAGCCACAGCAGGAGGCCGGCCCGCACGAAAAAGCCCCAGCCCACCCCATTGGCCGGCCCTGCAGGAAGTGCGGCCCGGACGACGATGACGACCAGCAGGAGCAGGGTGAGGTAAGCCGGGTTGCGCGTGGTCAAGGCCAGCAGCGCCGCCGCCACGGCCCAAAGTGCCCAGACGCTGGGATGGCCGGAGGAGGATTGAACCAGCAGAGGCCTCTGCATAGCAGAGGACGCAGAGTTTTTTTGTATTTTCTCGCTATCCAGACAGTTCTTGCTCATCTTTCACCCGTGATGATGCATTTCCAGGAATGGGGCCAGCAAAGCACAACCCCCCTCACGAAGAGGGGGGTAAGCATCCGGGACACGCTTCCCCACCCCCCATCCACGTGGGTTGTGGAAAAAAACGGCCAAGGTGGGCGACCTGGCTTGGGATCAAGTTTTAGCCGATCGGCTAAACTTTCCCTCACAGTTGCGGGACAGCACCGGACTCGCACCGGTTTCCCCCACGCCTGGTTCAAGACTTTGAACCAAACTTGGCCTCTTCCCATCGGGCCCTGGTATCCGGGGAGCGGACGCCTGGGCCGGGAAGAACTCGTTGGTAAGTTGCCGCAGTGAGTTTCGTGTGGTCCAAGGAACACGCTCAAATAATGCCCGACTCACTAAATACACTCTGTACTGTAGCATGGATGGAGAGTTCTGTCAAATGGGGCAATAGAGCGATTGAGCGAAAAGGCGACAAGGTGAAAAACCCTTTTTGCCAGGTACGGTTTCTCACTTTATCGCCTTTTCGCCTTTTCGCTCCCCCTTGACCTCCTCCCCTCCCAATGATACAATGGTACTGGACCATCCTGGTATGAAAGGAGGCGTCATGCAACCACTTGCGACCTTTGTCGTTTCCCCGGCCATTCCGAAGCGGCTGACCCGGCTGCGCGACCTGGCCTATAATCTACGCTGGTCGTGGAACCACGCGACGATCGAGCTCTTTCGGCGACTGGACAGTGACCTTTGGGAAACGTCCGGCCACAACCCAGTGCGCATGTTGGGGACCATCGAGCAGGCCCAACTCGATGCTGCCGCCAACGACGATGGCTTTCTCTCCCACCTGGACGGCGTGGCCGTACACTTTGATGATTATATGGCCGGCCAGTCCACCTGGTTTCAGCATACTCACGGCAAGATCGAGGAACCCCAGATCGCCTATTTCTGCGCCGAGTTTGGGGTCACAGAATGTCTCTCCATCTTTGCCGGCGGGCTGGGCGTGCTGGCCGGTGACCACCTCAAATCGGCCAGCGACCTGGGCGTGCCCTTGGTCGGCGTAGGGCTCCTTTACCAGCAGGGCTATTTCCGCCAATACCTCAATGAAGCGGGCTGGCAGCAGGAATCCTACGAAGAAAATGACTTTTACACGCTGCCGCTATCCCTCGTCTACCAGCCAGACGGGACCCCCCTGACGGTCGAACTGGCCTATCCTGGTCGCACCGTAACGGCGCAGCTCTGGAAGGCCCAGGTCGGCCGGGTGCCGTTGTATCTCCTGGACACCAATATCCCGTTCAACCGCCCCGAGGACCGCGATATCACCGACCAGCTGTATGGCGGTGATCTCGACCTCCGCATCCGCCAGGAAATCCTCCTGGGTATCGGGGGCTACCGGGCGCTGCGAGCAATGGGTCTGGAACCACCGGTCTGTCACCTCAATGAGGGGCATTCGGCCTTTTTGAGCCTGGAACGGATTCGCTGCCTGATGGAGCGATACAACGTATCCTTCAGCCAGGCCCGGGAAGCCGCCTCGGCCGGCCTGGTCTTTACCACCCACACCCCCGTAACGGCCGGCCACGACTACTTTCCACCCGATCTTGTCGCCCGTTACCTGGGCGACTACGCCCGCACCCTCGATCTTTCCTGGGACGATTTCCTGGCCCTGGGACGCGAGCATCCCAACGATCGCAATGCGCCCTTCTGCATGACCGTCCTGGCGCTGCGTATGGCCGCCCAGTCCAACGGTGTCAGCCGGCTGCATGGCAAAATCTCCCGTCGGATGTGGCAGGGACTCTGGCCCGACGTACCCGCCGCGGAGGTGCCCATCCAGCACGTGACCAACGGGGTGCACTTTTCTTCCTGGATTTCGCTGGAGATGAAACAGCTGTACGATCGCTACCTCGGGCCGCGCTGGCGGGAAGAGCCGGCCGACGAATCGGTGTGGCAACGGGTGACCCATATCTCGTCCGAGGAATTGTGGCGTACCCATGAAAGGCGTCGCGAGCGTCTGGTCGCCTTTACCCGCCGCCGGCTGCATGCCCAACTAGCCCGACGCCGCGCCCCCTTCTCCGAGATCCAGTTTTCCGAAGAAGTGCTCGACTCTCGCGCCCTAACCATTGGCTTTGCCCGCCGCTTTGCCACCTACAAGCGGGCCACCCTGCTCCTGCGCGACCCGGACCGGCTGGCGCACCTGCTGAACGACCCCGAGCGCCCGGTGCAGATCCTCTTTGCCGGCAAGGCCCATCCGCGGGATGAGCCGGGCAAAGAATTGATCCGCCAGATCGTCGCCCTGACCCACCAGTCCACCTTTCGGCGCCGCATCGTCTTCCTGGAGGACTATGACATGGCCACCGCCCGGTACCTGGTTCAGGGGTGCGACGTCTGGCTGAACACACCGCGCCGGCCGCGCGAGGCCAGTGGCACAAGCGGCATGAAGGCCACCGCCAACGGCGTGCTCAACCTCAGCGTCCTCGATGGCTGGTGGGATGAAGCCTACCGAGCCGACCTCGGATGGGCAATCGGGCGAGCAGAGGACTATGCCGATCCGGCCATCCAGGATCAAGTCGAAGCCGAGGCGCTCTACGAAATCCTGGAACGAGACGTCATTCCCACGTTTTACGAGCGGGGGGCGGATGGACTGCCCCGCCATTGGATTGCGCGGATGAAAGCCTCCATCGGCAGCCTGTGCCACTTTTTCAACACCCACCGCATGGTGGCCGAGTACGCGGGGAAATTCTACATGCCGGCCGTGGTTCGCTACGGACAGCTAGCAACCGAGGAGATGGCCGGCGCACGCGCGCTGGCCGCCTGGAAAGCGCGCCTGCGCGAGGCCTGGCCCCAATTAAAGATCGAAGCTGTGGAGGTAGACGCTGCGCCCACGGTCCAAGTCAAGGATACGCTGCAGGCCCGAGCCCACGTGCACTTGGGCCCATTAAGCCCAGACAACGTGATCGTCGAGCTCATCGTCGGCCGGCTGGACGGCAGTGGCAAATTGATCACCGTCGAACGTATGCCTATGGTGCCCACAGGGGAGAAAAGCAAGGGGATTGTACACTACGAGGCCAGCGTTGTCCTGCAGCAGAGCGGCCGGCACGGCTACACCGTGCGTGTCCTGCCCCACCATCCGGATCTGCCGACACCATTCCTGCCTGGGCTGATCACCTGGGCCGACGGAACCAACCCCGAATAGGAAGCGGGACTAGGTTGATTCTCGTGTCGCAGCATCCGGCACCGGCAGGGTAAAGAGGAAGCGACTGCCCAAGCCCACCTCGCTCTCGGCCCAGATGTGCCCACCGTGATACTCGACAATCTCGCGGCAGATGGTGAGGCCCAGTCCTGTACCAGGCGTCCGTTTGTCCCCCACGCCCGGCACCTGTTTGAACTTTTCAAAGATCTGTCCCAAGTCCGCCTCAGCGATACCGACCCCGGTGTCCTCGACACTGACCACCACCCAAGGCTGGGCAGAGGGCAGACCGGTCTCCGCAGCAGGCTGGCGCCGGCCCCGCGGGTCAATCTCTTGCCCCGGCGGCAAGAGCCAGGTGCTTACGGTGACCTGTCCGCGCTCGGTGAACTTGACAGCGTTGGAGAGCAGGTTGGTGAGCACCTGGGCCAGGCGATCGGCATCGCCGTGAACGGGCCGCAGGCCGGCCGCAACCTCCTGCCGCACCTCCAAATCTCGCTCCGCCGCCATCCCCAGGACACTGTTCACACTGGCAACAACCAGCTCGGACACATCCAACGGAACCATCTCCCACTCGACGCGTCCGGCCTCGATCTTGGCCAAGTCCAATACATCGTTGATCAAGCGGGTCAGCCGCTCGCCCTCGACAAAAATAATGTCTAGGTTGTCCGCAATGCGCTGCGCCGACCGCTGGGCCTGCGCCTCCTCCAGCGGCAGGTGCAGCCTGACTTTGCGCTCAAACTGCCTCTGAATCAGCCGCGCAAAGCCCAGCACGGAAGTCAGCGGGGCACGAAGCTCGTGGGCGAGCGTGGAGATAAAGTCATCTTTCATGTGGGCCAGTTCGACCTCGACGGTGACGTCGCGCAAGACCACCAATTGCCCGTAGAACCGCCGGCCCCTGCTTGCCAGCGGGGTAACCTGGATGTCAACCCAGCGCCGCTCCGGCGACTCTAAGAGGACGCGGTCATGGGCCGGCTTTGGGCCTGAGAAGCGTCCCAGGTGCAAGGCGGGCAACGCCATGGCCACCTGATGGCCAACCCCAGCGTCGGACGGCAAACCGGTCATCCGCAGCGCGGCAGGGTTGAGATCGACAATTAGGCCTTGGTCATTCAGAACGATGACCCCGTCCTGCATACTCTCCAGGACCGTCCGCTGGGCCACTGGAACCAGGTCGAGGAACCGATAACGAAAAATGGCCAAGAAGAGCAGCAAGGCCGAGATCGAGAAAAGGAACGGACCGGGGTCCAAACCGGGCACGGGGATCAATTGGAGTAAAAAGGCCCCGTTGCCCAGAATGGGCAGGAGGGTAGCCGCAATGATCAGCCCGGCCTGCCGGCGGTAGAGCTTGGGCCGGCGAAAGATGTGCATCAAAAAGACCACAATGCCCAGGAGGATAAAGGCATAGGTCATCGAGATATGGAACCAAAACCAGGGGCCATAGACCGGCACCGCCGCCAGAAAAGGGCCCTCTTTGACGGATACATCCAGCCAAACCAGGGAATGCCATTGATTGGTCAGCGCCAACAAAGTGGTCATCCCGGCCGGCAGAAGGAGCCAAACAATCCGTCCCCAGGCCATCCAGCGGGTCTGCCCCGTGTAACGCAGGGCCATCAAGAGCCAGGCTGGGCCAATCCAGGCCCCGAGGATCACGCTGCCAATCTCCCAAAGCCACTTGACCTCTGCCCCGGCCATCATCTCACAACTGTACGCCAGCGACCAACCGGCCACGGTGACCAACAATACCGTCAATACCATGGCCTCCTGCCGTTCACGTCGCCGCCGGTAACTGTATACAGCCAGTCCGAGGAGAAGAATAGCTCCAATTAGGCTGGGTACTGCGTACACTGTAAAGCGCATCTACCCCCTCACCCTCCCTCCCGAAGTCCCATCAACTCGTACACCAGGTCCTCTTCGCTGTGTCCCTTGACCTGGACGTAGCCATATTCCCGGGCGATGACATCGTCACGCACCCGTTCGTAGGCCGCGGGGTTTAACAGGATCTGTCCCGGACTGGCGTGCGTCTGCAAACGCGAGGCCAGGTTGACGCTATCGCCGATAACCGTATAATTCTGCAGCATGGGCGAGCCGACATTGCCCACAATGGCCGGCCCGGTGACAATGCCAACCCCAAAACGGAGCTGCTCGCTGGCCGGCATGTTCGCGTGCAGTCCCGCGACGCTCTGCTGCATCATCAGCGCAGCCCGCACAGCCCGCAACGCGTGGTCCGACTGTTCCAACGGCGCGTTAAAGATGGCCATCACCCCGTCGCCGACGAACTTGTCCAAGGTTCCATCCTCGTCCAGCACGGCATCGGCCGCCAGGGTGAGGTGTTGGTTCAGCACGCGCACCAACGTCTCCGGATCCATTTTCTCACTATAGGCCGTAAACCCCCGAATGTCGGCAAAGACGATCGTCACCTCCTGCCGCACGCCACCCAATTGCACCCGGCTGGGGTCGGAGAGCAGCTGCTCGACCACCCGTGGGGCCACGTAACGCTCAAAGGTCCGCCGCACTTGGCGAACCTGCTCCTCCAATCGCCGGCGCTCCGTCAGGTCGTCGACAACGATGGCGATCCCCGTGGTCTGCTCGTGGTTGTCCTTGAGCGGGCTGAGGTGAAATTGGAGCACCACCGGTCCGCGCGCCGGCAGCACGGGGGATAACTCGTGGCCCACGACCCAAGTGTCCTGCAACTTGACCTGTTCGACCAACGGGGCAATCTCAGAGGCAATAAAGGGCAGCGCCTGCACATAGGGCCGGCCCATCGTGGCCTCGGCATCCACCTCCAGGATGCGCTCGGCTGCCTTGTTGAGAATCGTCACCACGTCCTCGACGTTGGTGGTGATGACGCCGCTGGCAATAGAGGCAAAGATATTGTCCATGTACATCTTCATCTCGGCCATAGCATCGCGCTGTCGCCGGACGTCGGCAAAGAGACGGGCGTTCTCCACAGCGACCGCCGTCTGCCCAGTCAGGGCGTTCAAGAGCTTTTCATCGCCGGCGCGAAAGACCGGCTGGCCGGCCCGCCGGCCCAAGAGGACGATGCCCAACAAGCGCTCGCGCGTCTTGAGTGGTGCGCAGAGTACGTGCTCGATTTCCGCCGCTTCGTCCTCCTCCAAGTCGGCCGTATAGATCCGCGATTTACAGTCCTCCGGACGGTCGAACTGCAAGAGCGGCCGGCTGACCCGTTCCAAGTCAAGGCGATCGTGCTCCTCGCCAAACCCAGAGCGAATGGTCAGCTCACCCTCCTCTTCCCGCAGCAGCACCAGTCCACAATCGGCACGGATGATGCGCGCGGCTTCGGCCAACACGAGGCGCGGGATTTCGTCAGGATCAAGGCTGGCGCTAATCGTCTCCCCAATATTGTAGAGCAGGTTGATCTCGCGATAGCGCTCCAACGTCTCCTGGGCCAGCGTACGGTTCTCCTCCGCCCGGTGCAGCAGCTCCGTGACGTTCTTGTGCAGGGACTGCAACGCCAGCTGGATCGAGGGGCGGTCCAGGCCGAGCCCCTGGGCAACCAGCATCCCGACCTGCTCCCCACTGACGGACAGTGGAAATGACAACGTCTGGGCCGTATACTCCTCCCGTGAGACCTCGCCGGCCTGGGCAATCACGCGGGCATCCCGGTCAACCAACGCCAGGATCACTTCGGGCAGCAGTGGAGCCAGGCTTTCCAACGCAGCCCGAGCAACGCGGCGGTTCATCAAGCGGCGTAAGAACAATGGGTTTGCTTCCATACTATCTCTCCAACGCAGGAAGGGCGAAAGTAAAGGTCGAACCCACTCCCACGGCCGACTCCACCCAGATCGCCCCCTGGTAATGGTTAACAATCTCCTGGCAGATGGCCAGCCCCAAGCCAGTCCCTTTGGGTTTATTACGGAGCATATCGCTGACCTGGTAGAAACGCGTAAAGATCTTTTCCATCTCTGCAGCCGGTATGCCGATGCCGGTATCGCGGACACTGGCCAGAACAGCTCCCTGCCCAGGTGCTTGCCACCCGTGGACCTCGGCGCCTCCAGCTAGCGGCTGCACGCTCAGCGCGATCTCGCCCTCGTCGGTAAACTTGACCGCATTGGAGAGCAGGTTGCTGAAGACCTGGACGATACGGTGGGGATCGACCATGAGCTGCGGCAGGTTCTCGGCAATCTCAACTGTCAGCACGAGCCTTTTCCCTTCGACTTCTTCCCGCACCAGCCCCAGCGCCTGTTGGACGAGCAGCGGGATGTCGACCGGCTCATCCTGCCACTCGGCCTCGCCGGCATCCATCGTCGCCATATCCAGCGCATCAGCCACCAGGCTGCTCAGACGCGCGCCCTCCTGAGCAATAATATCCAGGTTTCGGTCGACCTGCTCCAATGTCTGGCGAACATTGTCGTCCCCCGGCGGCGTCAGCGCCATAGTGCGGCCAATCGCCCGGCGGATCAGTTTGGCAAAGCCCAGGATCGAGGTCAACGGCGTGCGCAACTCGTGCGAAACCGTAGAGATAAAGTTGGACTTGATGCGATCAACCTCTGTCTCCCGGGTAATGTCCCGCAGCAAGGTGACAACAACCGAGCGATCGGCCAGGGCCGTGATTGAAGCCTTGAAAAAGCGGTGGTCCGCCGCCAGGTCGTGGACCTGGACCTGGCCCGGGTGGATCAGCGCCGCACCGATGGCCGCAGCCAAGCCGGGGAGTGGCAGGGCCTCGTCGACCGGCCGGCCGGCCAGATCGGCCGCGGTCTGCTCGACCATCTTTTCCAGGGCCGGGTTGGTCAACATCACAGATCCATCCTCCCTCGTGACGAGCAGGCCATCGGCCATATTCTGCAAGATAGCGTTCAGGCGATTGCGCTCCTCTTCCAACACCTGGGTACGGCGGCGGACAACCTCCTCCAACGCTTGATTCTGGCTTTCCATACGCCGTACCAGGCGCGCATTCTCGACGGCGATGGCCGCCTGGCGGGACAGCGTACCCAGGGTGCGCACCTCCTCTGAGGTATAGTGCCGCCCCGATCGAAGCGGTCCCAGCCCCCAAATGCCCACCATCTGGTCCCCGGCCAAAAGAGGCAGGGCCAACTCTACCCCGCGTTGTTCCATCAGCCCCAGGCTCTCCTGAGTGACCCAGGAGGCCGGCGCGGAGCGGCGGATCGGCTCCACCGGATGCTCAGCCCACCGAGCGCGGACATTTTCCAGAAGCAAAGTAAACGCATCTCCATTGACCGCTTCCAGGTGCGTACCGGCTTCGCTCAGCACCATCAGTGATCCACTGGTCGCCCCCAAACGGCGGGGAATCATCTCCGTCAGCAGGACCGAGACGTCGGCCAGGCGCAAAACGCGGCTTAACCGCTCGCTCATCTCGGTCAAGAGGGTCGCTGGGTCCACGCGGGTGCGGTAAAAGATCGGCGCCAGGAAGCGCACCAGACGCGCCCGCAGGGCCCAAAAGGCCGTCGCCGCAAGCAAAGCAGCCACAAAAACGGCGGTAGTCGGCGGCGTGGAGCGATTGACCTGCATCACAACAGCGTTGATCAGCGTCACCAGACCAAGATAGAGGCCAGTGAAGAGGAGCATGAGCAACCCATAGACCAGGCTGCGGTGGATCAGGGTGTCGATGTCAAAGAGGCGATAGCGCGCCACGGCAATGGCAATCGCAATGGGCACCATGATGATGAAAAAGGAGGTAATCTCGATGCTCAGGATCGCGCGTCCGCTGATGGCCTCGGGAATGCCCGTCAGCACGATAAAGGGCAGGATACCGATCACGGCGCCCCAGGCAATCCAGCGAATCTGGCTCCGCGTGGTGGCCTGGGGCACGGTGATATAGGTGTGGACGACGCTGACAATACCCAAGAAAAGCATCGCCAGGCCGATCCAGTAGAGGCTCTGCCAAAACGTGAGCAGCCAACCGACCAGGCCCTGGCCGAAGAGGATCCCGATCGCTGCCGAGAGCAGGGGATTGATCGTATGCAGGCCGATCAGCCACCTTTCACGGCCCCGCAGCGCCGGTTTGAGCACCGGAAAGACGAGGAAGAGATGCAACGCGCCCGAAAAGATCAGGCAGTTGGCCAGGGCCTTGAGCAGATTCTCAAAGAGGAAAAGGGCGGGGGTGACCAGGTGCGCGCTCTGAAAGTGCAGGACCAAGGGGATGGCCATACTGATGGCCACGACGAGCAGCAGCCGCGCGGCTGGCTCACCCGGACGAGCCAACAGAATGTAGAGGCTGACCAAAGTGGTGATCAAAGTGAGCAGATACACACCCGGACGCAGCAGGAGCAACCGCCCAATGGGGAAACGGTCCATTGTGACCATGACCGTCTCTGTCATCCCATCCCGTCGAACCAGATACGCTTGGGTCTGGCCTGGGGAGGCTGAGACGAGGGTTTTGCCGCGCATCGCGCTGGCGACCAGTTCCTCCACCGAATGGCCATCAATCGCCAATACCTGATCGTTGTACTCGAGTTCGGTCTGCTGGTCGACAATGATCGCCACCGAGGTGCCGGCGGGAGACAGCTCGGTCAGCAGGACACCGTCAAAGGGCAACTGTGCCTGCCAGACCAGGGAAGCACCCATATAGAGAATGGCGGCGCATCCCAGGAGCATCAGCGCCAGGGAAAAGGGGGAACGTCTGACGAGCGCTCTCGGCGGGGACTTGGTAATCTCGCTCATCGCAATACCCTGCCTGGCCCACCTTCATGCGGTTCCGGAGACCGTTGTGTTTTGAGATCACCCCGGAGGCCCCGATCACGCCCGAGCAGCCGGGCCACAGTCTGCAGTAGCGCCTCAATCTCGACCGGCTTGGTCAGGTGCGCAGCAGCGTCAATATCAGCGCTTCGTTGGGGGTCCTCCACCGAGAGGATTAGGATGGGAATCCGGGCCGTGCTCCGCTCCGTCCGGAGCAGGCGGACGACATCAAAACCCGAAAGCCCCGGCATGTTCACATCCAGGATGATCAGGTCGGGCCGATGCAGTCGAGCCTCGGTGACAGCAATTGTCCCATCTGCCGCTTCCAACACCTTGTACCCAGCGTCGGTGAGCGCCTGCTGCAACAAGGTCCGGATATGCGGCTCGTCGTCGACGACGAGCACGGTGTCCGGCCGGATGCGGAGGGGAGCCGCCGAGACGATGGCCGGGGCTGGCCGCTCAGCTTCCTCGAGGATCACCGGCGTCACCGGCAGCGTGAAACAGAAGCAGGAGCCCTGGCCCACCTGGGAGTCAACCCAGATCGCGCCCCCGTAATGGGCAACGATCTCACGGCAGATAGCCAGCCCCAGTCCAGTTCCCTTGGGCCGATTGGTCAGCGTGCTGTCGACTTGTTGAAAACGTTGAAAGAGCTTGTCGACTGCTTCCTCCGGAATACCCACTCCCGTGTCTTGGACTGTCACCACGACCGCACCCTGGTCATCCACAGGCGCCGACCAGCCGTGGAGCACCTGGCCGGGCTCCAGCCTGCAGGCTACTACCGTAATGCGGCCCTGATCGGTAAACTTGATGGCATTCGAGAGCAGATTGGTGCTCACTTGCAGAATCCGATCGGAGTCGGCAAAGAGAGTGGGCAGCACCGTCTCGATTTGTAGATCAATGGGCAGCTCCTTGGCCTTGGCCATGGCGCGGACGTTCTCCACCGCCTGCTGGATGACCGGGCCGAGTTCGAACGACTGATCGCGCCACTCGATCCGACCGGCCTCCATCTTGGCAATATCCAACACGTCGTTGATCAGCCGGGTCAGCCGCTCGCCCTCGGTGACAATAATCTCGATGTTGTCCCGTACCCGAGTGACGGCCCGCTGACCACGCGCGTTATCGGACGGGACCCACGGCAGTACGTCCCGTTCCACCGTCTTGCCGATTAGCTTGGCAAAGCCGAGGACCGAGGTCAGCGGCGCACGCAGCTCGTGCGAGACGGTAGAAACAAACTCGGTCTTCATGCGGTCCACTTCTTTTTCCTGCGTAATGTCGCGCAGCACCGTAATCACGGCCGACTGGTCATGCAGGGCTGTGGCCGAGGCCCGCAGCACCCTGTCCTCCCATGCCAGGTCACAGGTCAGCACCTGATCGGGGTGACCGGCCGCCTGGGTCAGCAGCGTGGCGAGGTCGGGCAGACCCAGCGCCTCGCCGGCCAGCCGGCCGATCAACGTCCGGGCCGGCTGGTGCACAATCATCTCCAAGACCGGGTTAAGGAGCAGGATCTCTCCCTGCGGACTGGTCACCAAAAGCCCATCGGCCATATTCTGCAAGATGACGTCCAGCCGGTCGCGTTCCGAGGCCAATTCCTGGTTCGCCCGGGCCAACTCCTGCGTCCGCTCGGCGACGAGGTTCTCCAGCTGCTCACTGTAACGCTCGACCTGGGAGTAGAGGCGTGCGTTCTCCAATGTCGTCGCCACCTGCCGGCCCAGAGCCCGCAGCGACTCCACCTCCTGACGCGTGTAGAGGTCACCACTGCGGCGCGGTCCAAGGAAATAGAGCCCCACCAGACGGCCACCGCTGCGCAACGGAAGCGCCACCTCCCAACCGGCCGCCTCCAGCTCAGCCAGCACGCCCGTGCGCACGCGCGCCTGTCCGACCACGAGCGGAGCGTCGCTCTCCTCGGCATGGGTGACCAAACGGTGATCGGACGGGAAACCCGCAATGCTGCCATCAGCGGATTGAAAGGAACCATCGTCCCGGCGCAGCAGGAGCGCCGCCCGGGTCAGCTGCAGACGATTGGGAATTTCGTCGATCAATAAGGGCACGATCGTCTCAAACTGCAACGTTGTGGAAAGCCGCTCCCCCACCTCGCGCAGCAGCTGCTGCATGTCGACCCAGTGGCGGTAAAAGAGGCGCTGCGTCAGACGATACAGGGCTGCCCGTAGACGATTGGCCGTCAGGGCAACCAGAATGACACCCACAATGGCGCTGAGCCGCGTATCGGCGACACCCAGGACCGCGCGGGTCACGGCATTCAGGCCGGCCACAACAAGCATGTAACCACTGACGAGCACGGCGACCAAAACCGTGTAGATAATGGTCCGATTGATCACCGTATCTACCAACGACAGCCACCGGCGGGTGACCGAGAGGAAAAAGGCCACGGGGATGATAATCAAGGCCAGGGAAGCAATGGCGATCGGCACCAGGGGCGTGCTCCCCAAAGCCACCGGCAAGTTGTAAAGGAAAAGCCAGGGCAGTGGGCCAAGGATCACGCCCCAGACAATCCACCGGATCTGGTTCCGGACACCGGGCCGGCGCGTGGTGAGGTAGGTGTGGGTAATCAGGCCAATACCGGTGAGCAACTCTACTGCCGCCAGCGGGTAAAAGACACGATAGACCAGCGCGCGCACAGCGAGACCGTCGCTCAAAACGAGCCCCAAGATCCCGGCTCCAGCGACCAGCAGGTTCACCATGTAGGTGAGGATAAGGATGGCAATGCGGCTCCGGGACGGAGCCTTGGGTTCAGGAAACAGCAAGAAGCCGTGCAGCGCGGCAGCAAAGGTGAGGGCGAAACTGAGCAGGTCCAAGGGGAAAAAGAACCAGTAGGTGCTCAACACCAGGCCCGTCCCGACAGCGCTCCAGGCGTTGTTGATCAGATTGAACCCTTCGATGATAAAGAACAGGGCGATGATGGGGGC
>Ga0272444_10002877_pt1 | contig 15742 bp, 17 predicted proteins | sample SSMForm13_FD_201033 | JGI IMG/M metagenome (GOLD analysis project Ga0272444, IMG submission 201033) | Marine sediment archaeal communities from Little Sippewissett salt marsh, Falmouth, MA, United States - SSM-Form-13 | ecosystem: Environmental > Aquatic > Marine > Wetlands > Sediment ...
CTGTGGTCGTCAATGTTCAATAGACGAAATCATGGGGCCGTCTATCCAGGCGGCCCCTTTTTCTCATCTCAGTCTCTTCCACAGCCCCTTACCGTATGAAAGCCGCCGATGCTATGGCGGAGACGTCAAAGGCTTCCGTTTCCGGGTATGGTTCCAGGCGCTTCACCCAAACATCCAATGTCGTCTATTTCATACATATTCAGGCCTTTTGTGTTCTAGTTTTTCTTTTTCTGTTAGGCAACAGGCCCTGACGGGGTCCCCGATGAAAGCCCATATCCAAGAGAGAAACAATAAAAGGAACCGCAAATTTCAGCGCCATGGCATTTTGTGCTAAAGAAACGGGGCAAGATGCCGATATAGAAAGCAACACGCTCAATGCCAACAAGAAAGGGAGCTATTTAAAATGAATTCACAAATTATGACGCTGGAGGAAGTGGCAGATCACCTGAAAGTCGGCGTCGGATCCGTGTATAAATTAGCCCGGTCCGGAGAGATCCCCGCCTTTAAAGTTGTCAACAAATGGAGATTCAATCGGAAGGCGATTGAATCCTTCATTGAAAAGATGAGCGCAAGAGAATAGCAGAATGGACGGCCAACCCGATAGCCGCACGTTCGAATTTTCGCTTTACAAAATGAAATTCATCCTATAGACTCGAATTATCTGATATTTCTCTTTTTCTAGATTGCCGCCTTGGCTGGCCAGGCCTTGGCGGCAATTGTTTTCTGTGTTCCCATCCGGCGCGATGAGTCAAGAGATTGACGTTCCGGCATCGGATGGTCACTCCGACACAACCCGGTATCGCCTTTCTGACAAAAGCAGGCAGAATTCCCCCAGACAGCTTGGACCTTCTGGAAACAGGGATTCGGCACAATTTCTGCAGGGACTCCACATGTATTCCTTTCCCAGGCCGACATCGGTGCGGTTCCTTCCGGTGCGAAGTACCTCGTCTGGGACCCCATGGCTGGGCGGGCAGGCACAGGGCTGTGCCTTCTTAGCATGCGATTTGAATGCCGTGAGAGCGAGCCGTGTCGTACGGCCATATGATCCGGTCTATGGATACGTTCCATAGAGGAGCAACCGATATTGATGAGCATCCGAATCCTTCTCATTGCACGGGACAGCGAGATCCGACAGGCCTACGCTCAAGCCATCAGCGATCTCGGTGTCGAGGTCATCTCGATTCCATCACTCAGGGGCTTGGACGGGGATGTGACCGATCTGTTTTATCATGGCGTGGCCATCGACATGCGAACAAAAATTCATGCCCTGAAGCAGGACAAAGAGTTCATCTATACGACGCTTAGAAAATTTCCGGCAGCACATTTGAGTCTGGAAAAGGAGACCCAGAGGATACGGGTGTACTACCCGGGTCAGTCAAGCGGTGCCACACTGAAAAATTTCGTCAATGAAGAATGCCGTTGTTTCACGCCCCATAGACTGGCGCATCACATCAGACGACAGATCCATTTCAATGTCATTCTCTCCAGAAAAAAGGATTTGCAGGCGGCTCACTCTGAGCGCACCGTCACAGTGGATGTTTCAGAAGGCGGATGTTTTGTCTTCTCAGTCCGAGACTGGGCACCCGGCCAGACAGCATGGCTTACGATCATGGAACTGGCCGACGCCACACCCATCGGTACCCATGTCCGGCGATGTATCCAGTGGGGCAAAGGGATGCGGGTACCCGGGGTGGGATTGGAATTCGTTGAAATAGGTGACCGTCAAGCGAAGGAGATCTCCGATCATTTGTGGGGGTAACGGCAAGAAACGTACGGTCAGCAGAGACGCATGCCTGACCCACCGTTAGACGGACCTTCCCTCTCAATCCATAGAAGGACACCAAGGAGGCTCGTATGGACGCCAGATATATTCATCCGTTTCTGACTGCAGTAAAAGATGTTTTTGAAACCATGATTGAAGTGACTTTCACCATGGGGAAACCCGGAATCAAACAGGACGGTATGCCGTCTCATGAGGTCAGCAGTATTATCGGGATATCGGGTGATGTCAGCGGTTCCGTCGTGATCAATCTTTCAAAAAATACCGCTCTGCAACTGGCTTCCGCACTCCTTGACGATGAATTGAAGGAGCTTGACGACGACTGCATCGACGCCGTCGGGGAGATCGCGAATATGGTTGCCGGGAGTGCAAAGGCCGGTTTTCCGGTGGGCAACACCTCTCTATCGGTTCCCACTGTCGTTATTGGAAAGCATAAGGTGAGCTATCCCTCATCCGTTCCCATCATCTCGATACCCTGCGAAACCCGCGAAGGCCCGTTCGGAGTGGATATTGCCTTGATGCAGAATCGGTGAACGTTCATGCGTATCAAATCGTAACCGTTTAGGCGTTTGAATATGCTGAGAGCGGATGTCTCTTTCCAAGAGCTGCCCCGCTGACGCGGGATTCGGGGGCCGCCCCTGAGCACTGAAAGGCTGTTATGTAAAGGCAGCGGGTACAGGCCTCATATGAACGGTGGTGCTTGGCTTTCGGCTTAGCCGCTTCGCGCCTGGTCCTGAAATAAGGGATTATGGCGGTGGTTCTCATAAAGGATGACTGTACGGTCTTTTCCCTCTCTCTTGGCCTGATATAGCGCCTCGTCTGCTCTCTTGACAAAACACTTCACATCTTCGCCGGGAAGATACTCGGTCCCGCCGATGCTGGCCTTGGCATAGACCGCCCTTCCGTTGCCGGGGCGGAACGGGACCTTCCCGAAGGAAAGACGGACCCGTTCCGCCACTGAGAAGATCCGATCGAAGGTGGTTTCCAATAGCAGTACAGCGAATTCTTCACCACCGTATCGATACGCTGAATCAACTTCTCGAATGGTACGTTTAATCACCTGGCCCATTTGAGCAAGCACCCGATCGCCCTCAGGGTGCCCGTGTTGGTCATTGAACAATTTGAAATTGTCGATATCCAGCAACAGGAGGGACAGAGGGTGGTGGTGGCGATCACTCCTTCGCGTTTCGTGCTTCAGTACTTCATAGAAGTGCCGTGAATTGTATAGCCCTGTGAGGCCGTCGGTGATGCTTAATCTTCGATATCGTTGCTCACTTTCGGCCAGCTTCCTCTCCGCCCTTTTTCTCTCCGTAATATCCCTGAGGATTGCAATCAAGCCCGCGGGCGCACCTCTGTGATCATCATAGCGCGAGGCACTGATACTGATATCGATCAATTCACCGCTCTTGGTATAGCGCTTGGTTTCATACCCCATGACAGGGGTACCGGCCTCCACTGCATTTCGGATGATCTCCATGGTTTTTTCTCTTTCCGAATCCGGAAGGAATGGGACCTTTTTACCCTGAACCTCCTCCAATTCAAACCCGAAAATCCGGGTGAAAGAGGGATTGATGTATTGAGTATTGCCATTCAGATCATATGATATGATGGCATCCACCGAGGAGTCCAGAAGCGCGAGGTAACGCTGCTGGGCCTTTGTCGACTGCTCGTAGAGGGCCCTGTATTTCTGCTCCTTTTCCCTCAACTGGACCCAGAGGTTATTCTCTCTATTAATTCGTTCGATCTTGGCCTTCAACTCCTCAAATTTGAATGGCTTTACCATGAAATCACTGGCGCCCGCCTGTACGATATCCGAATAAGAATGCCGGGAGCTGTACCCTGTCATGACAATGAATTTCAAATGGGGAAACCATTGGATGGCCCGCTTCATGAACTCGATTCCGTCCATACCCGGCATGGCGATATCCGTCACCACCATATCAAAGGATGTATCTTTGAGTCGTTGCAGGGCGCTCTCTGCATCCCCGGCTACGGCGCAACCGTACCCGACAGCTTCGATGAACCGGCCAACCGTATCGAGAATGGCGGCATCATCATCCACCACCAGTATTCGAGTGAGTCCGTTCGTTCTCATCACTATCGTCTCTTTGTTGGTGTGGCACTCGCCGTTAACAACCCACTTCCCCCTTATTTCGGTCTCACCAGACTCTGAGCAAAAATCCTGAACGCCTCTTCATCAAGCCTGCCGTCTAAGACCTCTTTTTTTATAATATTCAATGCCTTGATCGGATCAATCGGGTACTTATATGGGCGCCAATTGGTTAATGCTTCATAGGTGTCGATAATGGCCAGGGCTTTTGATTCCGGAAGCATCTCCCCGGCGCCGGAGTTCTTGGGATACCCGGATCCGTCCAACCTCTCGTGATGCTGAAAGGCCACGATCCGGATCTTGCGATTCATTTTGCACTGAGACAGGATCTCGAACCCATGATTCGGGTGCATAATAATCTCGCCGAACTCGTCACGGGTCAACTTACGGGGGGCCTTCAGGATCCGGTCCGGCACTCGGGTTTTGCCAACGTCGTGAAGTAATCCAATCAGACCGAATAGCTTTAAATCGTTGATTGAGGATTCAGTTTCACGGGCGTATCCGAGGCAGTAGAGCATGACGTTCACGGAATGGGCGGAAGTGGAAGGGTCTTTGGAGGCGATGTCGAGCATGTTTTTCACGATCACCGGGTCCTCGAGATAGCTTTCAACCACCAAATCCAGGGTTTTCCCCAGCCGGTTCAGGACATCCGACGTGGGCAGTGACAGGCTCAAGTCCAGGGCCTTCTTGAGGACCTGCTTTGATTTCGCCGGACTGGATCGCAATACCCGCTTCAACTCAGTATTGTATCTTTGCTGCCGGTGGGATACAAAGTGGACCCGGTCCGACATGGAGACATAGAGTCTTCCCGGTACCTTGCCGTCTTTCAGCCTCACACTGTCAATATCGACGCCTCGAGGCTTGTACAAAATGAACCGGTACGCCACTGGGTCGAGATAATAGGCATCATAATCCTTGTATTCCTCAATGTTGGCCGACACCTCAACCAACCGTTCCTTTCGTATTTCCATGAGACGGTGTCTGGAAACCATTATGCGTCCCTTTTACACGGCCAACATGCCGATAGAATCAAATAGATACCCTGTCCAGCAGGGACATATCGCAGAATCAAGTGGGTCCGGGTGGATTTCGATCCTGGGTCTTTCTGATTTCTCATGCCGTTCCAGCCCTTCTCGCAAGAAATTCCCTCTGGAGTTCGTAGAGGACCCTTTTCAAAAGACGTCTTTCAACCTCGTCTATGGCGGTGAATTGAATCCCGAAGTGAGCGCTGGGGGCCAATACATCTCCTTCCGCCCATGCGACCACAGCATCCTTGATTCGGACGATTTGAGTTGAAAAAACCAGTTCTGTGTCCTGGAGCCTCTCACCGACGCTCAGGAAATTCGCGTCCGTAGCCCGAACGCGAATCGTTACGAGAAGCCCCCCCATACTGATGTTGCTCACGTTCATCCGGAACGTCGCATCACCTTTCCTAAAGCTGACCCTGGCGCCGAGAGGGGCCTCGATTCTGAAATGTTCTCGCTTCTGTTCCCGATAAATGACTTCCGGGAACATGACCCAGATCCGGTTGTCCGATATCTCAACGGAAGACGCAATAAACTCGCACGGCACCTTGTTGGCATCCAGGAATTGGAATTTCAACGCCAGAAAATCCGCAGACCCACTATTCTTTAAATCCTCTGACATATCCACTGCAAAAAGAAGCCCATTTTTTGCGCTTCGAATGTCGTCAATCAGTGTCAGCAGTTCCTGACCATTCTCCATGAGCTGCATATTGATGAGGGTTCTATCCTCTTGAATCCGTTCAATTAAATTGGATACGTCCTTCCCTCGAATATTCTCTCTTTCAACACCCATCCGCGTCACCCTTCAACGTGCCGGCTGATGTTTAACGTTCTGGACATCCGGGTTTCTCGTATCCTTCCGACGACGATCCCCACTCTGCCCTCTCCGCTATACGGCTTCGTACGGTTCCCTCCCCCTTCTGGCAGGCGAACATGTCTCATTGCAGACAGACTTTGGGATAGGATGTTCGTATTTCGCCGGTTCTCTCGGAGGATAGACCGACAATGAATTCATTAGCAGAAATCGTGCCAAACAAATCCCATGGACATACAGCGGGTATAGGGCCGAAATCTAAATCCTACAACCCACTGCCTCGTCAAAATCTCCATGAAAAACGTCTGATTTTTGACGGAAAGTTGGGAAGGCCGCTGAGTTTCAGGACACCGGAGACGGGGAAAAAGGGGTTAGGGGATATCCGGGTCACTCGGTGGATGGATGGGAGTAGGTGAGCATTCCTCCGGATCTTAAAGGGGAGCGGGTGGGTGCGAAACGAACAAAGATTTCATGGCCTCCACCGGCAGCGGTTTGCAGGTAGGGAATTACAGGGCCGTGATCCGTTTGCCGGCTTCTTCGTCGATCTTGTCAATCAATGGGTAGTAAGGGCTATCCGTGGGAATCGCCTCTCTCAAGTGCTCAACATAGAGCTCAATTCTTTCAAGGGCATCGGCCTGCATCTCGATGATGGTTTCGTAATCCCTCTGCAATCCGAAAAGCTGATCAATTCTGGCACCGAGGGTTCTGAGTGATTTCTCGATCTGCTCTTCGGGAATACCATCCAGATTTACCAGAAGGTTCAGGATCTGACTGTGGAGAATCTTGTAGGTCCGAAGGGTGTTCTCCGAATTGATGAAGCGCTTGTAGTCCAGGATCCTGTCGATTTTCTGTTTGACGTCTTTAAGGGAAATCGGCTTTGCAATATAATCAAAGGCACCCAGTTTCATGGCTGACACCGCGCTTTCAACGGTGGCGTACCCGGTCATCATAATCACTTCAGTACCCGGCATGTTTTCTTTTGCATAGCGCAGGAGTGTCATGCCCCCTTCCTTGTTGTCGTCATCATCGGGCATATTCTTGTCAAAAAGAAACACATCATATTCATTATCGCGCATCAGCGCCAATGCACCGTCTACCGTATCCGCAAAATCCGCTCGATACGCCAAACCTTCCATAAAGTCGGACAACGTCTCGAGGATTTCTTTTTCATCGTCCACCACAAGTATTCTTGATTCCATCCGCCTATCTCCTCAACATGTTTCGACCCCTACTGCACCGTCTGCAAGGGACCTGCCTCCAGAAAGGCCCCCATCCAGTAAATATCCGGTCCAGAGGCCCGGCTTTCCGTGGCCCCTGAAAGGGGCTGGTTACCTTGGAAACACCTAAGTTGAAAGTGACTAAAGTGACCAAAATAGCGGAATCGCTTCGCTCAGTCTGTTTTATATCATCGGCAGAATTCCTTAATCCCGCCTTGCGGGACTCACTTCAAACTTGAGTTCACTTCAAACTTTTGAGCGGGTTTCAAAGGCAGAGCCAGAGCACTCTGACCTGGCCCCAAGGACCAGCTTTCTTCACATGAAATAAAATGCCAACTCGCCACCGGTCCCCCGCATATATCGGCTGGCCAGCCCAGTACCGACGATTCGGCCGTTACCTGCCCCGACCTGTCGCCACGGCGGCACCCGCATCCAGATGGTACCGCTTGATCTTTTCCACAAGTGTTGTGCGCTTCAAGTTCAGCAGTTTTGCGGCCTCGTTTTTCACGCCTTTGGCCTTCTGAAGGGACTGGAGGATCAGGGCCTTTTCAAACTCAGTTACCGCCGTCGTGAGGCAGATTCCCTCATCGGAAAGGCGGACAGGCGGCTCCTTGACACGGATATCGCAAGATTCCCGGATCTTACCCGGCAAGTCATAGGCCTCGATAACGCCTCTCTGCTTCAGTACAGCCAGTCTCTCAACGAGATTCTTGAGTTCTCTGACATTTCCAGGCCAAGGGTACCCGCAAAGCAACACGATGGCATCCTTGGAGAATCCATCAATTTGATAGCCATTTTTTTCGCAGATCGTTGCAAGAAAATACCTTGCCAGGAGGGGGATATCACGCTGCCGAGACCGGAGTGGCGGAAGCGTGAGCGGAATGACGCACAGCCGGTAGTAGAGGTCTTCGCGAAACGCTCCTTTCTTGACCCGCTCCTCGAGGTTTCGGTGAGTGGCGGCAATGACACGGATATCCACTTTCATGGTCTCACTGCCACCGACCTTCTCAAACTCGCCTTCTTCCAGGACCCTTAATATCTTGACCTGAAGATCAGGACTCATATCCCCAATTTCATCCAAAAAGATCGTTCCCTTATTGGCCTGTTCGAACTTACCCATTTTGGTCTTTAACGCACCGGTGAAGGCCCCACGGACGTGCCCAAACAGTTCGCTTTCCAAGAGATTGGCTGGGATAGCGCCGCAATTGATCGAGATAAAAGAACGATCCGACCGGTGAGAGTTCAGGTGGATCGCCTTGGCTGTAATCCCCTTGCCTGTTCCCGTCTCTCCGTAAATCAGGATCGTGCTTTCACTGGCCGCCACCTTTTCAGCGATGCGCAATACGCCCTGAATTTCACGGCTTTCTCCAATGATACCGTCTCGTTCCATTCGCGGATCAATCTTTCCCCAAAAACCCATACCATTATGGGGGGCTGTAGACACCTGCGCTGGGCCTTCGGAACCGGGGGGTTACGCAGGGCACCCAACCATGCGGCCCGATTACCCGCCATGCGGTCCTTGGGAATTCAGCGGCCTCGTGGCCTCTGGCTTATAAGGAAACCGTCACCCTTGAAGTGAGGAATCCACCTGTTTACATTCGGCTCGCCTGTCTTGATGAATCGGTTGTGCATATAACGTTGCTTGCGGCGACCCGATCTCTCATCTCTTTCAGCATAACATATCGGACCATTACGTACCCCACTGCCCAACGTACCTTAAGAGAATTGGGTGTCCGTGTCAACAAAGAATCTTGGAGTCCCATTGTTCGCAATTCAGGTTTCAAACCATGCGGCAAGGGAAGCCATAAGACCCGGAGACGGTTCAAAAAGCCGCTTCCGGGCTGCCTCGGCAAGGGTCAAACCCCTTCCCAAGGTCGGATACCGGGCATACAAATTGCATTCTCAAAACGAGGCACCCCGGATCGCAGTCGATGCGCTTCTCGAGTCGCGTCGTGCACATTGACAATTCAAAAATTCAACGTCTCCTTAAGAGGATATGCGCTACAAGGAAACCGACGCTGTTTCACATGAAAACATTCCCATGACAGACAACACCCACATAACAGCTGCCCAGTTCAGGGAATTGGCACATATGGTATATCAGGAGTCAGGCATCTATCTGCCGGAGAGCAAGCTCGGACTGCTCAAAGCCAGAATCGCCAAACGTCTGCGCGTGCTGCGCATAGACACGGCCAGTGAATATATCTCCCTCATTCGGGGCGATGCTATTGAGTTCGGGAATTTCATTGACGCCGTCACCACCAATCATACCTTCTTTTTCAGGGAAAACAGCCATTGTGAATTCATCCTGAAGCATATGGACAACTCAAGACATATCGATATCTGGAGTGCTGCCTGCTCCAGCGGTGAAGAACCCTATACCATCGCCGTTCAGCTGATGAATCGGTCTTTTCGTTTTTCGATCCATGCCTCCGATATCTCCAACTCGGTGCTCCAGATTGCAAGAAACGGCATCTATCCCATAGAGAGGGCTCAAAAAGTCCCGCCACGAATACTTCAAAAATACTTCCAAAAGGGCCACAATAAGTATCGAGGCCACATAAGGGTGGTTGATGAGGTGAAAAAACGTGTTTCATTTGCAAAGCACAACCTGATCACGGATTCCCCTCCTCAACGATTCGACATCATATTTTGCAGGAATGTAATGATATACTTTGATCGGAATACACGTCAAAAGGTATCTAACACGCTACGCAATGCCATGAAATCCAATGGATATCTTATCGTGGGGATGTCGGAAAGCTTGAGAGGGATCGAGCATGGCCTGAGGTGCGTGGCCCCGGGCGTTTACCAGGACGGGCGGGCCTATATGTCGAGGAAAAGAACGCTATGAAAAACAATGTCAGAGTATTGATCGTTGACGATTCAGCTGTTGTGAGGAAGGTATTGTCTGAAAACCTGTCTCGTCAAAGGGGTATCGAAGTCGTAGGCACGGCGCCAGACCCCTATGTGGCGAGAGACAAGATCGTTGCACTGAAGCCGGACGTCGTCACCCTGGATATTGAGATGCCCCGAATGGACGGGCTGACCTTTCTTAGAAAGCTCATGAAATACTATCCACTCCCTGTCATCGTGGTCAGTTCACTGACGCCAAAAGGAGGGAAGGTCGCTATGGAGGCCCTCTCCGTAGGGGCCCTCGAAGTGGTTTCGAAGCCTTCCACCGCATACTCCGTAGGAGATATGAGCACCCAGTTGTCCGATAAAATTCGGGCCATAGCCAACGTAAACGTCAAGGCCCGGATGATGGAACGCAAAGGGCCAACACCCCGAAACGCGGAATTACGGTCACATGCCATGACAGCCACCACCAAAAAAATCATCGCCATCGGGGCGTCAACAGGGGGAACGGAAGCACTCAAAACCGTCCTAATGGAACTTCCCGCAAATGCCCCGGGTATCGTCGTGGTGCAGCACATGCCGGCCCAGTTTACCACCTCATTTGCCGAGAGACTTAATTCCCTGTGCACTCTATCGGTCAGGGAAGCCAAAGACGGGGACACCATCGCCAATGGATGCGCCCTCATTGCACCGGGCAATTATCATATGCTGCTTAAACGGAGCGGCGCCCGATACTACGTCCGCGTGAAAACGGGTCCGATGATTCACCACCAGAGACCGGCCGTAGATATCCTTTTCAATTCAACGGCGGATTACGCCGGCGCCAATGCCCTTGGTATCATCCTGACAGGGATGGGCGCGGACGGCGCGGACGGGCTGCTGAAGATGAAGAAGGCCGGGGCAAAAACCATCGCCCAAGACGAAAAAAGCTGCGTTGTTTTTGGGATGCCGAGAGAAGCCATTGAGCGGGGCGCTGTGGATAAGGTGGTCAGTCTGGACAAGATCGCCCGGACGGCACTGAATATGCTCCAGGAATAGGCAGGGAAGATAGAAAACGGAGGATGCCACCTGTAATCGGGAACGATGCTCGCCTTAGACGTTGTCCAGCACTTTTCGAATGGCGCCGGCGACCGCACCGATGCTGGCAGGTTTCATGAGGAATTCCTGAATGCCGATCTCCCTGGCCCGATCTTCGTTAATCCATTGTCCGTATCCTGAACAAATGATAATCGGGATATCGGGCCTGATTCGACGCAATTCGATTGCCAGGGCCTCTCCGTTCATACCGGGCATGCTCATATCCGTCATAACGAGGGCAAATCCATCGGGCCGCTCTTCAAACAGCTGGAGGGCCTCAACCGGACTGGTCTGGATGTCCACCTGATAGCCGAGGGCCTCTAATATCTCCTTGGCGGAGTTGGCAATCTCGGTTTCATCGTCTACGAAAAGGATCCGTTCTTTTCCCGTGGGAACGGCCTCTGCCCGCCCGATATCCTTTTTGAGGGGGGTTTCGATAATAGGCAGAAAGACTTGAAATACAGACCCCTTTCCAGGCTCGCTATTCACAGTCACCGCGCCATGGCAGCTTTCGATAATCCCGTACACCACCGACAAACCCAATCCAGATCCCTGACCGCCCTGTTTGGTGGTAAAAAACGGCTCAAAGACACGCTTCACCACCTCAGGGTTCATCCCGACGCCTGTATCCCTTACCGTCAGGCAGACATATCTTCCTGGCGCCATTCCCAGTGGAAAGGATGCCGTATTCCGTGAATCACGATTCTTCAGACTGACCTCAAGGAGGCCCCCGCCTTCCCCCATCGCATCAAACGCATTGGTGCAAAGATTGGTCACCACCTGATGCATTTGGGTCGGGTCCGCCATGACCAGCCCCGGGTTCTTTGCGATGTGTGTTCGGATTTCAATCGTCCTGGGCAAAGACGCCCTCATAAACTTGAGGATTTCCTTTACAATCGCCCTCATATCCAGGGGCTTAGGGGTCTGATGGCGACGCCGACTGAAACTGAGAATCTGTCCCACCAGATCCGTCGCGCGGCCACAGGCCGTTTCTATCCGTTTCAGATTCTTACGAACCCGGCTGTCTTCCTCAAGGAGTTCAAGTGCGTATTCCGTATTGGCCGAGATGATCCAAAGGATGTTATTGAATTCGTGGGCGATACCGCCGGCAAGGGTTCCAATCGCCTCCATCCGCTGGCTCCGCTGCAGAATCTTCTCAAGAGACTCCTTTTCTTCTTCAATTTGCTTTAACTCGGTGATGTCCCGCACCATCATGAGAGCGGCTTCCTTTCCATCATGATAGGTGGGCGAGATGCGTAGCTCAACATTCAGCGAGGCACCGTCCTTACCGGCAAGACGTGTTTCATATCGTTGATTCAGATCAGCTCCGGACTCAAAGCGTTCATACGATGCCATGACCCTCGACACCTCCTCTGGGTGGAAAAAGGTCGAGAATGGTTTCCCGAGGACTTCCTTTTTGGATGTCTCGAGCAGTTGAGCCATTTGTCTATTGACAAATTTGACGGACGTCCCCTGGATGATACAAATGCCATCGGTCCAGCTTTCAACGATATTTTGATATTCGTTACCGCTTTCCATAGCGTCTCTTGGGGATATGGAAAAAAATCGTGAGAGTGCTTGATACGCTTCAGGTCTTTCTTTTTTGCAGGTTAAGTAGTAAATGTCAAACAAATACATTTTCTTGTCAAACAATTTCCGTGGCAGCATGCACCTTGCCAGGTTGCCTTCTCCGTCCCTTGAACGGTTGCCTCCTTTTCAGCAACATATCCCAAACCCGTTTGTTTCCCCCGGGTGTCACAATTGACCGTACGTGTTCCAGGGAAAATGCAATGAGCGCTTGAGATCGGGACCAGCTCTGTTTGGCTGCTTGGTTGGAAATCCAGTCTTGCTTGCTCCGCTCGGCCATTCTGGTTCAAACCGTCTCTGTATCGAGTCCCATCATGATCTTGTACACGTTGTATTTTGTCTTGCAGAAATAGATATCAAAAGGATCTCCACGGACCTCTTTTCGGAAGACACGGATTCCGGGGATACCGTCCTCCTCCACATATTCGAATTCGGCATTAATGAGAAGCGGTTCCACATCGCGCCTGTTCTGCCAAGGGATACATGCGCCTGCCATGCCGAGAGAAGGATCCATCACGGATCGGATCTTTTCCGTCACGCCCCCCACGGCCAGGAGGATATCGCCTGTCAGCGATCCGGTTCATCTTGAGTGCGGCCAGCTTCCTGGCAACGGGGTTGTCTGGACTTAACAGGGCATCAATCCTGCTGAAATGGGCCTTGAGGGGCTGATCTTCAAGCTCGGGCAAAGGGGGTCGATGAGGTGATATCAGCACATCCTTGAAACAGGGGCCTTCCGCTTCAACGGGGCGCATTCGACGCGTCAGTCTATTCATCAGCCTTGTCTTGAAATCGGAAAAAACAGGCCTCCGGTAGTGCACTTCACATCCGACGAGCGATTTCGTGACCTCTATGGACGCCGGACTCAGGAGATATCTTGCGAGATCAGAGATCTCATAGGCCACTGCCCATTGGGTTTCACCATCAGGGGACACCCGGGACAAGTCCATATCCGCATATCTTCCCCTGGAAATAATCCAGATATCATCGGGTTGTTTGATCGTCTCTTTTCTCATTTTTCGAAATGATTCAGACATACCAGCCGCCTCCCGCGTCCGCCCCACGAAACGCTTCTGCTGTATATTCATTCAAGTAAAAATCGAGTCGCTCCCGCTGCCCTCTTATCAGCCTTCCAAACCTCAGCCCGCAGCGTCTGTTCTCCAAGCCAGACGGCAGCTTCCTTTCTTGTTCCGACTTCCTATCGTAGACCAGGTCACACCTCACCCCGGGGAGGTAGTATGCGTTATCTTTCAGAAAGATATCGATCTCAAGAGGTTCCATCGGATTCGGCTGTCGGGCCTGCTCAAGAATGGATCGTTCAACATATTGAAAAGAAAGGCCGTTTTTCCCTATGTCGACCAGTCTTCCGAGGCTTCAGAAGCCGAGGCCTTTGACACAACTCCGGCATGCACTGGGACTATAGCCATAAACAGGACCAGCCCCTCATCGAAATCGTCAACGAGTTCATTGTCAGCGAGAAGACCGTTCTTCTGCCATTTGACAGAAACATAATGAAGATCCAGCAGGAAATGGGCAAAGATGAACCGGATAGCCGCGTTATAGAGAGTTTGATCGTCTCCGATCAGGCCCTCACCACTCAGGTACTGAGGACCGCCAATTCTGCATTTTTCAGGGGACTCCTCAAAGTCTCCACGGTGCGTGATGCCCTGATCCGGTTGGGCACATCGGAAATAGCCAGCATTGTCTCATTCGTGGCCCATAAGAGAAACCATCGCGCAAAGGACCCGTTTATCCGCGGAATTATGACAAAGCTCTGGACCCATTCAGCAGGATGCGCCATTGGTTCCCAGTGGCTTGCTCAGCGGTGCGGCTTTAGGGATCGCTCCCACGAACTCTTTATCGCAGGTCTCCTTCATGATGTGGGGAAACTCTTCTTGTTGACCGTCATCGACGCCATTAAGACATCGGGAAGGATTCAGTCCATGCCCCCCAAGAGTCTGATTATGGAACTCATGGCCAGTCTGCACACAGAGCATGGGCATTCTCTCCTGAAGAACTGGAATCTGCCGGACATCTATTGCAGGATCGCCTTAAGGCATCATGAGGAACTCGATGAAAAAGAAAATCTTCCCTTGATGGTTGTGAAATTGGCGAACCAGGCCTGCAATAAGATGGGCATCGGATTGGCGCCCGATCCCTCACTCCTGTTGGCAGCAACGGCTGAGGCATATTCCTTGGGTTTGTCAGATGTCGCCCTTGCGGAACTGGAGATCAAACTCGAGGATTTTGTGGCGCGTCTTGGGATTTAGCCCCCTGCAAACGCGATTTCAACGGGTGACATCGACGGTGTCCGGCGCATATTCCACGAAGAACCGATAGAAAGCGGCCAAGACAAGGGAATGGGTGATTTCACCCACCCGGATGAGCTGTGGAATCTGCTGAATGGGGCGTAACAACACCTCGATATCCTCTCTTTCTTCCTGCTGTTGACCCCCTGCAGCAGGGACGACATCTCTAGCGAGGAAGGTGTAGCACTGATTGTTCTGTATGGCCGGATTGGGGTGAACCGCTCCCAAGAAGATGGTTTCCGATGCCCGATATCCGGTTTCTTCGAGAAGTTCCCTCTTAGCGGCCGCTTCCGGTGTATCGGTATTCTCCACCAGACCGCCGGGAATTTCCAGTGTGACGTCCTGGGTCCCATGCCGGTACTGCCGCACCATCACCACCTCCTGGTTCGGTGTCAGAGGAATGATATTGACCCAGGAGGACGATTCCAGGATGAAAAACCGATGCGCCCTGCCGGTCCGGGGAGACACGGCACGGTCCGTCCGCAGGCTGAAAACACGATAGGATCGGTCCCATGTACTGGAGACGACCTTCCATGGCTTCGGTGGCATGCGCCTTCTCCTTTACTGTTCTTGTTGCCAGGTCTTCTGTCTTGAAAAACAAAAAAATGTGTGTGTAGACCTGTATAATCCGTCTCATTTAATCACACAAAGTCACTAAGAACACAAAGAAAAGGACGTTTTTAGGTTCGTTATGATAGAAATCCTTTGCGTGCTTTGCGTCTTTGTGTGAGTCCCGCCAAGGGGATTCACTTTAGGCAGGTTAGGTCACTTTAGGCACTTCACTTGCTGAATCCGTTTCAGAAAAAAAGCGGTCAATGGCGGAAATATCATGCGTCACAGTGATGGGGGGAAGGCTTTCCAGAAAAAACCGTCCGTATCGACTGGTGAGGATCCGGACGTCCAGAATCGACAGAACCCCCCGATCCGATCGCTTTCGAATCAGTCTCCCGATGCCCTGTTTGAAGGT
>Ga0272444_10002879_pt1 | contig 15738 bp, 13 predicted proteins | sample SSMForm13_FD_201033 | JGI IMG/M metagenome (GOLD analysis project Ga0272444, IMG submission 201033) | Marine sediment archaeal communities from Little Sippewissett salt marsh, Falmouth, MA, United States - SSM-Form-13 | ecosystem: Environmental > Aquatic > Marine > Wetlands > Sediment ...
AGACCGGAACCGAGAATCTGGTAGTCGGGAAACACCCGGCGATCGACGATCATACCGTCGTGCCCGACAAACTCCACCCGCAGCGTGTAGTTTCCCGGCGGAAGTTCGAAATCCCCGACCAATATCCGTCCCGGCAGGAGTCGACTGCAGCGAAGATCGGCGTTCTCCGAAATATCCGTGACCACATCGATAGCCGCCTTTTTCAGCCATCCCCCCAGCCCGCCGTCGTCCGCCTTATGCTTCTGCTTGTGCGCAATCAACCCTTTGGCGACCGCTCGCACCACCGAACGGATGTAAATCAGCGAGCTTTTTGACTCGAACGTCTCCCGGGCCACCTTGCCGACATCTTCGAGCAACTGGAGACGCCCCAGCAGTTGATCCCCGGCGTATACATTGGCGTGATCGATTATCGAAGGTCGGTCCTGCAAAGTCGGGATGGCGAACTTGAAGTAGTAATCCTCGGAGACTTTCATGGGAATGTGGCCGTATTCCTCGTCCTTTCGCTCGGGGTCGGTATAGAGCACCTGCACCAGATCCAACTGCTTGTCGGTGCGGATGCGGAGGTTCATAGCCTCCTTTACCGGCGCCAGCCCGGCCAGGGCCACTACCGACACCAGGGCGCCCTCCTCCGGGCGATACTTCAGTTCGGGGAATTCAAAGTCATAGATGAACGGTTGAGCGTTAAACGCCTGTTTGAGATAGTCGAAATCGATCCGGGCGTCATCCATCTTGCCGTCGGCTGCATACATGTGCATCGAAAGATACCGCCCGAACGCGCTGTTGTGGAATCGCACCGGCTTGACGTCGTAGTTGACTTCGACCTTGACAGTATCGTCCTCGGAGCCGCGCTGGAGAATCTGAGCGGCCTCGGCGTATTTCTGTTCCAGAAGTTCCAGTTTCAGATTGGCCCGCCTGATCTCGACGAAGGCGTCATCGAATTTACCCAGCGCAATGTAGTTGAGGGCCGAGACGAGATTGGTATACAGAATTTCGTAATCTTCGCCGGCGTAGTCGAGGGCATTGTCGTTAAGCAGGAGCGACAGCGCGGCTTTCGAGATACTTTTGGTAAAGAGATCCTCGGCCGCAATCTCCGCCTGGTGGAAGCGCTGATTGCTGCTGTCGTACTCCCCGGCGTAATTGTAGGCCAGGCCGGCATCGACGTAATAGGCGAAGCGATCCTTCTCGCCGAACTTCCCGTCGGCCCGGGCCTTCTCCAGACCGGCGGCGGCCGCATCGTAGTTACCCGCCTGCAGCTCTACCGTTATCGGATCATAGAAGCCTTTCCGGGTAGCTACGGAACCACACCCGGAAAGGAATATCAGAAATAGAAGAACCGCACCGCCGGAAAGAGTATATCGTTTCAGGGTCCCCGGCATGATCTACCACTTCGTACTGCCCTGAGAGATACCCTTCTTGATTTCCTTGGTCCCGATCCAGACTTTTTCCATCGTCTCAATATTGACCAGTTCAAGGTCGGTCTGGTAGAAAATCACCCGCTTGTTGCCTTCCTGGTCGGTGATGCTCTTGACCGCGCCCTGGAGGATGAAATCGGCGCCGGTTTCGTTACGCATTTTCTTCATTGTGGCAGCCGAAGCGAACTCCTGCTGCTCCTGGCGTTCGCCGCGAATCTCGGCGCGGGCGTCGGCCCCGGCCACGAATCGGACCGAGGAGGAGTTGATCAACTCACGCTCGAAATCCTTGGTGAACACCTCGGTATCGATATGCTCGCTGGTGTTGTTGCGGATGAACCCGACCACCACCACCGGCTTCTTGCCGTTGGCCGCGGCAAAGTCCGTCAGCCAGGGGCGGGAGAGGCAGTCGCCTATCATTTCCTCGGCCACCATCCGGGAATCGGTGTCGTTCCAGCGGCCGCTCAAATCGGTCTGGCTCTCCGTATCCAGGCGCGTTACCTGCTTGCCGCCGCTGCAGCCCATCGCGACCAGGCAGACCAGCATCAACAAAACTGACCATTTCATCTCGAAACTCCTTTGAACTGAGTCTATGACTTCCTTGACTTGTTTGCCAATAGAGCTTGCTCTTACTATCGGCTTATACCCGGGCCATTCATACCCTGTTTGTATTTTCAAGTCAACTAATTGTAACGATTCAAGATTGTGGAAGACCGGTTCCAACGGGGAAATCCCCCGGCCTCGGAAGACCGGGGGATTCTTGACAAGGAGTGGCAGGAGCAGAGAAGAGAAGGTGATTTGTCGAGCGCTCCTAGTGGGCGAGCGAGGCCAGGCCGCCCTCCTGTTCCTCCCAGGGGTTGACCAGCGTTGTTACCGCCGGACCCGCTTTCAGAATCAGGCCGTCGCGCTCGGTCCCGGCGAACAGCTTGCGACCGACGGTCCTGACGACGCTCACCGACCGATCCCCCATCTTGTGCACCGGACTGATTTCGTTGTCGAAAAAGCTGACGAGACCGGCCTGAGTCCCGACATAGACTACCCACCCGGAGGCATCGATCGAGGTAACCTGATCCGAAGGCAGCCCTGCCTCGGTCGAGATCGTCTCCCAGCGGCCGCCGTCGTAGACGTAGAGCCCGCGATCGGTGCCGAGGTAAAGGTGATTGTGGTTGAAATCAAGGGCGGTGACGTTGTCAAAGAGACTGTCGTCACGGGCCAGGAAGCGCTTCTTGAACCGCTCGCCGTTCCAATGGTACAGCCCCTGACCGGAAGTCCCCACCCAGAGACCGAAATGATCCTCGACAATGCTGCTGACGTCCATGCCTTCGAGCAGGTTGATCGTGCCGAGAATGTTGCGCGCGAACAGCCCCTCGCTGGTGCCGATCATCAGGCTCGGACCATAACTGTAAAGCTCGTTGATCTCGCCCTTGAATTTGGCCTCGACCGGGATAAGCTCGGCGCCGTCGATCCGATAGAGCCCGGCGCCGCCGGCGAACAGATCACCGGCGTGTCTGGCGAGGGCCTTGAGGTTCTCATCCACCGCGGTCATCGAATAGTCGTGGCTTTCCAGATCGTAGATGAGCAGACCACCGTCATAAACCGCATACACGAGGATGCTGTCTACGAACATGTCGTTGACCCTGGGAAGACCCGGGGGCGGATTCTCGATTGTTACCGCCAGGTCGATGGCCGGAAGACCGTTCTCTTCGGCGCTGCCGTCAACCGCTGCTCTCTCGGGAGTGCGAATCTGCGCCGTTTCAAGCCGCTCCACCACCGCCATGGTGACCGAATCGAGAACCTGCTTGACTACACCCTGATTGCCGCTGTCGTCGTTTCCGGCACAACCGACCAAAGCGAATATGGCCAGTGCTGCCAGGCCGATCGCTATTTTAGACTTTCCATTCCAGTTCATCTTAACCTCCTCAGGTTTTGTGGTTATGTTTGCCCGGAGCCAAGACAAGTTCCGTGCCGGGCGCATAGTGCCTTGCAATACAACAGGTTAGCTGATCGCACCAGAGGGATCCCGGCTCGTTTTCGTGTCTGTTTTGCCACAGCCGGGGGAGCTATCTCTGAATCGGTTGAGAGTCACCGACTTATTCGTGTCAAAAGGGACACGGCGAATTCGGCTCTCAAATAAACCTTGTATTGGACAATGAGTTAGCCTTGATTGTATAAGCGGTGTCGGCGTAGGTGTAATCTTATGCGAATCAGTATCATCATCACAGCAATTCTGGCGGTGTTTCTCTGCGGCAGTCTTGTTGCCGAAGAGATCGTCGCGCCGGTCTCATGCGATGTGCTCCAGTACAAACTGAACCGCCTTTACTTCTCGGCCGGAGAGGAATGCCTTATCTATCCCAACGCACCGTTTGTGATCACAGCCGAAAGCGATCCTGACGCATTAGTTTCGGGTACGATTGAAAAATCCTGGGCGGGTATATCAATGAGTTACCCGCTGGACTCTCTGGCAGTCGGAGCGCTTCCGGACGACGCCATTGCCTATATCGAGCCAGCCGCTCTCGACAGCACATCGAGCATAATTATAGGCACCGACATACCGGGCCTCAGGCTTTTTACCGAAGACACCGCCGGTACCCGGTTAATCGTACGCCGCTATGATCATCACGGGGCAATGGACAACGATCTCAAGGCCGGACAGCTTGACGGCTGTCTGTCGTTCGACAAGCCGGCGGGCCTGCCGGAGAGAGTTGCCATCAGCGAGTATACTCTCCCCTATGTGGCGACGCTGATACCTAACGTCGGACGGGCCTGCAATACCCGGGGTCAATTGACCACTTCGCTTTACTACCGATTCGATCACGACCGCGCCCCGTTGTATTTCGAGGGCCAGACAATACCCCAGATGTGCTTTCGGCTGCCCCCCGACAGCAGCGCGCCCGAAAGTCAATTCACCGTACGGCCTTATCCACTCGACTCCGAGCGCGGTCGTCGGCTGCTGGAGAACCTCTCCCGACCGCTGTCGAAAATCCGCCTCTACGCCGGATCTTCGGACCTCAACCGCCTGGCCCACTATTTCGGCGACATCCTCGCCCGTGACCGCTTCGCCGTGGAGATCACCGATAACAAGAGGGCGGCCGACCTGTACCTCGAGTTTCTACCGATCAGCTCGACCGTACCCTCCGTAACCGTCTACGCCGTCCAGCATCAGATGACAATCGACTCAGCGGCCGGCAGCGCGGCCGCTGAGTCGGTAAAGATAAGCGCCGGTCTGGCTGAGCTGATCAAATCGGCCCGACGGGAAGAGGACTATTACGCATACCTCGATCGCATGAGCCTATCGCTGATCACTGATCTCGGCGTGTTCCCGCTGTTTCGCCCCGCAGTTTATTTCGCCGCTGACAGGACGCTCCTGGACGTTCGGGTCGGCGGCGATGGTTTCCTCGACGTCAGCCACGCCTTCAAGGTGATCCTCCCCCGGCCGCCGAAGGAGGCGCCATGACTTTCTCCGGACGTATCAGGCTCTACCTGGTAGCTATTGCCTTCTTGCCGCCGCTGTTAATGATGGCTGTGGTTTACTTCTACTCTTCGCGGCAACAGGAGCTGGCCTACCAGCAGAACGCCGCCGAGGACCTCCGCAAGCTCGTGACATACCGGCAGCACTTCCGAAGCAGCCTTCGGCAGTCGCTTAACCGTGTACGGGCCTCGGACCGGTTACAGCAGATCGGACTGGCCCGAGGGGGAGCCGGAGGCACTGATTTCACCGTAGATGCCCGGCAGTTCGATCTTGATTTCATGGAGATCCTCGATAGTACCAACCGCGTGCTCGCCACCTGGCAGAGGCCGGGGCTGGTGGGTGAGCCGATAGCCTGGGACAGCGAAGCCGCCCCCGATACGATTGCCCGATTAAGAGAGACGGTCGAGTACGACATCGAGGGCCGCCACGCCGCCCTGACCGGACTCATTGTCGGGGAACGCGGCCTGCGGGTCTACGGAGGATGGTATCTCGAAAGAAGATTTCAGCCGATGGCCAACCTGATGATGCGCGGCGAGGTATCGGTGGTGTACGAGGAGGAGGCGCGAACGGAGTTCAACCGGATGACCTCGATGGAATTCGGTTCGCTGTATCAGCCCGATGAAGACTACCAGGCCATTCTCGGAGGCAGCCAGCCGGCCGGATTCATACTTTTGGCCGACTTCGCACCCGCTGATACCTCGTCGGTGTTTTCTTCGTTCATAAACGTCATCAGCCTGGTGGCGTTGATTTCGGTACTTACCGCCATCGGGCTCGGCATCTACATCAGCGGACGTGCCAAACGGGAGATCGACAACCTCGTCGACGCCTTCAGCCGCGTCTCCGGCGGCAATCTCGAAACCACCGTGATGGCTTTTGAGGAGGGTGAGTTCGCGCAGCTTGCCGACTCCTTCAGCGAAATGACCCAGAAGCTTCGTGAATCCCAGGCGCAGTTGGCCACCAGCGAGAAGATCGCCGCCTGGCAGACAATGGCCCGTAAGATTGCCCACGAAATCAAGAACCCGCTCACGCCTATCGCTATCAGCGCCGATGACCTCCGGCGGTCGTTCCAGGAGAAGCTCCCCCGGTTCGAGGATACGCTTGACAGCAATACACGCATGATCAAGAGCGAAGTAGAACGCCTCACCGCCCTGCTCGACCAGTTCGTAAGCTTCGCCCGCATGTCCCCGCCGGAAATAGTCGAAACACCGATAGTCGAGCTGCTCCGAGACTTCGAAACGCTTTACGCCGACAAGCTCCGCGACGCCAAACTGGTCGTCCGAATCGAGACGCAGCGGAAGAACATCATGGTCGATGCCCGGCAGATGCGCCAGGTACTGGTAAATCTTGTCAAAAACAGCTTCGAAGCCGGTGACGATGTCTCGGTAAAGGTCGCCCTGTACGACAATCGCGAAGGCTACCGCCTGACCGTCACGGACACCGGTCCCGGCTTTCCCGCGCAGGTGCTGGATCAAAGTTTTGAACCGTACGTCTCCACCAAAAAAGGCGGCAGCGGCCTGGGTCTGGTGATCTGCCAGCGGATCGTCCACGATCACGGCGGTTCCATTCAACTGCATAACATTCCCGAAGGAGGGGCGGCGGTGACCATACTGCTGCCGCAGAACTGATGGCCCGAATCCTGATAGTCGACGACGAACAGAACATCCGCGCCTCGCTCAAATCGGCCTCGGAGAAACGCGGCCATGACTGTGTGACAGCGGACAGCTTTGCCCAGGGGCGCGAGTACGCGGCGGCGGAGTTCGATATCATCTTCCTCGATGTCATGCTCGGCGACGGCAACGGGCTCGATCTGCTCAAGGAGATCCTTAACCGCCGGCCGCAGCAATGCGTGGTGATGATCTCCGGCCACGCCGATATCGATACCGCCGTCCAGGCGATCCACGCCGGCGCTTATGACTTCATAGAAAAGCCTCTCTCCCTCGACCGTGTCCTCATCACGGTTGACAACGCCACCCGAACCACTCGCCTGATGTCGGAGAAGAACCGGCTGGCCGGACTGGTCTACGGCGAGATGGTCGGTCAGTCGGCCGCTGCGCAGAAAGTCCGGGAGGATATTCTTCGCTCGGCCGGGCGCGCTTCTCGCTTCCTCATTCTTGGGGAGAACGGCACCGGCAAAGAACTGGCGGCCCACATGATCCACCGCCACAGCCGCAACGCCGAAGGTCCTTTCATCGCCGTCAACTGCGCCGCACTGCCTTCGGAACTCATCGAATCGGAATTGTTTGGACATACTCAAGGCGCTTTCACCGGCGCAACCAAGCCGCGCAGTGGGAAGTTCGTCGAAGCAAGCGGCGGCACGATTTTCCTCGATGAAATCAGCGAGATGCCCCCCGAGGCACAGGCGAAAATCCTTCGGGCTATTGAGACGCGGACCATCACGCCAGTGGGTGCCGACAAAGAGGTCACGGTTGACTGTAACATAATAGCCGCCTCCAACCGCGACCTGGAGCAGAGGATCAGCGAGGGTAAATTCCGGCAGGATTTGTACTACCGTCTGAATGTCGTAACGATTTCACTGCCGCCGCTTCGTGAGCGGACCGATGACATCCCTCTGCTGGCCGAACATTTCCTTCAGCGGTTCGCGGCCGAGTCCGGGACCGAGCCCAGACATCTCTCGAACGACGCTCTTTCGCTTCTGAAGCGCCAGCTTTTTGCCGGAAACATACGCGAGCTGAAAAACCTGATGGAGCGGTTGAACATCTATTGTGACAACAGCCCGATCGAGGCTTCTCGGCTGTCGGAGTTTCTCCCCCGGAAGGAGCCCGATCAGAGGGTAACATTAAAAGATGCGGTGGAAGAATTTGAGCGGGAGTACATCGAATCATCGATAGCCCGTTGCGGCGGTAACATGGCCGAGGCCGCCCGCCAGCTCGGCCTGGAGCGCTCACATCTGTACAAGAAAGCGAGAAAGCTGGGGATAAACGGGGAGGAATAGAATCCCTCGCCTTGACATAATTCATTACAAGAAAATACCTTATGGCGACCAGTGCGGCCAGAGAAATCGCTCCTTCCAACCACCCTTAGGCTATATCGCTGAGTATCGCGAAGCAACTTACGGCGGTCGAAAGCACGACTTGGTCACAATCTATCACGGGAATTAGGTCATGGAATGGATACTATTTCTCTTGACTTTGATCTCAAAAAGAGTTCATTTGTACTCAATATGAGATCAAAGAAGGCAAATAGAAGAATAGAGAAGAGCATAGGTGAAGCTCTCTTCCCAAAGATCAGAAGGCAGCTACTTGTGCATTTCTTCTTGGCTCAGGATCGAAGACACTACTTTCGAGAGATAACCCGACTCGTCAGCGCATCACCTGGTGCCGTACAAAGGGAGCTGAAGACTCTTGTGGCGGCCGGCATTCTGACCACCGAAAAGGTTGGCCGGCAAAGGTATTACTGGGCAGATACCGAGTGTATGGTCTACTCAGAACTTAAGGCAATTGTAGTGAAAACGTTCGGAGTTGTGGATACGCTCTCTGCTGCTCTATCTGGATTGAGCAACAGTATCGATTTTGCATTTGTCTATGGCTCAATCGCAGACGGTAAGGACACTGGAAAAAGCGATATTGATTTGATGGTTATCGGCAAAGCTAGCTTTCGCTCGCTTGCAAAAGCACTGAGAGAAACAGAGAGTCTTTTGTCGAGGCCTGTAAACCCAACATTGTTCTCCTTGGAGGAATTCGGTCGCAAAATTGACGAAAAGAACCACTTCCTCCATAATATCTTGAATGCTGACAAGCTCATGATAATAGGAACTGAAAATGACCTTGCAAGACTGGCTCAGTAACGATTGGCTCAAGCGCCACACGACGAGCCAACAGGAGATAAGCGGGCTACTTGCAAAGGTCGAGCGAGATATTGCTGAGGCTTCCAAAGAGGAGATCACACTCGATTGGAGGCTGGCTATTGCTTACAACGCATGTCTCGGCTGCGCTACGATCGCACTGCGAGCAAGTGGCTACCGTATGCCTGGCGGTACAGGTCAACACTACCGGACGATCCAATCATTGAGATACACGATCAACCCTGATTCTGACATCATCATTTCTCTGGAAGCAATTAGCAAGAAGCGGGCGATAGTAAACTATGATGCGGCTGGCACGATCACCGAGGCAGAGGTCGAGGAGGCTCTTAACTTATCATCCGACTTGAGAAGTTCGTTGCTTGACTGGTTGAAGGGCCGCTTCCCGGAGCTTATCAATGAATAGACGACATGCGGGCTATGCGGTTGGTGGGAGGTAGGTTGAGCAAGGAACACACAATAGACAGCTTGATCAAATAAATATAACGCGTAGCGCAGAGCTTAGGAAAGCAGCGGGTTTCACGAGGTGATCTCATTCGCGAGACAACAATCTCTGAGTGGCAGATCTTGAAGCACTGCGATACCTGGAACGAGTTCGTTGAGGCTGCGGGACTGCAGCCGACAGATGTCAGCCGTTTACCCGATGAGGAATTGCTCGAAGCTATGTACGAAGCGTTCCTGGTTGGCAAAGGAATTCTAAAACGCGGTAGATTCAGAAAAACGTGTAAGTTCAGTGACTGGGTATACGCAAGAAGATGGGGCAAATGGGAAAGCGTGCTCATTGAATTCCGTCACTGGGTCAAGAGAAAGCACCCGAGTTTCCCATTCATAGACGAACTACCCACGGGAAGAAGCGAAGAAACTCCTCAGCCAGTTCGTAATGGCCCACGGGCTGGCATAGAGCCCTTTGCTTCGTGGCCGAAAACTGGTGGGCGCGTTTATGGCCAGGTTCTGAACTTCCGTGGCCTTCAGCACGCACCTGTCAATGAGCAGGGTGTTGTCTTTCTGTTCGGGATGGTTGCTCTTGAACTAGGTCTTATTGTCGAGAGTGTGGCGACGGGTTTTCCAGATTGCGAAGCGAGGAGACGGGTGAGCAAGGCGAGAGACCTGTGGGAAAGAGTCAGCATCGAGTTCGAGTTTCAAAGCCGCAACTTCAGAGAGCACGGTCATGATCCTGACCTGTGCGACCTGATCGTATGTTGGGAGGACAACCGGCCTGATTGCCCAGGTGAGGTTCTCGAGTTGGGCAGCGTTCTTGATGCCCTCGACAAGTAGTGGAGCGGTACTTCCGTTTCTCAGAAACGATCACAGCATGACCACAACTTACTCTAAGTCACTGTGTCACAACGCGAGTATGTAGTTCGATCCCCCCTTACTCCACCAACCCCTTAATCTCGACAATATCCTCCTGCACCTGGGCGTAGTCCTCGGGACGGCCAATATCTCGCCAATAACCAGTGTAAGGAAAACTCATCACTCTTCGCTTCTGCCGAAGCATCTCCAGCACCAGCTCGTCAAAACCAAACGGCTTCCCTTGCGGAACAACATCCAGAATAGACTTCGAGAAAACGTATATCCCCATCGAAACCCGGAACGAATACGAGGGCTTCTCGATAAACCCGGTCACGGTGTTGTTGTCGTCGGTGTCGAGCACGCCGTAGTCGATCCGGTCGTGCCGGTGACAGGTGGCCACCGTCAGCTCCGCCCCATGCTCACGGTGGAAGTCGAACAGCTCTTTCACGCTCAGATCGGTGAGAACATCCCCGTTGGCGACGATGAAACTATCCGGCAGATCTCTCATCAGCCTGATCGGCCCGACTGTCGAAAGCGGCTGGTCTTCTTTCGAGTAGACAATCTCCAGGCCCAGTTTGGAGCCGTCCCGCAGGTGGGCCTCAATCTGTTCCGCCAGATGGTTGACAGCAAGGTGGACCTTCGTAACCCCGGCTTTCCGGAAGCGGCTGAGCAGGATTTCGATTATTGGCCGCCCGCCCACCGGGACCATCGGTTTGGGTACCTCGGCGGTGTGCGGCATGAGCCGGCTGCCTTTGCCGCCGGCGAGTATGACTGCTTCCATCAAACGGGTCTGCTCACTCAGGGAAGTTGAGAAATCACCTTGTCTGCCCTGTAGATAAGCCAGCGGTCGGTCCGACGCAACCGTTTTGAAGGCAAAGGCTTCCCAACAATTTCTAAAAAGTGTGGGGTCACACAGCAAAAATGATGCGTAACGGGGTAAAAACTAGTGGAAAAGGTTTAACTCAGGCGTATATTAAGTATATGGTCACTCTCGAATCGGCAGGACTCCACAAATACTATCACAAACGGCCGGTCGTAAACGATGTCTCGATACGCGTTGAACCGGGCGAAGTCGTTGGCTTGCTTGGACCTAACGGGGCCGGCAAGACCACGACCTTTTACATGATCATCGGCTTTATCCGGCCGGACAAAGGGAAGGTGTTTCTCGGCAAGGACAACATTTCGCGCCTTCCGATGTACCGCCGGGCCCACCGGGGAATCGGCTACCTGGCCCAGGAGGCCTCGGTTTTTCGCAAGCTCTCGGTCGAGGACAACATCAGGGCGGTGCTACAATTTCGAAGGATGACTTCGAAAGCCCGCCGCAAGAGACTTGAGGAACTCCTCGAGGAATTGGACATAGCGCATCTCCGCAAGAACAAAGCCTACACCCTCTCCGGGGGTGAGCGCCGAAGGGTCGAGATTACGCGTGCCCTGGTCAACGAGCCGAAATTCATTCTACTGGACGAGCCGTTCGCCGGAATTGACCCGATTGCCGTTGAGGACATCCAAAAAATAATCTCGCGGCTGGTGGCCAACGGTCTGGGCGTGCTGATAACCGACCACAACGTTCGGGAGACCCTGTCGATCTGTCACCGGGCCTATATCATGTGCGACGGCAAGATTCTCAAGGCCGGGACCTCGGAGTTCCTCGCCAACGACCCCGAGGCCAGGAAAATCTATCTGGGTGAGAAATTCAGGCTTAATTGAGGATAAAACAACGGGGCTGTTGAATAAATGAACTGAATAGATTACGCCGGTAAACCGGCATTTTGGGCATCCGATAAACGTTAATAGGAAGGTGAGTACTCTCTAACAGACCGGGAACAACCGCTGGACCAAAGGCTACAACATGAAACTGGGTCTCCAACTTCGACTAAAACAAACGCTGGCGCCGCAGCTTATACAATCGCTCAAAATGGTGCAGGCGCCCGTGCTCAAGCTGGAGCAGATGCTTCGGCATGAGCTCTCTATTAATCCTCTGTTGGAAGAGATCGAGGAACTGGAACCGACCCAGGACGAACTCGACGACGCCCAGGAGACCAAGGAGGAGGAGGAAGACCGGATCGACTGGGAGGAATTTCTCTCCGATGACGAGGAAGGTTATAAGGTCCGGGAGCCTCGCGAACAGGTCGAGAACCACCTCGAAGGCAGCGCCGCCCAGCCGGAGAGCCTTTACCAGCACCTCGCCGAACAACTTTCGTTTCTCAAACTCTCCGAGGAAGACCACCTTATCGGCGAGTACATCATCGGCAATATAGACAACCACGGTTATCTCGTTATCAGCGTTTCGGAAATGGCCGCCGAACTCGAGATCGAAGAGAGTCGGGTGCAACGACTGCTGGATCTGATCCAGAAGTTTGACCCGACCGGCGTCGGCGCCCGAGATCTTCGCGAATCCCTCATGATTCAGCTTCGGGAACGCAACCTCGCAGACACCCTGGCTTACCGGATAGTCGACGAGCATATTCAGGACCTGGAACGCAAATCAACTCTTCAGATCGCCAAGATGATGGGGGTGCCGTTCGAGCGCGCGCAGAAGGCGATGGAAGTAATCAAGAGCCTTTCCCCCACCCCGGCTCACGGCCGGTTCGATGCCGCCGCCATGCCGGTAGCTCCGGATCTTACGGTGGAGAAGATCGGCGATCGGTACGAGGTCTTCCTCAACGACAAGAATGTCCCGCGCCTTCGCATCAACGCCGGATACAAGCAGTTGATCAAACGGGGCAGTTCGACGCCCAAAGGGACCAAGGATTACGTCCGCTCCAAGCTGGAGCAGGCCCGCTGGCTGCTCAACGCCCTTAACCAGCGCCGAACCACCATGATCCGGGTGATGACCGCCATAGTCGAGGAGCAGCGGGAGTTTTTTGAAAAGGGCGCACCGTTCCTTAAGCCGCTGATCATGGAAGATATCGCTCAGAAAGTCAGCATGAACGTGGCGACCATCAGCCGCGTGGCCAACGGCAAGTACGTCCAGACGCCGCTGGGCGTTTACGAAATCAAGTATTTCTTCAACACCGGTATTTCGCGGACCGACGGCGAGGACATGTCCAAGCGCTCGGTCAAGCAGCGAATCGTCGAAATCGTTCAGTCGGAAGACCCTCAGAAACCGTTCTCGGACCAGGAGATATTCAAGAAGCTTAACGCCGAAGGCATCAAGCTGGCCCGGCGTACGGTTACCAAGTACCGCGAGGAATTGAAAATCAAGTCCGCCCGTTTTAGAAAAAGAGTGGTCTGATCCGCCTTCTCGGATGTACCACTTGTGACCGCACTGTCATAGGAAGATAGGATACTGTGGATCGCAATCTCGCCCTGGAAATGGTTCGTGTGACCGAGGCTGCCGCCCTGGCAGCGGCCCGATGGATGGGCAAGGGCGATGCCGTGGCCTCGGACAAGGCCGCCGTTACGGCCATGCGGGCAACTCTCAACAGCATCCCTTTTTCCGGAAAGATCGCGCTGGGCGAAGCCGCGGCCGGTGAGGCCGAAGAGCTTTTCACGGGCGAAAAGGTTGGCAGCGGCGGCCGGAACGACGTAGAACTGATAGTCGATGCCCTTGAGTGCACACGGTCGGTGGCGTTCGGAAGGACCAACGCCATGTCGGTGGTAGCGATAGCGCCCGGCGGAAGCTTCTTCTGTCCGCCTTCCCGCTACCTCGAAAAGCTGGCGGTGGGCCCCGAGGCCGCCGGTGTGACCGGCCTCGACCTGTCGGTGCGACAGAATCTGGAGAATCTGGCTGAGGCCAGGGGTTACCGGCTCAGCGACCTGACCGTGGTGATCCTCGATCGAGAAAGACACGCGGGGTTGATCGACCAGGTTCGCAAGACCGGCGCCAGGATTCATTTGATACCGGACGGCGACGTGGCGGCGGCGATCGCGGCCGCCACCCCAGGGACGGGGATAGATGTATTGATGGGAACCGGAAGCTCCGGCGCCGGCGTGCTGGCCGCTGCCGCGCTTCGATGCATAGGGGGCGAAATCCAGACCCGGATGGCACCGATAGACCAGCACGAGAGCGATCAACTGAAAAACCGGGAACATGTTGATCTGAAGAGAATCTACCGTACCGCCGACCTGGTGCGCGGCGACAACGTTATGTTTGCCGCCACCGGAGTTACCGACGGCGATGTCCTCAACGGAGTTCTCTACCGAAGTAACGGGGCCACCACTCATTCGATGGTGTTGCGCTCTAAAACAGGAACCCGAAGACTAATCGTGACCGATCACTTTTTCGAAGAAAATCCCATATACTAAGAGGTCATGGAAAGGAGAATGCCCTTATGAATACCAAGGTTACCGCTCGTCATTTCGACCTCACGCCGGAACTCAAGCTAAGAGCCGAAGAGGAAATTGAGAGCCTCACCAGGTATTTCGATCGCATCATTTCCGCCGAGTTCATCTTCGACGCCGAACGCCACCGCCGCTCGGCCGAACTGAAAGTGAAGGTGTACAACCAGACCATCGCCGCCAAGTCGGAAACCGACGATATCTATACCGCCATCGGCGCCTCCATGGAGAAAGTCAAAGTCCAGTTGAAGAAGTACAAGGGCAAGCTTAAAGAGCACAAGGCCGAAGAGATTGCCGACGTCACGGAGGAACTCACCAAACCCACTACCGACGTAGACGAAATCGAGATGTAAGGTCAGAGCGGGACCGGTTACATAACGGAGTAAAGCTAAAGGCGGCAGGGTCACACCCTGCCGCCTTCTTTATTCGCCGCTCGCCACAGGCTGACTGCCGTGGTGTTACCTGAGCAGGATCATCTTTCGAGAGACTATCGTTTCCCCGATTTCGATTCGATAGAAGTAAACGCCGCTGGCCACCCGGTGCCCGGAGTCATCGACGGCGCCCCACTCCACCTCGTGGCGCCCCGCCGCCTTTGTACAATCGACCAGTCGGGCCACCCTCTGCCCCAGCGCGTTGAAGACGTCCACGGAAACGCGACTCCTTTTCGACAGAGAATATGCGATGACTGTCGTGGGGTTGAAGGGATTCGGGTAATTTTGAAAAACCCTGAACGCCTCCGGCAGGCTACCCGACGGATTATCATCGAGGTCGGTGGTGATGTCGGAGCCGGCGCGCGCAGGGCTGTTGTTTGACAGTGGGGAAAGTCCCTGGAATCCATCGTAGACTTGTACCGTCACGTAATAGAGCTGACCGGGTACCAGGCCGGTAAGTGTGACTTGTTGTGGCTGTCCGGCGGAAGGTACCGGCGCGGACGTGTCCATCACAAAGGTCGAAGCCAGGTTATCAGGATCGATGATATACTCGGCATAATGAACCTGGTATCTTCGCGCCGCTGCGGTATCGGTGATTTCTGGAGGATCCGTCCAGGTCAGGTCAATCTCCCCGGCGGCGTCTCCCGGGAACGCGTTCAGATCTGAGATGGCCGACAGGTCGTACTCCGTCGTCCGCACTATGACGTTGGAGAGCCCGGACCAATTGCCGGCCTCATCGCCGACTCTTACGGCAAAGTAATACTGCGTCGACGGCTCAAGGCCGAGTATTTCGCAGGTCTCCTGTAGCCCGGCCGGGAGAGGGGCGGGAGGATCGGCCGCAACCGAGGCCAGATGGAAATTGCCCTCGGTGATCGGAAAAACGGCGTAGCGGACGTCATACGCAGCAGCGCTGCCGTCGAGACCGTCGTCGCCCACCGCCGTCCAGGCCAGCGTCACCGAATGAGCGGTGACCTCGAGCGATTCCAGACCGTCGGCTCCGGCGGACACGAAGGGCGCCAGAATCACGGCCGCCGT
>Ga0272444_10002880_pt1 | contig 15737 bp, 13 predicted proteins | sample SSMForm13_FD_201033 | JGI IMG/M metagenome (GOLD analysis project Ga0272444, IMG submission 201033) | Marine sediment archaeal communities from Little Sippewissett salt marsh, Falmouth, MA, United States - SSM-Form-13 | ecosystem: Environmental > Aquatic > Marine > Wetlands > Sediment ...
GAAGTTCGTCGCCGTGTCAGCTGCTCATCCTGATCGTCCACCGATTCTAAACGCGACTGATACAGACTGGTACATCGCCAGAAAGGCGCTGGCAGAATGCGGGATTGAGGTTGAGTTTCTTTGCCCGGAGATTGAAGAAGTGCATAGAAAAAAGACGCAGAAGGGAAGCTGATGTCCGATTTCTTCAAGTTCCCTCATACTCCGCATCTAGTCTGGCTTGGTGAAGGCATTCCTCGCGTCGATAAGGTGCTATCCCTCGAGGAGGCGCAGAGCTTCCTGGACGGCAAGATCTATGTCGAGGAAAAGGTGGATGGCGCAAACATCGGTCTATCCTTAGACCAGGCGGGCAACATTCGCGCCCAGAATAGAGGCAGTTACCTAACTGGCAAGGCACATCGTCAGTTCGACCCTCTGTGGCCTTGGATCAATACACACAGGATTGCCCTGACAGAGGCGTTGGAACCCGGACTCATTCTATTCGGCGAGTGGTGCTACGCGCAGCACTCAATCCACTACGATAAGCTGCCCGACTGGTTTCTTGCGTTCGACGTTTACGATGCGCGGACCGATGAGTTCTGGTGCGTGGCGCGGAGGAATCGTTTCATCGATGCGTTGGGCCCGTGCCGAGTCCCTGTGGTGACAGAAGGGTCGTTCGCTCTGCCGGAACTAATCGGACTTCTCGGTGAATCCAGCCTGACGAGTGGGCCAATGGAAGGAATCTACGTGCGGAAGGAAGACAACGATCGTGTTCTCGCCCGGGCCAAGATCGTCCGCGCTGAGTTCACTCAAACCATCGAAGAGCATTGGACCAAAGCTCCCTTTCAGAGAAACGCTCTGCGCCGCGAAGCCGCCGCTATCGCTACGAGATGATTCATCTCGACATCAGTTGCTCCGCCGCCTTACCCGAGCTGAGCGAGCTCGATCTTCAGGTCGTCTATGCCCAGGAACATTCTGCCAATGCGGTTGACCTTCGCGGGGAGATCGGTCACGTAGAACTCGCGCGAGCCGGGCAAGTCGCTTTCATTGGCCATGTCCATCTCGCCGAGCGTCTGCCCGACCGCTGAGGTGACGCTCGACGCAGAATCCACGATTGTGGTTCCCTGCCCCATGACGTCGCCAATCAGAGGAGCCAAGAGCGGATAGTGGGTGCAGCCCAGAATCAGAACATCAACCCCAGCATCCTTGACGGTCGAAAGATAACGCTCTGCCACCTGGTGCGTCACCGGGTCCTCTAGCCAACCCTCCTCTACGAGCGGCACGAATAGCGGGCACGGCTTTGCTATGACCTTCGCGCCAGGGCGCAGCCTTAGTATCTCCCGATGATAGCACGCGCTGTTGATGGTGGCCTCGGTTCCGATGACACCAACGGTGCCCGATCTCGACGCCGCAACTGCAGCCTCAGCGCCGGGTTCGATCACGCCGATTATCGGGAGATCGTAGCTCTGGCGAAGCGCATCGAGCGCCATTGCGGATGCGGAATTACACGCTACGACTACCATTTTGACGCCCTTTTTGAGCAGGAACTCGGTGTTCTGAAATGAAAAGCGTGTGATGGTGCTCCTGGTCTTTGTGCCGTACGGAACACGCGCCGTATCGCCCAAATAGATATAGCTCTCGAGCGGCAGGCGCTCTGTCAAAGCCTTGATTACGGACAACCCGCCAATGCCTGAATCGAAAACCCCGATCGGCGAAGAGCTGCTGGTCAAGTCAGTCCTGCCCCGCAGTTCCCTTTGTCATCTGCGCCTCAAGCCGGGCGATCCCCCGATAGATAGCCTCGGCCAGCTTGTCCAAGTATTTGCTCTGCTTGAGTAGCTGCTCGTCGGCTGGATTGGTCGGATAGCCAATCTCGAGCAAAACCGCCGGCATCGAGGCGCCGATCAGCACGATGAACGGACCCTGGGCCGGCTCGGTTGACGCGAGATGGACCCCGTTGGTCTCGCATGTGGCAAGTATGTGCTTCGCGAGCGCGAGACCCTCGCGGAAATACTCATTCTCGGAGAGGTCCCAGAGCATTGTTGCGTATTCGTCAGGCTTCTGGGCCTCGTTTCCGGACTCGAGAGCAATGATCTTGTTCTCCACCAAAACGGTTCTGGCCGTCTCCGGGTCTGATGCTTCGACGATCGCGACGAACGCTCTTAGCCCGCTCAGATCCCTGTCAAGGGAACCCGTCGCATGAAGGCTGATGAAGAGGTCGGCCTTTTCACTGTTGGCAAGCGCGGTTCTTCTCTCGAGCGAGACCGGTGCGTCCGCATCACGAGTCAGGACGACACGGAGCTTCATTCTTCTCTCGAGCATCTTCTTGAGCCGCATCGCGAGCTTCATGGTGACCTCTTTCTCCAAGAGGCCAGTCGGGCCGGAAGCGCCCGTATCCGTGCCGCCGTGGCCCGGATCGATGACGACTACGTCAAGATTAGAGTCCCTAAAGCGAAGCGGCGCATCATTCATCAAGGTCGCCTCGGTTGTCCCGTTGAGGGACTCATCTTCCTGGACGAAGTCTTCCTGCAAGTGGCCAATCTCGGAATAAGTGAGGTCCCGGCGTGCGATCGGTCGCTTTATGCCTTCCCGCCGGTCGAATAAGACGACTTGCTCTCCCAAAACATCAAAGGAGAGCTGCTCGTCCATGATACCGTTTAGCGCCACGGTGATGAAATCGACCGGGACGAGTATTGCGCCGTTGACTATGGAGGGTGATGTGGAGAGCCTGACGATCTTGCCGTCGAGTGCGACCCGGTTGTTCCCGACGAACAACACAAGGAACTTATCGTCATTGGACACTATCACTTTTCGGCCGAGCGCGTTCCAGATTCTCTCAAGACCGAGCGACCTAATCAGGATGCCGAGATCGACTTGCCGGTGGCCGTTAGCGTGTACCAGTTCTATGGATAGCTGCCGGAAAGGGGGGACGCTCCCCATATCGCTATTTGCGGCCGTGCCGCCTACCGCAATAGAAAACGTCAGCAGCAATAAAACCACAGAATAAACAGCAAACAGCCTTGTCGCCTTGCTCACAGCTCAGACAGCCTCACTATTGAACGAAAGTAAGATTCTCATTTGTACCTATCGGCAATGCCGAGAAATAATTGAACGGTATGCTACATCGGTCTTTTGAGCTTGGCAATCCGTCAGGCGACGAGGGATTATAGGAAGAGTCTAAACGGAAGCTCTTACATCGCAGACAAAGGCAGGCTGTCTGGCGAGACCTCCCCCTGCCCATGTTGAATCCAAGCAGCCTCAGCTCAAAGCGTGCCAACGATCATCGTTCGCTTTTTTTAGGGCAGCTGGTATTTTGCCTAGCAGTGGAGTTGCTTCTACGAGTTGTTCTTTGAGTTCAGTCGGAGAGATTTATGCGCATCAGCGAGAGGGGATTGGTTTCGCTCATCAGGCGGAAGCTCGAGAGCAATTGCTCTTCGAGGGAGGTAATCCTCGGGCCCGGTGACGATGCTGCCGTTATCGCCCATCCTGTGGGCAACGCGCTGGTCATTTCGACCGACGCGCTCGTTGAGAACGTGCATTTTCGCCTCGACTGGGCCACGGGCTGCCTTTTGGGCAAAAAGGCCTTTCTGGCAAGCGTCAGCGACATATTCGCAATGGGCGCAAGACCACAAACCTGTCTTGTAAGCCTGGGCCTTCCGGTAAGAACAGAACCTGCTTTCGTCGAAGACATCTTCGACGGCATGCTTGAGGAGGCGAATCGTCTTGGCGCCTCTGTCGTCGGTGGCAACATATCAAGGTCAGATATCCTCTTCATTGATATGACCGTTACCGGCGTTGTCCAGCCTGATTCGGTTATCACGAGAGCCGGGGCGAAGGTGGGGGACAGCATTTACGTTACCGGTGAGCTTGGGGGCGCGGCGCTCGCGGCCAAGAATCTGCTCGAAGGCCGAATCGATGGAGCAATGGTGACGAGAGCCGAGGCAGCCCTCAAAGTCGGCAACGAGATATCAGAAACGGAGAGCGATAATGCGGGGGTCATCGAGCTTCTGTCGCGGTTTTTCGTGCCCAAGATCAGGGCCGACGAGTCGCTCTTGCTGGCGGAGGCGAGGATATGCACCTCGATGATCGATATAAGTGATGGGGTCGGGTCGGACCTGGGTCAGATTTGCGAGGAAAGCGGCGTTGGCGCGTTGGTTGAGATTGGTAGTATTCCGTTGTTTGATAAGATACCAACAATGGCAATGACAGAAGATTCTGACTTAACTGAGCTCGCGATAAATGGTGGGGAGGATTACGAGCTCCTTTTCACAATTAATCCCACCGATGAGGCCCGGCTGCATGAGCTTCTCGGCACGAACGCTCTTTGCGCGATCAGCAGAATCGGCCGTATAACTCCTGAATCAGAGGGTGTAGTTTACATGAACAGCAAGGGGGAGCGCTTCGAGCGATTCGCCGGATTCGATCACTTCGCCGGAAGAGCAGCTGGAAACCGATAATGAAGAGGATATCCTGGCGCAGGGTGAAGGTCACGCTTCTGAAGCTCCTTCATCTTCGTGATAGCCCCGAGCGAACCGCAGTGGCATTTGCAATAGGCATATTCTGGGGGATGTCTCCCGTGACCCCGCCTTTCTTCGGCCTTCAGACAGGAATGGCCCTGTTTTGCGCTCTAGTGTTCAGGTTGAACAAGATTGCGGCCTTCATCGGAACACTCATATCTAATCCCTTCACATTCGTGCCTGTCTATATGTTTGGGACCTACATCGGGTCGGTGGTTCTGGGTTTTGACCTGAATATCAATGCCTCCACGTTCAAACATTTCTCCCCGACAGAGATATTTGGTGGGACGAGAGAAGCCGCAAAGGCCTACTTCGTCGGGAACTTCATCACTGCAACAGTTGCCGCAGTCGTGGCATACTTCATCCTCAGCTGGTTCATCGCGCGCTACAGGAGACTAAGAGAGGCGCGGCGCAAAAAACTGAAACTGGATAGTTGAGACTGAACATAAGTTCGGCGATGCCGTGTTAGCACAAATACTAACCGTAGTCTTTCTCCTTCTGCTGTCGTTCTTTTTCTCCGGCAGCGAGGCGGCCATGCTCTCCCTTTCTCGGATGCGTGTGGGTCGCACATCCTCGTCGCAGATGAGGGCCTCTGGCGCCATCAGATCGCTCTTGTCAGATACTCGTGGCCTAATAACAACACTTCTGCTCGGCAATGAGTTTGTCAACGTGGCGCTGTCTTCTGTTGTGGCATCGTTAGTCGTACCCAGGTTGGGCCATAGACAGGGAACGCCGGTCGCCTTTGGCCTTGCGCTGGGCCTTCTGATCCTATTCGGCGAATTCACCCCCAAATCGCTTGCTCTTCGCTATCCAGACGATTTCGCGGTCGCTGCTGTGCATCCTCTCAGGTTCTTTTACACGGTTCTCAAACCGGTCCGGAAGCTGGTTCAAGGCATGACGAATATCCTCCTTTCAGGCTCATTGAAAGGGGCTCCGGAGCAAGTGAGAACAGGTTTTTCAGACGAGGAGTTTGAGAGTCTGATTGAGGCAGGTCTTGCACAGAGCCTGTACAAGCGGGACGAGGCTCAGATGATACGGCGCATACTGGCGCTGCAGCATCTTACAGCCAAGGAGCTGATGACGCCTCGCCGAGAGGTTGTCGCGGTTTCTGAGGATACGTTGGTCTCCGATGCGGTATCCGCTCTCCGGAAGAGCTACTTCGCTAGGATTCCGGTTTTCGCCGAGTCAATCGACAACGTGCTTGGCGTTGTGCTGGCGAAAGAGCTGATCAAGGCCGCCAACTCTGGCTCAGCGCGGTCCCATCTCAGAGAGTTTGTGAGAGAGGTGCCAGTTGTGCCAGAAACCAAGAAAGCGAATAACCTCCTCGCGCTGCTCGTTGCCGAGAAGGCTCACCTTGCGGTAGTGATCGACGAGTATGGCGGGACAGAGGGAATTGTCACCCTTGAGGACGTCTTGGAGGAGATCGTCGGGGAGATTGTGGATGAAAAGGACAAAGAGGTCCGTGAGATCACGAGGATTGCGCCTGACACATTCAACGTGCTTTCCTGCGCGAGGCTCGACCTGTTTGCCGAGGAAATCGGCCTTGAACTACCTGATGGAGACTACGACACGGTCGGCGGGTTCATTGTAACGAAGTTGGGGAGCATACCTAGCCGGGGTGAGCAGATAGAGGAAGGACCGCTTGTGTTTGAGATTCTGAAGACAGAGAAGTCGAGAATCGTCTCAATGCTCGTCAGAAGACGGCATAGGAAAACGGACAAGGGAAGCAAAACCTGATGCTGACTGTCCTGCTCCTGCTCATCGCTGTGGCCTGTCTAATCGCGCTTGAGGGCTTTTTCTCCGGGATTGAGGCAGCGGTTATATCGTGCGACAAAGTCGCAGTTCAACACCTTGCCAAGACGAAGCATCCCGCTGCCGGTCGCCTGCTTAAGATGCTCGCGTCGCCGGACAGATTGGTTGCGACAACGCTTCTGGGAACGAATCTCTGCCTCGTAAGCAATTCAGTCATAGCAACGATTTTCGTGGGCAAGCACTTCGGTCTGGCCGCCCCCGCTGTTGTAACGGCGGTTCTTGGACCGCTCGTCTTCCTTTTTGGCGAGCTCTTACCCAAGATAATCTTCCAACAGAAAGCTAATCGGCTGGCGCTGGCCTTTTCTGCGCCGCTTAAAGCAGCGCAGATTGTCCTGAGCCCGATCGTCTCCATTCTGAGCTTTATTCAACGGCGTATCATCGGGCAGCGAGGGTGCGAATCTGACCTTTCGGACACCGTGCTTATAAGCCGCGACCAGTTAGCCAGTCCGAGCCAGAATGGGCTTTCATCGCTACAGCGTCTCGGCCCGAGGGCCATCTCGCGTGTGATACAGTTCTCTGAGAAGAGGGTTGAAGACGTAATGGTCGATATCAGCCAAGTGGTGTCGGTCTCGCCCGACACTGGCGCATCCCGTGCGATGATGATAGCGCTGAAGCGCGGCCTTTCGAGACTGCTCGTGCATTCTGGGCAGATCAACAACCCCGTCGGTTTCGTCCACATTTCATCTCTTCACGCAGCGCCAGAAAACGGAATAGCCGGGGACTACATGAGCCAGCTGCTCTACGTAGCTGAGGCCCAGAGATGTTCAGATGTGCTCAAACAGATGCAGAATCTGCAAGTCCAAATGGCGGCGGTCGTCAATGAACATGGTGCTTGCGTCGGGATCGTCACGGTGGAGGACCTGATCGAGGAGATATTCGGCGAGATACGCGACGAGCTTGACCGTTCGCCCCGTATCGACAGTCACCCCGAGGAGGGCTACATCGACGTTGACGCCTACATCGGGATAACGGAGATGAGATCGATTCTCAATATCTCCCTGCCCTCGGGACGATACGAGACGCTCGCGGGGTTTCTGATCGAGCAATTCGGCGCCATCCCACGCCCCGGCGCTGCAATTGCTGCCTGTAACAGGAGATTCATCATTCTCGATTCGGACGAACGGAGGATAAGACGAGTTAGGGTTATGCCTCAGGCGAAGGCGCCGAAAAGTAGAAAGGCTGACGATACCAAGAGCAATGAGAGTCAGGCCGTCAAGTGAGCGATCTGGTTGATTATTCGAGGTGAAGGCCGCATTGCGCAGGATACCGATCGTGGTCATAACCGGCCCAACAGCAGTTGGTAAGACGCGTCTGGCCCTTGAAGTAGCAGGACACGTCCCGGTAGAGATCATAAGCGCGGATTCGAGGCAGATATACCGCAGAATGGACATCGGCACTGGAAAACCCACGCTGAACCAGCGACGGATCGCCGCGCATCATCTCGTTGATATTCTGGACCCAGACGAGGATTTCAGCGCGGCTGACTTCGCTGAAAAGGCGATAGAGCTCATCAGCATGATTCACCGTAAAGGCGCGGCGCCTCTCATTGTCGGAGGGACTTTTCTTTACCTGAAGGCTCTGCTCTGGGGCTTTTTTGAGACACCACCTAAATCCAACGGCATTAGGGCGCGGTTGAGGGACGAGGCGCAGCGTCTTGGAGGCGAGAATCTTCACAAGAGGCTGATGGAGCTTGACCCAGAGACTGCAAACGCGATCCATCCGAACGATCACTTTCGGCTAATCAGGGCGCTTGAGATATGCGAGACGACGGGGCGGACAGTATCCGAGCTCAGGGCGGAACAGCCTGCACCCAACAAAGGGCTGTTTTCACCCACAATTTTCGCGCTGACAACGGAGAGAGATGCCTTGAATGCGGTGATAGATGCCAGAGTCGATGACATGTTCGCGAATGGGTTTGTTGGGGAGGTTCGAGGATTGCTTGATGCGGGATACTCACCCTCACTCAATTCTTTTTCAAGCCTGGGCTACCGCCACGTATCGGGCTTCGTCAGCGGTCTATTGACTCTAGAACAGGCTCTGCAAGCCACTAAAGCCCAGACGAGGCGCTACGCCAAGAAACAGATGCAGTGGTTGAGACAGGATTGGGGATTCGAGTTCCTGAGCACACATAATGCTGAATCAAACGTCGGCAAGGTAGTTGAGCGGTGTAGAAAAGCCTTGCAACCCGGATTCGCGTGAGCTATTGTAGCATGATGTGCGCTCAGTAGGCAGTTTGCAGTCCATAACATCGAGGTGTAAGAGGCTCTAGTCCGGATGACAAATCCTTCAATCAACATACAGGACGCTTTTCTGAATCTGGCGAGAATACGGAGCATCCCTGTGACGGTTCTCTTGGTCAATGGGGATCGGCTTTCGGGATGCATCCAGGGTTTTGATAAGTTCACGATTATTCTGGACGGAGACAAAGAGCAGCAGCTGATCTTCAAGCACGCCATCGCCTCAATGTCGCCGATCGTGCCGATCAAGGACCTATTCAGGCCACAAAACCGAAAACACGAAGACCGAGGCTCTACGTCGAATTAGGTCAGGTTCGGTAGGCGCTTTTTGCACCGACTAGTATTGAGCCAGCGAAGCAAAGATACGCGAAAAGCTCGCCGACTGTCCTGAACACGCTTGCCTGTTTCGCGAGCTTCACTTCAACCACATCGGTTCGCCGAACGAAGATCGGCGTCTCAAGCCCGATTCTGCCGGCCGTATCCACGAAGCCGGATACGCCAGAATTCGCGCATCGAAGGACTGGTACCCGGTTCTCGATGGCCCGAAAGACTGTTGCCGCGAAATGCTGGTACGGGCCGGAGCTTCTGCCGAACCACGCGTCGTTGGAAAGGGTGCAGATTAGGTCGGCTCCGTTGTTCACGAATTCTCTGGTTATCTCAGGGAATACTATCTCGAAACAGATCGGCACTCCGATGGAAAGATCGCCCACCGGCAGGACGGAATGGGTCCGGCCTTCTGTCAGCGAGCCCTGGTGACCGGCTAGCGCCTCAACGAAGTCCAAAAGCCAAGAAAACGGGACGTATTCGCCGAATGGCACGAGATGTACCTTATCGTATCTGTGCCTTTGGCCTCCGGGCTCCACGACGTACGCGGAGTTCATATACCGGCCGTTTTCCGTTGCCAGCGCGCCGAATAGCACCGTGCATCCATTGTCGCTGAAAGTCCTCTTGACCCATGATTGAGAGGACGGACGCACATTGTAGGCATGGTTGATCGCCGCCTCCGGCAGCACCACCACATTAACACCCGTAGCCTGTAGCTCGGCGGCCTGCTGCTCGTATGTTTTGAGCATTTGCTGCATAAATCGCCCGCTCAGCTTCATTGCCTGTGGGATGTTTGGTTGGATAATTCCGACCGTTATCGACGTTGAGGGTGACGGGATAGTGGAAAGCCTGACGCTGCCGTAGCCCCAGGCGAAAACGAAAACAAGAACCAACACCACGAGAATCTGCCTCAATCCAAGCTCGACGCGCCGTCCGACGAGCTTTGCCAGAAGAAGAAAAAGCAGCCAGTTGACCAGAACAATCCCAAAAGAGAGACCATAGCTACCCAGGGTGTCCGCAATCTGAATGAGCGCTGTCTGCCGGTAGAGCGCCCAGCTCAGGTCATTCCAGGGGAACCCGCTGAAGATCTTCGCCTTCGTGAACTCGATTGCGATCCAGAACATCGGAACCAAGACGACGCCCAAGCCGTCTAGGCGGCAAAGCGAGGCGGCGTTAGCAAAGGCCCCAACGAGCGCGGACAGGTAGGCCACGAGCAGCAGCAGGATGAGCACGCTCGACCAGAAACTCAATGCGCTGTAGTTGCTTAGCGCCTCAGTTATCCAGAAGAACGATATGAAATAGAAGACGAAGCCAGCTATGAAGCCCAGGCCAAACGCTCTGATGCCCTTTTCGTCTCTCAGAACGAAGAAGAGCGGGACGAGCGCCACAAAAATAAGATAGAAAAGCTCGAATCGCGGGAACGCCAGAGCGAGCAGGAGACCGCTTCCCGCCGCGATAGCGGCTTTCCGTCGATAGCTGGTGCTCATTCGCATTGCAGTGTCCGGCCTTTGTTCATGCCGCCTAAGTGTGCGGTCTCAGACCAGCGATGTGAATCCAATCGAACACGCCAATCTCGATACGGCATCAATAAAACGGGCGAGTCTGTGATCCTAGGAGAGTCTAGCTTCGCTGTTAGGTTCACGATACGGCCATTGCGCCGCGAGTGAACCGCCTGTGCTCTAACGTGCGCCCTTCCACTTGTGGCTCTTTCCCTTGGAGTTTCGGTTTCCAACCAAGAACCTACCAACCTCATCTGCCGATAGACCTTCAACAAAAACTACCTTATCTCTCGAAGTCTCCCCAGACCTGATCGCTATTGAGGACTTCGGAACTGACAGTGCCTTGGATAAGAGCTTGATCAGCGCGCGGTTTGCTGCGCCTTCCACAGCAGCGGCGGTGATCTTAACCTTTAGCGCCCCCTCCGCGTCGGTGACGATCTGATTCCGGGAGGCTCCGGGTTGGGCGCGCAGCTTTATCAACACGCCGTTATCGTGATCTCTTGTAGTCCACGCGGAAGTCTCTATCATCGTACCGAATCTGGGAACATCTTCCTGAAACCATCGTAATCAGGGTTGCGAAATCGCCATTTACCGCTCTCTTTCACCCAGCGCATGGTGTATCGCTGAGCCGTAATCGCATCAGCATACCGAACAGAAACGACCACGTTGGCCACCATTCCTTTCTTGAGAAAAACTATCTTATCCACACTAAAGAGCAACTCTTCGGGAGACTTGGACTTCAGAAAGCCCAGGTAAGGCAAGTCGCTGAAATCCTTGACGCTGTATCGCCACTTGAAATCGTCCGACAGGCTCTCATAAACGCTATCGAAGCGGTGCGTATTGAAGTCATCGAGCATCGCCTCCGCAGCCCTTTTCAGCGCATATTCGTCTGAATCGACGTGAATGAGAATAACCGTGCCTAAGGCAAAGACTGCTGCTACTGCGAGCAAGAAGATCGCCGAGCCTCGTCTCAACGATTTGCGCCGCTCATAGGGGGCTTTTGCCTTTCGTACAGGTTCTTTGAACGACAGCTCAGCTTCGTCAGTAAACCTGAACTCTTTGAGCCCCTGCCAGACCTTCAGATCATCGCCGAACTCCGCCATGGAGAAATACCGCAGGTCGCGGTTCTTGGTGAGGGCCTTTTCGATTGCCGCTTCTATCTCCGGCGGGACCAGAATGTTCCGTTGTCTCGGTTTAACGAACCGCCCCAAGAGAATCGCTCTCACTAGTCCATTGAGGTCCTCGCCGTCAAAAGGTTTCCATCCAGTAACCATCTCATACAGCAAAATGCCAGCAGAGAAGATGTCACATCTTTGGTCCACGTCCTTTCCCAGAAGCTGCTCCGGCGACATGTAGTATGGGGTGCCGACAGCAAGCCCGGCATCCATTACCTTAGAGCCAAAAGCCGCCTTCGCCAGTCCGAAATCAGTGATCTTGACCCTATCGCCCTCGAGCAACATGATGTTGGATGGCTTCAGGTCTCTGTGCACCGCCCCATGTTTGTGCACGTAATGCAGCGCGTCGCACACCTGTATCACTATCGCTACCGCTTCGTGGACCGGAACGGGTTGGCCAGCAACCAAAAAGGACTTGAGCGGCCGGCCCTTTACGAATTCCATGACGATAAATAGCACGCCCTCCTCATTCCCCATGTCGAAGACGGTTACAAGGCCTGGATGCCTTAGTCGGCCGAGTATCTGGCCCTCGGTCTGCAACCTCAGGAATCGGGTGTTGACATCCATCCCGTCTGCGGATGTCGCTCCTAGGACTTTGATGGCGACCATGCGGTCAAGGTTGACATCCAGGGCCTTGAAGACCGAGCCTGTCGAACCGCTGCCGATCGCTGAGACGAGTCGGTAGCGCTTGGCAATAAGACGGCTTCCAGAGGGTCCAAACTGCGCAAGCAGTTCCTCGAGGTCAGGGGTCTGAATCGGCTCCAGAGGGATGATAGATGGTGCGCCACACGTGCGGCATGACCGGTGTTCCGCTGTGTTCCTTGTGCCGCAAGCAAGGCATTCCCAGCTCTTCGGTCCGAGTTGGCTCTGCGCGCCGTTCTCTACCAACTACTGCTCCGGTTCGCTGGTAGGCGGGGGAATCATCGCCTATAAAGCCCAAGTCGCAGTCGCCATACCATCCAAATTGCTTCCCAGACTATGCGCCTGGACATCTTCGTGGTCCCGTGGTAGCGACCGACGAAGACTATCGGCGTCTCACAGGGCTTGAAGCCAGCTTTGTTGGCCCTGTGCGTCATCTCAATTTGGAATGAATACCCGGTCGACTGCACGGCCTCGAGATTGATCGATTCCAGTACCTCGCGACGCCAGCACTTGAAACCGCCGGTCGCGTCAGTAACGTCGAGTCCGCCGACAACTCGGCAATACAAGCTTGCCCCCAAACTCAGCAGAACTCGCCAAAGGTCCCAGTGGATGACGTTTATGCCCTCGATGTAACGGGAGCCCAGAATGAAATCGCAGTCGCGGATTTTATCGAGGAACACCGCCAGGTATTCGGGCGCGTGCGACAGGTCGGCGTCCATCTGGATAACGTATGAATAGTCTCTCTCGATCGCATATCTGAAGCCGGTTATGTAGGCCGTTCCGAGCCCCATCTTCCTGGGGCGATGAATGACCAGAAGACCGTTGTGCGACAGAGAGAGTTCGTCAGCCAGCTCACCGGTTCCGTCTGGCGAGTTGTCATCCACCACCAGGATGTTTATAGAGGGATACAGCCTGAAGAGATGGGAGATGATCAGCGAGAGGTTCTCTCGCTCGTTGTATGTGGGGATGACGACTATCGAGCGAGACGTAGCCTCCTGCAGTTCGCCGGGGCTCATGTCAGGTTGACAGTCGGGCAAGGCAAAATCGTTACCAAACACTCCGCTATAGCTCCATACGCATCTTGCTCGGCAGTTTTCTCTCAACTGTCGAAGGTGTACCGACCTCGAGTAGCGATCTCTTGGCTCCTCTTCGCCAGCAATACTGCTCAAGGCGGGTTATGTCCGCAAAATAAAGAATGTCCTCTTCCGTGCCATAAAGCTCCGAAAGAACCATTGATGGCCTTGCAGTTCGGCCATTCTGGTCCACGGTTAGCGTCATTCTCAGCAGCGCTTTGCCACTCTCGACGCCCACAAGACTCAATGCACTAATGAACGCCCGAAGGTCAAGTTTGACTCTTCTTTTTGGGGTTGTTCTTGAGACTATGATCGATTTCTGCGCGAGAATCCACTTGATTCTCTCCAAGTGAAAAGCCTCATCGTTAAGCATCGATAGGCCCTCGTGCCCAGCGACCTCGGACAGCCGCTCAAAATCGATGACTACCGAGTAGTCCACATCGGAGACGAGCGCACAGAGCGAAAGCGATTTTCTGAATAGATGTGAAGCTGCTACGAAGTGTACCCCCTGCATGAGGCAGTTGTTCATCGATTCGATCAGTTTGCTTGGCGCAAGCGGTCTCGAGACCCTCATGTCTATGTATTCGGCGAGCGAGGAGTGGCCAATTGGCAGGGGCAGGCCGGCCGAAATCCGCGGCTGCGGATTGAAACCCTTGGTGTATTCGACTGGGAGGCCGGATTCTCTGGCGGCTCTTCCCAGAGCGGTGAGAACATCAAGATGCGAGATGAACCTCGCCGGCCCTAGACGTTCGTATTTGCATCTGAGCGGAAAGGCCATCTGCCTTGGACCCGTGTGACCAGTGGAGTCGCTGGTCCGGGCCGAGCCAACGGTAGTGGCTTCCTTGGATTGATCCGCTGCGTGACGCTTCGCCACCATTGACTCGAGATACGAGGCCGGCTCAGGGCACGCCCCACACGATTGGCATTCGCCGATCGAAATGCAATCCGGCGTCAGCTTCTCCGCGCTTGCCGCGTCGTTTTCACGCAGCAGGAACTCTCTTGAGACGCCACACGCGATGTGCTCCCAGGGGAGGAAGCGCCGCGAGTCTCGGGGCGCGAGATAGTCCTTGTACGAGACGTTACACTGCTCAAACGCTGCAACCCACTTGTCGAAATCAAACTCCTCAGTCCAATTGTCCAGCACGCAGCCATTTCTCCAGGCCCGCTCTACTACCGCGCAAAGCCGTCTATCCCCACGGCACAGGACGCCCTCCACAAAGCTCATCTTGGCGTTGTGCCATTTGAGTTCGACGTTGCGGCAGTTTATGGAGCGGCGCAGGCGCGAGAGCTTCGAGATAATGTCATCAAGCGGAAGCTGCGGCGCCCACTGAAACGACGTATGAGGCTTGGGGATGAACGTCGAGATGCTCACAGCGATCTTGCATCCTCCGCTTCCTTGGCGCCTCGCAGCGCTCGAGATCTGTTTCACCAGTTCGCCGATCGCATCGACATCCTCTTCGGTCTCGCTGGGAAGGCCAATCATGAAATAGAGCTTAACTCGCTTCCAGCCCGCCGCAAATGCGAGTCCGGCAGAATCCAGGACCATCTCGTTGGTTGTTGGCTTGTTAATGACCCTTCGAAGGCGGTCTGTTGCGGCCTCGGGCGCGAGGGTAAAACCTGTTTTCTTAATGCTCCTAATGCCGTCAACAATTGGCCGCGTCATCGTCTCGACCCTAAGTGACGGCAGTGAAACCGCCACCTTGCCACCGGCGAAACCCAGAGCGCAGCGTCGAATGAGTCTCTCGATGGAGGAGTAATCTCCCGTGGATAGCGAGAGAAAAGAAAGCTCGTCGAAACCGGTATTGGCGATGGCTGATTCTGATAGAGCCACAACCGTCTCGAAGCTACGCTCCCTTAGCGGACGACAGATGTACCCCGCCTGACAGAAGCGGCAGCCGCGGAGGCAGCCCCGCATTACCTCGATCGTGGCTCGATCGTGCACGATCGATATGTTTGGAACCATGTGTCTATCGGGACAGGGCGCTCTGTCAAGGTCATCAACGAGCGCTCGTTCGACCTTTGGCGCGGTGAAGGGGTCGTCATACACCTCATTTCTATGTATGACCTTCGAGACATAGGCGCCCGAATACTCGAACTCGTAATCCGCCGGAACGTAAACGCCTCCGAGCTCCCTCAAGTGGGATATCGCGTCTTTCCGGTTCCAGCCCTTAGCCTTCTGCTCCTCCAAAACGGCGGCGAGTTCACCCACAACTTGTTCGCCGTCACCGACCACGAACAAATCGAAAAACTCCCAAATCGGCTCCGGGTTGAACGTACATGGCCCGCCGGCGATGACAAGTGGCATCTCATCTCCGCGGTCGGAAGCCCGAATAGGTATTCCGGAGAGGTCCAACATCTCAAGCACATTGGTGTAGCAGAGCTCATGCTGTAGCGAGAAGCCAACGACGTCAAACTCGGAGAGCGGCAACCTGCTTTCAAGGCTGAAGAGAGGGATTCCGCGTTTGCGGAGGACGCTCGCTAAGTC